>ENA-OUUV01000788-OUUV01000788.1-human-gut-metagenome-genome-assembly--contig:-NODE-788-length-18297-cov-4.910317_pt1 | contig 18297 bp, 16 predicted proteins | sample MGYA00237952_ERZ548838 | MGnify/ENA primary metagenome ERZ548838 (study PRJEB26490, sample SAMN05194705) | human gut metagenome | biome: terrestrial biome; feature: human-associated habitat; material... | reverse complement strand
GAAATATATTTTCCATGGGGTAAGAGACCATGCCATCAGATATGTCTTTATTATAATGTTCACTTAGTAGATGATGGTATTCCTTTGGATGGAGTATTTCATGGATATGATGAGCTGGATAATAAGAGAATTGATTTAGATTTCTGTTGGGTTCCGCTAGAGGATTTAAAGAAAGGTACTAAGGTATATCCTTTGGAGTTGATACCATATATTCTTGAGCAGGGGAAAGAAATTGTACACTTTGTTTCAAGGCAAATATAATTATAGAGATTTCAGTGGAGAAAGAAGAATATGTTGGAAGTGAAATTTTATGATTCAATAGACGATTCATTGTTGAAATTTGCGGTAATTATTTCACAGAGTAATGGAAAATGGGTATTTTGTAAGCATAAAGAAAGAGACACATTTGAAGTGCCGGGAGGACACAGAGAAGCAGGCGAAAACATTCTTGAAACAGCTAAAAGGGAGCTACAGGAGGAAACAGGAGCTATTAAGTTTGATATTAAGCTAGTATGTGTATATTCGGTTACAGGAAAGACCAGAGTGAACGATACGGGGGAAGAATCGTTTGGAGGACTTTATTTTGCAGAGATATCGGAATTCGCAAAAGAACTTCATAGTGAGATGGAAAAGGTTGTTCTCATGGATGAGTTGCCAGATAATTGGACGTATCCGTTGATACAGCCTAAACTGATAGAGAAGTATTTGCAGATTGAAAGACAAACTTACAGCTAAATTCAGTTGGCAGCGAAGCAAACTATAGAATACATAAAGAAAGTTATAAAACCAGAAATTAATTTGCTTGAAATCCGAAAACTATGCGAAGAAAAAATGTTAGAGTTAGGGGCAGATTCTTTTTGGTATTGGAATGTTGGCGCATTTGTATTTGCAGGTGATGAAACTACTATATCGGTATCAGACAAATCAGGATTGAGAGACTAGAAAAGAGAGAAAAGCAGAAGTTTGGCGATCGAATTCTGCCAGACGGCGATATGTACACAACTCATATGAAATTTATGGAATGGGTGAGAGCATATGACACTGGCAGCGTTGAAATGAGAAGTAAGGCGAAGCATGATGAATGACAGAAATTATTGCACTGTAAGCAGATTGTTCTGGATGGGGCAGCGGATCTGGAAGATAATTTCCAGGCAGTGCAGGCAGCAATAAATTCAGGCAGAATAATAAGAGAAGCAGAAGAAAAAGCTTTAGATAGATAAGAACAATCGGGGGCATTATGGCAAAATTGATAGTACTTAGAGGTAATTCAGGTAGTGGTAAGACAACGATTGCGAAAGAATTACAGAAGAGTTTGGGCAGAAACACAATGCTCATCTCACAGGACGTAATCAGAAGGGACATGCTGAGAGTGAAAGACGGGGAGAATACAGAAGCCTTACCTTTGATGAAAGAACTTTTGACATATGGTAGAAAATATTGTAAGATTGTGATATTAGAAGGGATTATGTACGCAGACTGGTATAAGCCGCTATTTGAGCTGGCAGTTCAACTGTATGGCACAAATATATTGGCGTACTATTTTGATCTGCCATTTGAAGAAACACTTAGGAGGCATCAGACAAAGCCAAACTGTAATGAATTTGGCGAGGAAGCAATGTGCAGATGGTGGCGTGATAAGGACTTTTCAGAGGTATTAAATGAACATGTCATTACAGCTGAAAAAGATATACAGACTATTATTAGGGAAATCAATACACAAACATTGGAACATTCCAGACCTTAAACCATACAGAATGGATGTAAAAGATTTTGAGGAAGCCTTGGCAAATGGAGCAGGAATACCAATGAAGGATTCTACAAGAGAAAAACTTGAGAGAAAAGAAGCAGGGTTGCTGACGGGATTGAAAGCTGAGATTCTTAGGACTGGTATGACAATTGAGCAGGAGAGGCTGTTATAGATATGCCTGAGTTATCCGATATTTAATATGGAAAGAAGTGCAATAAATATAAAACAATCAGAACGGAAGGGGATACATATGGAAATCACGAACAATATAAAATACGTAGGTGTTAACGATCATCAGGTGGATTTATTCGAGGGGCAGTATCAGGTTCCGAATGGAATGGCATACAATTCCTACATAATTCTGGATGAGAAAATAGCAGTCATGGATACTGTGGATGGTGCTTTTGCGGAAGAATGGCTGCAAAATGTGGAGCAGGTGCTTGCAGGAAGAAAGCCGGATTATCTGGTAATTCAGCATATGGAGCCAGACCATTCAGCAAGCATTCCTGCTTTCTTGCAGAGATATCCTGAGACGGTAGTTGTCTCGACTGCAATGGGCTTTAAGTATATGGAGCAGTTTTTCCCGGAGATAGAAATTGCTGCTGAGAAGAGAATCATAGCAGCAAACAGTGGAACACTGGAGCTTGGAAGTCATACGTTACATTTTGTATATGCACCTATGGTACACTGGCCGGAGGTTATGATGACATATGAAGCGTCAGAGAAGATTCTTTTTGCAGCAGATGGATTTGGTAAATTTGGTGCGCTGGATGTTGAGGAAGACTGGGTGGATGAAGCCAGACGTTATTATATCGGCATCGTTGGTAAGTATGGAGCGCAGGTGCAGGCTGTTCTGAAAAAGGCGTCAACACTGGATATTCAGACGATTTGTTCTCTTCATGGTCCTGTATTAAAGGACAATCTTGGATTCTATCTGGAGAAATACGATAAATGGTCGTCTTATCAGCCCGAAGAGTCAGGTGTTGTGATTGCTTATGCGTCTGTCTATGGCAATACGAAAAAGGCAGCACAATATCTGGCAGATAAATTATCCAAGAGTGGTCAAAAGACAGTATTGTATGATCTTGCAAGGTGTGATAAGGCTGCTGCTATTGCAGATGCTTTTCGCTATGATAAGCTGGTGCTGGCAGGAATCACGTATAATGGTGATCTGTTCCCCTGTATGCGTGCGTATATCGAAGGTCTGACGGAACGCAGCTATCAGAATCGCAGGGTGGCAGTGATAGAGAATGGAACGTGGGCGCCCATGGCAGCCAAATTAATCAGGGGAATGTTTGAAAAGAGTAAGGATATTGCGTTCACAGATACGAATATAACGATCAAATCAGCAATGAATGCACAGAACAGGGCAGAGCTGGATAAGCTGGCAGCAGAGTTGGGATAACTGGCAATTGACAGGGTAGACTGTAGCGTAGTACAATGTTTGTAAGGGGTAAGGGACACTGAGAAGGTGTCCCTTTTTGCTTTTTGCAGGAGGTAGAATATGAATAGTAAGAGAAAGAATCGTTTGGTAACTTTGTTGACCATCATGGCAGTTGCTGTCTGCTCTGTTTTTGGAAGTCCTATTCAGGCTAAGGCTGCCGCGAGTGATATTGCTGTATTAGATCAGCTGTCTGCGCAGGCACAGTATCCTATTGTCATGAATCTGGGAGCCTATGATGAAGCAACAGGCGGTGTGTTGAATGCGCTGGCTACACAGGCTTTTGCCTCATGGGCATCGGACAATTATATTAATTACGAATACATTTCAATAGATGAAATGCATATAGCGCCTTTTAGCAGCACATTGGCATATGCGGAAATGACAGCACCTTTCACATCATTGTTGACAGAAGTGGCAGCAAGTGAAGATGGGGATACATTGATTGCTGCAATGCAGTATGCACTGATGATCCATTATAGTTATATTTCCAGTGCGAACGAGGCAGTCAGCAAGATTGTGTATGGTTTTCTGTCAGCATCGGACGGAACCTATATAGGGTTTGCAGGAACAGATGAAGATACGACGAATATGGCATATCTGGCTATGTACAGTCTGTTCTATTCGGGACAGCCGATCCTTTATTCTACTGATATTTCTCTGGATGACGGGTTGGATGTCATAAGTGAAGATACTTCATCGAGACAGGCAGATACAAGCGCACAGGCTTCCAATAACAGCAGCAGTACAGCTATGTGCTGGCTGTCGGCTACAGGTTCCAAGTATCACAGTATTAATAACTGTGGCAGAATGAATCCGAATAATGCAAGACAGGTGACGATTGCAGAAGCAGAGCGTCAGGGATACGGAAGATGTAAGAAATGCTGGTAGACATATGCTAAAAACAGAACCGCATTGTCAGTGATATACTGCAATGCGGTCTTTTTGCTATGAACTATATTGTTCCATCTTTTTGCGCCTGATCTACTTCAATGGCAAGTTTCTTGACCTGACCGGAGAGCATAAGCAGGGCAATCAGGTTGGGAACAGCCATCAAGCCATTGAAGGTGTCTGCAATATCCCACAGGAGTCCGAGATTGATTGTAGCACCTACTATGGAGACAAAGGAATAGATTACAAGGAATGGTCTGACTAATTTCTCACCGCCCAGAAATTCAATACAACGGGAGCCGTATAAGCCCCAGCCAATAATCGTACTGAAAGCAAAGCAGCACATGGCGACAGCGGTAAAGATAGATACCCAGCTTCCATAAGTAGAAGTAAAGCCGGAGATGGTCAGTTCAGCACCGGCAGCCTGTCCGTAAGTAATACCTGGTGCAGCCAGGAGGATGACCAGACCGGTCAAAGTACAGATGATAATAGTATCCATGAATACTTCAAAGATACCGAACATTCCCTGATGTACAGCGTTATCAGTATCCGCACATGCATGGGCAATGGAGCCTGTACCGAGTCCGGCTTCATTGGAGAAGATACCGCGGGAGACACCCTTCTTCATACTCAGGAACATGGAGCCGATCACGCCGCCGGTGGCTGCTCTTGGGGAGAAGGCACCGCTGAATATTTCGCTGAATACAGCGGGTACATGTTCAATGTTCATGATAATAACGCCCAGAGCCAGAATTACATATAATACCGCCATGAAAGGAACCAGTTTCTCTGTGACCTGACCGATTCGTTTGATGCCACCTAACAGTACCATTGCTACAAGCGCGGCAATAAAGATGCCGAAGATCAGGTTCGCTTTGTCATTGGTTCCATCAATGATATGGAAGCTCATCAGGGCAGAATTGATGGAAGCAACGATGGTGTTTACCTGTGTGGCGTTGCCTGTACCGAATACAGTCAGCACACCGAATACTGCATAGAGAACCGCCAGAAAATACCACTTTTTAGATAGTCCGTTTTTGATGTAGTACATGGGACCGCCTACATACTCTCCATTGGAGTTCTTCTCGCGGAAATGGATTGCCAGTGTGACTTCTGAGAATTTCGTACACATGCCAAGGAATGCGGAGCACCACATCCAGAAGATTGCACCCGGTCCACCAAGGGCAATCGCACCGGCAACACCTGCAATATTACCGGTTCCTACTGTTCCGGCAAGGGCAGTACAGACCGCCTGAAAAGGACTCATGGAGCCGTCTTTTGACTGCGTTTTATCAAAAATTTTGCCAACTGTATTTTTCATGGCGACGCCAAATTTGCGAATCTGAATGAATCTTGTGCGGACAGACAAGAGAAGACCTACGTCGATAATACATATCATAGCGGGGACACCCCAGATGAAGCCGTTGACCACCTGGTTGATGCTTGCGATTTTTTCTACCATTTTTACCGTACCTTTCTGCTGGCTGTTTTGCATACAGCACTTTATCTCATTGCAATGCTAAAGTTTATTGTTCTTATTATGACATGAAATACAGGAATATTACAAGTACTAAAAAGAAACGCTATAGGAATTTTGTTTAAAATCCGTTATAGTAATGGTGTGTAAAGATTACTGGAAAGGCAGGTAATGAGTATGGATAAGAACAGAGATTTAAACTGGGCAGTGTTTGGAACCGGCGTGATTGCCAATGAAATGGCACAGGCACTTGTTAAAATGAATAAAAGGCTGTATGCAGTAGCCAATCGTACGCATCAAAAGGCTTTGGATTTTGCCGAAAGATATGGTGTGCAGAAGGTATATGATCAGATTGATGAGGTATTTGAAGATGAGGCGGTAGATATTATTTATATTACAAGCCCGCATAATACCCATTATGAATTTATGAAAAAGGCTCTGGAGCATGGCAAGCATATCCTGGTGGAAAAATCCATTACACTAAACAGCAGGGAGCTGGATGAGATGATAGCACTTGCCGCAGAGAAGAAGCTGGTCCTTGCTGAAGCCATGACTATATGGCATATGCCAATTTATAAAAAGCTCTGGGAGATCGTACAGAGTGGGCAATTAGGTAAAGTGCAGATCATAACCATGAATTTTGGCAGCTTTAAGGAATATAATATGTCGAACCGTTTCTTTAATATGAATCTGGCAGGAGGAGCCATGCTTGATATCGGGGTGTATGCCCTTTCTATCGTCAGAAGCTTCATGGAAGAGAAGCCGGAAGATATTGTCAGTCAGTGGAAAGCATCTCCTACAGGTTCTGACGAGCAGGCGACCATCCTGTTAAAGAATAAACAGGAACAGATGGCAACGGTTGCCCTTTCCATGCATTCCAAACAGCCAAAGAGAGCAATGATAAGCTGTGAGAAGGGCTATATCGAGATCATGGAATATCCAAGAGCTGATAAGGCAGTGATCGTAGATGCTGAGAGTGGAGAAAGAACCGAGATAGAGAGCGGTGAGACCGCCAATGCCCTTTATTATGAAATGATGGACATGGAGCAGGCGGTAAGAAGCGGGGATGCTTCCAATATGCAGCTACAGTATTCCAAAGATGTTATGGATATTATGACAAAGCTTCGCAAGGACTGGGGCATGAAATACCCTGGAGAACAATGGTAAAAAAAATTTTATAAATCTATTTTACCATGTGGTGCTTCTTATGCTACAATATAACGTAGAATTTTAACCAATATAGTAGTGGTAAGTGAGAGGAAACACACATGAGAATAGGTTTTGATAATGACAAGTATCTGAAGATTCAGTCAGAGCATATTAAGGAGCGGATCAGTCAGTTTGGTGATAAGTTATATCTGGAATTTGGTGGTAAACTGTTTGATGATTACCATGCATCCAGAGTTTTGCCGGGATTTCAGCCGGACAGTAAATTACAGATGCTGATGCAGCTTTCTGATGTAGCAGAGATTGTCATTGTAATCAGTGCGGCAGATATTGAAAAGAACAAAGTCAGGGGAGACCTTGGCATCACATATGATGTGGATGTATTGCGTCTGATCAGTGAGTTTGAGAATAAAGGACTCTATGTAGGCAGCGTTGTCATTACGCAGTTTGCAGGACAGAGCGGTGCAGTCCAGTTCAGGGAAAGACTGGAGAAGAAGAATATTAAGGTATATCAGCATTATATTATTGAGGGATATCCTTCCAATATTCCATTGATCGTAAGTGAGAGCGGATTTGGCAAGAATGATTATATTGAGACGACCAGACCATTGGTAGTCATTACTGCACCGGGACCGGGCAGCGGTAAGATGGCAACCTGTCTGTCACAGTTATACCATGAGAATCTGCGAGGTATTAAGGCTGGATATGCGAAGTTCGAGACATTCCCTATCTGGAATATTCCTCTGAAACATCCTGTAAATCTGGCTTATGAAGCAGCAACAGCAGATCTGAATGATATCAATATGATCGACCCGTTCCATTTGGAAGCCTATGGCGAGACTACTGTTAATTATAACAGAGATATCGAGATTTACCCTGTGTTAAATGCTATCTTTGAAGGCATCTATGGTGAGAACACATACTACAAATCACCAACTGACATGGGTGTCAATATGGCTGGTAACTGTATTTTTGATGATGAAGCCTGCTGTGAAGCCTCCAAGATGGAGATTATCCGCAGATATTACACCGCTATAAACAAAGTTGCCAAAGAAGAGGCTTCTGAGAATGAAGTCTATAAGATAGAGCTTCTGATGAAACAGGCAAAGATCTCGACAGATGATCGTAAGGTTACAGTAGCTGCGAAGAAAAGGGCAGAAGAGCTTGGTGTGGCATGTGCAGCCATTGAACTGGAAGACGGTACAATCATCACGTCTAAGACAACGGATTTTCTGGGAGCATCAGCAGCACTTCTGTTGAATGCATTAAAATATCTGGCTGGAATCGAGCATGATGAGAAGCTGATCAAGCCGGAAGCAATTGAACCGATTCAGGCGCTGAAGGTTAATTTCCTGGGTGGTAAGAACCCAAGACTGCATAGTGATGAGGTATTGATCGCACTGGCACTTACTTCTGTCAGCAGCGAGAATGCCAAACGCGCTATGGAACAGATCCCGAAGCTGAGAGGTTGTCAGGTACACACCTCTGTTATGCTTTCAGAAGCTGATTCCAAGACCTTTAAGAGGTTGGGGGTAGATCTGACCTGTGAACCGGTAAGAAGTGGATTGAAATTATATTAAGGGAGGAATAAACAATGGCTTGTACAACGATTTTAGTTGGTAAGAAGGCGTCCTATGACGGTTCTACCATGATTGCACGTAATGATGATTCAGCATCAGGACATTTTACAGCGAAGAAGGTGGTTGTCGTGCAGCCACAGGAGCAGCCCATCAAATACAGATCAGAGCTTTCTCATGTAGAGATTGAGCTGCCATCAGATCCTATGAAATATACATGTGTACCCAATGCCGTGAAAGGTGAGGGGGTATGGGCTGCAAGCGGCGTAAACGCAGCCAATGTTGCCATGACAGCAACAGAAACCATTACTTCTAATCCACGAGTGCTGGGCGCAGACCCGTTAGTGGTATATCAGCCTGCAGCAGATGGCAAAGAGGAAGTTGCAGGAGGAATTGGTGAGGAAGATATCGTATACATCGTACTTCCTTATATTCACAGTGCCAGAGAAGGTGTGAAGAGACTGGGAAGCCTTCTGGAGCAGTATGGTACATATGAAATGAATGGTATTGCTTTTCAGGATGCGGATGAGATATGGTGGCTTGAGACCATAGGCGGTCATCACTGGATTGCCAGACGTGTACCGGATGATGTTTATGTAGTTATGCCGAATCAGCTGGGAATCGATGCTTTTGACCTTGAAGATGCACTTGGAGCACAGAAGGACTATATGTGTTCACCGGATATGAAGGAATTTATTGAGAAAAACCATCTGGATCTGTCAATGGACGGCAGACTCAATCCACGTGACGCATTCGGAAGTCATGATGATTCTGATCATGTATACAATACACCGCGTGCATGGTTCATGCTCCGGTATCTGAACCCTCATACAAAGAAGTGGGATGGCCCTGTATCCGAGTATACACCCTGCTCTGATGACCTTCCATGGTGCATGGTACCTGAGAAGAAGATCACAGTAGAGGATGTAAAATATGTGTTATCCTCTCATTATCAGGGAACGCCCTATGATCCTTATGCAGCATACGGAGATAAGTCCATGAGTGGTGCATACCGTTCTATCGGTATCAACCGTAATGACTTTGTGGCAGTGATCCAGATTCGTCCGGATCAGCCCAAGGACAGCAGCATCATTGAATGGGTGGCTTTTGCCTCCAATGCCTTCAATGTACTGGTTCCATTCTATGCAGATGTGAATGAGATACCAGAATATCTTGGCAATACCACAGGAGAGGTATCTACGGATAATTTCTACTGGTCAAGCAGACTGATTGCGGCAATGGCAGATGCTTCCTATAGAAAATCCATCTTCCATATTGAGCGTTATCAGGAGCATGTGATGTCCAGGGCACATGAGCTGATCGGACTGTGTGATGCCTCTCTTGCAAAAGAGAGTGATGCAGACAAGAGACTGGAGCTTAAACAAAAGGCAAACCAGGCTCTGGCTGATATGCTTAAAGCCGAGACTGCGTCTACATTGGATAAAGTATTATATGAATTAAGTAATTTGATGAAGAATGCATATTCCAGATCAGATGCCTAGGAAATTTACGGTGGGACTATAGTCCCACCGTTTTCTTATACTTGAAAATCCACTAAAATGTATAAGAAAATCCAATATAATGCATTTTAGTGAAATTTTTTGTATAAATATACTTGATTTTAGCGCATTGATGTGGTAGCATATTAATCAGCGCAAGGGAGCGGTATACACGAATACAGTTTCAGTGCGCTCATTTTATAAACACCCATAATTGCGGGGGTGGGAGGTCTGAACAGTTCAGACACAGAATAACTCTAAGGAGGAAATGTTATGAAAAAGATGAAAGCTACATTAGCAATCGCAATGGCTTCCGTTCTGACGATTGGTCTCGTTGGATGCGGCAGCAGTTCAGCACCGGCTGCTACAGAGCAGACAAGTGCTGCAGCAGGCACAGATACGACAGCTTCAGCTGAGGCAACAACTACAGCAAGTGGTTCTGACCTGAACATTATGTTAGAGACACCTGTTGAGTCACTTGACCCACAGCAGGCAACAGATGGTACTTCATTTGAAGTTATCGCAGACTATACAGATGGTCTGATGCAGATGGATGCAGACGGACAGGCAGTACCTGCCCTGGCAGAATCTTATGACCTTTCTGATGACGGACTTACCTATACATTCCACATTCGTGATGATGCTAACTGGAGCAACGGTACTCCTGTTACTGCAGCAGATTTCGTATTTGCATGGCAGAGAGCAGCAGATCCTGAAGTTGCTTCCGAATATTCCTATATGTTAAGTGATATCGGTCAGATCAAGAATGCTGCAGATATTATCGCAGGCAACAAAGATAAGAGCGAACTTGGTGTTACAGCAGTAGATGATAAGACATTACAGGTAGAATTAAATGTTCCTGTCAGCTACTTCCTGTCACTGATGTATTTCCCTACCTTCTATCCTGTAAATGAAGAGTTCTTTACTTCATGCGGAGATACATTTGCAACAAGCCCTGAAACAGTACTTTCAAACGGCGCATTCGTTCTTGACAGCTACGAACCGGCTGCAACAGCTTTCCATTTAACCAAGAATGCTGATTACTATAATGCAGACAGCGTACAGCTTGCAGGTCTGAATTATCAGGTAATTCAGGATTCACAGCAGGCCCTGATGAGCTATCAGACAGGTGCTCTGGATACTACTCTTGTAAATGGTGAGCAGGTTGACCAGGTTAAGGATGATCCTGAATTCCAGGCAATCGGTGCAGGTTACTTATGGTATGTATCACCTAACATCAAGAATGTTCCTGAACTTGCCAACTTAAATATCCGTATGGCACTGACAATGGCTATCAATCGTGAAGCTGTCACAACAGATGTATTAAAGGATGGTTCCACACCTACATATACAGCAGTTCCCATTGAATTTGCAGCAGGTCCTGACGGATCTGACTTCTCCGGAGATCAGTCCAAGTTCTCTGATGTATGCGCATTTGATGCAGATAAGGCAGCAGAGTACTGGCAGGCAGGTCTGGATGAACTTGGTGTAACAGAGCTTGCACTTGACATGGTTGTAGATGCTGATGATGCACCTCAGAAGGTCGCTCAGGTATTAAAGGAGCAGTGGGAGACAACTCTTCCGGGACTTACAGTTACTCTGACAATTGAGCCTAAGAAACAGAGAGTACAGGATATGCAGGATGGTAACTTCCAGTTAGGACTTACACGTTGGGGACCTGACTACGCTGATCCTATGACTTACCTTGGAATGTGGGTAACAGATAATTCTAACAACTATGGTTTCTGGAGCAATGCAGAATATGATGCTATCATTGATGAGTGTACAACTGGTGATCTGTGTACAGATGCAGAAGGACGCTGGACCAGACTTTACGATGCTGAGAAGATCGTAATGGACGAAGCAGTTATCTTCCCTCTCTACACACAGTGTAATGCAGAAATGATGTCTTCTAAGGTTACAGGCGTTGAGTTCCACCCGGTTGCTTTGAACCGTGTATATAAGAATGCGGTAAAGGCAGAATAATAGAAATTTGTTAATTGGAACCGCACTAAGGAAGTCTATACCTTGGTGCGGTTTTTGTGCCTGATAAGGCTTAAAAGAGTTTGAACACAGACGGGGAGGCAGAAGGTGAAGAAATATACGATAAAGCGAGTGATTACTTCGCTCTTTACACTTTTGGCGATTTTATTGGTTTTGTTTATACTGATGCAGCTTATGCCGGGTTCTCCATTTAATGATGAGAAATTAAATGCAGACCAGAAGGCAGCCCTTTATGCAAAATATGGTCTGGACCAGCCAATTATCGTACAGTTTTTTAAATATGTAGGCAATATGTTAAAGGGTGATCTGGGCGTTAGTTATAACATTTCCAAGAATACCCCGATTTCACAGTTGATTCAGAGCAGATTACCGATCTCTATCAGAATCGGTGGATTTGCAGTTACAGTAGGTGCAGTGGTAGGATTGATCCTTGGACTGATCGCAGCTCTCAAGCATGATACGATATGGGATACTCTGGCAACGATTATCTCCGTTATTGGTGTATCTGTTCCATCCTATGTATTTGCGCTGGCACTGAGTTATAATTTTGGATTTAAGCTTGGCTGGTTTCCTATGTTATTCTCCCAGCAGGATATCTTTGGTTCCAGTGTATTGCCCAGTATTTCATTGTCCATGTTTACCATGGCATCCATTGCCCGGTTTACGAGGAGTGAGATGCTTGAAGTATTGGGAAGCGAATATATGTTATTGGCAGAGAGTAAGGGTATCTCAGGTTCTGCATTGATATTACGTCATGCATTGCGAAATGCGCTGATTCCTATTATCACAGTACTTGCACCGTTGATTGTAGATCTGATGACAGGTTCTCTGGTAGTAGAGAAGATCTTTGCGATTCCCGGCGTAGGAAGTCTGCTTGTAACAGCAATTCAGTCCAATGATTATAACGTAGTTATTGCATTGAGTTTTATTTATTCTGCAATGTATATCGGTATCATGCTGGTAGTGGATATTCTCTACGGTATCATTGATCCGAGAATCCGACTTGCAGGGAAAGGGGAATGATGATGAGCGAGATAAACACACCCTATGTACCTGTAGATGCGGATTTTGTATTAAAAGACAATGCAGGTGCGATTACAATTGATGAGAACTATGCCGCACAGAACTTCTGGAAAGACGTATTGATCCGTTATTTCCGTAAAGTAAGTGCAGTTATTGGTCTTGTACTGATTATATTGATTACTTTATTTGCAGCAATCGGACCGGGTATGAATGAGTATACATATTCAGGACAGGAATTGAGCCAGAAGAACTTCGCCCCACGTGTGAAGGCACTGGAGAAGTTCGGTATCTTTAACGGTGATGAGTCAATGCGGACCACGACAGGCTCCAAGACCATCAATTATTATGTGGAAAAAGGGCTGGACGATGTAGAATACTGGTTCGGAAGTGATAATTTTGGACGTGACATCTGGACACGTACCTGGGAAGGCGCAAGAGTATCTCTGATTATTGCCATTGCGGCAGCAATCATTGATATGGTCATTGGTATGAGCTATGGTCTGATATCCGGATATTTTGGTGGTAAAGTCGATATTATCATGCAGAGAATCCTGGAGATTGCCAATGGTATCCCCAGACTGGTTATTGTTACACTGCTTCTGCTGGTTCTTCAGCCTGGTATGCTGACCATTATTTTTGCATTGATGCTGACTGAATGGGTAGGTATGAGCCGTATTGCCCGTGCAGAGATGTTGAAGTTAAAGGAGCAGGAATTTGTTCTGGCTTCCAGAACCCTGGGGGCAGGTAACTTCTTCATCATCTTTAAAGAAGTTCTGCCTAATATCATTGGACCAATCATTACACAGGTTATGTTCTCCATTCCTACTGCGATTTTTACAGAAGCATTTTTAAGCTTCGTAGGCCTGGGTATTCCTGTACCACAGTGTTCCTTAGGTTCCCTGATTTCAGAGGGCTTCAACAGCTTTACAACACATCCGTACCAGATTATTCCACCTATCGTGGTAATGGCATTACTGATGTTGAGCTTCAACCTTGTAGCAGATGGATTAAGAGAAGCACTTGATCCTAAGATGAAAGAAATGTAAGGACGAAAGGAGAAATAAGATGTCAGAAGATAAGAACACAATTCTTCAAATCAAAGATTTGGATATCACCTTTCGTACTACTGCTGGACCAGTCCATGCAATACGAGGTGTTAATATAGACCTGCAAAAAGGAGAAACGGTTGCCATCGTAGGAGAATCCGGTTCCGGTAAATCTGTTACGATGAAGGCTGCCATGGGTATTCTTGCATCCAATGCAACAGTAACAAACGGCAGTATTGAATTCTCCTATCATCATGCTGATGGAACACCGGAGACAGTAGATATTCTCAGCAAAGATAAGAAATGGATACGTAGACATATCAATGGCAAGAGAATTGCCATGGTATTTCAGGACCCGATGACAAGTCTTGATCCTACTATGACGATTGGAAAGCAGATCATGGAAGGTATGATCTGGCATTTCAAGACTCCGAAGAAAGAAGCTTGGGCAAAAGCCGTGGAGCTTCTCAAAGAGGTAGGTATTGAAGATGCAGAGAAGAGAATGAAGAATTATCCGCATCAGCTGTCCGGCGGTATGAGACAGAGAGTTGTCATTGCGATTGCACTCTCCTGTAACCCTGACTTGCTGATCTGTGATGAGCCCACAACTGCGCTGGATGTAACCATTCAGGCGAAGATTATAGAACTTATCCGCAGAGTACAGAAGGAGAGAGGTATCTCTGTTATTTATATTACACATGACCTTGGAGTTGTAGCAAAGGTCGCAGACTATGTCAATGTTATGTATGCAGGTAAGATTGTGGAAAAAGGCACGATCAATGAGATATTCTATGATCCGAAGCACCCTTATACCTGGGGACTCTTGTCAGCAATGCCTGATCTGGATACGGATGATGAAAGACTCTATACCATTTCTGGCTCACCGCCAAACCTGCTGCATGAGACACAGGGTGATGCCTTCGCAGCACGTAATAAATATGCGCTGGAAGTAGATGATAAGGCAGATCCTCCTATGTTCAAGGTATCAGATACACATTATGCAGCTACATGGCTGTTAGACCCGAGAGCACCTAAGGTAGAAATGCCGCAGGAGTTGAAAGCTCGATTAGAACGTATGAAGAAGGAGGCTAAGGATTATGGCAGTGAATTATAATGCAAAGCCGCTTCTTACGGTAGATGGCTTGAAACAGTATTTCAAAGTGAGCAGTTCTTTTACAGTACATGCTGTAGAAAATGTGTCTTTTGAAATCTATCCGGGTGAGACTTATGGATTGGTAGGAGAATCCGGTTCCGGTAAATCTACCATTGGCAGAAGTATCATCAGATTATATGACCCAACAGCAGGTAAGATTGTATTCAATGATGTGGATATCAGTGGTAAGCTTGGCAGGTCTACAAGTCAGATGCTTCGTACACAGATGCAGATGATTTTTCAGGACCCGATGGCTTCCCTGAATCCACGTAAAAAGATAGGTGATATCATTGGAGAAGGTCTGGATATCCATCATATGTATAAGACAAAAGCAGAACGTGAGGAGAAGATCAAGGCGATTCTGGCAAAGGTAGGACTTTCACCAGAGCATGCAACCCGTTATCCTCATCAGTTCTCCGGTGGTCAGAGACAGCGTGTTGGAATAGCCAGAGCATTGATCATGAATCCCAAGCTTATTATTGCAGATGAGTGTATCTCTGCATTGGATGTATCTATTCAGGCACAGGTTGTCAATCTGATGAAGGACATTCAGCAGGAAACAGGTACAGCATATCTGTTTATCGCCCATGATCTGTCTATGGTTAAATATATATCAGACAGAATTGGCGTACTGCATCTGGGACATTTACTGGAGACAGGTACTACAGATGAGATATTCAGCAACCCGATTCATCCATATACCAAGAGTCTGTTATCTGCCATTCCTGCACCGAACCCGGTTGTAGAGAAGAACAGAACAGCACTTGCCTATGATTATAAGACATCAGGTATTGACTATAAGCAGGGAACACAGCACCTCGTAGATGGTACACACTATGTAAAATGTACTGATGACGAGTTTGCCAAGTGGACGCTATGATGCCTGCGGATTGTTCCAAGGTCTTTGGCATCATATATGTAACAGTTCAGCCGCGCCATTCGCAAAGACGCCTGACGGCGTTTTTCCACTGCTGCGCAGTTAACTTTGCTCATAACCTGGCGCTCATCTCATGACTTATAAAACGATTCCATTCATGCAAGCATGATGTCCTCGTTTTTTAAGCCATGGCTGAACTGTTACTCATATATATTAAATATTTACCCATCACGCGACTGTGATGGGCTTTTTTATGTTATACTATAAATACATTTCACAAATATATGGAAAGGTACGGTGGACAGTATGTGTACAGCGGCAACTTATAGAACGAAAGATTTTTATTTTGGAAGAACACTGGATTATGAATGTAATTATGGAGAGGAAGTAACGATCACTCCCTGCAATTATCCATTTGCTTTCAGACATATGGGAGAGGTGAAGACACACTATGCAATTATTGGTATGGCACATGTGGCAGCAGATTACCCGCTTTATTATGATGCCATTAATGAAAAAGGCCTTGGAATGGCAGGACTTAACTTTGTTGGCAACGCAAAATATCAGGAGGTAGAGCAGGGCAGAGAGAATGTGGCACAGTTTGAATTTATTCCATGGATCTTGTCACAGTGTTCCTCAGTAGAAGAAGCAAAAGAAAAACTTGGCAGGATGAATCTGGTAGGAACTACATTCAATGAGTATTTCCCGGCAGCACAGCTTCACTGGCTGATTGCAGATAAAGAAGAGGCTATTACTGTAGAATGTATGGCAGATGGATTACATGTCTATGATAATCCAGTGGGAGTTATGACTAACAATCCGCCTTTTCCTACGCAGATGTTCCTATTGAATAATTATATGGGATTATCCCCCAGACAGCCACAGAATCAGTTCTCGGACAAGCTGCCGCTTAATACTTACAGCAGAGGTATGGGAGCCTTGGGACTGCCCGGAGATCTTTCTTCCGCATCCCGCTTTGCCAAAGTGGCATTTACTAAGATGCATGCCATCTCAGGAGAATCAGAGAATGAAAGTGTGAGCCAGTTCTTCCATATCTTAGGATCTGTAGACCAGCAGAGAGGCTGCTGTGAAGTGGCTGATGGTAAATATGAGATCACACTGTATACTTCATGCTGCAATGCAGATAAGGGAATCTACTATTATACGACCTATGAAAACCATCAGATTACTGCAGTAGATATGCATAGAGAGAATCTGGATGGCAGTGAGCTTGTGCATTACCCGCTGATTCAGGGTGAACAGATCAGGTGGGTGAACTGATAATTACAATAAGGCTGCTATGCCAGATGGAAAACTCTGCGCAGAACTTCATCTTCTACCAGAATCTGCTTAGCCAGTTCACGATACTGTTCTTCATGAAGATAGGTGTGGCGGAAAGGCTTGATAGAAGGTGCAAGATCTATTGCCTGTTTATAGTCTTCTACATTCAGATTCAGGGTGCACACATAATCCCAGAAACCAGTCTTGGTAAAGATGGTATTGACTCTCTGATAACGATGGTCATGCACACGACTCATCAGGTATGTGGCAATACCGACCTGAATACCATGAAGCTGAGGTGTCTCCAGCATTTTATCCAGAGCATGTGAGATCAGATGCTCACTGCCACTGGTGGGGGCGCTGCTTCCTGCAATTTCATTTGCGATACCGCTCATGGCAAGGGAGTCCAGTAATTCTTTCAGGAACAGGCGGTCATGAATCGTCTCAAAAGGTGTACGCACGAAGCTGTTTACTGCCTTTTTCGCAATCATCATGGCAAAATCATTGACCTGTGCAGCGCCATGCTCTGCTTCAAACTGCCAGTCATAGAGGGATGTGATCTTGGAAACCATATCTCCGATACCAGAGTAGAGGAATTTCTCAGGTGCACTTTTGATTACATCTGTGTCTACAATAATGCCATAAGCCATACGTGCGGGAACAGAGCTGCGCCTTTTATTAATAAGCAGGGAAGCGCTGGCGCTGGAAAAGCCATCACTGGAAGCAGAAGTCGGCACGCTGATGAAGGGAAGCTTACGCAGAAATCCCATATATTTGGCGGCATCAATGACTTTGCCACCGCCCAGACCAATGACCGCCTGTGTGGAATTGGGCAACGCAAAGGCAATGCGGATGATATCATCTATATCGACTGTATCCAATTCACAATATTCCAGAACTTCAATTCCTGCATTGTGCAGGGAAGAGAGAACCTTCTGACCGAACATGTCAATCAGACCATTTCCAAAATAAATAACGACTTTCTGTAAATTACTTTCCTGCAGATAAGGTCCTATCTTACTCAAAGCTCCATCTTCAACTTTTAATATCGTGGGAATTGCAATGTGACTGCTGTTTATTTTTGCCATCTTTATAACGACTCCTCTCAATAACC
>ENA-OUUV01000771-OUUV01000771.1-human-gut-metagenome-genome-assembly--contig:-NODE-771-length-18594-cov-6.743729_pt1 | contig 18594 bp, 23 predicted proteins | sample MGYA00237952_ERZ548838 | MGnify/ENA primary metagenome ERZ548838 (study PRJEB26490, sample SAMN05194705) | human gut metagenome | biome: terrestrial biome; feature: human-associated habitat; material... | reverse complement strand
TGGCTTCAGTTTACCGGCTCATCAAATTAATTCCTCCTGTGATATCTTAAGGCGTCGGATTCGGCACAATCAACTGAATTTCCCACCAACTCTTCATATTTTAGCTGATAAGCAATAAGTCTGGGTATATATTCCGGAGGAGTTCTTCTTGCTGCTTCCCAGTCCTCTAATGTACGAATAGGAATGCCGGTATGCTCAGAAAACTCTTTGCGTGACATTCCTATACTTTCTCTTAATCCTTTTATCTTCTTAGCTAAATCCATATTACCACCTCGTATTGCGTGTTTTTATAATTATAACACAGAGCAATGCAATACGCAATGCGTGGAATTGGCTTTTTATACACTAAAAATATTTATCTGTAATGCAAGAGGTGCAACTATTCGCGGACACCAAGTTTCTACCGGTACTATTCCGGCGCACAACTTATGTTTCTGCAAATTTTTGCACCCCTCTTAAATTTCTATTTTCTATCTACATTTTTCCTGACAAAAACACAGGTACAAAATCTTCAAAGCCACCCTCAAACCCGCTTAAGCCGGGCATTTCTTTGAGAGTAAGCACACAGCCTCCACATGGCTCGACATAACTGCATGAATGTCATATCAAACTTGTCGTTTGCGGAAACATATCCATAAACTATTTAACGTTATTAACGTTAAATAGTGATAGTTCCATTTTCCAATTCTTCCTCGTTATATGACATTTGAAGTTCTTTTCTAAAGAAATTGTACTCTTTAACTATTCTCATCACAATTTCCTTTATTAACCTAAACTCCTCATTGTCTGCAATCTCTTTATCCACACCTAAATTAGTAACTAAACGATAAGAAACAGCAAGTTTCAGCAACTCCGGCGTAGCGAGATGACCATTTCTTTATTTCCATATGAGGTAAACTGCTTACCACAACAAACGCAATTGCGTTCATACTACAATTAACACCTGTCCAAGTGCAGCAGCGACATGCGTAATCGTCATAATTACCTTCTTGGTTCCCTCATCCATAGAGTTAAGCCAATCCACGAATTTCTGTAACCAACTTACGATATTCTTCATCGCTGGCATAAGAAGCTGCCCAAAATAAATAGCCAGCCCTTCAAGAGCTGACTTCAAAATGGTTAACTGTCCCTGTAAATTATCCAGCTGAGTATCTGCCATCTGTTGGGCTGAAGCAAGATTCGTCTTATTAAAGATCTTACACTTTTAAGGGCTGTTTGTAGTTTGGTGGTATCTCTGCCGATCTCGACAGTAATACCCATAATTCTGTTAGCCACGGCCGATACCTCCTTCCGTAAAAATGTGCATAAAAAAAGCCCAGATTTCTCCAGACATGAAAAAAGCACCAACCATTTCTGATTGATGCTTTCAAATTATTTTGTTTTTGTAAATCTGTTTAATTGCGTATTCACATCTCGTCCACCATACATAACACGGATAATCGTAACCACTTGTGTATCATCATCCGGAATATACAGAACAAGATAATTGTCTACTGGCGCTACGCGTAGCCCTCGACTTTTCCATGGTTCCAATTCATATTGTCGATATCTCTTCGGCATATGATCAAGATCCATAATACATGCTTCAAGCCTATCAAGCTGACCACTTGCATTTTCTGGTGCCTGCAGTTCAAAAGCAATGTATTCGAAGATTCCACGAAGGTCTATCTCGGCCTGATCTGAAATCACGATATCATAAATCATAAATTGTAATCCTTGCGGATATCAGCAAAAACAGATTTTGCTGATCTAGTATGACCAGCCTGCATATCTGCATATCCTTTCTCTAGTTCTGCATTCATCTGTGCTTCTGATAATGCACTAACGTCTACAGGACGAGCGGATGGCATTTTCACTTCAAAAGGAAGTCCTCTTTGAAGAATAATTTGTTTGTAAAACATATTTATTGCATTGGATGCAGGAATTCCTAATGCTGCTAAGATTCCTTCTGCCTGTTCTTTTACATCAGGCTCAATGCGTGCGTATAAATTTGCTGATTTTTTTGCCATAGTAAACACTCCTTTCGAGTTTTTTCTAACTATATTATATTCATTTGTCCAGACAAAAGCAATACAAAATCAATATTTTACAAATTGTTCATACTCCAAATCTACCAGTTGATTAGAATTTGTCGAAGTTTTCCTTCTTTCTCAATACTTTTCATCAGCACACATAATTCCGTATTTACCTCCACCTTAAACTGATGATTCTTAAAATCATGCAACTGATTTATTTCCACATTCCGTATCGTCTCCATAAAATCACCTTTCTCGAATACATCGAATTAATCTCACATGAAATCCATTTGATATGACTATAACAGGTGCTGCAGAGGTGTTGCAAGATTCTTGGCTGCAATCGTAAGCGTTGGCAGAAAATCTGCTAATGGTCGTTTATCGCTTACGCCAAGTTTTCCTTCATTTCCTGCGTACTTCTTCCTCCAAATAATGCCGGATCACCTTTTGAACGAATTCGCCCAAATCCAGCATCATCCACGCCACGTTCATAAATATTTTGCGATAACCTTTTTTCAGATTCTCGTAGTTTTCCTATTGCTTCTGTTCTCTGAATATAAGCAATTCTTTCTTCTATCAGTTCTTGTTTTCTTGTCTGTACAGCAAAATAACTTTGTGCAAAAGCAATTTCCTCTTTTCTTGGATCTCCATTTTGCGCAATAAGATAACATGCATATCTGGTAAGCATAATATCATCAAACCAGATGGGAAATAGAAGAATCCTTCAGAATCATGAAATCTGAATTTGATGCAAGACCTGTATATCTTCACCGCGATGACCGCATAAAATCACATTTTCTCACATGCTTCATATCACTTATGATTTACAGGATACTTGAAAAACAGCTTGATAACAGATTTACATGTGAAGAAATCATAAACACCCTGCACAAAATGAATGTCAGGGAAGTTGGTGAATATGGCTATATACCTAACTATACAAGAACAGAACTTACAGATGCATTGCATGATAATGCAGGATTCAGAACCGATAATGAACTTTCAACACCAAAGGCAATGGCTGGGATAATCAGGCGTTCCAAAGGATTATAAGAATTACGCAAAACATTACGCTTTAACTTTTCTGCGCTGTCATCTTTGGAAAGTGTTTCTTCTAGCGAAGATAGAACTGATTCTAGCACATCATCAAAATTTTCCGCAAGAAGCCCGAACATTTCCACATATTAATCCGTTCTTTGAAACCGCTTCCGTATTATCCTTTTCCATTCCCTCTGATTGCTGCATAGATAGTGATTTTCCCTTTTATTATGCTTCCAAAATGTTGTTTTCTGACCTTTTTCATATAGTCTGCTCATATAATCTTAATTCACCTTTTTGGTTTTTTGCCTGATATAATGCTTTATCTGCTCTGTCATACAGAGTTTTTGTATCCTCATTTGCTGTTCTTTCCGTACCACCGATACTCAAGGAAACATTTAATTCCGGTATAAGTTCTCTCATATAGCCCAAAAATTCTTTCTGAATCCCCTGCATAATATTCATGACATCTTTTTTATTTATGTCAGCAGGAAAAAATAGTATATACTCATCTCCGCCCAGTCTTGCAAGAATTGACTTATCGCTTGCTTTCTTTCTCATAATGTCAGCAAGTTTGATCAACACATTATCTCCAAACAAATGCCCTTTGGTATCATTTACACTCTTAAAATTATCAATATCACAAATGAAGAAATATCCGCCTGCCTTTCTATTAAATTCTTTCTCCATCAAACTAACTGCATTTTTCCTATTGTTTAGTCCTGTCAACGAATCGTACCCTGCCTCATACTTTAATATTTCCTCTCTCTTTAACTGTTCTGTAATATCCGTCATAATACTGATCATGGCTTCCCGCCCATCATTTGTAATGATTTTTTTTCCAATATCATTTACCCAGATAAGACGATTGTTTTTGCCAACAACACGATACACTATCTCATATTCGTTTTTTTCCTGTATCTGTTCCACGATACTTTCTTCTACTCTTTGCTGATCCGCTGTATAAATAACATTCATCATCTTTTCATCCGTTACAGCAATTAGTTCTTCATAAGTATATCCAAGAATTTCCAACATTTTATTATTGATGGTATACAGTGGATAACCTTCTTCCAGATATCCACCCATAATACCTCCCGGAAGTGCATTTGTCACAAGTTCCGTAAGTTTTTCTTCGGATTCCTTCGACAATGTTCCTACTACACTTTTTCCGTAATAAAGCGGAAAGAATGCACCTTTTTCCTGATCGTGTTCTGGGGTAGACATATGCAGACTTGCAATTTTCCATTCATTGCCATCTTTTACACAGGTAGAAGTAAGTCGGGAATGTATTTCCGTAATTTCATTTTCTGCCTTTAATCTGATGTTAAAAACAGCTAACTGTGTACATATACTACCCCCTCCCGAAAAATTTTGCATATAATCACAAATCTCATATTCTAATGCATTTGGAAGCTCCTCAAATTCACTTAACAACAATTCACGAAGCTCTCCTTTATTCCTTGAAATTTCTTGTTCTCCAGTTCCCACCGAAACAACATCTTCTGTAAGAACTGCCAGTGTAGCTTCAAGATTCCGTTCCGTCAAATAATGGTGAAAAAATTCTTCTAATAATTTTCTCATGCTGTCTCCTTTTAAAACCATTTCTTCTATTTAGGAAACTCCTACCAGATAAAACACCACTTGTTTTTTATTCTGATCAGAAATTTTTTGGGATATATATCGGTACTTTAGTATACAATAAGACGATAAATTTGTTAATATTTCTTCATTAATCGACTTGTTTGCATTGCAAATCACTTATTTTTTTAATTTCAAAGGGGATAATCAGCATCTATTGTAATGCCGGTTATCCCCTAAACTAAATATATGTTCTCGGCTAAAGCTACATATTATTCATTTTCCTTTTTCTTTCTCACATACATCATTGAAAGTAATCCTGCCAATGACACTCCTAACAAAGAAATCCATAAAACCGTATGACTATTATCACCTGTCTTTGGAGCGGTTATCTGCTGATTATCATCTGTCTGGTTTCCATCATTATCTTTTGGTTCATCACTTCCGGAATCACTCTTAATTACAGTAAATCTTGTAGCGGCTGTGCCATCTGTCCATATTATCTCAAAAGTATGGTTTCCAACAGAAATGGTATTCAGATAGTCTGCTTTCAGTGTAACAATGGTAGAACCTTTCTTTACAGTATAGTTCTTTACATCAACAAGATTGCCGTCAATCTTAACTCCCACGAACTTAGAAAACTCTCCGCTACCCCTGATAGAAAGGCTTCCGTCTGAATTCTGTTCCCAGCTAGTGTTTGCACCATCTAAAATCTCATAGTCTACAGAGTCAGGGGCAGGAGTGGTATTTTCCATAACGGTAAGCACTGCTGTATTGGATGTATCCGTACCTGCAGAATTACTTACCACACACTGATACTTAAATCCGCTACAGTTTATATCGACTGTGGATGTGGTATAGATTGCTGCCGTTGCACCGTCAATGTTTACCCATCCGTTTCCATCATTTCTATCTATCTGCCACTGATAGGTAAGGTCTGTACCGTTTACTGCTATGGTAAAGGTCGCAGTCTCACCTACCTTCACTGTCGCATTGCCCGGCTGTGTGGTTATGCTTGGTGCAGTCACATCCGGTGTCTGGCTTTCCTGTTTAAATGTAACTTCTATGGTGTGATTAGCCTTCACATCACTAAAGGTGTAGCTTGTGGTTGCTGTCACTTCCAAACCGTCCACATTTAAGGTATCAATCACATAGCCGGATGACGGACTAATCGTAAATGTCTGACTGCCCCCTGCTGCAACCCCGACAGCTCCGCTAGGAGTAATACTTCCGTTTGCTCCGGCTGTGGCTGTGATGGTGTACCCTGTCACAGGGATAGCTTCATAATTTGCTTTCACGTTTACTGCTTCTGTAGGCATGGTGAAGGTAGTTGTTTCACTCGTACTGCTTGCAAGTGTAATCGTTCCGCTTACTACTTCCCATTCCTTAAACTGCTGTCCGCTTGGTGCTGCACCCGCTGTAATCGTTACTGTCTCGCCCTGTGCATATTGCCCGGTGCCGCTTCCATTCGTTACAGTCACAGTGTATTTCGCTACCGGAATCTGAATGGTATAGGTAAATGTCTCTACACTACTATCCTGCATACCGTTCTTTACAGCGATTGCCTTGATGGTAGTTGTACTGCTTTGTCCTTCTGTTCCAGTTACTGCAATCGGTGCTGTGTACTCTTTCGTTGTTCCGCTCGGCACACCGCTCAAAATTGTTGGCTCGCTTCCATCGGTTGTATAGTAAATCGCTGCTCCCACTGTGGAAGAAGCAAGTGCTACCGACTGATTCTCTGAATAAGTTCCGGCTGTCGGATTTGCTGTCGGTGCACTAACGATGCCTGCTGCACTTATGGTGATGGTAATGGTTGTGGTAAGCTCAACTCCATTAGCATCAATACTGTCAGGACATGTTACCATACCATTTAAGGTTACGGTCTGCTCGGTTAATACAGACGGGTCATAGCTTCCGCTTTCCGGTGCGGTTGTATCCCATGTGACCTGTGCACTGCTTGCCGTATTACCTTCTGTCACAATATTTACCTGCTCCGGCAAATTCATGGCACTATATGTGGTTCCATTCGCTACGGTTATCGCCTGTGGTGCGGTGATACTTGTCAATTTATCCTTTGCTGTGGCAGGAAAAACATATGTTACTGTAAGCGTTCCGTCAGCATTCTTATTAACACTTGTTGCAGTATTACCATTTATGGTCACTGTCGCGGAATCCGTAAACTCGTAGCCTGCTACTGCCGTAAGTGTAATGCTTGCCGTGTAGCTTGTATTATATCCTGCTGTGGTTTTACTTGGTGTCCATGTAATCCGTGGTGCGGTACTGATTACACCTGTGGTTGTACATGATGCAGATGTATCTAAGGCAGTATTTGCTGCCGGAGTTTCAATATCTGTAATTGCTACTGATGTGATATTGCTGGTTGCAGCTTCTGTTGCGTTGACCGCATAAGTCAAATTTTCCGTACTATCTGTAGTTTCCAGCCAGATTTTGCAGGCGGATAAATCAATTGAGCTCGGTGTATATGATTCTGACGCAATAGCAGATACATTTATCGTCTCTGTTCCCGTAATCTGTTTACTGTAATACCAGTCGTCTGTTCCATCATTGCCCTGCACGACAATTGCCACGGTTTGTGATGTACTGCCCTTAGCTGCCTTAATATCACCTGTTGTGGTGTTATATGTTACTGTACCAATATTCTTTCCTGTTCCTTCCAGTCTTAGAGTCATCGTCGTATACGATGCGATTGTGTATAACTCTGCTGTATCAGATGATGCTGCCTCCGCAGCAGATGCGAAGAGAACAGATGACAGATTCAGATTGGAAGCGGGCTGAACTGCGAGACCATTGTTGACCGCGCTGGAGTAGACATGATCGGCCGGATAGGTGAGCAACACTTCGCCGCCATAACCAGCTTTAGGTGAGCGCAACCAGAACCGAGCTCCGCTGTCCCAGTAACTTCTCATGGCAAGTATTGTACTGTTATCACTTCCTGCTTTTATGGTTGTATAGGAATCACCTAAGCCGTCTGCCGCTAGTGCATACAACTTGTCTGTGGTGGTATAGGCTGTACTATTCTTCTTATCCTCCGTTGTCACTGTGGTAGCATTCATCAAGCTCTGCTCGGCTGTTGTAAAATATGATGTATTCGTAGCCATAGTCTTTAATTTTGCACGAAGGTCACTTGCTCCGTAGTGGTTTGGATATACCTCCGTTGGAGCACTTTCATAAACTCCAAAATTTATTTGAAAAGCCTTATTGTTGAAATAATCATCCTCAAACGCCTGATTTTTTGCTATCGGACTTGCGGCAAAGAGGATGGTATTATCCCCTGATACACCGCTATCCTTTCCTAAGATGTACCATTCCTGTGGTGTTCCACTACTGTTTTTACCAAATACCAGCTTGCCATAATTTGTCTCAGTACCATTAGCATTCGGTTCAAATGCCGTCATCAATTCATCCTTGGTTACATAGGTGGTATTGATTTTTTCAATCTCTTTTTCTGCATTTACCGCATACGAAACATTATCCTCGGTTATTTCCAGCCAGATTTTGCATGCGGATAAATCTATATCTGATGTCATACTGAGTGCTGACTTAATATCTGAAGCATTTATCGTCTCTGTTCCTGTAATCTGTTTACTGTAAAACCAATCCTGAGTTCCATCATTGCCCTGCACTACAAGTGACACGGGTTGTGATGTACTGCCCCTCACTACCTTAATATCACCTGTTGTGGTGTTATAGGTTACTGTACCAATATCCTTACCTGTTCCATCCAGTCTTAAAGTCATCGCCTTGTCTGATGCGATTGTTCCTGACTTTGCTGTATCTGATGATGCTGCTGTCGCAGCAGATGCAAAGAGAACAGATGACAGATTCAGATTGGAAGCGGGCTGAACAGCGATCTCGGCGATGACACCGTTGTAGTGGACATAAGTGCCTGGAATAGCGATCAACGCATAGTTAAAATAATCATTGTCCGGCGAGCGCAGCCAGAATTGATTTCCGCTGCTCCAGTAACACTTCCTGGCAAGTACTGTACTGTCACTGGTTCCTGCCAACATTTGTTGGGTATCGTTATAATCTCCCTGTAACGCATACAGCTTGTCTGTTGTGGTATAGGTTAAATAATTGCCAGAACTATCCTTATTCTTCGTGTCCTTCGTTGTCACTGTGGTGGCATTCATCAAGCCCTGCTCGGCTGAGGTGAAGTAGGATGTATTGGTAGCCATACCCTGCAGTGTATCACGAAGGTCACTTGCTCCATAGTGGTTTGGAAATACTTCTGTTATGCTTGTCCCATTGTAATTGCAATCACTCCACAGGTTTTGTTCAGTCTTATTATTCTGCCAGTCATTCTCAAACATCCGGTCTCTTGCAATCGGGCTTGCGGCAAAGATGATGGTATTATCTTTTCCCCCTGATACTCCACTATCAGCTCCTAAGATGTACCATTCCTGTGGGTTTCTATAGCTGTTCTTACCAAATACCAGCTTTCCTTTGGTCGTAGCAGTACCATTAGCATCCGGGGTAAATGCGGTCATTAACTGGTCCTTCGTAGCATATGCAGTAACGCTTGGTTCTGTTCCGGAACCGGTTGCAGCCTGCACGATATCTGCTCCGCCTGACATAGCCGGAACAAGCCCTGCTGCCATAACAAGTGAAAGAACCAATGCCATTCCTTTCTTAAAATTATGCTTTAATTTCATCATTAAAATCCTCCATTCCTGATGTTTTTACATTCTTTTCAATAAATTCACACTCTGATTAAGTATATCATAAAGCACATTAACTTCAATTATCTATCCTCAAATAGCTTATTTTTATTGCAAATAACTTGTTTTTTATTCCTTACTCTACTATAATCATTTTGAATATATGTATAAAAGCAAAGGAGAGCTGCCATGACAGCAAACGATTTAATATATAAATCCATCTACATTATCACCGAATACTACAATAACAATCTCCAACCCTATTTTGACAATATAAGCGAAGATGTGTTGTGGATTGGTCCTGCTGAGAGACAGGAAATACGGGGACGTGAACAGGTTATTTCCACATTCTCAGCAGAGGTACACGGACTAAGCTTCACAATGGGATCGATACATGCAATCTGTATTTCTCCCAGCAAAACTGCGCATGAGGTTATCCTGCAATATGAAATCTATACCCATTATCCTGATGGAAATACAGATTTACACAATCAAAGGATTCACTACTCCTGGTACAAAAAAAGGTACACACAGAAAGCGGTTCTGATTTCCGCTGGGAGATTGCTGTTCTTCACATCAGTAACGCATGGCCATACGACAGCAGAGACACCATTTATCCGATACACTATCAAAGTTTAAGCTTGCCGGTACGGTTGGTTGAAAAGCCGGAGCATTACATGACTGTCACAGCGACTGACATGAGTGTGCACCGCATTTCAATAAACCATCTGCTATATATTGAAACGATAAAAAGAACTGCAAAGCTTCGTATTCACACAAGCACGGATACAATTATTGTAAATGGCACACTCCCGGACTTTGAGAAAACATACTCTGATTTCCTGCTTCGCATTCATGCAGGTTTTCTCATCAATCCTGAGTGTGTCAGCAAAATTGAACGATTCACCGTTACCATGTCAAACGGTGCGAAGCTTCCTGTTCCCGAAAAAAAATATACCACCATCAAACGCCTGATATTCACAAACTTACAATCCAACTGAGGATTCAAATCTCTTTTTGTAATTTCTGACTGTTAAACTAATAAGTACCCTGCTTGTATACACCTGCGGTGTGGGATATATAACTACATAAGACAACTTCGCTGAAGCTTGTTTTATCGTATGCTGGCAAAGAAAGAAGCAGACACATGGAACATTTTCCACATATCTGCTTCTTTCATTGCGTGTATTCAGTTTTATATGATTGTTGCTATAAATGGGATACAAACACCACAATTTTTGTAGCTACATAACTTTTATTGTGTTTGGCTTGTTTACTATGGCTACGATTTTTTCATCTAATGCAGCCTTTTTCGGATAATGGTATTAGATATTATCTATTTCATAGCACAGGATAATCCTCATCTACTTCACCACACTTTCTTCTCTGAGCTCTTTTATCATTGCCATTACATCATCATTTTTTAGACTGGCTTTTTCTGCCTCTCCGGCAAATGCTTTCTGTGCTTCACGCAAAGCATCCATAGATGAATTCATCATCGGAACTCCTGCATTCTCAAATACATCGAATTCATCTATTCTGAAATCCATCTGACACGATGACTTTCAGATACAAAGAAAGACCGCTCACTTTCAATTTTTCTTGAAAACGAACGGTCTTTCACGCTTCTGTTATTTAGTTGAATGATATGATATTGTTCAGAGCCAAGCAGATTTCCGCAAAAGTGCAAGCCACGTATATACCTCATCATTTGAGCTCTTTGATTTATCAGCATTAATATCAACTGCAATGCCTAATTGGTGTTCACTTGTTCCGAGCAAAGCTACCCATTCCTTAGCAGTTCTTTCTGCTCTTGACTGTGAATATCCTTCATTTATATAAGCCTTTATCTTATCATCTAATATTTTCTGCTGTTCTTCATAAGTTCGATAACCTTCACGAACAACCGGATATATTCCATCTTTCCTTGCTGCATCAACCATTTCCCTCGCAACTTATTTTTTTATCTCTTTTCTTTGCCATATTGTTATTTATGCCTTCATCCTTCTTGACCAGCTCTTTATAGCGAATGGCATACATAGAATACCAATCAAGACAGGAATTGTAATAAGTAGATATGGTGACCAGATAAGCTTCCCAAAAATACGAAAAGTATTAGTTCTGAAAATATCTGTTGAACTTCCTACCAATGGTATTAAATCCAATGCTTTTTGCATTCCATAAGGAAGATATTCTGCAATCATCATTGGTCCATATACAACAGCCAGACTAAGCAGTAAGGTAAGTACATTATTTTTTACAGCCGCTGATATAAACATAACAATTCCGGCAAAACCTATTGCTCCAAGCAGTACAAAAGCATATTCATAAATTTCTGCCTGCAGCATATTCATAGGTGCAACAGCAATCAGCTTGATATTCTGAATCGGCATATCCCATCCGGCAGTTCCCATAAAAAACAACTGTGATATAACACTTGAAACAGCAAGTAATGCAAATAACTCCACTGTAAACGCTAAACCAGTAAGAATTTTGGCAAGAGCGATTTTCCCCCAACCATTTCGAGTCGTCAATACTAGTGTGCTTGTATTATCATGCCATTCGCCCGCAAATAAAGAGGATAAAACAATACCGAGAAACAAAGCCATCACAACTCCCAGATCCGCAACCATACTACCAAGAAGCGTTGACCAGCCTTCTACCCACTCATAATGAAATGGTTTTTCTACCTTTCTCTCTATCTGATGTAAAAACTCTTTTTCAGCTCCTACCTGACCACTGACCTCCAAAAACTCATCAAGCACCTGCTGTCTTCTTTCATAGAAGCCTGTTAACTTATCCGGATCAACATAGCTTATCATCGTTTTATAATTACTGGTATCTCGAAGCTCCGGATACAATGTTCCGAGCCAACTATTAACTATCTGCCAGTCTGTCTTTTCCAGTTCTTCCTCCATACCGTCAGCTTCCATTTGCTGATAATCACTTACTATTTGCTGCAAGGTTTCATCCGTCAATTCTCCACCAAATGAAAGTGCATATTCCTGACTATCCTTTATTACTGTATATCCATCAAAATTATTGCCAAAAGCACTTGTATAGTCATCTGAACTGCCAAAACTGAACCATTGAAACGAAAGTATGCTTCCAAAAATTACATAATAAACAAAACACAACAACACACATATTTTAACAATTTTCTTTCGCCATAACTTTTTATGCTCTAACCAAAATAGTTCCATTCTATTTCACTCCTTCCTCTGTGGGAAAATAAAATAAATAAAGATCTTCCAATGTAGCTTCACAAGGCACCGCTCGCTCACTAGGCATATTGTCTGAAATAATACGCAATATAATTTCTTTTCCTTCGTGCCGTAAATTAGCAACCGTTGTTTTTGTCTGCCATTGTCTAGCTTCTTGTGGAGAAACAGAAAGCTCCCAAACCTTACCATTTGCCTTGTGAATCAACTCAGGAACCGTACCCTGCAATACAAATTTTCCTTTTTTCATCAATAGCACTTCATCTGCTATTGCTTCTATATCCGATACAATATGTGTGGAAAGAATTACAATTTTATCGCCTGCATACTCTGAGAGCAGATTACGAAAACGGACACGCTCTTTCGGATCAAGTCCTGCAGTCGGCTCATCCAAAATCAAAATTTTCGGATTATTAAGTAACGCCTGTGCAATTCCTACTCTTTGTTTCATACCACCAGAAAAAGTTTTTACTTTTTTGTTTGCCACATGGCTTAAATCAACCACTTCCAACAATTCAGTCACACGTTTTTTTGCAACATTCTTCGGTATTCCTTTCAGTGCTGCAATATACATTAAGAACTCCACCGCAGTATAATTTGGATAATATCCAAAATCCTGTGGTAAATAACCCAACACATTCCGGTAATCTGCCCCCATCGAAGTTACTTCTTTTCCATCCAGCAATACCTCCCCTGAGGTTGACTCCAAAACAGCACATAGCATACGCATCAATGTTGTTTTACCTGCACCGTTAGCCCCCAAAAGACCATATACTCCCGGCTTTAAGGTTGCACTAACACAATCTACCGCTATTTTCCTGCCATACTGTTTTGTTAAACGATCAAGCGACAATTCCATACATTTTTCCTTCCTTTCTCATCTCTGCAATATAATGAATTTCATTTATAAAGAACATAGCAAAAATCAAAAATGTAACAATCCACACCCCCACTGCTGATGTTTCATATAACCATGGCAATATTCTTGCTGACATCCCCCAACAAATGCAGGAACCCAGCATTACAATCGCACATATCTGTAAACTCTGTTTCTTTTGCAAACGGATCAAACGTAGCAACGCAACCATACACACTAAGTACGGAACCAGGCAGTATAGAACCATCTGTCCAATCTCTTTATAAGAATTTTGCAAATAAACTTCCATACACAAAAGAATTGTTATACACACCAAATTAGCAGCCCCAGCCAAAACCAGCTTTGCTAACGTGATTTGGGCACCAGAAGCTCTTGTTACCGCTTCAATCTCGCTCATTCCATAATACTGGCTTTTAAAAATTGCTGGTATGATAGCCAATACAAACAGCGGCATAAAAATTGGTATATTCTTTGGCACGTCTGCAATGCTGGCAATTGTTAAACAAACTATAAATAACGTTACTGCCTGCAAACCAAATATTGGAATACCTTCAAAGCGAAATACATCTGAAAGATAGTGAAAGAAACCTGTCCTCGGTTCTGCCCTAGTCACTTCCTGTTCTCGTACAATTTCAGTGCAAAGCTTAATCGTTTCCTCTAATCTTTTAGGCTGTACTTCCTCTCCTAAAGATTGCTGTAAATAGCCCTTCAAATTTCTATCTTTCATTTTCCTGCTCCTTTCTCATAATTTTTAAAGCATTACGAACCCTGCTTTGTGCTGTTCGCATATTGCATCCCATCACTTTTGCAATCTCTCCAAAACTAAGTTGTTCTCCAAAGCGTAGAATGACTGCTTCCCTTTGTTCTGATGATAAAAAATTCAAAAAATAGCTTATCTCTGCCCTATCCTCTAGCCGAACTATGTCGTTATACTCATGCACTATATTTTCTTCATCTTCTAATGGATAAAACTCAACCTTCCTACTTTCATCAATACATAAATGATTTGCAATCGTGTATAGATAAGCCTTAAATTTCTTTTTCCCTTTATATCCGGATAAATTCTTAAACAACTTCAAAAATGTTTCCTGAGTCAGGTCTTCTGCTTTTTCCAGATTAGAGCAATGCCACCTACAGTAACGTAAAATAGATGTATAATAGCATTTTATCAATTCTTCTGCTGCATTTTCATTTCCAAGTAGAATCTGTTCCACTAATTCGTCATCACTCAACACGCATCAGACTCCTTTCCATTGAATATCTGTATATATATAATAACGGGTTATGCACTTAAAATGATTAAAAGATTCCTCATTTTTTCTTAAAACGAATTAAACTATTAAACCAATATTTTATCTCAACCCCTTTCATAAATATCAAATAAATCAAACACTACCTTTTTCTCCGCTTAGAGTAATACTTCCCACACCACACAATCCTGCACCGGAAGCTCTGCTTATATTCATACACACACTTCTTCCCTTTGTGGTAAAGCTCTGTCCGGCGCAAGAGAAAACCGCCGTAACCGCTTCATAAACGTGTGGCTCTGCGGCGGTGAACAGCAGACGCGCCCCGGCAAGGGTGAGGATATTCCTTTCGCTCTCCGGCAGCGTCACAAGCTCTGTTTTCGCAAACTCCATAGTGGGGATAATGGCGTGATGGTCTGATACCTTTTTGCTGTCAAGTGTTCGGGCAATATCCGGCATAAAGTCCGCACCCTGCATAAAGGGCAGCTTGCCGCAAAACAGGGCGGCGATACTTGCAGCCTTTTCGCTCATGTCGTCGGTGAGGAATTGGCTGTCCGTTCTCAGATAGGTCAAAAGCCGCTTTTCGTAAAGGGCTTGTGAAAGGTCAAGGGTCTGCTTCGCTATGTAGCCGAAAATGCGGTTTGCTTCCCGCTGCAAGCCCGTAAGGTCGAACAGGCGGGGCGGCGGCTCGGTTTTCTTCTTGCGGGTGAGGGAAACACAAACGGCCTGCGACGTTTCGCAAGCCGTTTTAAGTGTTTTCGCTTCATCAGCGGCGCGGATTCTCTCGCTTGACGCTTCCGCGCGCCCAATGAAAGACGGACGACGTAGTATTTTTCTTTCTTGAATGAGGTAATCGCCGCGTCCCGGTCAACGAGCATTTTTAAGTTCGGGGTCTGGACGCGCCCCACGTTGAGGGTCTTGCCATGCAGAATGGAAAAAAGGCGGCGAATGGCTGCGTGATTGCTCCGGCGACAAGGTTTATCTTATCCTTGTTGATTTCGCCGGACGGTGTTATAATATCCTTGTCTAAAAGTACGTTATTCATGTCGTCCTCCTTTATTTTTGTGGTGCTAAAATGGTGCCCAGTCTTACAAAACCACCTTGTACGGAGATACGGTAAGATAAATGAAGATATGCAGAAAACCTTGATTTTAAGCCATTTTCTCATGGTATCATAAATATTTATGAGGGCTTATAAGAAGATTTCTGTCCATCAAATCAATAAAAAAAATAATAAAAATGTGTTTTTTATACACTCTCAATGACAATTCCGTGAGCAATCCCGGGCACACTCTGGCCTTCGTGGAACGTTACTTTGCTGAGAAGCGCACCCGTCGGTACAAACAGCACTTTTTTCCAGTTCTTTTCCGCAAGCTGCTTTAAGATATACGCCGAAAGGGTAACCGCGCTGCAGCCGCAGCCGGAGCCGCCCGCATGGGTGTCCTGGGTTTCCGCATCGTAAATTTCCAGTCCGCAGTCCATATGCCTGTCGGAAATGTCGTATCCCTTATCCCGGAGTAAATCTAAAAGCACGCGCTGTCCCACACTGCCTAAATCTCCGGTGATAATCTTATCGTAATCTTCCGGTTTTGCATGAAAATCCGTCAAATGGGCTTCTATCAGATCTGCTGCCGCAGGTGCCATGCATGCCCCCATGTTCAGTGAGTCCTTCAGTCCGAAATCCACAATCTTTCCCACTGTCATGCCGGTAATTTTCCCCTTGCAGGCGGCTTCTCTTTCTTTTCCCAATATAAAGGCGCCGCTTCCGGTTACTGTCCAGGTGGCGGAGAGTGGACGCTGGTTTCCGTATCCAAGCGGAAAACGGAACTCTTTTTCCGCACTGGCAAAATGACTGGAGGTCACACAGAGCACCTGTTCGGCAAAGCCTCCCGCCACCGTCATGGCGCCTAAGGAAAGGGTCTCTCCGCAGGTGGAACATGCTCCGTATACCCCAAACAGTGGAATCCGGTAATTCATAATGCCGAAGGAGGTTGCGATGGATTGTCCGAGCAAATCTCCCGCAAAAACATAGCGTATCTCCTCTGCCTTTTTTCCTGCCTTTCCAAGCGCCAGACTCACAGCATCCTTCTGAAGGCTGCTTTCCGCTTCTTCCCAGGTGTTGCAGCCGAACATGTCGTCCTCTCCCACCATATCAAAAAGAAGGCCGAGAGGACCCTCGCCTTCTTTTTTGCCTACTACGGAGGCATTTCCGTTAATATAAACCGGCTCATCCAGCCGGATACTTTGTTTTCCCTGCCAAAGCTGTGCACTCATACTATTCCCTTTCCTGCTTTCCTTTTTTATCAGCCTGTGCTCTGCAAGCTGTTTCCACTATCCATTCCATGAGCCGTTTTTATTCAAACCTGCCCTCGGCAACCATGCGCACCAGTTCTTCCAGTTCCTCTTCACTGCCGGCTAAGCTGCTTTTCTGCCGCAGCACTTCTCTTTCCTCGTCCGTCATTTCACCTATTCTGTTACGTACGCTTTCGTTCATGGCAAAAGCAATGGGAAGCTCCCAAAAAGGAGTCTGAAAACTGTCCATACTGTCAATTCCTCTCTTTCCGGTTTTTTAAATCAGTATGAACCCCGTTTTCCGTATTTATGCATTAACGCTTCGTTTTTCTGAACTCTTTTTTATGTTCCGGAACTTTTCTCGGTACCGGATTTTTTTATTTTCTCAGTCCTTTCGGATAATGATTTTTCAAAACAGCACCGGCTGCTTTTCCCCAGCCTAAGCTGTATCCGTCCACGCAGACAAGGCACCAGCCCTTCGGCAGGGAAACATCCGCCTGTTCTGCCGCCATCCTTCCCCGGGTTATAATGTGCGCCATTTCCACGTCGCATCCTTCGCCGATTGTCAGCGTCTGTCCCTCTAAATATTTTCTGACGGCAGTCCCGTCACAGGCAAGATTGACAGCATGTACAACCTGTTCTTTTTTCAAAAACAATGCCAGTGCGTGGGACGGCTCAAACCGGTTCTTTTTCACCGTTCCCAGATGCAGTCCCGGACGCAGTACCTTAAGCCCCCTCAAGGACGGTGTCTCTGCCGGTGCCAGGTACAGCTGTTCTCCGAAGCGCAAAAGAATTTTTCCTTCCGTCAGTTCTTCTGCCGGTATCGTCAGGGCTTCCTTTGCAAAGTCCAGAAACTCCCTGCAGTCCTTCAGGGTAAGGGACTTCTCCGTTCCGGCAGTTGCCGCACTGCTAAGCTGTCCGCCCTCGCGGTGCAGGACGGCTAAAAAGTGCCCTTCTCCTTTGATCTTATGCGGCATCAGCCTTTCTTCTTTTTCCAGGCAAAAATCAGGGTGTGTTTCCAGAAAGCGGCTGACGGAGCCTTCGTCCTCCGCAGGCGCAAAGGTGCAGGTGGAATAAACCAGTCTGCCGCCGGGTTTTAACATCGTTGCCGCACAATCCAAAATACCGTCCTGTCTTTCGGCGCAGAGCGCCACATTTTCCTCACTCCACTCTTCTCCGGCATTGTCGTTTTTGCGGAACATTCCTTCCCCGGAGCAGGGCGCGTCCACTAAAATACGGTCAAAAAATGCGATAAACCTTTTGCTCAGGCTTTCCGGGGTTTCATTTAAGACAATGGCATTGGAAATGCCCATGCGCTCTATATTTTCCGATAATATCTTAGCCCTCTGGGGGTGAATTTCATTGGTAATGAGCATGCCGCGTCCCCGCATATATTCGGCAATCTGGGTGGATTTGCCGCCCGGCGCCGCACACAAATCCAGAACGCGTCCGGGCGTTGCAGGCTCCTCCTGCCGCTCCGGCATCGCTGTCTCCTCCATCAGGCATGGTACCGGCGCCATGGCGGACGGTTCCTGAATGTAGTACAAGCCCGCCTCATGGTAAGGGTGCTTTCCCGGCTGCTCCTCCTCTTCGTAATAAAAACCGTTTTTCGTCCAGGGAACCGGACTTAAGGTAAACGGT
>ENA-OUUV01000757-OUUV01000757.1-human-gut-metagenome-genome-assembly--contig:-NODE-757-length-18823-cov-7.546089_pt1 | contig 18823 bp, 22 predicted proteins | sample MGYA00237952_ERZ548838 | MGnify/ENA primary metagenome ERZ548838 (study PRJEB26490, sample SAMN05194705) | human gut metagenome | biome: terrestrial biome; feature: human-associated habitat; material... | reverse complement strand
GATCTACACTATCCTCTTCGTCGGCAGCGTCAGATGTGTATAAGAGACAGGTGCTACCGCACTACGTTCACCTAAATAGGTGCGCACCGTTCACACTTCGTGTTCACTAACTTCTGTACAGAACTGCTGTCGCACTACACCTCACTTAGTTCGGTTCACTTATGCACATATCTATAGTACTACATTGTCCTATATCTGTCAACTACATTTAAATAAAAGAGCAACAAGGTTTTTACACCTTGTCACTCTTATTACGCTTACTATTATTCAATAGTAAATTTCTGACTTTCGCCATTTTTAAGTGTAACCGTGGACGGTTTAACACTTGCACTCGCTTTAGCGAATACAATAGCAATGGTCTTTGTCAAACCATCTTTAGTCCATGATATACCAATCTGACCACTAGCCTGTGTTCTATCCCATGACAGAACACCCTCGCTTGAAATTTTGGTATTAGTACCAATAGCTGTACTGTGAGTTTTTACAAGTGACCACTCACCGCCCGTGATTGTTCTAGTTCCAGCTGTGATTGAAAATTGTCTTGTTCCTGCTTTTGAGTTGTCACATTTTGCGTTAGGTACATTCGGGTTAACTGCTTCTGAGGTTATAGTAACTGTCGCTGTTGCTGTTGCATCATCCAATGTGCCCTCTACAGTAAGAGTACCTGCAACCTGTCCTAGTCCAACATAAAGATTACCATTTTGGTCAATTTTAGTGTAGCTGCTAGGCTCAACACTACCTTTTTTTACTGTCCAGCTCATACCTTGTTCTCCTTTCAGTTGTTGATTTAAGTTTATTTGCTCACCATTACGTGCAGTGATAATTTCACTGCTAGTCAATGGGTGTAGCCTGAATCTTGTACCATTTCTGCAAAACGTCATCTGTTCTACTATAATGGTTCACCCATATATTACCACTAGAGATATCGTTAATCTCTACTCTATTGTTCGGTCTATGTCCCGTAACTTTCAGTCGATAGTAGTTACCGACATCACTTGGTAGCCCTGCCACATTGTTATCATTCTTATTCAAGTCAATGATAAGCTCATGATAAATAGGCACTTTACTTGCAATCGCTTTCACACTACTATTAACAACACCCTCTGCAATGTTCATACTCACATAGTCAGTCGTTGTAGGTGTAATATTAACCCAGTCTGTTCTGTGCATTTCTGTGTCACCGTCTTTAATATACAAGCATCTGTAAGTAAATGTCGTTTTATTCGGATAGAATTCGCACATCATTTGGGTTTGACTAACAGGGAATACTTTCATGTTACCACTCTTAGTGAATGACCATGTAGGCAGGTCTTTTGACACTGTCATAGCAGAGCCTAGATTAAACGTTGCGGACGCTTCCCAGTTAAGTTTCGTTATAATATCGTCTAAAGTTGCATTAATGCCATAGTTACTAAACCCCATTTCACTTAATGACGTGTAGTAAGCACCAACTTTATTTGCTATATTCAACATCATAGCCATACTAGGAATAGCAAAACGTTCATCTGTATATTTGTCTTTCAAGTTATACTCACTTAAATACTGGTGTCTGTTCCACACATCTCTTAAACTAGCATAGTAACGTAACATCCATATAAACACAGCTTTGTTACTTGTATAAATATCGTTCCACTGGTTATCAGGAACAGGACTTCTCACGATATCGCTGTTTTCATCATCCCACCAGTCACCACGTTTTTTCACGTGTTTCCATCCTACCTCGTTTGTGTAACTTAGAGTATAATTTCCAGCGTAGTTAATACCTGCCCATGCACTGAATCCGATTGGTGTACTCTGATTACCTACTTGTGGCGAATACGGTACTTGCATGAGTTCACACAGTTTTACACCACAGTCAAAGTTACGGTTGTTCTGTAAACCTTTCAGTCTGTAGTTCCATATGTTAGTCGGTCCTTTTTGGTGGTAATTCATGAATGTGAAGTAATAATTTCCGTCACTTCTTTCATACTGTGAGATATAAGCTCTATATGAAGCATTTTCATCAACATACGCTCTAATACCTTGTGCGCCATATACATATGCATCAGCATGACCATAGTTTACACCCTTTAATGCTACATCAACTGTAGGTTTCATTGAGTCTGTCCACCAGTTATAGTGTAAGTCAATACCGTTTGCGTTCGCTTTCCAAGCGTGTAAGTCTTTCTCTCTGAATACATACGCTTCATAACTTACACTTGGGTCACCACCAAGAGAACGAATGTAATCTTCAAGGTCTGTTCTACTTTCAACATCCCATGTTGAACCATTAGGCTCGTCTTTTGCATGGTTTCTGATATAGTCTGTTGTCAGTTCTTCAATCTTTGTTTTGATTGCTTCGGGAATATCGTTGAAGTAACTATATCCTTGTAACCCAAGCATCCAAGCATCAGGATTAGCCATTGGGATAACGTGAATGCAAGTATCATTGTCAAGAATCTCACTCCACATATCTACTCCACCATAGACAGCATTTTTCGCTAATACTTCCATTTGCGCTATTGCAATACTAGCACTACAGTCTGTACCATGGAAACCGTTGAAAACAAACATATGCCTTGTGGCTGTTTCTGTTCCGTATTCCATAGCAATCAAAGGTAAACCAAGAACAGATGTACCGATAATCTTTTTACGCACTTTCGGATAGTTGAGCATCAGTGTGTCGATATCTTCCACCATCATATCGTAAGTGTAGTTACGAATCAGTTTTCTTGGAATTACTGCGTCAGCCAACTTGCTACCGTCAGTGATGTTGAATGTGTTGTTGTAATAACGTTCTGTCTTTAAATCGTTGAACATTTTGTACAGTTTCATGATTTGTTCTTCATAACTTAAAGAATCGTCATATGTGATAGGTAACACAGGATTACCAACACCACACCCGTTTCTGTCAAAATTATACATGCGCTTTCTCCTTTACCATAATAGCATAAATAAATCTTCCATTTCGTTTAACAGCATCTTGTCAATGTTTTTGAATGTTTCACGATAATGTTTTAACATTGTTCCATTGTCAAATACTCCACGATTGCCTTGTACGATTTCAAAGTATTCGTTTAAGTTAGTGGCTTCATGGTTGATTGTATTTGTTGAATTGTTTACATTTGTGTTTTCTGCTGTGTTTGTGTAGCTTCCATTTGTTTCGTCAATCGTTGCGCTTGTAAGATAAGTGTCATCTTCAAGACTTGATATACTGCCCTGTGGTGTATCAGAAAATTTACTTTTTGTCTTACTAGCGTTACTGTTTGTCTGTTTTCCTTTGTCTGTTGTTGTGCTTTTACCTGTGCTGTCGTTTTTACTTTTGTTCGTGTCGTTGATGTTGCCTTTTCTAGTAAAATCCGTATCCCATAACGGGTTGAACTCTAGCAAGTCACTGGCATACCATTTATTGTAGTATGGCATAACCGTGTTCATTTTGTCAGCAAGCTTTAATTTCCATAATCCAACTGTTTCGAACCCTATTTCCCTTGTATAGAAATGTCTCAAAATCTTGATTTCAAGTACGCTTCTATATTTTTCATCAAAGATAGGGTAATCAAAGTCGAATATCTTTTTGTGGACAGCTTTCAATATCTTTTCAATATCATTGTAACCTGTGCTGTGTTCCAGTCTGTAAAGAGATTCGCAGATAAAGCGTACCTCTGTTGTGTAACTACTCACCTGCTTCATCCCCTTTCTGCAATGTTTTACGTGAAACATTCATACCATATAAACTGGTGTCAAGCTCTTCCCTATAATCCACGCTGATATTAGTACCGAACATTTTGTTGATTTTCTCAACTGCTGTTTGGCGTTCATGTAAACGACTAAACTTACTTGCAATACTACCACCTTGGGAACGGTTCACCTCGTCACTCACAAGTCGTTCACGTTTCGTAATGTTTACGTTTGAAATGCCAAGATAGGTCAGTGCTTCATTCCATATATTTGTTTTTAACTCGTAAAGCTGTGGTGCTACGAAAGGTGCATCGGTTCTAAGAGCTGTGATGTTATCTGTGTTTAACTGGTCACTACCAAAGATAAAAGGCATTCCACCGTCATACTGTTGATATAAGTTTACCATTGATAAACGTTCGTTTTCACCCGACTTAATAAGAACTGGGGTTTTTTGTGCGTTGATATTCACGTCAATCGTTCTGTCAATATTAGCCAAACGTAGTGCGAACATTTTACACGCTTCTATACTGTTCGTGTGTAACATATTGTTATGAACAATCACGCTGTTTGTCTCGTTCAAGTCTTTTAAGTATCCGTTTACTGCGTATGCTTTTGTCTTGATTGGTTCACGGTATACGTTTAATCTGCCATCAAGAGTCGCTTGTAAAAATAGATTTCCAAGTACATCGTCATTAAAGTAAACTCCTGCACCGTCCTCAAAAAGTGTAAGTTCCAAGAATCTAGCGTCAACTGTGTCGGGTAAATTCTTCCATTCGATACAAGAAATTGCAATTTCTTTTAATCGGTTGTAGTAGTATTGCCATGATACACAGTTTTGCAATGCACTTGTAAAAAACTGGTTTTTATATTTGTTTCGTCTGTTTCTTCCCATTCTGTTATCACCTCTTTACGTTGGGCTGTTATCATATGAATAGTTGCCAATTTCCTCACCATTTTCCCAAAATGTAATGCCACTGTCGAAAATCTTACAGATAACTTGCATATCAGGAGCAGGTACACTACCACGTGCAACGCATCCACTTGTCTGAATGTAATTCCAGTGGGGTCTTAATCCTTTACCACTACAAACGTTAGGCTGTTTCACTCTGTTGCAAGCGTAACCGAACATGGTAAAGAATGTATCAATGCTTCTAGCATATTCGTAAGGGATACACATTCTACGATAGAACAGTTTGTTTTCCCCCTGTGCTACTAGCAAGTTACTGTTTCCAAGAGTTCCTCTGAATAAGTCAGCTTGGATGCTTGCGGAATAATCAGCCATTGTTTGGTTCGTGTATTCGTTCATTACATTTGTAAAACTACCTACATAACCACTGATTGCACCACCGTAGCTTTGATTTTCACCCATTGTTTGAACTCTGCGAGCATCTGTTGGAGATAATTTGCTGTTTTGTGCTGAAAGATTAGCGTTTTGTAATCCTAACCCTAATTCAACTGTACTAGCTACAGCACTTAGTGTGCTATTCATAACTGTTTGTGCCATTTTAACCTTATTGATGTAGGTGTTCTGCGCTAACCATACTTTGTATGCATCGTTGTTCCAACTACACATAGGAAAGTCCATCATGTTTAATGACTCCATTCGGTATGGCGTTTCTCCGCTACCCTTGTAGTGTGTTGGATATACACACGCTTTTACAGGTGTATTCTTTGTACCCTCTATTCTAAATCTAGGTGTTAAATTCTCAAAAAACTCATATCTAAGAACAAGGCTGTTATCTACGCCATTGTCAAACTGAAAATAGTTATACGGGTAAGTATACATTTTCATGTTTTTAGGCATGTAACCATTTAAGGACGTTGTAGCGGGGTTCAATGGTGGTATCCCTGTTCCATCTGAATCGTAGGAAGAACCAGTGTTTGTGTTTTTGATTTTACCATCATCATCTTTTGTACCTATAAACATCGTTGGGCACATCCACATAGCTACAATACTGTCGGGGCTTTGTACGTATTTAAGGTTGAGTGCAAATAGTTTTTCTCTTTCCAGTTCGGATGTAACATCAAAAGCGTAATAGGTACATCCCGAATATACGCCCTCGAACAAACCACCGATGTTCTGTTCTTCATTGTCGCAAATAGCAACTACAACAGAAAGATTTTTCATTATGTTGATACTTCCACCTGTGCTACCCTCTACGTACTCACCAAGTTTTACAGGTTCGGGTAGAATGTTATCGCCGATTGCATCTGTCGCACTGTGTTCACGAACAACCATACTGTCTCGAATGGTGAAGTCAAACCACCATGTCTGTAGAACGTCTAATACGAATGTAATGTAACAGGCGTTGTCGTTGAGGTATTCTACACCAGTGATGAAAGCATAGAACCACTTTGAACCGTAGGAAGTGTTGCGAAACATCATGTAATTACAGTCGTAACAATCATCTGCGGATAACTGGACTTTTGCGTAACCACGTTGTACACGCTGATAGGTTTGGCGTGATAGTTGGTGTTTGGTTTTGTTCGCAAAGTATGTGCTTTGTGCGGTTGCGTCTGTGAAGCGAATGGTGTGGTTGTAGGTTGGGTCAAGGGGGACGTTGGTTAGGAGTCGGATATCTGTTTTTGGTTCTATCAAGTTATTACCTCACTTTCTTGGTTAATTATAGTTTGCTTTAGTTAATTTTTATATTTGTGATATTGTATCAAAAACAGTATTCAATACAAACTTACCATTCAATGCTATGTTTGTATTGGCAATTATCGATCCATCTGTATTTACAGTAATGACAACTGGTGTTACGTCAACATATGCAATAGTTTTAATCGTATCGGACGGTCTGTGAAACGAAACAGAAATTGAACCGATATTATTGTCACCGATTTCAAAGTTTACATTACAGTATAAATATATGCATATTCTTCCATTCTTTTTATAAATGTTGTTTCTTATCACAGATGACAATTTATCAGAAACTGTGATACTGCTAGAACTTGCTATCGGCAGATTAATAGGTGATATTGTGAATATGTTTGAACCAGTAAATTCACAGTAAACATATTTTGCTTCAATATTTGAGAAATTCGGCACTTTTGAAGCACCATTTGACAAATAAGTATTTGATATTTTTGTATATCTGCTTGAAGAATTATTTGTCCACTTGAATAATTGCCATCTTTCGTCCCCCATTTCGGAATCCCATAAAGCATTACAAACAAAAATACCACCGTCAATTATTGTTTTTACACCGCCGTCAATGTCATAACACAGTGCAACGGTATCAGCACAGCAATCTCTATAAATAGCATCACCATTTGTTTTAACGAATGTAGTATTTGCTAAGTTGCTATTATTCCAAGCATGAACTCTAGTGAATATATTTCCACTATTCATATTTTCTATGGCTGTTTTGAAACCGATAATATTTACATCTGTAAAATACACATCTGTTCCGTCTACTCTTATTCCTCTGTCAGCTGTATTGAAAATATAGATATTGTTAAATCTACAATCTTGACAAGCATTAGTATATAAAGCGATAGAAACAGCATTTTTAATGGTAATATTACTATAATTCCATCTGTGAGAACTCCTAATCCATAAACCTGAACCCGATAAATTATTGCAGTCAATCACAATATTTCGAATGTACCCATCAATACCTGTAATTCCATCTGATAACACATATACTTCAACAACATAATCATTGTGATTAGTCTTAATACAAGCATAGCTGAAATCCATCTTTATTGTATCATTTACAACAAGTTTTTTTGTAACTAGATATATTTTATCAGAACTTATTGGCTTGAGTTCTTTTTTGGTTTCGATAGCAAAATCAATAGCGTTTTGCAATGCTTCTGTATCATCTGACACCCCATCACCGACAGCACCAAAAGATTCTGGCGTTACATAGTTAAACAGCTCCCCAGCTCTTGCACCCTTTCGGATATTCTCACCAATGGTTTCAAACACCTTACCATTTGCATCTACATTGTCTGCATAAACTTGTCTTGCCATGTTAGTTCCCTTTCATAATAAGAATGTTTCACGTGAAACATATTTCAGAATCACGTGAAACGTGTAATTAGTTAAGTTTCTTAACTTTTGACTGTGTAGCTTCGTCTGCCACAGCTTTTCCACCCTCTACTGCAAGTGCTACCGCATCACCCTTGTTAAAGGTAATTGTATCACCTACATTGGATTCTGTTGTAAGTGCTGAACCTGCTGTGTACTTGTAACCACCGTAAATCATCTCAAGTGTAGTCGTAGTCTTTCCTGCTGGGAAGATTACTGCACCGTACTTGTGGATTGCAATTCCGTTAGTTACGGCATCCTGTGTCTGTACAAACTGGAAAGCTCCGTTCGCAAGAGATACGTTATCGTCCTGTACTTCAAGTGTAAATACTGTTGCTTCTTCTGCAATATCCTTGCTACTTACTTCAACTGTTACTGTTGCTGGCTGTGCAATGTCAGCATCGTCAACTACAAATGTAACCATGTTTGAGAATGGAGAAACTGCCACAGTTTTCCACGTATTGTAGAAGTAATTCCAGTACATACCGCTTGCACAATACTGTTCTGTCATTCTTGACAGATTGTCGTATACTTGGAAATAATTCTCGTCTACAAGAACTGCCTTCACGTTTCTCATAGCGTTAAGTTCATCTGCTGTTACTTCTTCGATTGAATCACAGTTAGCACGAATGATATCAAATCTTTCGTTGTCAAAAGTTGTCCAGTCATCAATCAAGTGAAGTCTTCCCATAAAGTCAGCTTTCTCCATATGGAAAGCACTGGCAAGAACGTTTACATCAAATTTCGCATTGTACTCAGCATCCATGAAGATTGCCTGTCTTGTCTTTGGTGTTGTTGTTCTTACTCCTGCCTGATTGTATTTCTTAGACATGAATATAATCTTGTTAGAAATACCACGGTACTTACTTGCATCATTTGTCATAGTTGTACCGTCACCGATTGAAATAGGCGTTGTCTTACCATGTGAAATAGCTTTAATCAACAGGTACTTAAACAGTAAGAATTCATCATACTCTACCGCGGTGTAAATGCCGTCAACCAGTTTCGCAATAAATGAAGTAACACCGTCAATAGATGTGAATGCCATTTTAAGGTCTTCGTCTTGGATTGTAAGTGGGTACTGTGTGCGCCAGTTCATAACGTAGAAAGCACTTCTCACGTCAGGAAGATTTCTCTTAAACTCTCTAGCTTCGCCTTTTTCTGCGTCATACTCTACGACATTTGCGATACCGATAAAGATATCTTCAATTGTTTCACCTGTTTCAAGATAGCCTTTTTTAAGGTGTGAATATGGGTTGTTGAATGTTGCACTTTCAATCACTACTTTTGCGATTCTGTTCATAAGTGCATTCAGGAACTGATTCTGTAGTGAACCGTTTCCGACAATGATTTCTCCGACTTTCGGAATCATTTTAGCATCAGTAATTACTGGTACATTCTGCTGATAGTCGTAGGATGCATTTTCTCTGATTGTATTAATGATTTTCAGAGAACTAGCATCAAGTGTAGTTAGTTTAACTCTATGAGCCATTAGTTAACATCTCCTTTACTTAAATAATTCGTCAAAATTTTCTGCTACAATTTCCTCGTTTTTTTCTTCTTCCTCTTCCTCTTCTTCGTCTATTTGTTTATAATCATTTCCTGCGCTGCCACCTGCGGAAAAGAATCTATCTTTGTATTTCTGTCTCCACATCTTGTCATTATCTTCATACTTTGTTTTCCAGTCTTCACCGTCTGTATCTGATAATGAGTTGATTGTATCTGTTGCGTCCTCAATAAATTTTAAGGTGTCATCATCTGTACTGTCTTTTGTACGTTCTTTGATTAGATCAAGAAAATCTTCTTTTGATAAAACTGCCATTTTAATACCTCCTGTTAATTCCACCACCGATTATAGCGAACCACATAGGGAATTTTGATTTTGGTTTGTACTGTGTACCACCGCCACCTCCGCCACCTACGCTATAAAATCGGTACATTAAAACTGCGTTGTTAAGTATTTCTGCTTCTGTTAAATATCTGTCTTCTGCTACCCATCTGTTGATTGAAGTATCATTTCCGTGTGTCTGAATGTAGTTGTAACACTTATTTGCGTTTTGTATACGTTCTTCAAGAGCTGGAACACCAGGACGCTCCCAGCATGACATAAAAGCTTCTGTTAGACCTGCAATATCTGTACTACTTGAATGTAAGAATTCATCAAGTGATGATATTCCGTGGCTTGTACCAATCCAGTCATTTTCTTCAATTAAGTATTGCATCTGTCCGTTAGGGTCTGTACTTGTTAATCCTTGTGAACTAAGGTAGTTGAGCAATGCTGTCTTTCTTCCACCTGTCCACTGGAATAACCCAAAACCGCCACCGCCCCGTTCGTTAAGAGCTGGGTTGATATTGGACTCTCGCCAAGCGTTACCACATAACGCAGAAATTACATAGATACTTGCTCCGATTCCAGTAGCACCACCCTCACCGTATCTTAATAAGATGGGGAAACTATTCGCTGTTGATTCACTGTTGTTTATGCTTACTTGGTCTGCTAATGGGATGCCGTTGGTATGTGCCCCCATTGTAATGCCTTTTCCAACCTCACCACTTTGATAACACATTTCAGTATGTCCACTTCTTACTAAAATATCAAATGGTTTCCATTCAATATCTTTACTGTCATACTGTGTGAACCCTAAGCCTTTTAAGATGCTTACCATATTTCCAGTGTAGAATCCACTAATATTAAGTGGAAATCCTGCTTCGATTACTGCATAACCCACAAACGTGGAACAATCATAATATGTGATACCATTCACCGTCTTTTGATATCGGTATTGCTGGGAGTATCCCACGTTTGGGGCGTTGCAAGTGTTGATTGCCCATTGATACCCTTTGTTGAGGTTTATAGCCATTACGGTTTAATCAATTTTCCTTTCTTACCAAGTGAAACCAGTTTATCGTTCTGTGGTGCTGACCCTTTATAGTTCGCTACACCGTTCTTACATGCAATACGTTTACGATACGCAAAACTGTAATCTGCATTGATTGACCTTAAGCAATCTACAATGGAACAGCTATTTAACTTGAATACTGGGAAGTATGTTTCACGTGAAACATTTGTATTCTGTTTCACTGGTGCTGAGCTTACGTTTGTTTTACACCCAAGTGCGGATGCGATAGCCATAGCGCATTTTGTAGAATCCCAACGGCTTACATCGTCTCTGTCATCTACAAAACAACACTCAATCAGAACCGCTTTTGCTCTTGTTTTTCTTAATACATACAGACTTTTGTTGAACTTTACTGGTGCGCCATGGAAACCAATTCCCAATGTGTTAGCAATATTCTCTGCAATCCGATATGCTACACCATAAATTCTATCGTCATACCCATAGACCTCTACACCACCGCATTTCCCATCGCCTACTCTGTCATTTCTTGCACTGTTTAGGTGAATTGAAATATCTAAGTCAACATTATGTGCGTTACACTTAGAAACAATAGATGATAAATTCGCTCCCTGTGTTTTACTATAATCGTCTGTGCAATCATATACTGTATTGCCATTTGCTCTTAACAGTTCAATCAGCTTATTTTTAACTGCCCTGTCTTCGTCTACTTCATCCAGTAAATCACTAACACCTCGACATTTTAAAGAGTGTCCACCGTGTACATTATACGTTGCCATCTTTCTCACCATCCAATTTGTCACATAACTTCTGCAGAATAATTGTGTTGTTGTTTAATGCTTCTGTCATACTGTCCATTTCTTCTTTGTGCGAATCTTTTTCTTTCATCATATACCAAAACATAGCTCCGCACATTACAATAGGGAAACCAAGCGTTGAGATTGCTGTTGTTACTGCGTTCATATCCATATCTTTAATCACATCCTTTCTAATTTAATTATATCATCTTAATACCTATTTGTCAACACATTGTATAATTATAGACACAGTGTCTATTAAAATACATGCTGTCTAATAATTGACAGTTTGTTTATTTTATGCTATAATATAAAAGAGGTGATAAATATGAGTTATTATGACGGTGCAAAGCTATTAAGTTTATTGGACTTAAACAATAAAAGACCCGAAATTTACATGGTCACTAGTAACCGTACGGGCGGTAAGACAACTTATTTCGGCAAATTGGTTGTCAATAAATTTCTGTCAAAAGGTGAAAAGTTTGGACTATTGTACAGATATGACTACGAACTTAGTGGCGTAGCTGATAAATTTTTCAAAGATATCAAAGAATTATTCTTTCATGAGTATGAAATGACAAGTAAACCGATGATGCATGGAAAGTTCCATGAATTGTTTTTAAATAACGTTTCCTGTGGATATGCCATGGCACTTAACAATGCGGATGCTGTTAAGAAGAATTCACATCTGTTTAGTGATATCAGCTGTCTTATTTTTGATGAATTCCAAAGTGAAACAAACCGTTACTGTTCTAATGAAGTGAAGAAGTTTATCTCTATTCACACTTCTATCGCACGTGGACAAGGAAAACAAGTTCGCTATGTGCCTGTCTATATGATGGCGAACCCTGTGTCACTGATTAACCCATATTATATTGCCATGAAGATTTCAAACAGACTTAAATCTGATACGAAATTCTTAAGGGGTAACGGGTTCGTACTAGAACAGGGATACAATGAAAGTGCAAGTAAAGCGCAGACAGAGAGTGGATTCAACCGTGCGTTTATCACTGACGATTACGTGGCATATTCCGCACAAGCTACTTACCTTAATGATAGCAATGCATTTATTGAAAAGCCTGTCGGGGAATGTACTTATGTTGCAACACTTCGATATCTTGGTAGAGATTACGCTATCAAAGAGTATATGGACTTAGGTATTATTTACTGTGATGACAGGGCAGACAAAACGTACCCTTATAGAATCAGTATTACTACAGATGACCATAACGTTAACTATGTGATGCTAAAGAGCAATGACTTGTTCCTATCTAATATGAGGTACTTCTTTGAACGTGGATGCTTTCGCTTCAAAGATTTACAATGTAAAGAAGCTGTATTGCAGGCTCTTAGTTATTAATGGTATCATCTACTGTCAGAAAGCGAAAAACATAGAGACAGAACGCACGGGTGAAAAAGACTGCTGTCCCTATGGTCGGGGTTGCTCCCTTGTCCTAACAGACTTTAGACCGTTTTCACCAGTAGTTCATGATATAGAATAAGGCACTTTGTTTCACGTGAAACATTGTGCCTTTTTATTTTATTTATCTAGCTTTAATTCTACTTCTTTATTCAATTCTTTCTCTTTCTTAAATTTACTGTGTTTTCTTGCGTCTCGTGGCATGCTTGGGTAGGTCGGCTCATAGCATTTGTAAGCATAGAAAGGGCAATCCTCACAACCTTGTGAATAATAGCTTGTACATGTTTCAATTAGTTCTTTCACTGTTATTTTCATATAGTTCAATCTCCTCATTTGTGTATAATGCTTTTGCTAACTGCGGTACACTTTTGCATGTAGCAACATAATCTTCAAATGTAAACGGTGGGAAACCGTCAATTTTAGCAATACATTCGCCACTTTTCCAATAGCAACAATTAGTACAATACGCTTTATTTATGCAATGCTCTACTACATCTTGCAACCTTACTTTCATGTTATCTACCTCATTTCATAGCTTGTCTCTACCAGTAACACTCCACCCCTCATTCTTTTAGGGCGTAACTTGTCGGGCACTTTAAGACCTATTTTAAAATCTGATAAATCACGTTTGATGGGCGTATCACCTTTAAATAAAAACTGTTTTTCCTCTTCTGACCATTCTTTGTGTGTTCCTGTTCTTGGCTCTTCGTATCCTTTAATATCTGCATTACCTTGCATAGATAATACAAACAGATTCTTGCACTTGTTTGGCATGCCTGCGCACTTTACATCATAAAACGGTTCTTCTATTGGCTCTCTGTTTTCATGCGTTACGTGTTCAATATATGTCTTTTGCCTTGTGAATGTAGCAACATCCCAACACGACTCCAATGACCATGAGTTGAATTCTGTCGGATGTTCTCTTATTCCTACTATTTCATCGGGTAGTAAATCACAATGGATAGAGTCAGTATCTGCATAGATGAACCCTCTTTCATTAACACCGTGATAATTCTTTTGGGCAGCTCGAATAGTAAATTCTCTTGCATATGAAGTGATAGCAGACCCACAAGGAATATAGCCTGCTTTCTTGTTGTTCTCTTCCTGCCGTATAAAACCCAGTGATTCATCATCTTTCACGTATGCTATCTTGAATGAACTATCTTTAGAGGACGCCTGCTTGCCATAAAGATTATTCAGAAATAGCTTTGCAAGAGTCCGTTGTGCGCCCTTGCTTTTCTTCTTAATCTCTGCGTACTTGTTTATATATTCGTCATAGATACCTTTCATTGCATAGAACCATACACCGTCTATAATCTCAAAATCATATAAGTCATAGTGTTCTAGCATCAAATAATAATCGGTACAAGTTACCACCATTTCTACTATCGCTTCATGCCTGTTGTTTCCGCTGTCGTAATAGTATGGAAAATATTTATCGTATTTCTTACTGTATACGTCACTTGTTTCTAGCATTTCTGTACCACGATAGAGTGGAGAACCTTTTATCTGTATGAATGGCAGATAACCTTGTTTCACGTGAAACCTTGTGCGGATACGTAAGAAAAAATATCTTGGGTTACCCTGTGGATCTTTTTTTAACGCTTCTTCGTGAATAAAGTTTCCACTCCAATAGTGCGGTTTCCCTACTGGGTAAAAGTTACCACTATCAGAGTGCATCATGGATGGGTATAGGCTATTAACATCTGCTGTTGTGCCATAATGGTAAATCTTATTTTCTTTCCCTTTTACAAGGTAACACCACCCACCACGATAGGACTTACGGATATAATCACCAAAGGTAGGGTACTTTGTTATTCCTGTTTCTATCTTATAGATATCAGGAAATAAGTGTGCATAATCTATTTTGTCATAACCTTTTTTAAATTCTTCTAGACAACATGAACCAATCGTTGATTTGTCGTGCCCCTGCTCTAACATGATTTCAAGTGCTTCTTTTACTACAAGAACGTCATTTGCAATATACTCCCGTTCCTTTTCAGTAATCTTGCATCCTGCGTATCTGTAGCCAGTATATTCCATATCTAACTTTTTGTGTTTCGTAGCGAATGATTTTCCAATAACTTCAACGGAGAATGGTAACAGCTTCAAAGAGTCACGGAACTCTAGTAACTTATTGTTTGGAAGTTTCTGTGTGATAGAATACCACATTCCCTTATCAGAGATACTGTAGCGCACTTCATTGGTTTTGATTTCCTTATTCTTTTTCCATGAATAAACACCGTTATCGTTGTTTAAAGCTTGTGGGTATTTCTTCTGCGCTAGTAAATAGTCAAGAATGAAAGCGCCATCAAATTTTAGGTTATGGAAAAATGCTATGATATTTGTATCTAACGCACGAAAGTATGTGAACATATCTTCAATTCTATGTAGAATTGTAACATTCTCTGTGAATAGTTCAACAATGGCAACTGCCCACACTTCCGTATGGTCTTGATTGTCATATACCGTGGTTTCGAAATCACACATGAACATTCTTGTGTGTCGTTTACTATTCATAGACGTTGTCCTCTATATCCCACGAATAAAGTGACTCCTGTTCATCGTTTAAAGCGTCACGCTCTACAACAGATAAGGTTCTACCGCTAATAATTTCTCCAATAGCTTCCAACGATGAAGCAACATTCACGCCTTTTGAATCAGTTAAAACTACTTCAAGGTGCAACTTGATTGCATCCCAGTTATTAGCCAGTCGTTCTCCGACAGCTATTTCACCATCTTTATTTATAGTGCTACGATATAACGATAATAACGTTGACTGAGCTTCTTGCGCTCTTTCTATAATATCGTTCTTTCTTTTTTTACCGTATATATTCTCTGTCGGTATTGGTGATGTTATCCTACTTAAAAACTCTGTCACAAAATTACTGTTTGTAATATCCCCCAACTGTGGCTGATTCAAATGATATTCATTATCTAAATCGTGTGTAGTTGGCTGATTGTCTGTAGTCCAAAACTCTCTAGCGGATTCCTTATTACGCTTTCTTGTCTCTGCACTACGCTTAGCTCGTTCGGATGCTAGTTCGTGTTTGAGTTTACCAACTGTTGATATTTCGCCTGTTGCTGTTGAATAGGCTTCCTGTTTTGCAAGGTTCTTGATATCTGCTTTTAACTGTCTTGTTATTCTTGCTAAATCTTTTCCTTGTATACCCCATTTACGTAACTGGGATTCCGTTTGGTATACGTTAGCACCACGTAACTCAATATTCTGTTTTCTTAATGCTGATATTTTACGCTGATATTGCTTATAGTATTGACTATACTTTGATTTGCTCTTTTTCAATTTTATCACACCTCTCACATTATTTTAGATTAAAAATAGGATAGGCGTTCTGCCCACCCTATCTTTTTATATTTTAGGAAAGAAAAGATTTTGCTATGAAAAAAACTTTACTTTATTTTACAGAGTTGACATCAAGACCACAGTCAACAAATGGACGTCCTGCTTTTGTTTCTCCGCTACGTTTTACGATTGCATACGGTTTACCATGCATCAACTCATGAATTGACTTCAAAGAAGCCTTAAAAGTTTCTGACTGTGTTGAATATACTTTTCCATCAACTGTAATGATAGAAAGCAGGTCTGCTTCTGTTCCGTCTTTCTTTACATCCTTATACTCAAGGTATGCTTCTACTGGAATTGAAGTACCGTCTGCTACATCTTTCATTGATGTGATGCCTGCATCCATTGTCATAAGATACTGCTCTACCTCTGTTAATTCTCTGCTTGCGTTTGTGATTGTAATTTTACTCATTATTTTCTCCTTTTTCTTTTAATTATTCTTCTACTTCGTCTGTGTCTTCTTTTTTGTCTCTTGGCGGTAATACCTCTGCCATTTCGATGAACTTCTGTTCATCCATACCATACAGTGTCTCGATAACTTCTGTTGAAACGATTGACACTGGTTTGAGTGTTTCTGTCTCTACTACTTTAGTGACCGCTTTCATCAGCTTCTTTTCATCTGTGTAAGTACCTGCGATTGTAACCTCATAGTTGTCAACTTTAGCTGTCTCCGTGTCAACACACATGACGATAACTTTAGTTGAACAGATTGTTCTTGTCACTTTTCTTGCTCTTGCCATTTTACTTTTTCACCTCTTTCTTTTTGTTTTTTGTGCTTGCTAGACTGCTGAATGAACGATTTCTTATGAAACCGAATCAGATAAAAGGAATCGAACCTTTACACGTTGCCACCGATTTTTTCGCCTACATGGGTGTCGGAATATCTGTTATTTTTGTGAGTGGACGGTGCTGTGTACACCGCCCTGTATGGTGTGGTATTTGCAAGTTGGATAATATTTATCTTCCTTACATTATTAAGTATATCAGATGTTGCTTGAAATGTCAAGTAATTTTTAATAATTTTCTACTACTTTTAATTTTTAATATTTTGTTAATCCGAAATATAAGTTTCATCTAACCATTCTTTAAACTTAAAATTGTCACAAACACCATTATTAAATAATAAGCATTCAGAGCATGAAATACATTGCGGACAACATTTTACTGGTTCATTTCTATAATTATGTATCGCTACTTTATGCCTACTAGAATAAATGTCTAAAAGTTTACCCGAATATTTTTCCGCATTTTTCAAATTTTAAACACCACCTTTTTACTTGTGCATCAATAAATGCTATTGCTAATTTACGGCATTGGAACAAAAAAGTTTATTATGACAGCAACCCAGTAAAATGTTGCAAGGAAAATAGCTGTTAATGCTAAAATTGAAATAATAAACTTTATTACACTTTTTATGATTCTTTTAATTTTTCTTCTACCCATAAATATAACTCCTTTATTAATGTTGCACTGATTGGCACGTCAATGCGCTGGTCGTTTGTTATGTATGCAATATAGTATTTTCCATTATCGTATACTTTGTCTTTGAGTTTATACAAGAACGCATAGTGTATATTTGTCTTGTACGTTGTGTTGCACACACTTAGTGCTGTCCCGTGTTCTTCTCTCATAATGTCTTTGATATGTTCGTATTCCTCAATAGTGTAAGGCGTTACGATTTCAGGATGTTCATAAAGTGTTTCGCAAAAATGGTCTTGGAAACGCTTGCGAACTTGTGCGTGAGTTATCCATTCTGACATGATTTAATCGCCTCCTTTCTCATTATATAAATTGTTTAATGATGCTATATCACTTTTGACATAATTTTCTATAACTTTTTTGCTTTCGGCTTTCGCATCTTTTAGCATTAATTCAGTGTATTTTTTAAGACATTTATGTAGTTCACAAAAAGCTTTATCGAATACACTGTTTGTTCCGTAATCAACATGCATGAACAGAATGTTTTCTGTTTCTTTTAATGTTTCTAGTTCTGATTGTGTTAATGGTTTCATAATATTTCTCCTTTCTTTGTTTCACGTGAAACATTTATACTAAGTCGTAACCGTGTTTCATATTAACAATACTATCATCCATTAGTTCATCACATAACCCTCTTTTAAACATTTCAATTTGTATAAAAGTTGGTTCACCTATTCCGACCTTGTCTTTCATATATTCATTGCAAGCTTTAATAAATGTATTTACGATTTCTCTATCCGCAGATGTATATTTGATTTTTGTTCCATAAATTACTATTTCTTTAGCCTGTTCTACAACATATTTTACAGTGAAAACATCTTCACTATTAAATGTGCATTTTTTAATAATACTTGTTAATTTTTCATCCTCATAAATTAAAAAATATGTTTCTAATGTATTTTCAATATCACATTTTATATTTCCTTTTGAATCTATAGTTGTCTTAGTTGCATTGATTTTTACAAACTCTTCCATATCCTTTGCGTTTTTAAGTGTAATTTTAATTTCTTTCATTGTTTTTTCTCCTTTACTATTTAACTTTATTGTTTTCCTTTACTGTAATTACATTATAGCATTGTACCTTTTAATTGTCAATAGATTTGCATAAATTAATTAAATAATATTGTGCTTTATAAATACAATAACAATCAAGCCACCGCAGGTGCGAACGAGCGGACGCAAGCGAGCGAGTATAGTGTACCACATGAG
>ENA-OUUV01000728-OUUV01000728.1-human-gut-metagenome-genome-assembly--contig:-NODE-728-length-19420-cov-4.952750_pt1 | contig 19420 bp, 25 predicted proteins | sample MGYA00237952_ERZ548838 | MGnify/ENA primary metagenome ERZ548838 (study PRJEB26490, sample SAMN05194705) | human gut metagenome | biome: terrestrial biome; feature: human-associated habitat; material... | reverse complement strand
GTAAAATATCATACCATGACTATTTTAATTATCTTTCTGAAGTAGCTTATTATCGTACTCTAGCTAAAATAGTTATTAATAAAATTACTAAAAAAGAAGACTTACTAACCGTTAAAAACTTTATTTCTTGTCAAAATATTACTTATTTAGAAAATAATGATTTACATTCAATAAAATTTAACAATATCGAGTTTATCAAAATAAAAGATATTATTAATTGTTACATACCAGAAATATCTCGTACTCTAAAATTATACTTTGAGCAAGAAGAAAAATTAAATATTTTAACTAAAGAATTTTCTAAGTCATTATTATATTTAAATAACTTAATTAATTCTAAAAATAAATATAGCGACACTAATATTGCTTTAATAAATTTATAATTTCATTTTAATTTCATCATATCTTCATAAACAAGTAATAATATTACTGAAGTTATAAAGAAGGTGATTTAAATTTATATTAAAATTATTGATCCCAATACTGAAAAAGGTCTAGAATTAAAAAAACGAGTTCTATCAGCAGCGAATAAAGTTGATTTTGGTATTACAATTATTAATATTAATCGAACCGATATTGTAAAAAAATATAAAGTAAAGGAATATCCAAGTTTATATATAAATGATACATTAGCTCTTGAAGGCAAATTAATATCAACTAAAGAAATAGTTAAATTAATAAAGCTAAATCATTGATTTTAAAAAACTTATTGATTATGTTATAATAAAATAGGTGATAATATGGCATCAGCAATAATGCATTTATGTATTGCAAAAGAAGTTAATAAATATTTACAAATGGATGAAAGATATCTTTTATTAGGTTCTATTGCTCCCGATTTGTCTAAGGAATTAGGTGAAACCAAAGAAATATCTCATTTTTTGGATCATTCCAATGAAGATGATCTTCCAAACATTGATCGCTTTTTAAAAAAATATCGTCAAGAATTAAATAATCCTTTTACAATGGGCTATTTTATCCATTTACTTACAGATAAATATTGGTTTAGAGACTATATAAATAATTATATATCTCGTTACACTCATGATAAAGAAAAGAAAGCTTTAACGTACTCAGCTATCCGTAGTGTTATTTACGATGATTATACAAATATTAATATTGACTTGATTGATCATTATAACTTATCTTTAGACCTTTTCTTTAATGAATTTCCTTTGCCTAAAAGTTCCATCAGTGAAATTCCTATTAATAAACTGCCTGTTTTAATTGACAAGTTAAGTCTTATATTAAAAGAAGCAAAAGAAGAAAAAACATTTATTTTTGATACAAGTGACATTTATGAGTTTATATCTAATAGCGTAAAATACATAATAAAAGACATTCAAATGTTAAACATTAACAGCAACTAAATTTATAGTTGTCTTTTTTATATCATAAAATGTCAAGCAATTTGTCAAAGGAAAAAGATATCTGTCTAGTAAAAAGTACTAATTTAGTTAATTGTTTACAAATTATTGACTCTAAAAAACATATATATTATATTTAATACATAAGATGATGATAGTAAGGAGCCGATAGAATGAAGAAAAAATATATTATAACTTTAGTTATTATTGGTTGTATGTTTATTATTTCTTTAATCATTTCTACCAGCTACGGCTTATGGATATCAACTCGAAAAGAAGATAAATTACAATCAGAAACTTTAAATTGCTTTAAAATATATTTTTCAAATGGTGATACTATCGAAAAAACAAATATTAAACCACTAGTTGATGAAGATGGCAAAGAAACTAGCCCAATGACTATCACTGTCACTAATATTTGTGCCAATACTAAAGAACTACAATTAAGATTAAATATAACTAAAAAAAATACTATCAACACTGATGGACTTACTATAATGGCTAGTGGTAATATTGAACAAGATGTTATTAACTATAATAATTTAACAAGTACCAAAACAACTGATAAAGAAATAAAAACAAGCAAATTAATAGGTCTAGTAAAAGTAAATCCTAATGAAACAGTTCGAACTAATATAAAATTATGGTTTAATGAAAAGAAAACCCCAAATATTAAACCGGAAGAGTACTTTAATGCTAAATTTGAACTAATTGATACCGAATCTTCTATCAAACCAACTTTTAGTGAATCAATACTTTCATATGATCGTCCGGCTGATGACAAAAAAGCTCCAGACTTTGCTGCTGTAGCAACTCTAGACGAAGGTCTAAACAAAACTGAAGATAATGATGGTGAAGTATTCTATTATCGTGGAAACGTTCAAAATAACTACGTTTCATTTGCTGACAATCTATGGCGTATTGTTCGTATAAACGGAGATAAAACAGTTCGTTTAGTTTTAGATGAGACGATTGGCATTGCAGCATATAGCAAAAATAATACCGCTATTGATTACACCGGTCTAAAATATATTTATAACAATGAGCCAATCAATAACGACATTTCTAACTATTTACAAGAATGGTACAACAATAACATTACATCAAAAGGTCTCGATAAATTTGTTGCCACATCTTCTTTATGTAATGACTCATCAACTACCATTCAAAATTATCATACATACTTCGGTAGCTATCAAAGATTAACAGCTGCTAAAACACCAAGTTTAGTTTGTCCTAGTACCAACAATGATTTTGGTGGAAACTATAAAGAAAAAATTGGTTTACTTAGTGCTGATGAAGTTGCTTTAGCTGGTGGAGTAAATGGTGTTCCTAATTATAATTACTATTTATATACAGGATATAACTATTTTACAATGAGTCCAGCAGAATACTATAACTATCGAGCATATATATATTATGTAACTGCTGATGGTCAATTACTTGAAACTCCAACTAATCAAAGCTATAGTGTTCGTCCGGTAATAAATATAGAATCAACTGTTTCTGTATCTGGTCAAGGTACTAAAGAAAATCCATATACGATTGATACTAAATAATACTGTAATAATATTTACAGTATTTTTTTATTTATGTCATCTTCTTTTTTCTTATTCTGTCGAACCTGTTTAAAAAATTAAAAAATAACTCTATATTCTATTTAACAGGTGATAATATGGATATTGAAAAGATAATAACATTACATGAAAAACTTATTTATAAATTAACAACCAAATTTTATGACATTCCCAAAGAAGACTTATATCAAGCTGGAGTTATTGGTCTTATTAAAGCTTATAATAACTACCAACCCGATTCTAGTAGTAAATTTACTACTTATGCTTATCCATATATTTATGGTGAAATGTATGAACTAGCAAGTAGTCTTCGATCAATTAAACTAAATAAAGATGTCTTAAAATTATATAAAAAAATAGAACAAACTAAATATTTGTTAGCCCAAAAATTAGAACGTTTACCTTCGAGTGAAGAATTATCATTATATTTAGAAATACCAGAATCAACCATTGCCTTAATATACCAGAGTACCAATACAATTATGAGTCTAGATTTAGAAGAGGAACGTCCATTATATGAAACAATAAGTAACGAAGTTAGAATATCAAAAGATAATATCATTGATGTTAGAGATTCTTTAAATGTTTTAAATCAAGAAGAAAAACAAATTATTAATTATCGTTATTTTAAAGATTATACTCAAAGTGAAACGGCTAAAATACTTGGTTTATCTCAAGTAAAAGTTTCACGTTATGAAAAAAAGAGTTTAAATAAAATGTATAATTATCTAGCTTCCTAATCATAATAACAATGGAGGCATAATATGAATAAGAAAAAATATCAGCAATTAGTCGAAGAATTAACTCCCAAAGAAAATAAATTAGCTAACATGCTAGTAGCATTCATAATAGGAGGAATTATCGGCCTAATAAGTAATTTTATATATTCGAGAATGCTCATATACTATCGACAAGATTTAGCTATTTCCTTTACTTTACTAATTTTAATTGTTATCACAGCCTTTTTTACTGCTTTAGGATGCGCTGATAATCTATTTAGTAAATTAAAATGTGGTTTAATTATTCCAATTACCGGTTTTGCTCATTCTGTTGCTAGTTGTATAATCGATTATAAAAGAGAAGGTTTTTTAAATATGGGATCAAATACTTTTAAATTAGCTGGTTCTGTTTTATTATATGGTATTGTTTTTGCCATAATTTTAACTTTAGTAAAGGTGGTTTTAAATGGCTAGTTTTAAATATAATGATGTTTACATAAAAGACTATTGTACAATAGTAGGTCCAAAAGAAAAGGAAGGAAATATAAAATTTCCTAATTCTATAAAAGATTATTATTATGATGAAGAAAATCTTGAAGAGGCTGAAATAAAAATGCAAAATTATTGTTTAAATAATCTGTTGAAAAAAAACAAAATGGCAGCTTCCGATATTAATTTAGTTATAGGTGGAGATCTTATTGATCAATCAGTTATTACAAGTTATAACTTAGCCAATAAGAAAATTCCTTTTTTAGGAGTTTACAATGCATGTTCCACCTTTAATGAAGCACTTCTTATATTAGCTAACTTTCTTGAAGCCAAAATGATTAAAAATGGCATTTGTATTACGTCGAGTCACAATCTGAATGCTGAAAGACAATATCGCTTTCCTATAGAATATGGAGCTGTTCGTAAAATATATTCAACGTTTACGACTACCGGTGGGGCAGCTTGTTTATTAACAAATGAAAAAACTCCTTATAAAATAGAATCATCAACGATAGGAAAAGTAGTTGACTACGGAATTAAAGATGCATCTAATATGGGAGCAATTATGGCTCCAAGTGCAGCATTAACGCTTTATGAGCACCTTACAGATTTAAATAGAGATGTTAATTATTATGATGTGATAGTAACTGGTGATCTTGGCCTTTTAGGAAGTAAAATATTTCAGCGATTAATAAAAAATGATTATAATTATAATTTACCAAACTACTTTGACGCAGCTAGTATTATCTATAAAGAAGATCAAAATACTAACCAAGGAGGTAGTGGACCAGTTGTTATGCCACTAATCCTATTTACCAAATTACTTACTGAAAAAAAATACAAAAAGATTCTTTTATTAGCAACTGGCTCTTTACACAATCCTTTAATGGTTAATTTAAAAAAATCAATTCCTTCAATAACTCACGCTATAAGTATCGAGGTGATGAAATGACATATTTGAATGCTTTTATAACATGTGGTCTTGTTTGTCTACTTGGTCAAATTATATTAGACAACACTAAATTAACACCTGGTCATGTTACATCTATCCTAGTTTGTCTTGGTGCAATTTTATCTTTTCTAGGACTTTATGAATATATAACAGAATTTTCAACTATTGGTTCTTCAATTCCCATAACATCTTTTGGTAATGCTTTATATAAAGCGGCTTTTGAAGGATTTCAAAAAGCAGGCTTTATTGGTATGTTTGCTAATCTTCTCTCTACCACAAGTACCGGAATAACTAGTGCTGTCTTTTTTGGATTTATCTTCTCCCTAATTTTTAACGTAAGAGATTAATTCTCTTTTTTTATGTTTTAAAATATCATAATTTTTGCTATAATTACTATGAAAGAATGAAGGGATAATATGGATAATAATGCTAATAAATCACAGGATGTAACTACTACTTCAACTAATAATGTAGTAGCTAATCAAGCAAATGTACCAGTAAATAATACTGAAGCAACCAATCAACCAGCTCAAGAAACACCACAAGTAGCAGCTCAAGTGTCAGAAACTCCAGCTAATCAAAATGATAATCAAGCTCCTAAACCAACTAATGCATTTAATGGTGAAGAGAAGATTATCTATCAAATAAAGCCTGAAAAAGACGCTAACCCCATTGGTGTAATCATCTTTTTTGCAATTATCATCGGTTTTGCTATCAATTTACCAACTATTAGTAAATATTTAAATAAATATATTACACCATCTACACCTACAGCTAAAACCCCAACTACTGATGATAATAAAAAAGACGATAGTCAGGATGAATCAAAAGAAGATAAATTTTATAGTTTTAACTTAGGGTATGGAAGTGCTACAATTGGAAACTTGTCAATAAAAAACCCAGTTATGAGTCAAAAAAATGACCACTATGAATTAAATTTTACCCTTATTAATGATAGTGATGAAAATTATGCTTTCAATAAAAAATACTTTATTGAATTTTATGATAACGAAACATTTATTAGTGACTCTTTGATTCAATCCTTTGATATATTACCAGCTAAACAATCTCGTGAATTTTCTGTTGTAATATCTGAAAAAGCTTACAAAAAAGCTAATCAATTTAAGTTAATAGAAAAATCACAAGATGATTATCCAGAAAAAGAAATAACTGATACCGAGGGAGATTATAATTTATTAAAATGTACTTTAGATAACGACAAAATAACCTATTACTTTAAAGATAATTTACTAGCAAAAGTTGAAAATAATTATAGTATTAAAAAAAGTAACAATAATTATCAAAGTTTGCTAGAACAAGATAGAAAATATGCTGAAACTTTAAATAATATTGATGGTGTTGAATCAACATTGGTTGAAAATAATGAAGGATATAGTATGACAAATGTTTTTGTCTTAAATCCAACCCAAATTAAAGAAATATCAGATTTAAAGCAATATAAACTTTTCCGTTATAATGAAAAAAGTAAAATCGTATCATATGAAATAACTTCTCTTGGATATACTTGTAGTTAGGATGATAAAATATGACTTATAATTTTTGCGTTTCTGACTTTGAAGGACCATTAGATTTACTACTTCATTTAGTTAAAGAATCAAAATTAGATATTTATGAAATTAACATTAGAGAAATAATTGAACAATATTTAGATTTCATTCATTCTATGGAAGAACAAAATATTGATGTAGCTAGTGAATACCTAGTAATGGCCGCTGAATTAATCCATCTGAAAAGTAAACTCCTTATAAATCGTCAAGATGAAGAAGAGAATAAAGATAATGAAGATGAATTTAGTATCAATTCTGAAGAAGATTTACGCAATAAATTATTAGAATATGAAAAATATAAAGAATTAACTAAAAATTTATCAGAACTTGAAGAAAAACGTATGGAAGTATACACTAAATTACCGGAGTCTTTAAAAAGTTACATTGAAGTAGATAAATTACCTAAAGGTGAATTTGATTTAAATGATTTACTTAATGCCTATAATGAATATTTGAAAAGAAAAAAATTAGAACGACCTTTAAAAACTAAAATTACTAAAAAAGAAATAAGCATAGATGATCAAATAAAAAATATTAGAAAAATATTAAATAATAAAAGAAAAATTGAATTTTTTGAATTATTCGATGAATTTAGTAAAGAAAATATCGTTGTTACTTTTCTATCTATTTTAGAAATGACTAAAAATGATGAAATAACCTTACTTCAGAATGATAATTTTAGTCCAATTATAATAGAGAGGAGGGAACAATAATGGATTTATTAGGTGTTTTAGAAGGCATATTATTTGTAGTTGGCGATGAAGGAATTACCCTAAACCAAATCTGCGATATCTTATCTATTTCGGTTGACGAAGCCAAAAAATTATTATTAGAATTAAAACAATCTTATGAAAATACCAATCATGGCATAAGGATAAGCTATTTGGGTGATGCTTTTAAACTTACTACTAAAAAGGAACATAAAGAATATTATCGCAAGTTAATAGAAAATCCTGAAAACAATACCTTATCTCAAGCTGCTCTTGAAACATTAGCTATTATAGCCTATAACCAACCAATTACTCGCATTGAAATAGATGAAATGAGAGGAGTTAGTTGCAAACATATTTTAAGAAAACTAGTTGCCAAAGGATTAGTCAAAGAGGCTGGTAAAAGTACTATGGCTGGACGTCCAAACTTATATGCCACAACTAGTGAATTTCTAGATTACTTTGGTTTATCATCAATAAATGCCTTACCTAAAATAAAAGAAACCGAAATTGATGAAGATGAAGATAAGGAACTATTTACATCAATTTATAAAGAGGACAAAAGTGATATAAATGAATAAAGAATTGCTTATTATTCCTGATGAAAATTTAAAATATAGTGAATTTGATAACCAAGAATTAAATAATTTAACTATAAATAACAAATCTATTGATGATACAACATTTACTAAATGTAATTTAAAAGAGACAAAATTTGATAATGTTTTATTCGACAAAGTAACTTTTTTTAATTGTGATTTATCCAATACTAATTTTAATGAATGTAGTTTTCATAATATTATCATAGATAATTCTAAATTATTAGGAGCTAACTTTTATAATTGTTGCTTTACCAAAGTAACAATAAAAAATACTAACGCTAGATACCTTAATTTAGTAGATACCAAAACTAAAGAACTTTCTATTAATGATTCTGATTTTACAGAAAGTACGATGTTTAATACAATTCTAGATAAAACATCGTTATTTAATGTTAATTTTACCCAAACTGAATTTAGCGAAATGAGTTTAGCCAATCTTGATGTTAGTAAGTGTAATATATCTAACATTAGAGTATCTCCACGTTCCATCAAAGGACTAAAAATCAACTCATTTCAAGCTCTCGATTTAATTAATATCTTAGATGTTAAAGTAATTGACTAATTAATATTTTTGATAAATATTATCAAAAAACATTTAAAAATTTCAAAAGTATGTTATAATTAGTCATGTAATGCCTGTGTGGCGGAATTGGTAGACGCGCTGGACTCAAAATCCAGTGGTAGCAATATCGTGTGGGTTCGAGTCCCACCACAGGCACCAGATTGATACTAAACTCGAACTTTTCGAGTAAGTAATAGATTACTAACAGAAATGTTAGTTTTTTTGTTATTCAAAGAAAGAAGGTAATTTAATTGCATAGATTTAACTTTTATTTACCAATAGAACTATATGATAGAATAAAATTAATGACAATGTTCTATGGTATATCAACTACTAAAATGATGATTCAGTTATTAGAAATAGGTTATATCAAAATGTTAGATTCAAAAGAAAAAGAAATATGAGTTTTATGGATTCATATTTCTTTTATAATCTGCCCGATTAATTGTAATTTAACTAACAAACTAATAAACTTGTTATTTAATTGTGAATTCAGCTGAAATATAAAATTTTTCTTCTGATTCATTTTCAAAATAGACTTCTTTAATTATTCTATATTTTCCAGTTACTAATTTTCCATATCCATCTTGCCACTTTAGTTCAATTTCTTTTGATTTACTAGGTTCAACCTCCCAAAGTGGTAAATCAAAATTTAATTCAACATCAATTTTTTTCCAATATCCATCTTGCTTTATCTCTATTTCATAAATTTCATCATAACGAAGAAGTTTATCACTATCATTTTTTAAAATCAAAGTAGCGCCAGTATTTGTCAAAGTTCCTTCTTTAATAGTTAAAGTAACATCATTTTGAGATATTTTAATATCTGATTTTCCCCCTACATCAAATTGATTTTTTGAGTTTCCACAGCCTGTTATCCCTAATACCATAACCCCACAAAGTAAAATAGTTAATATTGTCTTTTTCATAATCAATCATCCATTTCAACAACTTACTATTTGTCTGTCAAATCTATTTTATCATATATTTAATTTTTAATAAATATTTTGAGATTCACATCCATTAAAATAATTATCATGCTATACTTATATCAGTTAGTAATTTATTACTGCCTATATTATTTGCCTTAAAAGTTGTTTTACTACAACCTTTGTGGCACCATTGGTGAATCTGTTCGAACTATTCGAACTTTGATATATAGAATCAATCAGAAATGATTGATTTTTTCGTTTTTTAGAAAAAATCATAGAAAGGTGGAATCTGTGATTAAGTTTATTAAAAAAGAATTAGAGATTGAAGAATCTTTAAAACAACGAATAATGATTATATGTGATTTTTGTAATACTACACCAACAATAATAAATGGAAGTATTAGAAGAATAGATAAAACTAATCTTGCTTATATTGAACCACATAGAATTATTATTAAAGACAATTTATATTTTGCTTTTAATTATTCAAATGAAATATATGTTAATAATTTAAGTAAGAAAATAAAACTATCAGAACTTGAAAACTATATAAAACAAATGTAATGCTTGACTTTTAAATAATTTAGTAATATTACAAATAACCAATAAATGACAAGCAGTATCCGTCGTTTAGAAAGCGAGATACATTATGGTCAAATACATATTGGAAATAAATAAATATATTAATTATGTTATAATTGGTAATAGGAGTTGATAACATGGATTTAGAAAAAGAAATTAAAGAAATAAAAGAAAGAAATCAAAAAGTTGAATTAAATAAGGCGTGGGAAACAAGTTGGACTAGAAAATTATGTATTATGATATTAACATATATTGTTGTAGTATTATATTCTTTAACAATTAATAAAATTAGTAATATATTTTTAAGCTCATTAGTACCTGTAATTGGATTTACTTTATCTACTTTATCATTGAATGCAGTTAGAAAAATTTGGGAGAGAAGAATTAAATAATATGTTTGAAATTGCAAAAAATAAATTTATTGAATTTATAAATAATAGTTATGATCTAAATGATGATAAGGTAAAGCATAAATTAAATCATACACTTTATGTTGTTGATAATTCTAAATATTTATGTAATAAATTAAATTTGGATGATGAGACAAAAGAACTTGCAATGATTATTGCTTTATTACACGATATTGGAAGATTCGATCAAGCAAAGGAATTGCAAAATTTTAGAGAAGATATAAATAGTTATGACCATGCTACACTAGGTGTTAAATTATTATTTGAAAATAATTTAATTAGAAGTTTTATTGAATTTGATAAATATGATGAAATTATAAAAATTGCTATAGCTAATCATAGTAAATATATCGTTGATTTTGATAGTATGAATGAAATACAAGTATTACATTCAAAAATTATTAGAGATGCTGATAAATTGGATTCATTTAGAGCAAAATATGAAGATGATATTTATACGATGGCAAATATAACACAAGTGGAAATAGAAAATTCATTAATATCAGATAATATTTTTAATGATTTTATGAATGAAAAAACTATATTAAGTAAAGATAGGAAAACACCAATTGATATATGGATTTCTTATATTGCATTTATATATGGTTTGTATTTTGATGAGAGTTTAAATTATATTAGTGAATTTGATTATGTTAATAAGTTAGTTGATAGATTTGACTATAAATTAGAAGATACTAAAGATAAAATGGAACAAATAAGAAATAAAGGAAATAATTTCATTTCAAATGTATAAAGAGGTTTCATATGAATGATTATTGTATGATAGAAACAGCTTTTGATAATAAAGATGAATTAAATAATGTTGTTAATGAATTATTAGATAAAAAATTAGTAGCGAGTTGTCATGTTATAGAAAGTGAAAGTACTTGGAATTGGAAGAATGAACGAGAAGGTGCTAAAGAATATTTGCTTCAAATGAAGACAAAGAAAAGTTGTTCAAATAAGATATTTGATGTTATAAAAAATGTTCATAGTTATGAACGTTTTGAGTTTGCTATATATGATATATCAAGTATCAATAATGAATATTTAAAGTGGATTGATGATGAAATAATTGGTGATTAAAAACATTGCTTTAAAATAACTTATGATGATAATGATATTGTAAAATAAAGGAGTTTTTATGAGTAAATATATAAGATTAATGGATGGGACAAAATCTAATGCTGGTGGATTTGAATTAAAACTTAATGAAGTTAATATTGCACAAACTTGGAATCCTAATACATTAGATCCTGCTGAAATGGGTGGATTCAATTTTTCAACTGATGAAAAAATATTGAGATGGATTCACAGGGGTGATACAGTATATGATGTAGAATTACCTGATGATGCTGAAGTAATTGATTGTCCAAGTAAAAATTGTCCACATGGAGTTTTTAGAACGAATAAGATTATTTTATCTAATCCTAGAAAGGTAACAGAGGAATTGGTTTTAGATTTTTATAAAAAGTCTAATTTACCAGAAAATACATATTATCAATGTTTAGTTGTTTTATTGTATAAAAAGTATGTTAATGTTGCTAAATATATTATTAATGATAGAATAAACAAGGATAATGTTTATGATTGTATAAAAGAGTTTGAAAGAATGATAACTGACAAGCATGATGCAAATATATATGAATTTAAGTATGAAGAATTATGGGATGAAGCAAAAGAAATATATGACATTTTAAAGGGAATGTATTAAGATTTGTTTTAATTTTAAAAAATGGTTCTTGAGGTGAGTTCTACGGATGCAAAAGTTATCCTAAATGTAAATATACTCAAAGTAAATAGCATTAATTATTAAAAATATAATATTTGAAAGAAAAGATCTAAGATGAAAAAAAATACAAAATTAATATTATTATCTATTTTACTATTAATCATTCTAAGTATTTTGGGAATTATAATTTATTCTAAAATAGATAAAGTTAATAAAAATAAAATAGCCCAAGAAAAACAAACAAGATATTCTGAAATACGAGAAATAGTTACAAAAGGAGTTAAAAATAATCTTAATGCTATGTACCCTAAATGTCCTATTATTGATAAACTTCCTGAAGATAATGCTCCAGGAACACATTACAATGCCCAATTTTTAATTGAAAATGGTTACATAAAGCAAAAAGATTTGCTTGATTATGATAAAAAATCCTATTGTGATGTATTTGTAAAAGTTAAAAGATATCGAAAGGACCCTTTAGATGAACAAAATAACTGTAATGTTTCCTATAAACTATATTTGAAATGTAATGGTTATGAAGAAAAAGGGTATCAAAATTGGGGATAAAAATATTATTTGAAGGAATTATATGAAAAAGAAAACTTTTTTAATATTAAGTTTAATTGCTTTGATATCAACTTTTATTTTTGCAGCAATGAATACACCATCACCATTAACAATTTTGTCTTTAATATCAATCTTTCTTACTTTCGAATATTTCTTTTTATTATTATCTTATTTTGTCAACAAATTTGTTCAAAATAAAAAAATAAGATTGTCCCAAATTATTGGTCTAGTTTTGCCAATCATTTCTATAGTATTGATACTATTATTTTCCATTATTCTTAATTATGATTATCTAATTTGGTATGCTTATTCAACTCCATTTTACATAAATGTCCTTACTAGAAGTATTGAATTCTTATTACCTGCAATAATTATTATCATAATTAGTCTTTTATTAATTAAGATCTCAAAGAAAAACTCAAAGGAAAAATAGTTTATGAATAAGCAAGAAATATATGATTTTATAAAAAATAAAAATATTTGGTATGAAATTACTGAACATCAAGCTATTTTTAGTATGGAAGAGTTAACTAAGATTAAATTACCATATCCTGAATATGATGCTAAAAATTTATTTGTTCGAGATGATAAAAAGAAAAATTATTACCTTAAATTTAATGTTTTTTTTTAGACAATATAACTTGTTTGTATAAATTTATTACATTAAGAACATACTACATATATATTTAAACAATTTTTATTATTTATATTATTACTATTACATGTACAAAAAACTGTTTATTGTTGGTAATAAAAAAATAATTTATAATCGAAAAGAATAATATGAAGGAGTGATATATATGTATTATGGAGCAGGTACTTATGAAGCTTTTGCTCGCCCAGAAAAACCAGAAGGAGTAGATAAAAAATCAGCCTATATAATAGGAACTGGTCTAGCTGGTCTTGCCGCGGCTTTTTATTTAGTACGAGATGGTCAAATGAAAGGTGAACACATTCATTTACTAGAAAAATTAGAACTAGCTGGTGGATCATGTGATGGCCGTAAAGATATAACTAGAGGTTTTTATATGCGTGGTGGTCGTGAAATGGATAACCACTTTGAATGTATGTGGGATATGTTTAGAAGTGTTCCTTCTATTGAAAATCCTAATGTAACAGTCTTAGATGAATATTATTGGTTAAATAAACATGATCCTAATTATTCACTTTGTCGAGCTACAATTAATTGTGGAGAAAATGCACATACAGACAATTTGTTTAAATTAGATCGTAAGTCAGCTATTGCCTTATCTAAGTTATTTATTACACCAGAAAAAGATTTAGAAGATAAAAAAATATCTGATGTATTGCCAGAAACTTTTTGGGAAACCAACTTTTGGCTATATTGGCAGACAATGTTTGCTTTCCAAAAATGGTCTTCTGCCTTAGAAATGAAAAGATATTTATGCCGTTACGTTCATCATATAGATGGTTTACCAGATTTTAAAGCTTTAAGATTTACCAAATATAATCAATATGAATCAATGATTCTTCCACTTACTAAATATTTGGAAAATCACGGTGTAAAAATAGAATATGGCATAGATGTAAAAAATGTTATTTTTACAGCTAAACAAAATAAAAAGGTTGCTAGCCAGATAATTTATGAAAATAAAGGTCAAGAAAAAACAATTGATTTAATTGAAGATGACTTGGTTTTCATTACTAATGGTTGTTGTACTGATACATCTTGTTATGGTGATCAAAACACTCCTCCTGATTTATCAAATATAAAAAATGGTGCCGGTGAATCGTGGGATATGTGGAAAAATATCGCTGCTCAAGCTAGCCATGGTGAATTTGGTAATCCTGATAAATTTTGTAGTAATGTTGACAAAACTAATTGGATGAGTGCCACTATTGAAGTTAGCGACAACAACATAATTGATTATATTATGAAAATATGTAAACGAGATCCACGCCAAGGTAAAGTAACAACAGGAGGAATTGTTACTATCAAAGATAGTACGGAAAATTGGTATTTATCTTGGACTATCAATCGACAACCCCAATTTAAATCTCAAAATAAAAATAGTGTTCTAGTATGGGTTTACGCTTTAAATACTAATAAAAATGGAAATTATGTAAAGAAACCAATCAAATTATGTACTGGTAAAGAAGTATGTGAAGAGTGGTTGTATCATATTGGTGTCCCTAATAATGAAATTGCCAAATATGCTTCCAAATGTAATACTACAACTTGCTATATGCCTTACATCAACGCTTTCTTTCAACCACGTCAAGAAAAAGATCGTCCTCTTGTAGTACCAAAAGAAGCTATTAATTTTGCTTTTATTGGTCAGTTTGCTGAAACACCACGTGATACTATCTTTACAACTGAATATTCCATTCGTACAGGTATGGAAGCTGTTTATACATTATTAAAAATTGATCGTGCTGTTCCTGAAGTATGGGGTAGTAAGTATGATGTTCGTGAACTATTAAAAGCTTGCTATTATGCTGTTGATAAAAAGTCTATTAACGAACTTCCACTAAATTTCGCAGAAAAACAATTTATCAAACTTTTAGAGAAAAAAATAAAAGATACTGATTTAGAAATTCTCCTTAAAGAAAGTGGCTTATTTAAATAGTAAATAAAATATGAAATATTTATTAAACGTATTTATTTCATATTTTTTTTATGTATAATATTCTATAGGTGATAACATGAGTAGTTTAACAACCAAAAAAGCAATTGCATATACATTTAAAGATTTATTAAAAGAAAAACCATTTAATAAAATTACTATTAATGATATAGCTAATAGATGTGATATTAATCGTCAAACTTTTTACTACCATTTTCAAGATATACGAGATTTAGTCGAATGGATCTGTATTGAAGAAGTTGATAATATTTTAAAGAAAAATAATGAATGTGAATCATGGGAAGATAAGTTCTTAATTATCTTTAAAATAATTGATGAAGAAAAAGTCTTTGTAGAAAACATTTACCATTCGGTTTCCAGTGAAATATTAAGAAGTAATTTATACCGTCTAGTTTATCCGATAATATATAGTGAAATAGTAGATAAATCTAAAGGGAAGAGTTTAAGAGAAGAAGATAAACAATTTATAACCAATTTTTATAAATATGCCTTTGTTTCTATTGTTTTAGATTGGTTAGATAAAGGAATGCATGAAAATCCTGAAAAAATTGTCGCTGAAGTAAGCAAACTTATTACTGGAACTATTGATCATGCTTGCTCATCAGTAAATAAAGAAAAATAAGAGTGCGTCTTGACGTGGTATAATACATTTACTAAAGTTGGCTTTTTAGTTTAAATATAAAAATATATAGAGGAGAAAAAATATGATAAAAAAAATAGAAAATAATAACAAAATAATAATATCTCATATTGCTGATATTGATGGAATGGGCTCTATAATTTTAGCAAATAAATTTTATAACAATAAGATAGACTATATTCTAGGCGATATTAATGACTTGCCTGAACTTTTTACAACTTTTGATTTTTCTAACTATGAAACGATTTATTTATGTGATCTACCTCTTATTCCCAGTGCTATTGCTATTTTAAATAAAAGAGTGGACATAACAAATAAATTACAACATTTTGATCATCATTTATCATATGATAAAGAAATACCACCATATGTAAATGTTGTTTCAGAACTAAATAACCGTAAAACTTGTGGAACAGAATTATTTTATAATTACTTATTAACTTTAAATAATTCTTTAAATAATGCATTTTATAAAACATTCGTAGACGCTACACGTGAACAAGATACATGGGACTACACTATCCTCTTCGTCGGCAGCGTCAGATGTGTATAAGAGACAGACATACATGGGACTTTAAAGAAGAAAGTTTTAACGCCAAATTACTTGCGAGCACTCATGACTTGATTGGTCCAACTGCATACATTGAATTAATTTTATCTTTAGATGATCAAGAAGAATTTCAAATACCTAAAGTATTTAGTGATTTATATAAATTTGATTTAGAACGCCAACAACTATATATTGACTATATTAATAAAAATTTATTAGTAACAGAATACAATAATTATAAAATAGGAGTAACCATAGCAGAACAATACCGATCAATAGTAGGGGCTGAGATATGCAAAAAAAGACCTGAATTAGATTTTGTTATGATTTTAAATTTTAGTCGAAATACAGTATCCTTAAGAAGTGCTAAAGAATCTGTTGACTTGAATCAAATATCTTCTGAATTTCATCCAGATGGTGGTGGTCATAAAAGTGCTGCTGGCTTTGTTATTGATTCTAAATCGATTCCTAAAATAAAAAAATATCACCAAATGTATTTAGAAAATATCAAAAATAATTAATGAATTACAATATATAAATAAATTAAGAAATAAAGTATTTTATACTATTTTTTTAAGTTTTAGCATATCAATTTTAATTTTAATTATTTCTTTTAATATTGAACAATATTTAACTCAAAAGACTAAAATAACCAATATTTTAAATCAACTTATGGAAAAAAAGAAAATAATTCTAATCTTAATAAAGAACCTCCAGAACAAAAGGATAATAAACCAACTAACTTAGAACCAAAAGATGATATTAATAATATTAAATATATGGATTTAACTATTTATACTGCTTTACTAGATGAAAATAATAATATAAAAGATATTATTAACTATACTAATAATGATACTTCTGAAGCAGAAATAAAACAAACTGCTCAAACTATTTTATCTTCTAATCCTAAAAAAGATTAAAATTTATTTCTTATACACTAGTAAGTATTCTTACAAATTTAATGACCAAGAATCTTTAGCGATTGTTGATAATTCTGAAATTCAAAAAAATCTTTTAAGCTATCTGGTAATAAGTATTATCATATATATATTATTAGAAGTTATTATCTTTATTATTTCTAAAAAAATAACTAAACGGATCACAGAACCAGTTAAAGAAAGTTTTAAACGTCAAAAAGAATTTATCGCTGATGCATCACATGAATTAAAAACACCACTTTCTGTAATTATTGCCAGTGTTGAAGCGTATGAAGAAAATCCTCAAGAAAAAAAGGTTAAATAATTTAAAAATTGAAGCCGATTGCATGAACAACTTAATAAAGAATCTACTTGATTTGGCATCCAGTGAACGGGAAGAAACTTTTATTAAACAAAAAAATAACTTATCAAAAACAATCGAATGCCAATTCTTCAATGGACCAACCTAATGGTCAAAGTATGCCAAGCAATGAAACAAGTACCACTAAACTAACAACTGGATATTATATTGCCTTTGCTGGCGAATCATTTATTTTAACAACAGCAATTATTTATTTAATAATGTCTAATTTCAATAAGAAAGACGTTAAAGAAACTTTTGCCAATAATGACAAAAAAGTTATTGCTATTTTATCGACAATTATTCTAACAACTGCTTTAACAGTAGGAGAGGGAATGCTTGCCAATAAAATCATAACTAATAATGAACCAACTTCTAATAATGGTAATATGAATAATAATGCTAATGCCAATATCACATATAGTGCAAGTACTGAAATTACTGAAGATAAAACTATTACTAGTGGGACCTATTCTTCAGAGACAAAAGATACCAATGCACTTTTAACTAGTGGTGATATTACAGCTGATATTTCTAATGTTACAGTTGATAAGACAGGTGATTCTGATGGCGGTGATAATACTAGCTTTTATGTAACTAATACTACAGCTCCAATTAATTTAACTAATAATACAATCATTAATAATGATGAATCAGGCAACTTTCTTCGTGTCCAAAAAGATTCATGGGGTAATAGTGGAATTAATGGGGGAGTTGTAACTTTAAATATGACTAATCAAACAGCTACTGGTAATATTGTTATCGATTCTATTTCAACATTAACAATGAATTTAAAAGAAAAAGCATCCTTTACAGGATCTATTAATACTAAAAATGAAGCAAAATCAATTACCTTAAAATTAGATAAAACTTCTCAAATCAAACTTACAGGTGATAGTTATGTTACAAGTTTAGAAGATGAAGACGAAAGTTATAGTAATATTGATTTTAATGGTTACACATTATATGTTAATGGAACTGCTTTAACAAAATAAAATATTTTCACCAAAATAACATTTATTTTTCACAGCTAAACCATTAATTTTTCACTTCAATAAACTATAGTTAAATCATGAAAGGAAGTGATAATATTAGAGAAATACAATTGATTGGAGCACATACCAAAAATGGTTTGAAATTACGAAAAATAATGGAGAGAGTTATTGAATCAAATGAAATAAATTTGCCTCTTACTATTTCTGAAGACTTAGATAACAAACTAAAACATAAATATAATATAAAAGAGATTCCCTGCATAGTTATAGATGATAAAGTCGTTAGTCAAGGCCGTGTCCTTACCGATCGTGAATTTAAAAAAATTCTTGTAGCAGAAGGAACTATTTAAAAAAATAAATGATAATAAATTTATTTTAAATAACCATATAAAAACCTTAGTTTTTTCTAAGGTTTTTAGTTTGCTTTAAAATTTCTAAATAATAAAATAAAGATCTTTAAATAAAAAATAAGAAGCTTTCTTATATAAAAGAAAAATTCTTATTTTAAAATACTTAATATCAATTTTATAACTTCGTCTTTCATTATTTCATAATTTATTTCAGTATGTTTATGAT
>ENA-OUUV01000723-OUUV01000723.1-human-gut-metagenome-genome-assembly--contig:-NODE-723-length-19474-cov-8.901025_pt1 | contig 19474 bp, 17 predicted proteins | sample MGYA00237952_ERZ548838 | MGnify/ENA primary metagenome ERZ548838 (study PRJEB26490, sample SAMN05194705) | human gut metagenome | biome: terrestrial biome; feature: human-associated habitat; material... | reverse complement strand
GACACAAATTGCTCTATATGATAAACAATCTTTTGACTTGTAAAAATCTTATGCAGCATATTCACTGCACACTCAAGATCTGCTATATCGTCATCACAAACAGCAATTTCCAGCATATTACTCACCTTCTTTCTCATTTATATATCGGCTCAATCTTTATTCTGTTTCAAATCTCACCTATAAAAGATATCACATGAAACAAAATATTACGGTATTTCTTCACCAAATACGATTTTTTAACACGAAATACGATTAAAAAAAAGCATTAAACCATTTACCCCTGTTAATACACAAAAGCACTGTATCTCAAACTCTTTGAAATACAATGCTTCCTCGTATTTTCTATATCGTCATATTGATATTATTACTTTACTATCCACATTTACTATCCGCCACACCCTCCTGGAGTGGCAAAAAACAATCGTAGCAAGCACTGCCTGTGTCATGACACAGGCGAAATCCCCCACACTTTCCTATCGTCTGTGTGGTCGAATTTCCATAGGGAAGTATCCCTAACCCTCTCTCGATTTTTCTTCGGTTATTCTTCATTTTACCGTCGAAATGCATTGACCTTTCCTGCCGCTTTTGCTACAATTTGCTGTGGGTGATTGTGCCCAAAACTGAATAAAACTTGAAACAGACTGTTGTAAAATCGAACATTTTACAGCAGTTTTTTTGTACCCAAAATTGGAAGGAGTTAAAGAAATGGCAAACAGAAAACGCACCAATCCGGTGCAATTTTATCTAGATGATGACGAGCAGTATATCCTGGACGAGAAGTTCAGAGTATCAAGCATGAAAAGCAAGTCCGCTTTCTTACGCAAGCTCATTTTGTATGGCTATGTCTATGACGTGGATTACAGTTATCTTAGAAATTATAATACGGAGCTTGGACATATCAGCTCAAATCTGAACCAGATTGCAAAGCGGTTAAACGGCACCGGAAACATTTATAAAGAAGATATGGACGAAGTAAAGGAGTTGATGAATGAAGTATGGCGTACACAAAAATCCATGCTATCAAAGCAACCGTTGATAAAGCGATAGACTACATCTGCAACCCCGAAAAGACCAATGAAAAAATGTTTGTTTCCTCTTATGCCTGTTCTCCAGAAACCGCAGCTTATGACTTCAAATATACCCTCGACCACTGCCGGGAAAACAGTCCTAACAAAGCCTATCATCTGATACAAGCTTTTGCTCCGGGAGAGGTTGGTTTTGAAGAAGCGCACCGCATTGGAAAGGAGCTTGCAGATAAACTTTTAGAGGGAAAATATTCGTATGTTGTTACCACCCATATTGATAAAGGGCACGTTCATAATCACATCATTTTTTGCGCCGCTGATAACATCGAACATAACAAATATCACGACTGCAAACAGTCCTATTACCACATCCGGAAACTGAGTGATGAACTATGCAAAGAACACAGTCTTTCCGTCATCATTCCGGGTTCCCGGCGTGGCAAAAAATACAAAGAATGGCAGTCTGAGCAGAGCGGTTCTGCATGGAAAACGCAGATCAGAAAGGACATCAATTTCTGTGTCAAGTCGGCTTCCACTTATGAAGAATTTCTGCTTCTGATGAGAGCCAAAGGGTATGAAATCAAAGGGGAAACTTTTGAAGAAGAAGCTGCCAAATACATCTCATTCCGTCCTCTGGATAAAGATCGTTTTGTGCGTGGCAGTGCAAGGTCTTTGGGTAAGGAATACACAAAGGAACGTATCAGGGAACGCATTGAAAGGAAACAGGAACGAAAGGCAGTTATCCCGAAAAAAGATTACTCTGCCCGCAGGCTCATTGACACCTCTGACGAGAAATTTAGAAGCAGTCCGGGACTGCAAAGGTGGGTTGCCATTGAGAATTTAAAAATCGCCGCACAGAGCTATAATGAAGTCGGCTCCCTTGCAGAACTGGAACACAAAATTGCGGTAAAAACCGAAGCCAGAAAGTCTGCAAAGCAGAGCGTTGTGGAACTAGAACACCGCATCAAAGACCTTGCGGAAATCATCAAATACGCACAGCAGTACAAAGACAACCGCTCCTATCACATCGGCTACAAAAAAGCCAAGAACCCGGACGCATATTTCCGCAGATACGAAAGCCAGATCATTCTTTATGGCGGCGCAAGACGTATGCTTGAACAGGCGGGCATAAACTTAAAGGGATTGAATGTCGATAAACTAAAAGCTGAGTATCAGGAACTGATGAAGCAGAAAAGCGAGCTGACTTCCACCTATAAGGATTGCGAAAAGGAAGTGCGTGAGCTAAACCGAAAGTTGGAAAATCTCAATCAGTATCTCGGACGGACACAGCCCGATCCTGCACAGGAACAACAGGAGAAAAAAGATACTCCGAACCTGTAAATTGGCAAAAAAATAGAGGTGCGCAAGGCACCCCTATCCTAAACCTCTTGCAAAATCCGCAAGGCTGGTTTATAATCAGATTAGAAAACCGAAGGATATTGGAGTGTCCAACGGTTGCACAATCGGAAACTTATAAAGCGTTAAGTTTATTAACGGATTACAGGCTATCCCCTATTGGCGTAGAGGATAACCTTTCCGTTTATTTGCGGTTACGTTTATTGTCTATGTATGTCAAGGCTGCAAATACAACCAGTAAAAGTGTAAGCACTTCTAAAGTATTCATACCGACCTCCTTTCTGTTTCCAGAAAGGACAACCGCAAGACTATCCCTACTGCTCTAATCTGACTGAAAAACATTATATCATGTGGTGTCGAATTTTGCTAGTATCTACTCACATTCACTCTGCCGCTTCCAAAGAAATTTCTGCAAATTCCTCATCGGTCATGTTCTGGAGCTTACCTAACACCTGCTCTCCAAGCTCCTCCATATCGCTGTCCTTTATGTACGGCATTACCTGTCTGATCTGCCCAATCATATCCGTCCTGTCCTGTGTCTCAAACACACACATGAAATTGATTTCTTCTACTGTGAATTTACTCATCTTCTTACATCTCCCTCTGTGATTTTTTCTCGGTTTCCTTTTCCGGTAAAGTACGTTCCGCCTTATCCCTCTGCTCTATGACTGCCTTTTTCTCTGCCAACTTCTCTTTTATGGAAATTCTGCCTTTGATCTGCTCCTGTTCCTTTTTCTCCGCTCCATTGTTTAAGACATTATCAATCATGTTGTAATTCTGTTCGGCAAGCTCCTCCACCTTTGCAAGCGGCTTGTATTCTGCCAGCTTGTCAAGCAGCTCCTTTGCCCTTCTCGCTGTCTGAACCGCTTCACTGTCATCAATCTCCACACCCTGTCCGAAAATGTCCGTTATACACTCTCTGACGCCTTCAGAAATGACCGCATTGAGAAAGTCATTCAGATACCCGGTATTTCCGTTTCTGATGTCCTCAGTGATGTTGGCAACCTGTGCTTCCCTATCCTCAACTGTATCCCGATACTGGTAGGTGTCATAATCGTAGGAAAACTGGTCTATCTGAGAAGCAAGGATAGCCGCCTGCCACTTCTCCAGTGAACCACGCACCTTAATATCCGGTAATTTATCAATCAGCTCCGCTATGACCTCGATTGCTTTCGGATCGTCTGTTATGTCTGGTACATAATCCAAGACCTCCAGATCAATGACCTTTCCGGAGAGAATATCCATTTCCACGTCCTCATAACGCTCGGTTCCCTCGGTGTGTATGTTAATGCCGATGCTCGGAATCCCATTCATTCGCTCCGGCGGTATGCTTTTCCAGACATCGATTGCTTCCTCCACGCCTGCGATATTCTCATGAAACTCTCCCAGACTGTGAAATTCGCCACACTCTGCAACTGTTAAGGTAACGGTTTTCTCCGGTATGTCTTCCACAGCAGGCGCTTTCTGCATTGCCTGTTTCTCTGCAAGATAGCTTTCCACTCTCGGAAGATAAGTTGCAAGTGTTCCGGTCTTGCCCTCTGTGATAGGATTAATGTCAACCTTCACACCACCAATCATAAGACCGTCCTCGTTAAAGGCATTAAACGCTCCCTGCCCTTATACTCCACAACCACATCCAGATCGGAGCCTGCTTTCTCCAGTCCTCTGCATCTGCTTCCGGACACCACCACATCCACAAGCTCAACATCTATCTCATACTCGTCAATCTTGGATTGCAGATATGCCCATACCGTCTGATCTATATCGTCCTGTGTCTGTCCGTCGATTCCGTTAAATAATTCCTCTGTCTTTGCCTTGAAATCAGCAACAACACTGTCTGCTTCCGGCACTTCCTCCCGGATACGCTCATTTAACTGTTCACGCTCCACCGCTTCTGTTTTCTCCATCAGCTCCTCATAGTCCACCGGAATACGCTTATCCTGTTCTGACAGTTCAAAGTCCTCCAGAATGTCCATTAATGCCGCATGAATGAAAATATCAGGATTGTCATACACGCCACCGTCAATCAGCTTGTAATCCGCATCAAAAACGGAATAATCATAACCCTCCGTACAGGTCTGTATGCTGACAAATTTATCTTTTATGGAAAATGCCATCTGCTCCGGCTCTTTTACCTCAAAATACGGATTGTCCCACTCCGTAATCGGTACATTTTCCTCGATGTGCTTCTGGTTGGCAGTAGGCATTAACTTTTCCACCTTGCCCTGTTCATAGAGCGTATCGAACCGGCTCATATAAAGGGAAATATCATCAAGACCGCCCTGTTTCAACTGATGTTCAAAACGCTGCTTCACAAAGTCTTTCACTTCCTCCGGTGACATATCCCGGTGGACTCTTACTTTTTCGATACCGATACTGTCACTCAATGTCTGCAAATCGTCCATGAAGTGCTTACTCTCCTTTGCTTCACTGCTGTGGGTAAAATCAAGGGACAGGACGTTTTCGTTATTCCTTACATGGATCACATCAAACTCAATGCCATGAACACTGACACCAAAGGTTGTCCTTGCCTTGTCATCGCTGTACTGTGCATCTTTCCCACGATAAGCCTGAAATGCTTCCATTGCTTCAGAAATGCTGTCAAAACGCTCCAGCTTGCTCCTTTCCGGGCTGTTCTCTGCCCATGTGCTTAAATCGGCAATGACATAGTAGGATACCTTGTCATTTTCAATCTCCATGTGCTTCTGAAGCTGTCTCGCTTCCATGATACGCTCAAGCTGTGCCCTTCCGTTTACCATGTAGGAACCGATGTTATTTTCCTTGTTAAAAGGCATATTCGCCATTTCCCGCTCCGCTTCATATAAAACCGCAGCAGCTTCCTCATAGGTATCGTAATGCACTCCTGCAGGCGTGATGTCCTTGATCTGGTTCTGTAAATGCAATAGCCTGAAATCCCCGTCTGCATACGGATCGTCAATGGCAAAGTAATTCTGTTCAAAGTCAAGCGTACTGACCTCCCGCCATTCGTTGTAATTCACGAGGAACACTTCATTTTCCCTGTCCGGTTCATCATTTGCGTGTTCCTGTGCTATCTCCGCTGTTTCATCAATGACCAGAGCCTGCTCTTTTGTATGCTCTGCCATAAGCTCCTTTGTAAATTCCGGCACTTCCCTGTAACCAAAGGAATCCACATAATGGCTTGTGTTCTCCCCGTTCTGATGAAGCACCACTACATCACTGACAGAAAGGGAATGTCCCCTAAAATCTGCTGGGTGAGCTATATTAAAGCGGGTGTAAATATCTTCAAGGCTTGTGCCTTCCTCTAATGGTGCGGTATAGATCAGGTCATAATTCTCCTTTGTGACCGCAATTCCCTTGCTTTCAAGATAGTCCATTCCCATAAAGTGAATGTCCCTTGCTTCCTCTGTATCTTTGAGCTGATAAATGCCAAATCTGTCCTCACTGCCAAATAAAAGCTGTTCTTCCCTGTTTGCAGGGCTTTCCTCTAGCTCCTGTTTCTGTTCCTGCTCCACTGCCCTGTCCTTCTGTAACTCTGCTAACCTGTCCTCAATGCCTGTGATCAGCTCCGAAGCGGTCTTTCGTATGGTATCAAGGGAAGATTTCAGTTCTTTCATATCCCGGTCACTGCTCCATCCAGCGATATACCCAAAGGAATAGTCCGAGGTATCAATGCCGAAGTGCTGGCACACCGTATAGGCAACACTCTCTGCTTCCACTTCCTTTGTGTTGCGGTCTTTGTCTAAAACTGCATCTATATCCTGATTCTGTTCCCGGTCATGGAGCTTTGCGTGTGCCACCTCATGGATAGCGGTCTTTACGGTCTGACTCTGGCTCATGCCCTCCTGTATAGCAATCCGGTGGTCTGTAGTATGGAAATATCCCTTTGCTTCCCCGTCTATATCTTCATAGGTAATGGGAACTGGGGAAACCTCCGTAAGTGCCTGCATGAAGTCCTCATAGTCCCCCACGCTTCCCGAAAGCTCATTTACCCTTATATCCGGCAGCTCCTTTCCGTCCGTCTGTGACACGTCAAAGACCGGAACCACACGAAAGGCGGGTATCTTAATCTCCACTTCCTCCGTAACGGGCATTCCGTTCTTATCAAGCATGATTTCTCCCGTTACCGGATCAAGTTTCTCCTGTTCTTCCTTAATCTTATACGGTGCCGGGGCAAGAATACGGATACACTTTTCCCCTTTCTTAACGTGCCTGTCAAAATTTTTCTGCCAAGCTTTGAATCCGGCCACTAACGTAGCGTCAGGCTTTTGCATTGCGATTAACATGGTGTTGTTAAAGCTGTAATTATGAAATTTTGACATGGTATTCAGATAAGTCTTGTACTTCTCGCTTTCAAAAAGCTCCTTGATACCCTGCTCCAGCTTCTCTGTTATTTCCTGTACTTTCTGTTTTTCTGTTTTAGCGTCTGCCATAGTATTTCCTCCATCTGCTTATTTTTTTGCATGACAAAAGGCAGCCATTATTGACTGCCTTCGCATAACTACAATATTCACTTATAAACCTTTATCATTACTGCCCGTATTCGTTTTGATTTCTGCAATGTACTCCTGTCTCCTTTCTGCACCTATCGCTGTAAATGTTTTTTTAGAAATAAAAAAGACAACTAAGATTTCGTTTCTTAATTGCCTGTTTCTATGCTATTAAATTTTTATTGAACCGGTAGCCGACTCCCCAAACAGTCTGTATATAGATTGGCTTGCTTGGGTTATCCTCTATCTTTTCCCGAATATTCCGGACATGGCTCATGATAATGTTGTAATCGCCGGAATAGGATTCCTTCCACACAATGTCATAAATCTGTTCCTTGCTGAACACTATTCCCGGATGCTTTGCAAGAAGCTTGAAAATCTCAAATTCCGTATAAGTAAGCTCTATCTCCTGATTTTCCCGAATGATCACCCGTTGAACTTCATCAATCTTAAGACCTTTGAAATTCAATAGATGATTATTCAAACCTGACATCTGAATGATTTCCTCTCTGGTATTTATCAACGATAATATGTGGCTCATCATATCATCCTCATTATCTTCAAATGTCAGAACTAACATTTTCCCATACACATCACCTGCCTTATTACTTTTATATACTGCCTAAGTTCTGGAAAATTCAAAAGAATGATTCCCATATCCAGCCAAGCAGTATGTTATCTGCTGTTTGTTTTTTCTTATTCATTTTCCCTATATCCTATAACGGAAATTACTTTTTCGTTGCATACGATATATGCTACTTGCTTTCCCTCACTCTTTAATTCTGTGGCACATTCTTTTATGTTTTCAGTAAACCAAGATTGAGAACTACAAGTAACAACAATTTCTTCATTACCCAATTTTGTATTATTAGATATTTCTGATAAGCTATCTAAAAACATTTTTTCTAATTGTTCTAAACTTATCACATTAGCAGGTAAAAAAGAAAAAATATCTAATACTTTATATTTACCCATGTAAGCCACCTATCCCTTAGCTCCGCAAGCATTATTTAATGCTACAGTTTTTAAATACTGACGTCTATTGATTTCTTCACAAAACTGCTTCCACTTTTTGCAAGTGTGCTTTCAATGGACTCTCTTGTAATGCCATCCAATGCTCCAGACGGTATCGGATCACCCGCTTTCCATGAGGGATCAGCAGCTTTCGCCGCTGCTGCAAATGCCTGCCTGTATTGATGTTCATATTGCTCCATTGTCCATCCCGCTGACAAACGGTCATCTTTGTTCATTTTTCTATATAAGTTAACATATACATCTTCCCTCTTTGTGGTATCACCATTCAGAGTGCCATTATCCCTTAAAAATTCCTTCTTTGCCAGTTCAAACATTTCTTCCCGGCTGCTCTCCGGAATAGAGATGATATGTTTATAACTATTTCTGTTCTCATCAGTTACAGCAAGCCCTGTTAATCCGGTATTCGGATCAACCCAATCTCCATTTTTATCATACTGGCTCATTAGATTCTTGATCGCCTGAACATTCGTAAACATTGCACCATTTCCATTTTTCATCATTTCGCTAAGTGCCGCTTTGTACTGTTTACTGTTTGTGTCAATCCCTGCTGCTTTTAGTTGTGCCTGTACGGAGCTACTGTTAATTTGGGACAACTGAATGTTGTTGACTAAATTCATCCTTGATGTCCCAAACATACTCTGAAATAAGAAACTGTAATCTGTAATTCTCGGCATAATTGCAACCTCCTTGTCAAATTAAATGTGAAATCCGTTTCATTACAACTAATTTTAAATCTTTATATCCAAATTGATGCCTATACTTCTAAGAAGTTCTGAAATCGTTTCACCAGTTCATCTAACTGCATCTGCTCCCGACTTGTTCCATTATAATTTTCAATCGGATCAGAAACAAAATAATTTCCGAACCCTGCCAGCGCATTTTCAAAGCTGCTTTGGAAGTTTTCTTTGCTGCTTACATCAAGATTTGCAAACATCTTGTAAATATCACTGTTCGATTCCTTATTTACTTCCACGCTGTCTTTTCCTGTCGTATTCCTTGCCGGAGAGCTTCCCACTCTGTAAGCAGGTTCTCCATGCTCCTGATAGAATTTCTCTCTTTCAATTTTTACCTGCTTTGCAACAAACTCAACCATACTGTTCACTTTATTGATTTTCTCCTCTGCCTGTTTACCGTATGCAGTTGTTATCTGTTCTGCTGCTTCATCAGATAATCCCATTTCTTTATAGGCATCTTCAAGCATTACTCTAACTCAAAAAATATTACTCCTGTTTTTTATAATACCCCGTTATCATGAGTGGCATAATATTTTCTATATCATTTTCTGTCAGCTGATAACCTATATTGCTGCGCTCTTGAAAAAATTCATTTAAAGGCTTTTTACTAATTAACAGTTTTTTCCCTTTTCCATTATCTTCCTCGTCTCCCCAGTCAAATTCCGTCCAGTAACCGCCTGTTCCATCTTCGTGAATAAATACTCCTGTACTTTTTACAATTCCTCCTGTCATTTTACTCGTACAGCCCAATCCTTCTATTGACTCATATACTTTTTGCCTAAACCTACTATCTGTTTGCATTCTCAATAGAGATTTCTTAGAAATGACTACATTTCCAGCTCCATAAAATTTCCCACTGTCAAGCATCGCTAGATCAAAATTTTCGGCAGTTTGGTCTGTCGTATTACATGCATAATCTACAACATGAAGTGTAACATTAAACTTTTTGCAAATTTCCTCCTGCATATCGCTAACACTCTGCATAGTATTTATTTCATTTAAGAGTCTGCTAAAGTCCCCAGAAACAACTTCGGCATCTCCTGAACCTTGCTTTGTTGTAATTGCCGCTAAATTACTCAGTATTTCAAGTGCCTGTATATCCATAATTTTTTCAACCTTTCTGCAATTCCTCTGTCAGCTAGAATCACTTATACTCACATCTGATTACAATGGCATTACACCTCCATCTGCTGATTTATACGCTTTTACTATCGACATAATATCAAAGGAGTTACCATCTGAATCAATTGCATAAAAACTGTAATTGCCACTTTTATCTATTTCAAACTCAATATCGTTGCCATCAAAAGCAAACTCTTTATACACACTATCATTCCAAAATACAACTATTGTTTGCGTGTTTTCTACTTCACCAATAATCTTATCTTGCTCAATTAGTATCTCATATCCTTTTTCTAAACGATACCCCCAAGAATACTCCCGAAACACCAAATCATTATCTGCATATCCTATGTCACTCTCATAGCTATCTTTATTACTTTTTACCCCTTGAAATGTTTCCTCTTTACTATTCAATATATTATTTGTTATAGATGTGTCATCGTGCCTTAAAGCGCTTTGACCCATATCATTTGCTATTAAAAACCTAATTATTATCATAAAAATGCTTGTAATTGTTAAAACTATTTTTTTCAATTTATTCACCACCTTGCAATTCAATATCTTAAAACTCCGTTTCCGGCTGCTACCTGTTTCTGCAATTCCTCTGTCAGTCAGAATTGCTTATGCTTTCTCTTTTTGAGTCCAAGCATTCTCTTTTTACATTATTTATAAAATACTTTTCTTTTTATATTCCGTTGCCATAACTCCTTGTCTTTCTATCTCTTCAATCATCTCCTGTATATCGTTTTGCAATAAGGCTTTTATATCGCTCCCATTCATTATCCTTACTTTTTCAGTATTCTTTGATCTCTCCGAAGCAGCCTTCTCTCCACCTACATCCGGCTCTAATGTGGCAACTACCTCTCCATTATCATCAAAAACCAGTGTACATTTTTTTACAGGCGGATTAAGTGTCTGCATCGTTAGTTTAAATTTATCGCTGCTATAATCCGCAAGCATATCATAAACTTTTTGTCTTAATACTGTGTCTGTATTCATTCTGTACAGCACATCACTTGGAATGTAGCACTCAAAATAGCCATTTGCAGCACCCACATCAATATGAAATTTATTATATATATCTTCTTTTACACAGTTTATCTGCTGTTCCCTTAGAGTCCCATAAAAATCCTTTTCTACATTTATATCACCTGAAATAGTATTCACATTTTGTTTTTGCACAATTGCTGTTATATTACTCAGCATTCCAAGTGCCTGTATATCCATACTTTTAAACCTCCTCGTTTAAAGCTTTTGACTTTCTATCACGCTCTTACTAAATGTACTTATTGTATCCTCGTAGGCTGATACAGCGGAGGCAGAAACACTTGCTGACTGAAAAGCCGACATATTTACAGTGCCCTGCTCGTTCTGCATTTTTTCCATGATAAAACTCTGCAATCTCTGCCTACTTTCCAACTGACTTTGGAGAAAATTTTCCTGTGCTTGTGCCCTGCGTGCCTGTGCCCTTTTAAGTGCTTCTTTTTCCTGCTCCGCTAACAATTCTTCCATTTTTTCATGTCGTTTTTCCCACCACGATTTCTCATTACCTGAAATATTGGAACTACTGTTTCCTACTGGTCCTGCATATCCATAACATTCTTCCGGCGATGCTCCGATAACATCATAGCTGACATTATTTGATCCGGCAGGCAGGCTGCTTACTGAATATGCTGAACGAACCCGGTTCAAAACATAGTTTTCATACTCCGGATCACTTTTCATCCTTTCAAATGCTTCTTCTTTAATCACTGTTGCTCCCGATGAATATGTAGAACGAACCCACGCACTTACAGGCATCTGTGACATTTCATTCATAACCCACTGCTTATATTCATCCATTGTCATTTCCTCTTTCGACTTATTGGAAATGGAGCTATCATATGTAAACCCACTATAATTTGGCGGATACGGAATAACCATATCCCCTGCCCATGCAGAGGCTGTTGCTGTTGTATTCTGACTTTCCCCTGCCTTTTGTACTTCACTTGCAAAATTACTTTCCTCTACTGTTTTCTTACTGCTATTCGTATAAGCATAGGCAGCCACTCCAATACCATTTACGCCACTAACACTCATTCTCCATTCCCCTTTCATTTTTCATCATAACGGACAACATAAATACCTTGCCCTCCGCTGTCCAGTCCACCCCGCCATGATATTTTTCTGCGGTATGTTTGATATTCGCAAGTCCCATTCCATGTGCCCTGTTATCTGATTTCTCCGTTACCGGAAATTCAGATTGCTTTTTCCTTCTTACTTTTCCGTTAAAGCTGTTCTCCACCTCGATAAAGAACATTTTTCCTCTTGTGAAAGAGGAAATTCGGATAAAGGTTTCTGCCTCCTGCTGTTCTGCTTTCAATTTCCTACACGCTTCGATTGCATTATCTAAGGCATTTCCGATAATCACGCCAATGTCATAGCTTTGTATGTGCATATTTTCCGAAAATAACAGCCTTTCTGCATCTATCTCAATATCCGGTATCGTGCGGACTGCTTCATGATATTTCATGTTCAGCAGAACATCTGCCACTGTGTTCCCTGTCCTGAAACGGAACTCCAACTGTTCAAAGCCTTTGTTGATCTCTGACAGATAAGTCTGCAATTCCGTCTCATCTTTCCCTGCAAGCTCCATGATAACTGCAAGGGTATTTTTCATGTCATGCTTCATGCTCCGTATGCCGGAATAAATACGCTCCGTTTCTTCTATATGCTCCTGCATATTCCCGATCTGTTTCTCCAGAATAATCCGGCTGTTCTTCTCTCGGTTCAATACAATCATATTTTGAAATGTCTTTACCACATAGAGAATAGACAACAGGGACAAAATCAGAATTGCCGGAACAATAATGCTTAAAATCGGGTATCTGTCACATAATAGCTTCGGCATATCATTTTCTATTGTTATCATAATCGTTCTAAGAAGCAAACAAACCAGTAACCCAACCGTTCCCGGTACTAATAGAAAATACAACTCTGTTCTTTGTATCCTATAATCCTTATCACTAAAACTCCTGATAATCTTCCTTAAAGCGAAATACAATAATACAAGAAATATGCCATAAAAAATTATTTGTAGAAAAGTGGCAGATATCTGCACAATCCATTCAAAAGTATCAACAGCAATATAGCCTTTTTCTAGAAGCCATACCCAGAGGTCAAACAGATTGCCACCAATCTGCATCAGCATATAGGACAGGAAAAAAGTAATCTCACTTACTGCCATAAAAGTTATTGCAAGGAAAGCAGTTATTGCTTGAACTCCTTTATAAAACAGAAGTGCCAGCAGGACGATAATTACAAACATCAATGTAATTTTTCCAACCGTTCTGATGCTCTCATTATCAGCTGGCAGGATAAAGTTGATACCCAATCTTAACACTCCATATACAACCATAACCAGCAGTCCGTTTATGCGTCTGTCCTTCTCCCTGCCTTCCAGAAAACTTCCAAAAAAGTATTGCAGACAATACCCCTGCCCCAAAGCAACGATTACATCCAAACATACATTTATCACATCATACACCGGCTGTACCTCCATTCCGCAGATACCGCATATACTCCTTCACAAATTCGTTATAACGCTCCTTCGCCATGAATATGTTCTCTCCATTACTCAGGCTTATGCTGTCATTTTCATATTCTGCGATATGTGCCATATTTACTAGATACCCCCTGTGACAGCGATAGAAGTTTCCACCTAACTGATTTTCCAGATCGTTCATGGAAGCATAGGTGTCTATTATTTCATTACTGGTATGTATTTCCACTTTTTTTCCTCGGTTTTCTATATACAGGATATTGTCATGGTTAATGGTAAAGCTCCGATTTCTGGTTTTGATAAAAATGTTTTTTTGTCCCTGCGGGGTTCTCTTTTCCACTTCCTTTTTTGCCCGTTCAAAAACTTCCGAAAACTTCTTTTCTTCTACAGGCTTTAACAGGTAATGAAACGCCGATACATCAAAGGCTTCAAACACATATTCCTTTACCCCGGTAATAAAAATAACCACCATATCTTCCTGTTTTTCCCTCAAGGCTCTGGCAGTATCAATGCCATTCATGCCCTCCATCTGAATATCAAGGAATAACACATCAAACTTCTTTCCCTCTGCCAACAACTCCTCTCCTGTTTCATAGTATTTAACATTGCAGTCTGGCTCATATTTTACAGCCAGTTTTTTTATCTGCTCCCTGATAACTTTTTCGTCATCGACGATTGCTACCTCCATAAATTTCACACCTCTAATCCTGACAAGTCTTATATATAATCTGTCATTTATTTTATCGGCAAAAAAATATATTTTTTCTCTTAAATGGAACGAAACCCTTTTGAAATGGAACGAAACCGGAATAATTATCAAAATCAGCTCTATATTCGCTCTATATTTCCCGATTATTATCGCTTGAATTGTTTTTCTCTATCCGTAACCTTTCCTGTTTCCTCTGCTCGTCACTTAATCTTCTTCACTTGCGGTATCCACGCTTGTGACAACTTCTGCCTTTTTAATGGTTCGCTTGGAAAACATATCCGCCTTGCCTTTGAAGTTGCCCTCATCGTCTAATTTCTCCAATGAACAAAGCAGACAATAGCTTGAGTCCTGATTAAACGCTCTCTTATTGGTCTGTGAATTGATCAGACCGTATTTCTTGGAAAACGCATCATACAGCTCATTAAGCTCTGCCTGCTTGCTCTTAATCATATCTTCCGGATATTCGTTCAACTGATAGTCAATCAGCTCCTGTGTACAGTCACGAATCTGCACCATGCCTTTCATGCGCTGCTCCATCGTTTCTGATACGTCCACAGGCTTCATAATGGAATTTTCCCGGTAATACACCCTCTCGTCCACGATAGTATAACTGTAATTCTTCACGTCTTGATCGGCGGGGATTGCTTCTCTTGCCAGCTCATCGAACTCTACCTCGTCAATGCTGCCCTCGATATGGGATATGGCCTTTTCAAGCTGTTCAGATAGAGGAATGGCTGTATCCGGTGTACAGGTGGCTTCCATGCCAAACTGCCCGCTGAGCATTTCCATTTTTCCCATAATCATTTCCGGGTGGTCTGCAAAATACTGGTTCATGGCTATGCCATCTTCATTTTCACAAAGATGCACCCAATCCGGCTCGATGTCGATTACCCTGTCACGCTTCTTTAAGAAAAGAATGTCCGAAGTGACCTCCGTCCCCGCATTTTCCTTAAAGGCTGTGTTGGGAAGCCTGATTGCTCCAAGAAGCTCCGCTCTCTGCGCAAGGTACTTTCTGACTTCCGGGCTTTTCTTATCCATTGTTCCCTTTGAGGTGACAAATGCCACTACGCCGCCCGGTCTGACCTTATCTAAGGCTTTGGGAAAAAAATAATCGTGTATGAGAAAGTTATGCTTATCGTAGGCTCTGTCTGCCACCTTGTACTGACCGAATGGCACGTTTCCGATTGCAACATCAAAGAAATCGTTTGGATAATCTGTCTTTTCAAATCCTGTAATTTTCACATCGGCATTAGGGTATAGCTGCCTTGCAATTCTTCCGGTAATTCCGTCCAGCTCCACACCATAAAGCCTGCTCTCCTGCATATTTTCCGGCAACATACCGAAAAAGTTTCCAATACCTATTGCCGGCTCCAAGATGTTTCCTTTTGAAAAGCCCATTCGTTCCATCGCATCATAAATTGCTTTGATAATTACAGAGCTTGTATAGTGAGCATTTAAGGTACTTTCCCTTGCTGAATCGTATTCCTCGGCTGACAACAGGCTCTTTAATTCCTGATATTCACTTGCCCAGTTCGCTTTGGTTTCATCAAAGGCATCGGCAAGACCGCCCCAGCCTACATATTTTGCTAAAATCTCCTGTTCTTCTGGTGTGGCAATACGGTTTTCGCTCTCAATCTTTTCAAGCGTTCTGATAGCTTCCACGTTCTGACGGAATTTTTCTTTTGCCGCAAAGCCTTTTCCAGCACTTTCCTCTGTTTCCGGAGCGATGTGGAAGTTGACTGCACCCGATTTGTCAATCTGTGGCTGTTCCTTTGGCGCTTCTTCTTCATTCTGCAGCTCTGGTTCGGCAATCACTTCACTTTCTTGCATTGGATTGGACAATTCTTCATTTTTCTGTTCATATTCACCCCATACTCTTTGGGAAACAGCAGAAAAATAAGGAGATTCTTTTTCCATAATGCTGAAACGAATCTCCTCCATGTCCTCAAGGCTCTTTGCCCCGGCTATTTTATCATGGTACTTAAAATATAATGCTTCCCTGCCAAGAATGCCCTCCAATCGTGCCAGTTCAGGCTCCGGCATACGTTCCCAAATCTCATCCTTCTCCGTATGAATGGTAAAGCCTTCTCCGTCATCATGGTACTCAAGCGTATATTGCAGCTTATCATGTTCCCCACGAATATCACACTCAAAATCATAGACCTCTTTTCCTTCTAAAGTACGCTCATCGTCAGCAATCGTGACTGCCTGTGTTTTCTCGTTCCAGCCAACCACATCTTTCCGGTCTAATGCTCCGCAGATTTTAACCACAGCCGACATTTCAGACAGCCTTTTATTTAACTGCTCTATGTCTGCATTTTCGGTTTCCGGTGCTTTTGGTTCTCCTTCAGCAACAGTTCCTGTTTCTCTATCTAATTCCTGATTGGTTACACCACGCTCCAACTTCGCCTGTTCTTTTTGCATGGCTTCCTCTGCCTGTTCCTGTTTGTACTGTGCATAGGCTTCCTTTCCCTCCGGCGAAAGGTATTTATCTGCCTGCACAAGCTCCCGGATACGTTTCTCCACTACATTCCAGTTTAAAAGCACCTTTGCGTAAGGACTGCCATAGTTACCTTTCTCCAGACGAATACCTTTGGCATCGTGATCCTCGTGCGCTCTGTCACTTCCCGGAAGTGCATGGGAGCTGCCGCCCGTACCATATTCATTTTTCAGAAAAGTAATGCTGTCTTTCTTGTCATGCCCTTCCATGAAATACTCATAGATACGGAATTTTCCATGTTCAAAACCGCTTCCTCCTGCCAGCCTGTAGTCAATCTCGTCCTGTGTGATAAAGTCCTCATTCCTTACCTCTACCGTATCAAGTGCTGGAAATTCTTTCTTTTCCACACCTAAATCCGCAAGCTGTTCTAATAAATAATCTGGTCTTTTCACATACCGCCATTTAATCTGCTTTTCTCCGCTGTCAAACTGTGCTTTTGCCTTTTCAAGCTCATCCTTAATCAGTTCTCTACCCTCAGTGGTAGATAAAAGCTCGCATAGCCTTTCCATGCTTGCCTGGTAGTTAGAAAATTTAAGCTCCAGACTCTCCGGCATTTCCGATATACCATCACGGAAGAAATTGTTAATGTCCGTAGCAATTCTCTCACGCTCCACCGCATCCACAAGGAATACTTCATTGGCACTCATATAAGTTCCATTCTCCACCATAGCCCGGATATGGCTCTCTGCTTCCTGCCAGCTCATGACGGCAATCGTATTTTCCTTTGCCGATGTACCGTAACCGATACGCATACCCATTTCATCAAACCATAAGGACACGGGATTTCCGTCAAACTCAAAACCTTTTCCGGTAGTCTTATACTCGTTCTTTAAAAATTCTGCCATTTCTTGCGGTGTCTTACCATGCTGATACTTGGCATAGATACGACTTCTGCTATTATCCCGTCCTCCGCCGCTTCTTAAGATTGTGTCAATCTGCTCCTGTGGCAAAGAAAAAGCAGCAGGCATGGTGTATTGAATACTTGCTTCCGCTGCTGCGATTGTGCCAACCTGTTCCTCAAAGCTCGGAAACAGGCTTAACTGTTGATAGGTTCCCTCCGGCTGTTCGATATTTAACTGTAGATCAGTTCCGTCATCACGATCTCCTCTGCCGAGTGTACGATGCTGTTCATCTTCGCTACCCAGAGCATCTGATTCTCTGCTTTCATCTGCTCCGTTATCCCCTCTCTCTCCTTCATCTGTCCGGTCAGAAGCTCCATTCTCTCCTCTGCCTGCTCCTGTATCATCAACAGGTGTTCCTTCAGCTTCCCGTTCAGAAGAAGTCCCGTATATACTCCGTTCTTGTGTTCCTATAAAAACTTCTTCCTCATCAGTCCGTACTTCGTCAGTACCTCCTTCGGTTGTTCGTCCATTGCTACCATCGGTATCTGATAATCCCCGTTCTTCTCGTATGTCAGATTCATCATATTCGCTCCTTTCCCCGGCTTCTCCGGTCTTTGTGATATATTCTCCGTCTCGGGTTTCGCTTTCACGCTTTAAAGCATTGTAGCGTGTTTCAGTGGTATTTGCAAGTCCTTTTTGAACAGAATTTTCCGCTGTGCGGTTCTCTGCTTTCTCCCTCGCATACACCCCGATTGCTTTGCCTATCTCCATCAGGATAGGCTTTGATAAATCGGACACATTGCTGCCAAGCTGTGACAGCGTTTCCACTGTGTTAAACTCATGGATATAAGGGAAATTTATTTCTTCGGCAAGCTCACTCTCCTCCATGCCACACCGCTTTAAAACGGTATAGGCAATGCTGTCGGCAAGGGTTTCCCGTATCCTTACTTCCACGTTCAGCTTGTCCAGTTCCTCTAAAAAGCTCCCTTCCTTTAAGTATTCCATATCCGAAGCAAGCTCCTTATAACAGTCCTCTGCAATCCGTCCGGCAATCTCCCGGATACGTCCCACAAACCCGGCTTCCCTGTCGATATCACCGTAAGTCTGTTCCAGACGGGAAAGCACCGCTTCCCTGTGTTCCTCACGCATCTCCCATAGATTAGGGAAACGTCCGATTCTTCTTGCCTTGTGAACGTCTGAAATGTCAAAGACATATTTCAAACCGGAAAAACTGTCCTCATCAATCAGTGCAATGCCCTTTTGTTTACCCAGCAGTGCATCTTTTCATTCCATATCTCTATGGAAGCACAGGCGGTTGCATCTGGTCTTTGGGCATAGATTAAAAGCTGTTCCTTGAACGGATATTTGTACAGTCTGGAAGCAGTATTTAAGTACCGCCTCCAGCTTTCTTCATTCCGCACGACTTCTTTTGCTGTTTCCTCTGCCAGTGCGGAAATCAATTTATATTTTCTCATGGTAAACCTCCATTCTTATTTGATTTTCTGCAACAAAAAAGGTGGCTATGGTTCGTTCATGAGCCATTGCCACCAGTGACGGTAAACTCTATTCAATTTATTCTGCTCCTTTCCACTTATGTTGCTTATAAGAAAAGCATCCAAGATTTTTCTCTTGAATGCTTAATACATTAAATACGTTATTACTCGTTTTCTTTAATATCTTTAATTATTTCCCGTCTCTCATCAGCAAGCTGTTTTAATGACTTATCTTTATAGCATTCTTTTAGCAGTAAATTAGTTATGACAGATAAAAATGCTACTAAAGTGCAAACATTATTAATTTTGGGCTGAGGTTCAACTCTTAAAGTCAGAATCACTATCAAACTTACAAGACCTATAACTGCTACAATTGAAGGTAAACTAAAATAGAATTTTTCTCTACGTTTTACAGATTTTAACACATCTACTACACTCCGTTCATCTTCTACCTCAACAATTTCTTGTTCATCATTTGTCTGAATCAATTCGTTAAGAAACTTCTTTAACTTGATATCATTTACTTGTTTCAAATAATTTTCTTTTTCTTCTTTACTAAAACTCCAAAACTGCTTATATGCATCCCGCCCTAAATATTGGATCAATAAACTACCTCCTGGATATACTTCTTCGTAGAGTATCTTACTC
>ENA-OUUV01000717-OUUV01000717.1-human-gut-metagenome-genome-assembly--contig:-NODE-717-length-19530-cov-8.016585_pt1 | contig 19530 bp, 18 predicted proteins | sample MGYA00237952_ERZ548838 | MGnify/ENA primary metagenome ERZ548838 (study PRJEB26490, sample SAMN05194705) | human gut metagenome | biome: terrestrial biome; feature: human-associated habitat; material... | reverse complement strand
TATAATAAAGATAAGTTTATCCGGTTGCAGTCAAATGGTGTAAAAACGCAAATTATTCCGGTGGAAAAAGAGGAGGACGATTTCAAAACAAGTTATGAGGCATTGTGGATGGAACTTAAGCTTTTATATGAATATGATATAACATCTGCAAATATGCTATTAAATCCTATAAGAAGAATCATAGAAACATTTACAAAGTTTAATGCACTTAATAAAACGACTTTCTGTAGTAAAGTAGTTGGCGCTAAGAAATTGTTTGATGTCAATTCTCATTCCATTGATGATTTAGAAGCGGAATTGAATGGGAAAACCAAGCAGGAAATTATGCAGATGCTTTATGATTGTTTTAAAGAAAATGAATATGGAAATCATTTTCTCAAATATTGGAAGATTAAAAGTGATAGTGTTGATGAAAATGGAAAATTAGCATTATGACGAGGTGAGAAATTTGAATAATTTATTGGAACCGGGGATATTAGGTGATTATACACAATGTGCTGTTATAGAGATTTTTGGAATAAAAGATTGTAAAATTTTCAATATTTATACGATATGTACATTGGAGGAAAGTAAATTTGTAGAAGAAGAAAATGAATATGTGACATCTAAATTATGCTCATTTTGGAAGTGTAAGGATATCAAATGGGGAATTATAAAACGAACATTATCTATGCAAACGTTGAAAAAGAGTTTGAGTGAAATAAATCAAGTACATTGCGTGGTGTGGGGAAATGGTGAAAAATTATCTTTGGAGGGACTTGAATTAATAGAACAACAATATATCAAAGGTGAAGAAGATAGAAGAAGTCCATTGAATAGCATAATTAAAAATAATTTTTCACAGGGATCGTACATTGTGGAATTTTTTGATGCGCACAAGGATAACTTCCAATTTATATTTGAGGATCCGGTAATTTTGAATAAGTTTAGTGAGGAAGTTTCCGGATTTTTACCTTTGTCGATAGCTCGTGTATCAGACAGACTTGGAAATGTGATATTTCAATTCCCGGTGCGAAGTATACGGATTGAGGCAGATTATTTGAAAGATAAAGACGGTGTTCAATTGTCATTTCAATTTTTGTCCAAAAATAATAGAGCAAGATCTCTTTTGTGTATAGTAAGGGATAAGGATGATGAGGCAATATATGCGACTAGGGTAACGCAGATTGAAGTGAGCCCGGATATGGAAGATTTTTCTGTTGAGATTGAACTCAACATTGCACATGAATTGGAAGTAGTAGTTTATGATATGACAAATCAACTGTACTTATATAATAAAACACTGTGTAGAATGGAAAATGCTTATTTTCATATAGATATGATATCAAATCAAAATCGAGTATTTTATGAAGACGGGAAGTTAATAGAGATAGGTGTTTCCTCGCCAGAAGAATTTCAATTGGAACGTAGAAGAGAGAAAAGATGCAAGGATTGGACAAGTGAGCGAAAATATGAGAAGGAAAGAAAGGCATTAGAAAGTGATCGCTCATTTGTACAGTATTTTCAAAACTCACATAAGAAAGCAATTGAAGATGTACATGCACTTTTAAAAGCATATGGACGAAAAGGTGTTTATTTGTGGGACCCGTATATGTCAGGGAAAGATATTAAAGAGATACTATATCATGTACCTTATGCACATGTGCCGATGAGAGCAATTACAGAATTGAGAAATACAGAGGGTGGAAATAAAGATACTCAAATCAAAATGATCAAGGAGCAATTGGATCTGGATGATAAGAAATATCTGCTTCTTAATTTGGAAGTGAGAGCAAAAACGAATCAGCATGGATGGAAATTTCATGATCGTTTTCTTATTTTCCCGATGGAAAAGCCGAGAGTTTGGTCGTTAGGGGCTTCTGTGAATCAGTTAGGAGAAAAGCATCATATTTTACAGGAAGTGAAGAATGCGCAACACATTTTGGATGCCTTTGAAAAATTGTGGGAACAATTGGCTTATGAGGAATGTATGGTATGGAAGAGTTGTTAGTAAGAATTTCTGATTGGGATAAATGCAATGAATTTGTCAGTGAATATCTGCAAGCGTTCCCTATGGATGATTGGGAGAAGGTGTATGCCGATGTTCGGGAGAAATGTCATATGGGCAAAAAATATATGATAGAATGTATGCCTGTTATGATTATTGGGGAGAAAAAATGTCAGATGCTGACACGTCTTTTGGAGGATGCTGAACTCGGTAATGTAATAATGGAATGCATTGTAAATTTGCTTAGAGCAATGCAGCTGGATACGCGGATTTCTAAGGAGATACCGGAATATAATAGTGAAGTGAGGGCATTAAAGCAATTTAAAGAAAATGAAAGTAAATACCAATTTAGAAATTTGTATCATTTTGTGGATATGACGGAACGAGGTCGAGAAATTTGTGGGAACTCTCCGATAGAGATAATAAAGAAAAAGAGCGTTCCAAAGATGAGCACTGATAATTTGCTGGAAATTTTGAATAACAAAAAATTGATGGGAATCATTTGGATTATAGACAGTACAACATATGCGCAGAAGACAAATTTGCTTTGTGCAACCGAAGCTACGCAATACATTCGATTTGAATGTTTACGACAATTGGTGTATTTTCAAAAAGATACAGAGGCCGTGGAAAGTTTTTTGCAGTTGATAGGGATGGGAATAAGTAAAATAGCAATTGACGCGGAAGTCTGGGGCGAAGTTTTGGCATTTTACATGGAATTTCCAACCCGTGCTCCCCTGTTTTTTGCAGCGTTGGGCAATGTGTTGGGAACATTATCGGGGACAGCATTAAGACAAGTGGCAGAGAGCATTGTACTCAAAGATAATGATAGATCAGAGGAAATGAAAATTATATCTGACTGCTTTTCGCGGGCAACAGAATGTACTATTAGTGATAGCGTGAAAAGAATGATGAAGAGCGTATATGAGAGGTGGTTACAATTCGTAGATGGAAAACATGATTATCTTCTTGATATTGTCAAAACAAGGGCATGGGGGATTGTAACTTTATATGTTAGAAATACATTTTCAGATGATGAAAGAATGAAGTTCGTTGAAGAGGAAACTATGGAATTAGATAATTTAAATCAGAAGTGGTTTGCTTCAGAAGCTGATATGAAAATTGAATACTATAGGCATTTGACAAAACTAAAGGTATTTATATAAGTGCATTTCAGAAAGAAGTTGAGAATACTATCTTACAAACTTAAAATTGATTTGCCATCATATAATTAAACATTAATAAAGAGACATCGTGCTGAAAAGAAATGAATTTGAAAGGAGAAAGTTAATATGAAAAGACAGGATAAAATAGCAGTATTGATTGATGCGGAAAACGTATCAAAAAAATATATTAAATTGATTATGGATGAGGTTAATGAGTTTGGAACACCTACATATAAGCGTGTTTATGGCGATTTCTCTAATCCAAGTGTATCATCATGGAAAGATGTTTTAAGCACATATGCATTAACGCCTGTAATTCAGTTTAATTATGTGAAAGGAAAGAATTCTTCTGATTCTGCAATGATTATTGATGCAATGGACATATTGTATTCTGGAAATGTAAATGGATTTTGCCTTGTAACATCGGACAGTGATTTCACAAAGTTAGCAAACCGTTTAAGAGAAGCCGGAATGCTGGTTATTGGAATGGGGGAGAAAAAAACACCGACATCGCTTGTTGCAGCATGCGAACAGTTTAAATATTTGGATTTACTGTTCGCCGAAGAAGAGGAAGAGCGTGGGGATGAAGATAATAGCATAGCAGATGAAGCCGTCGAGGAGCAGAACATTGAAGAGAAAGCGCAGGGAGAGGCAGATGTGTCAGAAAATCAGGACACAACAGATCCGGAAACGCAGGACTTATGTGATATGCCATTTATTCCTACGCAGGAAAATATAGGAGATGAAATCAGAACAATTATTGAACAGAAGTCAGATGAGGCAGGCTGGATTAACCAGTCCGAGATAGGAATCTTACTTTCCAAGCGTGTACCGGGATTTGATCCAAGAAATTATAATTTTAAAAAGTTAAGCCAGCTGATTGAAAGTTATGATTTCCTGGAAACGAAAACAATTCCGAATCCAAAAAATGATCTGTTAAAAATAGTATATGTCAAAATAAAGTAGGAGCAATTCTTTTCAGATTTGCCTTTCAGGGAAAGAAAGTGTTAATAGGAAAATAAATGTATGGTGATAAAGTAACGCCGGTGGTCAAGCGACCATCGGCGTTTTTACACGATTCCCGGCAATCATGGCTTATAAGCTTCAATCACTCCACAGGCAATTTTTGTTCCGGAATCCCCGGCCGGCTGAGTCGTAAAATCGTCGCGGTTTTCATGAATGATGAGCGAACGCCCTATGATGTCAGCGACTGTAAAGCGGGCATCATAGAATGCCATCCATGCGTACCCGTGATTGGACAAAAGAGGCGGGAGATCGCCGCTGTGAAACGGGTGCAGCTGATCGGTCGGATTATAATGCATGCCGGTCTTGTCAAACGGAGGTGTGCAGTCTCCGGTTTCATGGATATGGGTGTAGACTGCTTTAAGACATGCTTTGTAAATTTGTATTGTAATCTTGCCGTATTTCCAGGTATACTTATATTAAAAGGAAATGTTTATACAGCATCCTCTGGATGCGTGAAAGAAATGAGGAGTTTATGGCAAACGGAAAAGAGTACGATGTGATGGGATACTGGGACTGCCCGGTATGCCAGACAAAGAAGATTAAGGGAACGCTGCGGGACTGCCCGAACTGTGGAGCACCGAGAGGAAAAGACGTCAAGTTTTATATGGACGGTGCGGATGTCCGGCTGACGGAGGAGGAAGAGAAGAAGAAAGGAAAAGGCGCAGACTGGATGTGCGAATTCTGCGGGGCATACAATTCGGCTTTGAGTACTTCCTGCACTTCCTGTGGAGCGGAGAAGACCACAAAGAGTTACTTTGACATTCAAAAGGAGAAGGAGACATCGACAAAGAAGGAGGAGCCGAAACCGGAACCACCGAAGCCGCAACCACAAAAACCTGCAGCTGCACCAAAGAAAAATAAAAAATTCAAGGGCTGGATTGTCGGTCTGATAGCGGTTGCTTTACTTATTACAGGTCTGGTATGGATGCTGACACCGAAGACTTATGATGGAACGATAAAGGATAAGTACTGGAAGTCAAGTGTTGAGGTAGAGAAGAACACGAGATGCTATGAATCCGACTGGTCGCTGCCGAGTGATGCCAAGCTGGATAAGAAAGCCACGGAGATACGATCGTACCGGCAGGTACAGGATGGCACAAAGACAGAGACCTATGAGACTTATGAGATCGTCGGTTATCATGATGAAGCTGTCTATGAGGACAATGGAGACGGAACTTTCCACCACAGTACAAAGTCGGTTCCGGATTATGATTATGTCACCCATACGCGGGAAGTCCCGAATTATGTCGAAGAACCGGTGTATGACACGAAGTATTATTATTATATATGGCGCTGGAAGAAGGATCGGACGCTGCATGCAAAGGAGCATGGTGACGTAGAATTGTACTATAAAGAAGAAAACTTAAAGGATACGGAGCGTTATGGAAAGAAAGAGAGCACGTATTATGTAAAGTTCAAGCACGGAAAGAAGACGAAGACCTATGAAGTCAGCAGCCAGATGTATAAACAACTGAAGACAGGAAAGAATTATCAGATTGTTGTGCAGGCAGGTGAAATACAGGAAGTAAAATAATAAAATCATAAAAGACTCCCGAATCTTACGGTGTGAGATTCGGGAGCCTTTTTTTATTTACATTCTTTTGGAATTTTAAAGCTGCTTGCTTTATTGAATTTCGAATAGGTCGTTGTGGTAATGAATTTCGAATAAGTAGCGTTTGATCCACTTATTCCCATGGATGAATAAAGGTTTTCCATATAGCTGTTGATAAAAGCAGTGGAATCGTTTTTTGTTTTTACAGGAAGGTATGTTTTCTGATTGATCCAGATGGTCGCTTTCATTGGCTTTAGAGTAGAAAAGTCAACGCCGGCCTGCGAAAACAGATCACCCATTCCAAGCTGCTCCATCATTTTACCAAGAGATTTACCTTCTATTTGGGCCGAAATCTGTATGGTATTGACTCCGTTGACTTTGACACCTTTTTTCACAATCTTTGCGGAAGAGAAGTAGTCCATGGAAGTTGTGTTGGAGGTCATATCGGTGATATCTGTTTTATCATATGTGTTGCCACCGGTGGCCTGATATAAATAGTAATGACCATTCGAAGCTTTTTTGGTATAAGAAAGAGATCTGGTGGTGCCGCTTGTAGTCGGCATTTTCATTTTCGAAGTGGTTACTGTTTTAATTTTTAAAGGTTTCTTGAAGTAAATCTGTTTTTGGGTCTGTGTGTTGCTGAAACTCTGTCCCGAAATAGAACCGGTCATTTGAGAAGTTTGCTTAAACTCATAGGATTTGGCTTTTTGTACCGCCTTATTCATCTTGGAGATGTACTGTCTGGCAGTTGGTGTTGCCGCATTTGCGGGGGTTACAATTGCAAATGTGCATACAGCCATCGCTGCGGTCAGGATGCATGCCATGAGTTGTTTTTTGAATGTTTTCATTTCATTCCTCCATAATCTTTTATATTTTCATAACATATCTATGGTAGCATTTGTTAAGATCGAAAGCAATTAAAAATTCTTGTTTGGCATTTGCGGAAGCGAATGAGAATATATCTATATAAAATGGATAATTTTACATAGAAAACACAAATGGTCTTGTACATTTTTTTAATGGGTATATAATGGTAATTAGGACTAAAGTAACAGGACTATATAAAATTTAACATAGGAGGAATTTAATTTGAAAGATAGTAGGAAAAAATGGAAGATGCTGAACATCCAGAATCGCTTAAAGAAAGGATTCCGTTTTACAACGGTTTTGACGGCACTGGCTGGTGTCATCGCAATTATAGTTCTGGGTATTATGTCAACGCAGTATTCGGATGCATTGAAATATTACGGATTCTCGCAGGGAGATATTGGAAAATCAATGGTTGCCTTTACAGAGACACGTAGCTGTACTCGTGGCTTGATTGGTTATACGGATTCAGGTGTGCTCAGCACTTTGTCAGAGAATCATGATACAAAGAAAGAGTCTTTTGAAAAGTATTGGAGCGAGGTAGGCGATACAGTCAAGACAAAAGCAGAAGCTAAGATTTACGATGATGTAAATAGTAAACTGGAAGATTATTGGAAAATCGATGAAGAAATCAAAAATCTCGGTATGAATGCTGCAGATTCGGATGTACAGAAACAGGCAGAGCAGAGAGCAAGTGCAGAACTTACACCGGCATATAATGAGATCTACAAAGATATGGTTTCTCTCATGGATAAGAAAGTTACGGAGGGAGATGCGCTCAAAGCCAGATTGGGTGTGCTGTCGATCGTTGCACTTATTCTTGTTATCGTAATTATTATTGTTGCTTATGTAATCGCAATGAAGATTGGAACAGAAGTTGCAGTTGGCATTTCAACACCTTTGGACGCGTTAAAGAAACGTCTGGAGACATTTTCAAAAGGAGATTTGGAATCTGAGTTTCCAACGGTAGAGTCAAAGGATGAGATTGCAGATATGATTCATGTTGCCAGCGATATGGCCGCTGATTTGCGTACAATTATTTCTGATTCCGATATGTTACTTGGAAAGATGGCCGAAGGTGATTACACGATTACTTCACAAGTAAAAGATAAGTATGCTGGAGATTTTGTAGGACTTCTTATGGCAATGAGCCGGATGAAGCACCAGATGAACGATGTTATGGGCAAGATTAATGATGCATCTTCTCTTGTTGCAGCAGGTTCCAACAACCTGGCACAAGCAGCACAGGAGATGGCAGAGGGCGCTATGGATCAGTCTGCTTCCATTGAGGAGCTGCAGGCTACATTCGCAGATATTACGGAAGGTGTGGAAAAGACCTCTGAGAAGTTGAATGAAACATACAAGATTGCACAGCAATATGCAAAGGAAGCTGACAACAGTCATACAGAGATGCAGGGAATGGTTGATGTCATTGCCCGTATTAATGAGACATCAAAGCAGATTGAGAATATTATTTCTGAAATCGAAGATATTGCAAGTCAGACCAACCTTCTTTCTTTAAATGCCGCAATCGAGGCTGCCAGAGCAGGAGAAGCTGGCAAGGGATTTGCTGTCGTTGCAGATCAGATACGAAGTCTTTCTGAGCAGAGCGCGAAGGCCGCTGTTGATACCCGTGAGCTGATCGAGGGAGCCATCGAAGTTACCAATGAAGGCAATGAGGCAGCAGAGCGCGTGAGTGTTTCCATCGAGAAAGTTATCAGTGGCATGAAGTCCGTAGCAGCTTCTTCCCAGGAACTGAGTGAGATTGCAAATGAGCAGACAAAGGCAATGGAACAGGCAGAGCAGGGAATTAACCAGATTTCCGAAGTTGTTCAGTCCAACTCCGCAAATGCAGAAGAGACTTCTGCAACCAGTGAGGAGTTATCTGCACAGGCTGTGACCATGAATGACCTGATTAGCAAGTTTTCTTTGAAAAAATAAAAATAATCCTATTGTATTACATGAAATATCGTGGTACAATGCAAACGAAATGAACAAAAGCGATGAAAGAAAAAGTAGTGCAGTTGAACCATACAGAGAGAGTGACAGATGCTGGAAGCCACTTATGGGAAGATTACATGAAGACCATTCTTGAGCTGTACGTGAAATCAATCAAGCGTTACCGTGTAGCTGCGTTAAAGCTGTAAGGAGTTATTTAAGAGAACACTCCGGAGTGAAATATAAGGTGGAACCGTGTAAATTATGCACCCTTAGGTATGAAAGTACCTGAGGGTGTTTTTTACTGTATAGGAATTTCCTTTGGAATTCTCTACACAGCAAAAGATTATAGAAAAAGGAGTCAATAAAATTATGGTAAACTTTAAAGAAGACGAACAGTTAAACACATTGAATCATTCTTGTGCACATTTGATGGCACAGGCAATCAAGCATTTGTATCCACAGGCAAAGTTCTGGGTAGGACCGGTTGTTGCCGAAGGATTTTATTATGACATAGATCTCGGGGATGATGTAATCCGTGACGAGGATATCGAAAAGATTGAAAAAGAAATGAAGAAAGTGGCAAAATCCGGAAAGAAGATTATCCGTCGTGAGGTTTCCAAGGCAGAAGCAATGGAAATGTTCAAAGATGATGAGTACAAGTTGGATTTGATTTCGGATTTGCAAGATGGCAACATCACTGTTTATGATCAGGGAGATTTCACAGATCTGTGCCGTGGACCGCACGTAGATAATGTAAAGCTTTGCAGAAACTTTAAACTGATCCGTCATTCCGGTGCATATTGGAAGGGTGACAGCAAGAACAAAGTATTGCAGAGAATTTATGGTGTATGTTTCCCGACACCGGAAGAACTTGAGGCACATTTGAAGTTGCTCGAGGAAGCAAAGGAAAGAGATCACAGAAAGATCGGTAAAGACATGAACCTGTTCATGGTCGATGATCTGGTTGGACGTGGACTTCCAATGTTTCTTCCAAAGGGATACACAATCTGGCAAGAGCTGGAAAAATATATCAAAGATAAAGAGAGAAAGCTTGGTTACCTGCATGTTATGACACCTTGTGTCGGTACCGTAAATCTCTATAAAACATCCGGACACTGGGATCACTATAAAGAGAACATGTTTCCACCGATGGAGATGGAGGGAGAATCCTTTGTACTTCGTCCAATGAACTGTCCGCATCATATGATGATTTACGCAAACAGAAGACATTCCTACAAAGATCTTCCAATCCGTATCGGTGAGATCGCACATGATTTCCGTTATGAGTCCAGCGGAACTTTAAAGGGAATCGAGCGTGGAAGACATTTCTGTCAGAATGATGCGCATTTGTTCGTTACACCGGAGCAGATCGAGGATGAATTTAAAAAGGTTGTGGATCTGATTTTCAGCACATATAAGGATTTTGGAATTACCAATTACCGTTGTGTACTGTCTCTTCGTGATCCGGAGAATAAAGAAAAATATCACGACGATGATGAAATGTGGAACAAGGCAGAGGATGCACTTCGTAAAGTAATGAATGACATTGGCATTGAATATACAGAAGAAATCGGAGAAGCTGCTTTCTACGGACCAAAGCTTGATGTAAATGTACAGCCTGCTGTCGGCAATGAAATTACATTATCTACCTGCCAGCTTGACTTCTGTCTGCCAGCAAAATTCAACCTGTCTTACATTGACAGAAATGGCGAGAAACAGACTCCGGTTGTACTGCATCGTGCAATCCTCGGATCTTTGGATCGTTTCATGGCATATATCCTTGAGGAGACAAAGGGAAATCTTCCAACATGGCTGGCACCTGTTCAGGTTCGTGTCATGCCTGTTAAGACAGACAACGAAGAACTGACTGCATATGCACAGGAAATCTGCAATGCGCTGGAAGAGAAGAATGTCCGTGTAGAGTTAGACGACAGATCCGAGAAGCTTGGCTATCGTATGCGTGAAGGCCAGGTGCAGAAAGTTCCTTATCTTCTGGTTGTCGGCTTCAATGAGAAAGAAGATCGTACCGTTTCCTTCCGTCTGCATGGAGAGAAAGATACAACCGTACTCCCATTGGATGAGTTCGTAGAAAAGATTGACAATGAGATCAAGAACAAACTGAGAACACATATCGGTGTAGAAGAGAAATAATAAACAGATCATCGAAATATGAAAAAGAAGATAGAATAAGATGAAATAAAAAGCGGAACCGTGCAGGTTTAAGCACGGGTTCCGCTTTTTTTGTTAAAAATATTTGATTTTAATTTGTAGTTATAAATGGTAATTTTACACAATAATTCTGCGTTAGGATGCAGATGCCTCAAGCTCCAGCCGGTTGATGTAGCGGAACTCCTGGATCACCATTCCGAGTCCGACGGCAAAGGAAAGCAAATCGGCTACCGGGCTGGCATACAACACGCCCATGATTCCGAAAAAATGCGGGAAGATCAGCATCAGTGGAAGGAGAAACAGAATCTGTCTCGTCAGGGAAAGGAAGGTTCCCTTGTAAGCCTTTCCAATCGAACTGAAGAAGGTCGACGAAATCGGCTGCATAAAGTTTAGCCAGGTAAACAGCAGGAAAACGCGGAAATAGCGAATTCCAAAATCAAAGTATTCTTTCGTTCCGTTTCCAAACAGTCGAAGAATTTCCCGTGGATAAATCTGGAATAACAGGAAGGATGCGATGGAAACAATCGCACCGACTGTGACTGCCATACGGTAGGAATCCTTTACACGTTTATACTGTCTGGCTCCGTAGTTGAAACTTTGAATCGGCTGACTTCCCTGGGATAAGCCGATGATCACGGAGAAGTAAAGCTGATTGACCTTCATTACAATACCGGCGCAGGCAATCGGAATCGCATCGCCGTATGCAGATTGCGCACCATATTTTTTCAGAAGGTTGTTCATTGTGATCTGTACGATCATCATCGCAACCTGGTTGATGGCGGATGCCATTCCAAGGGAACAGATCTGTCCTAAATAGGTTATATTTGGTATAAAATGCTTTCTTTCAAGTTTCACGGTGCGGTAATGCAGAAGATAGCAGACAGCAATGATAGTTGAAATAATCTGCCCAATCACGGTTGCAGCCGCCGCTCCATACATGCCCCATTTGAAAATAAGAACAAACACGGCATCCAATACGATATTGATGACGGCTCCAGAGATATTCACGAACATGGCCATTTTTGGACTGCCATCTGCACGAATGAGATGTCCGCTTCCAATCGTTAAGATCAGGAATGGAAATCCGATTGCTGTGACACGTACGTACTGGCGGGCCAGCGGAAGAACATTCGACGGAGAACCAAAACCAATAAGCAGAGGTGTGAGGAAAAGCTCCGTAATCAGGAACAGAAGAATGCCGGTTGTCATAAGCATCATAATGGAATTTCCGACAAAATAAGGAGCTTCTTCTTTTTTGTTTGCACCCATGTGCAGGTTAAATGCTGCAGCACCGCCGATTCCAAACAGGAGACCGAGCCCGGTGCACATCATTGCAAGTGGAAATGCAATATTGGTTGCGGCGTTTCCCAATGTACCGACTGCATTTCCAATAAAAAGCTGATCTGCTATATTGTAGACCGCACTCACAAGCATTGCGATAATGCTCGGCACGGAAAAACGCGCAATCAGTGTTGAAATTTTGTCCGTTGCAAGCGGATTGGATTGTTGTGTTGTCATATGAATTGCCTTTCTTTCTGAAGTATAAATGTCGCTGCAAGTTTTGAAAAACAGGCAGTATTCCTATTATAGTCTGCTTTTTTTAATTTTTCAATGGAAGGAAAAAACATTTGTTTATATAATTTTAAGGATATAAGGATATAATTATAAGCAGAACACTCATTTCTTATTGAGAATGTGTTATACTAAATCATAACTATTTCAGGAAGTCAATGGTGGCCTGAAATCAATCAGAAAAAAGAGGACAGGATGAATTTATGAAAAAGACAGGAATTATGACAGACAGCCACAGTGGTATTTTACAGAGTGAGGCCGATGAACTTGGAATTGGTGTATTGCCAATGCCTTTTTATATCGATGAGAAGTTATATCGCGAGGGTGTGGATATTTCAAGGGAAGAGTTTTACGATCGGCTTCGCAAAGGCGTTGATGTGTCGACGTCCCAGCCATCACCGGAAGAAGTGATGAAGATGTGGGATACCATGTTGGAACAGTATGAGGAACTTGTTTATATTCCAATCAGCAGCGGTCTGAGTGGTTCCTGTATGACTGCGCAGGCGATGGCGCAGGATGAGCCATATGCAGGAAAAGTTTTTGTTGTAGACAATGGTCGTGTTTCTACACCGATGCATCGCTCTGTGCTTGATGCTGTGGAACTGGCAGGCAAGGGATATTCCGCAGAAAAAATTAAAAAGATTCTGGAAGACAATCGGGAGAATATGGTCATTTACGTTGGACTTAGTACGGTAAGTTATCTGAAAAAAGGAGGGCGTATCAGTTCCGTTGCAGCAGTGGCCGCGGATGTATTAAATATTAAGCCGGTCATGAAATTTGGTGTAGGAAAACTGGATGTTTATCAGAAATGCCGCGGTATCAAAAACGCAAGAAAAGCAATGATCGATGCAATCAAAAAGGAATTTGCAACGACTTTCAAAGATGCATATGAAGCCGGAAAAGTATATTTGATGGCAGCATCCAGCTCAACGGAGGAAGTGACCAGAGAATGGGTTGCACAGATCAAAGAAAATTTTCCGGGACTCGATGTCATGTGCGATAATTTATCACTTGGATTATCCTGTCATATTGGACCGGATGGTCTTGGAATTGCCTGTTGCACGAAAGTAGAATAATAGATAGGGATAATAATAAAATATAAGGAGTTTGGATTATGCTGAAAATTGAACATTTGACAAAAGTATACGGAGGCAAGAAAGCGGTGGACGATCTTTCGCTTCACATTCAGCCGGGCGAAATCTACGGATTCATCGGACACAATGGCGCTGGAAAGACGACGACACTGAAATCAGTGGTTGGCATTTTACAGTTTGATGAGGGAGAGATTACAATCGATGGCATTTCCATCAGGGAGCAGCCGCTCGCATGCAAAAAGAAATTCGCCTATATCCCGGATAATCCGGATCTGTATGATTTTATGACCGGAATCAAATATCTGAATTTTATAGCAGATGTGTTTGGTGTGGATGAAAACACCCGCCAGGAACGTATCCGAAAGTATGCGGAGCTGTTTGAACTTACGAACGATTTGGGACAGCCGATTGCTGCATATTCACACGGAATGAAACAGAAACTTGCAATCATTGCAGCATGGATGCATGATCCGAAACTGATCATTATGGATGAGCCGTTTGTCGGTCTGGACCCGAAAGCTTCCCATCTGTTAAAAGGAATGATGCGGGAAGTCTGCGACAATGGTGGTGCTATTTTCTTCTCTACTCATGTGCTTGAGGTTGCAGAGAAACTTTGCGATAAGGTCGCAATCATCAAAGGTGGAAAGCTGATTCGTTCCGGCACCATGGAAGAAGTAAAGGGTGATGACAGCCTCGAAGAAGTATTTCTGGAATTGGAGGGAGAATAATGTTTGGAACACTTTTAAAGAAACAGATGACAGAAATTTTCCGCGGATATTTCTACGATGCAAAGAAGAACAAAAAGCGTTCCACGACGTCAACGGTGATGTTCATCCTTCTGTATCTGGTGGTCATGGTCGGAATTTTAGGGGGAATGTTTACTTATTTATCGGTGACGCTTTGCGGGCCTTTTGCCATGCTGCATATGAGCTGGCTGTACTTTTTGATGATGAGTCTGATCGCGATTGCACTCGGTGCGTTCGGCAGTGTGTTTAATACATATTCCGGTCTGTATATGTCAAAAGATAACGACCTGCTTTTGTCACTTCCGATTCCGGTGTGGAGCATTCTGGCATCGAGGCTTGCCAGTGTATATCTGCTTGGACTGATGTATTCCGCAGTGGTGATTGTACCGGCAGTCATTGTTTACTGGATCGTTGTACCGGCTACATTTGCAGCAGTGATCGGGTGCATTTTACTTGTACTATTGGTATCTGTGATTGTGCTGATCTTATCATGTGCACTGGGCTGGTGCGTCGCAAAAATCAGTATGAAACTGAAAAATAAGAGTTTTCTTACCGTGTTTGTTTCACTGGTATTTTTTGCAGCATACTATTTTGTGTTTTACAAGGCACAGAGTGTGATAGAGGAAATCCTTCTTCATGCAGAGACTTATGGAAAGAAAGTCAAAGCCTCGGTATATCCGCTCTATCTGTTTGGCCGTGTAGGTGAAGGCGATGTGCTGGCAATCATTGTGTGTGCGGTTGTTATCTTTGGAATTTGTGCGCTTACTTTCTGGCTTTTATCGAGAAGTTTTCTTTCGATTGTGACTGCAAGCGGGAAGACAGCAAGAGTTGCCTACAAGGAAAAGAAAATCAAATCCAAAAATATGTTTCAGGCAATGCTGGCAAAGGAGTTCGGGCGTTTTACGGCAAGCCCGACTTATATGCTAAACTGTGGCCTTGGCGCGATATTTTTACTGGTTCTCGGAGTCGTGCTTGTGGTAAAAGGCAATGCTTTTACAAAGATGATGACGCAGATTTTTGGCGCTGGTGGCGAAAAAGGCATTCCGATTGTCGTTGTTGTGACAGTCATCTGTATGATCGCATCCATGAATGATATGGTCGTTCCATCTGTTTCGCTGGAGGGAAAGAACATATGGATTGCACAGTCGCTTCCGGTTCAGCCGTGGGATGCGTTGCGCGCAAAACTTATGGTGCAGATTCTGGTCACTGGAATTCCGGTGCTTTTCTGTGACATCTGTATGTGCATTGTTCTTCAGGCTGGCTTTTGGGAGCTGCTTCTTGGAGTGGTCGTTTCCGTTTTGTTTGTCCTTTTTATGGCTTTGTTCGGACTGATGCTTGGCCTTAAGATGCCGAACCTGACATGGACCAATGAGCTTGCGCCAATCAAACAGAGCATCAGTGTCATGATTGAAATGTTTGGCGGCTGGGGATTCTCGCTGGTGATTGGCGGTGTTTATATTACGGTCGGCTGGCATATGGGTGCGGCTTTGTATCTTGTGATTCTGACAATTGTACTGATTGCAGTCAGTGTGTTGCTTTTGATGTGGCTTAAGAAAAAAGGAACGGAAATTTTCCGTTGGTTATAGGAGCGAAAATGCAGGGAAATGCGGAAAATATCTGGTTTGACTGGCGTGACATGAAGGGTGATATTCAAACAATTCATTTTCAGATTGCTGCCATACCGCTTTTGTGCCAAAAGCTGAACAATGTGGGAGAGTTTATGATAGAGGTAAAAAGCATTTCAAAGGATTTGGTATCCCAGAAGAAATATCCAGGATTAAAGAGAGTGGTCAAAGAACTGTTTACAAATGAAAAGTATCTGGAGAGGTGAAGTATGAAAAAAAAAATAACTTTTCTACTGATTATTATGAGTGTGCTGATTCTTACAGTGCTTATTTTTCGAATAAAATCTCCGTCGGGGATTTCTGTGGAAGATGCGCAAAAGCAGATGGAAAACAGTCTGGAGGCGAATGGAATCAGTGAATATGAGAAAATCGATCTGGGAAAATATGAAAAGCAGGCAGGTGTGGATCTGTCAACATATATTTCTTACCGCTTTTTTTACCAGAGCGATGATCTTAAAATCGAGGCTTTTATCAGTGCACCGGTCGATTTGCTCGGAAAAAAGAAGTCACCGTGTCTGATTTATAATCACGGAGGTAACCGGGAATATGGCGCATTGGAAAATGTGGAAACAACTTTTTATGCCTATCAGTTTCATACGATCTGTGTAGCCACTAATTACCGCGGATGCGGCAGCAGTCAGGGAACCGATGCGTTTGGCGGTGATGATGTGCATGATGTAATCCATCTGATTGATTTATGCCAAAAACTTGATTATGTCGACACGAATCAGATCAATATGCTTGGTGTCTCCCGTGGTGGAATGATGACGTATGAGACGGACGCTGCGCGAAGACAAGCGGATTCATAAAGCGGTCGTGGTCGCCGGCGTGGCGGACTGTTCGATGAGTTATGAAGAACGTTCCGATATGCAGCCACTGCTCAAAGAACTGATCGGCGGGACACCGAAGCAATTGCCCGAAGAGTATGAAAAGCGTTCTGCCGTTGCATGGGCTGATCAAATCAACACACCGCTTCTGATTTTTCACACGACGGGAGATGACAAGGTGTCGGTCAAACAGGCGGACAAGCTTGTGGAGCAGTTGAAGAAATATCAAAAGGATTATGAGTATGTAACTTTTGACTCGCATGTGCACGGGGACCTGCGCAAAACGGATGTGGAAAAAATACACAAGTGGCTGCAATGATTGGAAATAGCGTTGGCAATGTCTGTGCGATTGGTGTAAAATAAAAAGTAGTAATTAATTTTGAAACATCAAAGGATATGTTATGCGCGAAAAAATATACGACATTATTGAGGTAAAAGAGGAAGAGAGTATAGGGAGTACGCTTTATGATGCATTTATGCTGCTGACAATTATCGCAAGCATCATTCCACTGTGTTTTAAGAAGCAGACGGCCTATATGGAAATCATCGATCAGGTGACTGTAAGCATATTTATTATCGATTATCTGTTGCGCTGGAGCACTGCCGATTATAAATTAAAACGGTACAAAAGCAGGGCTTTTTTGTACTATCCATTCACACCGATGGCGCTGATCGATTTTGCTTCGATACTTCCGTCGCTGACGGTTTTAAATCCGGGATGGAAGCTGCTTCGTCTGTTTCGACTTGTCCGGGCGCTGCGCATTTTCAAATTTGCGCGTTATTCGCGGAGCATTCGTATGATTGTCCGCGTGTTAAGACGGGAGAAGGATGTTTTATTTGCTGTAGGTTATCTGGCTGTCGCGTATATCATCGTTGCGGGTCTGATTATGTTTCAGGTTGAGCCGGAAAGCTTTGATACGCTGTTTGATGCGATTTACTGGTCAACAACAGCGTTGACAACGGTAGGGTATGGGGATATTTATCCGGTTACGGTGTTTGGCAAGCTTGTGAGCATGATTTCATCTATTGTTGGAATCGCAGTGGTTGCGCTGCCGGCAGGTGTGATTACCGGAGGATATATAGAGGCAATCAAGCACAGATAGTATCAGCCCATTTGCTGGAAGCAAATTTTACATGGGCTGATGTTTAAGAAGGAGGGAAAATTTATGAGGAAAAAGTTATTGGGGGTACTGTCGCTGGCGTTATTTACAGGCATGCTCAGCGTGGGTTGCGGACAAAAGCAGGACGCACCTTTCCAGACAGAAAATGCGCAAAGCATGGAAATCTATCGCTATGTTCTTCCGGTGGAGGCAGAAAAGAAAGTGGTAACAGATTCCAGTGAATTGGAGACTGCATGTGAGGATCTGATTTCGGCAGGCAATCCGAAGAACGGCGAGGTGGAGTCCGGTGGAACGGTGATCAGTTTTCGGGTAAACCTGAAAGACGGAAGTACGTATGAACTTGTGTGCCTGGAAAATGGCTCGGAAAGTCTGAAGAAATACGAAGCTATCTGGGATGAAGTTTCTGCGGAAGCGGTTTCTGCAGAAGAAGAGGAATTGCCAAAACAAAACGAGACCTGACATCGATTATGTGATTTAAATTGTGAAGGAATTATGTTAAAATAGCATTGGTTAGAAAAAACTAACTGATGCTATTTTTTTTAATTGTGTTGATGAAGCGAGGATCTTCTAATTATGTAAAAGAATATCAATTTTCAAATTTCAGGTCATAGAAAAGGGCATTTGAAAATAACTCGATATTTTCCATATCGGCAAAAATGTGTATAACAAACAAAGGATGTATGTATTTATTGCCGATGATGTGGTATACTAACTATTAATAAGTGAAATTTTTGAATGCATAACTATGAAAGGAGGACCGCAGATGCGATACCTTTCAGTTACTGAAATGGCGAAAAAGTGGGATATCTCTGAACGTAGTGTAAGAAATTATTGTGCCCACGAACGTGTGCCGGGAGCATTTCTTACAGGGAAGACATGGAACATTCCGGAAAATGCAGAAAAACCGGAGCGTTCAAACAAGAAGAAAGAACAGCCGATGACATTACTGGATATTTTGCAGGATGAGAAGGCAAATAAATACTCGGGTGGTATTTATCATAAGACACAGATTGATCTGACATATAATTCAAACCATATCGAAGGCAGTCGTCTGACACATGAGCAGACACGATATATATTTGAGACAAACACCATAGGTGTAGAGAATGAAGTGCTCAATGTGGATGATGTGATTGAAACTGCAAATCATTTCCGTTGCATTGATATGATTATTGATCATGCAAAAGCAACGTTGACGGAAAAATTTATCAAGGAGCTGCATTTGATTTTGAAAAATGGCACCAGTGATTCCAGAAAAGATTGGTTCGCCGTCGGCGCTTATAAGAAACTTCCAAATGAAGTTGGTGGTATGGATACTACACTTCCAGAAGAAGTTGCAGATAGGATAAAGGAATTGCTGACAGAGTACAATCGTAAGGAGCACAAGACTTTTGAAGATATTTTGGATTTTCACGTGAAATTTGAACAGATTCATCCTTTTCAGGATGGTAACGGGCGTGTTGGGCGATTGATTATGTTCAAGGAGTGCTTGAAATACAATATTGTTCCGTTTATTATTGAGGATAATCTGAAGATGTTCTATTATCGTGGTTTGAAAGAATGGAATCATGAAAAAGGGTATCTGACAGATACCTGTCTGACGGCACAGGATAAATATAAGGTGTATTTGGATTATTTCAGGATTGCTTATGAAATATAGTGTTTATTATGGAGAGATAACTATGAATATACAGATATTTGGAACAAAGAAATGTAATGATACGAAGAAGGCAGAACGTTTTTTCAAGGAACGGGGCATAAAGTATCAGTTCATTGACATGAAAGAAAAGGGCATGAGTAAAGGAGAATTTAATTCCGTAGCTCAGGCAAATGGCGG
>ENA-OUUV01000715-OUUV01000715.1-human-gut-metagenome-genome-assembly--contig:-NODE-715-length-19549-cov-4.401765_pt1 | contig 19549 bp, 16 predicted proteins | sample MGYA00237952_ERZ548838 | MGnify/ENA primary metagenome ERZ548838 (study PRJEB26490, sample SAMN05194705) | human gut metagenome | biome: terrestrial biome; feature: human-associated habitat; material... | reverse complement strand
ACTCACCGGTATGCCAAACCGTCTCAGCTGCGATCTTGTATTTCAGATGTATGGCGGGGAATCTGCGAAAATTGACCATGTTGCATGTGCACTGATTACAATCAGTAATTTATCTGCCACAAATATAGCCCTTGGCAGGGATGCGGGAGACCAGATCCTGATTGATTTCTGCAATATTCTGGAAGAAGTTGGTGACGATTATGGATTTGTCGGAAGAAATGGCGGTAATGAGTTCTTACTGGTCATTGAAAATTGCACAAGGAAACATATGGAATCCTTCTTCAAACAACTGGATACACGTTTGAAACGGTATAACGTACTTGCACTGAACAATCCGATAGAAATCAATTACAAGTATGTCCTCAATGATGACCTGCATGCTGACCGTTTCTCCGCAATTATCACGGCAGCCTATAACCAGTTACATAATGCAGATTTCTAAAACAAATCCCCCTGTTGATGTGGACAAAAGCCTCCATCAACAGGGGGATTTCTTATATTCTTTGCGTGGATTCCCGCTCCAGCAGTTCTGCTTCATAGGTAATGTGCTGGTGGTCCTTCTTCCCGGCTATAATATCAAATAATAGCTTGACCGTAGCCTTGGCAATCTCTTCTACCGGCTGTCTGATCGTCGTAAGGCTCGGAGATATGTATCCTGACACCTCAATGCCATCATACCCGGCCACTGAAACATCCTGTGGCACCTGTCTGCCTGACTCAAGCAGTGCCCTGACAGAACCAATAGCAATGGAATCTGATACTGCATACAAAGCCGTGAAATCCACTCCGGATTCCATTAACCGCTTCGTTGTACGATATCCATTCTCCATAGAAAAATGTCCGATTCCATTTTCCGTCTGGATGACCAGCGCCGGATCAGGCTGTATGCCATGCTTCTTCAAAGAATCTATATATCCTTCCAGACGCAGCTGGCCGATACTCTTCTCGTATGGCTCTGCCACAACAATTGCGATTCTTCTATGCCCCAGACTGATCAGGTAGTCTACCATCTTCATACTTTCCTTATAGTCGTCTACACCGATATTAGAATACTGGTTCTTACTGATATTCTCCGGTATAGAACCGGCTGTACTGAATACAAAAGGCACATTGAGCTTCTTTAACTTCTCTTCTGAATGGGAGAATAAACCACCCAGAAAGATAATGCCGCGAAGTCTCTTTTCCTTTACGATTTTCTGCGCCACATCTACTTCATCTTCATCAAATTCAATATGCTGCAGCTCCATGGAATAGTGCTTCTTCTTACATTCTTCCTCAATTATCTTAATCATATTGGTGAAGAATGGATTGGCAATACCTTTGACAAGCACTGCAATTGCCTTGGCGTCCACACGCTTGAGGTTACGTGCGCTGTTATTAGGCACGTAACCATATTCCTTAATGGTATTCATGATTTTCTCTTTGGTTTCAGGATTGATATCCGGGTGATTATTGATTGCACGGGATACAGTACTGACGCCGACTCCACATATTTTAGCAATATCCTTTATAGTCGGTTCAAACACATCTTTCACCTCTTAGTTATTTTTTCTTCTTTACAATTCTACCATAAACCTGTGCCAATTCAAGCATTCTGGCTGCAAGCTGTGGTGTACAGTCAGAAGAATCCATACGCCACTCCCAGTTGCCGCCCAGAGTGGATGGCGTATTAATCCTGGCTTCGCTGCCAAGCTCCAGATAATCCTGGATTGGGATGATCGCTGTATCCGCAACGCTGGCATATGCCATACGGATCAGGCTGCTGCAGATATCAGAAGTTCTCTTTACTCCTATGTATTTCTTGGCAAAAGCCAAGTCCTTTCTGCTCATGGCAGGAATCCATCCCATTACTGTATCATTATCGTGTGTGCCTGTGTATACAACACAATTCTTTGTATAATTATGTGGCAGATAGTCACTTTCTTCCCTGGAATCAAAGGCAAACTGTAATACCTTCATTCCGGGATATCCTGACTTCTTCACAAGCTTGAGAACGCTTGGTGTGAGGAATCCCAGATCTTCTGCAATAACTTCACGGTTGCCCAGTGCCTTCTTCATGGCTGCAAAGAGTGCATAACCTGGTCCCTTCTCCCAACGTCCAAACTCTGCTGTCGGATCACCATAAGGGATAGCCCAGTATTCATCAAAGCCCCTGAAATGGTCAATTCTTACTACATCATAAATTGTGAAACAATATTCAAGTCTGCGGATCCACCATGCAAAACCTGTCTTTTCATGATAATCCCAGCGATACAGCGGATTACCCCATAACTGGCCTGTTGCAGAGAAAGCATCCGGTGGGCATCCTGCTACTGCTGTAGGAATATTCTCCTCATCCAACTGGAACAGTTCAGGATTTGCCCAGGTATCAGCACTGTCAAAAGCAACATAGATGGGAATATCACCAATGATCTGAATACCCTTCTTATTGGCATATGCCTTCAGCTGTGCCCACTGTGTTGCGAACAGATACTGAAGATAGCTGTAAAAAGCAATATCATCTTTTAACAGCTCTTCATAATGTGCCATTGCAGAAGGTCTTCTGAGTCTGATATCCTCATCCCACTCAATCCATGCAATTCCACCCAGGGAATCCTTGATTGCCATATACATCGCATAGTCTTTTAGCCATGCAGCATTGTCAGCAACAAATTTCTGATACTTCTCATCCTGATCCACATCAGCCCCGGCAAAAGCCTTACGAAGCAGTGCAAAACGGGTATTGTAGATTTTCTCATAGTTGATATAGTCCGGATTATCACCATAATCAGCAGCTTCGCACTCCTCTTCTGTCAATAACCCGTCTTCAATCAGGGCATCCAGACTGATATAATAAGGATTGCCTGCAAAGGTCGAGAAGGACTGGTAAGGAGAGTCTCCATATCCCGTCGGCCCCAGTGGCAGGATCTGCCACAGAGACTGTCCTCCCTGTTCCAAAAAATCTACAAAGTCATATGCTTCCTTGGAAAAGCCACCAATTCCAAATCTGCTTGGCAGACTTGCTACCGGCATCAATACACCACATTTTCTCATCTTTTTATCTCCTTTAAAACTTATCGGTACACAAATGACTTAACCCTTGACCGCACCAGCTACTACACCCTCAATGATGTGCTTCTGGCACGCAATATAGAATATGATGATTGGAATGATTGCCAATACGATCATTGCCATCATGGCGCCCATATCAATAGCGCCATAACCACCCTTCAGATACTGGATTGCAATAGGGATTGTCTTATATTTCTTGATATCCAATACCAGATATGGCAGCAGGTAGTCATTCCATACCCACATAGCCTCCAGTATGGCAACGGAAATAGCTGTCGGCTTCATGACAGGGAATACAATCTTAAAATATGTCTGTAATGGATTACATCCATCAATCATGGCAGATTCTTCGATTTCCAGTGGAATAGACTTCACGAAACCGCAGAACATAAATACTGCAAGGCCTGCACCAAATCCCAGATATACAATGATGATTCCTACAGGATTTCCTAAATGTAGTATATCAGCGATTTTGGATAAAGTAAACATTACCATCTGAAAAGGTACAATCATGGAAAATGCAAAAAGGTAATACATACCAGATGTTATTTTACTTTTTACTCTGGTGATATACCATGCACACATGGAAGTACACAGAATGATAACTGCTACAGAACCTACCGTAATAAACAGTGAATAGGCAAAGGAATGCAGGAAATCTATCTTCTGCATACCACTTGCATAGTTCTCCAATCCTACGAAGGATTTCGCATCCGGGAGTGAGAATGGACGGTTGCTGATGAAAATCTTTTTCTTAAAGGAATTCATCAATACTATAATAATAGGCATGACATATACAATTGATAAAAGGGAAAAAAACAATGTAAGCAGCCAGCCATGCTTTGCTTTTCTAACTGTACTCATTATGCCTGCACCTCCTTGCTTCTGGTCATTCTAAGCTGGACAATTGCAATCAATGCGACTGCCAGGAAGAATATAACTGCCTTTGCCTGACCGACACCTTCCCAGCCGGCTCTGCCGTAGAAAGTATTATAAATATTCAAAGCAAGCATTTCTGATTTATTAGACGGCTCACCGGCTGTCAGTGCCAGGTTCTGGTCATATAATTTAAAGGAATTGGTTAATGTCAGGAAGGAACATATCGTAATGGACGGCATGACCATAGGTAATGTCACGTATCTCAGTAATTGTCTGTTATTAGCGCCGTCAATTTTAGCGGCTTCAATCAATTCTCCGGGAATATTCTGGATACCTGCAATGTAAATGATCATCATATATCCAATCTGCTGCCAGTTCATCAGGATAACCAGTCCCCAGAATCCATAAGCGGAATTATAAGTAAGTGTTCTCTCAAAATGTAATAAAATACCGTTCAGTATCAACTGCCAGATATATCCAAGGATGATTCCTCCGATCAGATTCGGCATAAAGAATACGGTTCTGAATATGTTAGTACCTTTGATGCCTTTGGTCAGTAACATTGCTACTGCAAAAGCCAGTACGTTAATTGTGATCACTGATACTACAGTAAAAAGTGAAGTATACCAAAGAGCGTGGGTAAATGTAGCATCGCCCCATATTCTGATATAATTCTTGAATCCTACAAAGGTAGCATCCGTAACAGTCGTAAATTCACAGAAAGATAAATAAACTCCTAATACGAATGGAATGATAAATCCTATCGTGAATGCCGCAAATGTTGGTAATGCGAAGATAGGAAAATATTTTTTAATCGCTTTCTCCATAATAATCCCCATGCCTTTCTGGTATCTGCCATACATTGAAAAGAAGTGGACAGTAAGTATCCGCTGCCCACTTCCTGCCAGCATGAATGCACTACATACATTCATGGTCACTCTGTGTTAATGTCCGCTGCTTAGTTGTTAGCTGCTGCGTACTCAGTTGCCCATCCGTCAACGAATGCTGTTACAACTGCGTCCCAGTCGCCTGTACCCTGAGCATACTCTAATAATGCACTGCCTACACCGTTCTTCCACTCTTCAGAAGGCATTGTTGTAAATGTCCATGCTACAGAAGTCTTGCCTGCAGATACATAGTCATTTGCAATGTTGATCAGAGGGTTGGTTGCAGGATAGTTGTCAAATGCCTTGAACGGGCAAACAAATCCCATATCCTGTGAAAGTGCATTGCAGCCTTCGTCAGATGTTACTACCCAGTTAAGGAAATCCAGTGTTGCCTGAATATCTTCAGGAGCTGCATTCTTGTTTACACACCAGTAGTTCTCACTACCTGTACAAAGACCCTGATTCTCTTCACCTTCTGCACCGATGTAGATAGGAAGCATTCCAAGGGACTCATCAGACATACCGTTGCTGCTCAGATCTGAGTATGCCCATGTACCATTCTGATAGAATACTGCTTCACCGAGAGCAAACTCTGCTGTTGCATCTTCGCCGGTCTTGCTGGAAAGTACTGAAGGTGCACAGGTGGAATCTGTAATATATAAATCCCAGATAGCCTTGTAGTTGTCAAGATATGTACCCTTGATTGCATCTGTAGAGCTGATGCCGTCTGCCTTGTATTCATAGTAGATAGGAAGGTTTGCAAGATGTGTCTTGAATCTCCAGTCGGAGCTTGAATCCATACCTGCTGAAGTGAAAGCACCCTTTACTCCAAGATCATCCTTATTCTCCTGAATGCTGTCTGCTACTGCCTTTAACTTATCAAAGGAATTAATCTCATCTACGCTCTTAACTACTGCATAATCCTTAGTGAAATAATCATTTAAGATATCTGCATTGTAGATGATACCATAAGTCTCAGTTACGTATGCAATACCAAGTGTAGCATCTCCATCCTTTAATGCGAAGTCATCACTCTTCAGCTGTCCATATACATCAGAACCTGACAGATCATAGCAGTAATCCTTCCATGTTGCCAGACCTACCGGACCATTTACCTGGAAAAGTGTAGGTGCGTCTGTCTTGGCAATCTCTGACTTCAATGTAGATTCATAAGTACCGGAAGCTGCTGTCTCTACATCTACCTGTACTCCTGTCTCCTCTGTATATTTCGCTGCAAGGTTCTTCCAGTCATCTGCCTGCTCAGGCTTGAAGTTCAAATAATATACCTTACCTGTTCCTGTTGACTCTGCAGCAGCTGCCTCTGTGGATGCTGCTTCCGTAGATGCTGCTTCTGTTGCAGCTGCAGTTGTTTCCTTCTGATCTGCTGTTGTCTGTGTTGTACTTGTCTCTGCGCTGCTTCCACATCCTGCAAGCATTGATACAACCATTGTGGTTCCGAGTAATGCACTTAATAATTTCTTTCTCATAAAAATACCTCTTTCCTTCTTAGTGTTGAACCCCTTGTGAAAACGTTGTCGGTATCGGTATCGGTAACGTTTCCGATTTGCAAGATTATAATATCATTATGACGAATAAATTACAACCCCTAATTGCATTTTCGTTAGAAGTATGAACTTTTGCATGCCATTCTTGTACACTCTGCACAAATCATTGCCAGACAGCCGGCTGTCCACTCCCTAATTGCTGAGCGTTCCACACAAAAAGAGGCATCCATAACGGATGCCTCCAAAGATCTACTTGGGAACTACATGTATGATTCCGATATGTCCCTGAAATGCAGGTCCGAAGATATGCTCCGGCAGCTGCTGTGTCATCATGCCATCCCATGAAGCATGAAGATGACCTGCTAATACCTGTTCCACTACCGTATCTTCACTGTATAATAAATTCAGATATTTCTGTGTGACATCATTAGGTTTATAATGTTCACTATCCGCACTCCAGTAATAGATCTGATTACGTACCTGCATGGACAACTGTGCAAGAGAGTCATCCACCCGGGACTCATAAGGAACATGGGTTGCCATAATGACCGGCTTGCCCCTGCTGTATACATCTGCCACCATATTATAATAATACTCCGGCATGTCTTTTGTGGAATTATCTATTCCCAGAACGATGAAATCTCCCATATCCCAGAATTTGTGCGACATCTCATCCCCATCTATGGTCTTGTGCAGGGCACGACTGTCTTCTTCTGTGAAAAAGACTCCGCCATAGTACACTCCATAGTCATGGTCTGCTCTTACATACATATACGGAATATGCAGCTGATCCAATCCTTCCTTGATTGTCTTTACATTGGAGTTACTGCAATAATCCATCATGTCACCACCAAAGATGGCGCCGTCATAATCACCGCAGTTAATGAACCTGACAATCTCCGGCCACAGCTCTTCAGCGTGTACGCCATCCTCTGTAATCGCCAGTTCCTCATATCTTTTATCAATGGCATCCAGATATTCCGGACGCGCATCTCCATTCCTGTCACCTGCTTCATGGTCGGTGACAAGGTGAAGATCACTTACCCACACGAAGGTATATTCCCTGTCAAGTCCTTCTATGGCAACATTAACCTCCTCCGTGGTAAAATCATACTCCGGCTGTGGATATGTGATTGTTTCCGTCTCTTCTTCGGTCTCTTCCTGCGTCGTTTCTTCCTGACTCTGTGATGATTCAGGCTCCTTCGATATTTCTTCAAAGGTAATTTCTTCTTTTGTATCCTGTGACTTTGATCTGCGTGCGATCATAATGATACCGGTCAGAATGACTGCAAGCAGGACACAGGCCAGCACCACTATGATCTTCTTTATATTACTTTTCTTCATATTACTGTGTTACAAATGTGACATTTGCCATGCGGTCACGAATCCACTGACGGTTCTCAGGAGTTACACCATTGGTAGAGCCATCCTCCATATCACCTGAATACTCACCGAAATCATTGAAATACCAGAAATGATCCAGTGGAATATCCTGTCCGATAACGATGCCCTGTGTCTGTGAAAGCTGATTTACGATATCATCATAAGCCTGTGAAACTTCTGAGCAGTCTTCACCCGCATCATTCATATAGCTGATATAGTAATTGATCATCATAGGATTATAATCCATTGTTTCAATCATGCCACCGATCTTGATTGCTGCACCCTTGGTCGTAATCGTACCACTCGCAAGCTCTGACTCAATCTGCTTCTGTATCCACCAGGAAAGTGCATATGCATAACGAAGTCTAAGCGGATTATCCAGATCAGAATTATCAAACATATTATCCGGTGTTTCTGACATAAGATTCCAGCACTCTGTTCTTGACCACATTTGTCCTTTTGTGAATTCATCAAAGGCAGCTACGATCCTATCTGTATAGGACTTGATAAATTCATCTTTTGCTGAAGTCAGGGAAGAATAATCCACCTCATATCCCTTAGCAGCCAGGTCATCGCCCAATGCTGCCGCATCATCCATCTCAATCAGTATCTGCTTATAGATAGCACCTGAAAGAGTAGATGCACTTAACATATCCTTATGTCTTACAATCGCTGTAATATAAGCGACATACGCATCATTGATTCTGTCCACTGCCAGGCTGATATCTCCTGCTTCTTCCGCCTTGGATGCATATTCCTGAATTGCTGCATTCAGATTATTCATGCCATCTACGATCTCTGCATCAACGGCAATCTGACCTTTACCTGTCTCTGCCAGTGTATCTGTCTCTGTAAAAAGCTCATCAACATCTACTGTGCTTGTCTCTGCCTCAGTTGTAGCTTCTGTGCTCTCTTCCTCATCTGTTGTCTCTTCTGTTACTGTGCCGCCAAAAGGCAGACTGATTGTGCCATTCCATACCAAGAAGCATACGATACCGGAAGCAATAACCAGAACTGCAAGAACCACTACGACAATGATCAGAGCCGGACTTGCCTTCTCGTCATCCTTTGGCATGGCTGGCTTAGGCTGCTTGTTGGACGCCGGAGCCGGCTTTGGTTGTGCCGGCGCTGGTTTTACCGGTGCTGCTGCCTTTGGCTGTGGTGCCGGAGTTGGCTGTACTGGCGTTACTGCCTTTGGCTGCGGTGTTGGTGCCGGCTGAACCGGCGTTGCTGCCTTTGGCTGCGGTGTTGGTGCTGGTTGAACCGGCGTTGCTGCCTTTGGCTGCGGTGTTTGAGTTGGCTGTACTGGCGTTGGTGCTGGCTTGGGCGCTTCTACTGTTGGCTGTACCGGCGCTGGCTGTGCTACCGGTGTACCGCACTTAGTACAGAATCTTGCACCCGGTTTAATGGGCGCACCACATTTTACACATACCTTATCCTGCTGCACCTGTGGCTGTACAGGCTGCTGTGGAGCTGCAGGCTTCATTTTAGCCAGCTCTTCTGCAAGATTACATCCGCATTTGGTACAAAACTTGGCATTATCCTTAATTTCACTTTGACACTTTGGACACTTCATCTCATTCTCTCCTCATCTTTTTATTCAAACATTTGCGTACCATACCCCATTCCTTTGCACGTCTTTTATGCAGAATAGGCTTGTCTCTGCGCTCATGCCTGTTTCCTTTAATCAATTATCGCTATTCATATTCTTCGGCTGTCTCAATATAATGCTCGTAGCTGTTCTGCGTTACCCGATAGACAATCAGGCTTCCCAATACCAGAGTTTCAAGCAGTACCAGTACAGCAATCACGATTATAATTATTTTTTTCGTTTTATTAAACATCTCATCCTCCTGTTTAAAACAGCGGATAGTTCATTTCTATCAGTGTATTATTTTTGCTCTCCTGCGTCAGATAGATCCCTGAAAGGCCGCACCAGCCGTCTGCCTGCTCATCATGTTCTGCATTTGCAATATCAATGACCTGACAGGCAGTACTACTGCTTCCGGTTCTTCTTCCTATCGTATCGGACTGGAGTATCGTAATCCCTTCCTCAAGCTCCGGCCTTTCTTTCAGCAGCGAATTATTCTGTAAGGAAGCACTAAACTGTCTTCTCTGCGCTACACTATATGTATGCAGCAGAATAATATCCGTTTTCCTGCAAATATTGTTTCACAGCGTAGGACTGTAAGGCTCTTACATCAAACCATGTATTTGCGTTCCATGTATTATAACACGTCATATCCTCGTAGGCAACTGTTGAAGCCTTTACATTTTCAAAAGTAAGATACAGCGGATTGCTCTTTCCCATGGAATGCAGCGCTATAATATATGGGCATTTATAATTCATCAGCCTGCAGTTCTTCATAATGAACTGTGCATCACCATCCAGCTCGGGATTCGAATTATTATGAAGGTAGATGCAGCCTCCCTGTCCATTTGCGATCAACTCACTGTTGCTGATCTGTATTGTGCTTTTCCCTCTGCATCCTATTCCAACACACTGATTGCTGTCCGATATTACCTTACAATTATCTATGATCAGCTCACGGCCATAGGAATAATCCTGATCTATATGAATGGCATAGCCCGGAAAGGTATCCTGCCATTCATATACAGTATTTTCATTGAGACTGACCGACTGGATATATTCTCCACTGAGATTTCTGCCGTATATGGTAAGATTGCTCACCATTCCTGCGCCTATCGTAAGCGGGATATTATGATAATTCTCCGCACTTGCCATGATGATGCATTTCTCACGGTTCGTTCCTATCAGCCTGATCGTCTTATCTGTCACCGTGACCGATTCATTGTAGACTCCGGGAGTAATGATCAGAACAGCACCATCCTCCACCTGATTGACTCCATCCTGTATGGAAGTGAAATCACCGGTGCCATCCTGTCTGACATAATATATTTTATCTTCCTGTGCATTCACCCTCATGCCGCTGATACAGCAGATCATAAAAAGCATTGCACATTTGTATCGCATTTTTCTCTTTCGCATATTTATCTGTATCCCATGCTTCTCTGATAGCTGACCAGTAAATCCAGGTTGTGCTTCTCATATTCATTCAGAACGCTGTCGTCGAAGTCAGAAGATGGCTGATACCAGTTAAAGGCCTGGAAATACTCATTTAATGCCTGATCACTGAAAATCTTGCCATGTCTAGCAAAAATTTCATATACTGCTAATTTCACTTCGTACTGTGAAAGATAATCAATATCTGCTCTTGTCAGCTCAGTTGAATTACTGTACTCAAGAATATATCCGTTTCCGGATTGATGTCTGATTGTAGCATCCATGACATTTCTGCCAAGCAGCGCATTGTAATAATCCCAGAATTCCAGTACCTGGCTGTTATTGCCTGTATTTGCAAGGTTCGTATTGATATACTGCAGAATAGTCTCCGCATCAGTTCCTGCATTATTAAAAGCCGTTATTTTGGCGATCACAAAGGTGGAATAAGCACTTTCTCTGCTCTTTTCCAGCTCTTCCGGCGTGATAATTCCCTCATCTGCATACTCCTGCAGCTTCGCTGCTGCATCATTTAATCCGCTTTCATCAAGCTTGGCAGCTGCAGCGGAGATTGCATCATTCATAAGATATTCTGCATGAGCATGCTTCATTTCATCACGTTTATCTGTAAGCTTCTGCATATCTATATACGCTGACGCCAGACTGTTGGACTGCAGCTGGTTATACATATCCTCTTCTTCTGCAATCTGTGAAAATACAGCGTCATAATCATTGGAATTCCTGCTGTCTGCAACCTTGCTCTCAAAATCAGAATACTGCGCTTCCAATGCCTGCTGCAGAATCTGTGAGTACTGTTCCTTCATTGCATCCGGCAGATCGGCAGTTTCTGAAAGCGTAACGATCTGATTGATCACTTCATCATATCGTCCTTCTGAAAGCAGCTGATTGTATTCTGAGCCTTCTTCTGTCGTTTCTGTTGTACTCTCTGAAGAAGCCTCTGTCGTAGCTTCTGTCTGGTCATTGTCAGAAGCCGCCTCTTTTCCGGACATCTGTCCAAACAGTATGAAAGCAGCAACAGCCAATCCTATTATAAGAACACATCCGACGATAATAAGTGCTATCGTTCCACCATTGCCTCCCTTTTTCTTTTCAGGTGTGGCAGCCTGTACCGGCCGGCTGCCTGCAGCAGTTGACTTTGCCTTCACCGGTACTGCTTCTTTGGCAGGTGTGGCAGCCTGTGCCTGACCAAAGGCTCTTGCAAAAGCCTTCATTGCCTGAAAACGTTCCTTTGCAGAAAGCTTCATACCCATCATCAATGCACTTTCTATGCTGGTCGGTATCTCTACTCCCAGGGCAGATGGCTTCTGAAGCATATCCTGACTCATTCTCCTGTAAGCCTCCTGTGGAGCCGCACCTGTAATACATCTGTATATACTTGCACACAGAGCATAAACATCTGCTGACATACTGACTGGCTGCTGTGTCTGGAACATCTCGACAGCTGCATATGCATCAGACTTTAGCGATACCTTTCCCTGTACATAGCCAAAGCCTGTCAGCTTCAGACTTCCGGCATTACTGAAAATCAGGTTGTCTGGTGAAATATTACCATGTATAAAGCCCATTTCCTGTAAACGAGCAAAATCAGCGAGGAGAGGCTGTATCAAAACCTGTATTCTTCCTACCGGGAATCTGTTCTTATTCTGTGTCAGATATGCATCCAGACTGATTCCCTCCACATATTCCATAATTGTATACACAGTGCCATTTTCTTCAAGTAATTCATATACCTGTGTCACTGCCTGTCCCGGATTGGCAAGAAGAATCTTTGCACCTGCGATATATTTCTGCTTCTCCTGTTCAAAAACGTCTGCTACATTGATGATACTTCCATCTGCCGCTCTTTCACAGCAATCCTGCGGCATAAATTCTCTGATAATCACCTTCTGTGCAGTCTGCACTGCAGTACCTGCATAGGTGATTCCTACCGGATTTCCTCCCAATGCGGCTGTGATCTGATATTTTCCCCCAATGATCACACCACTGTTTAACAACCGTATACTCATATCCTTTTCTCCTCATAAATAAGAGGGAAATATAAGTATTTCCCTCCCATACATAGCCTGCCATTTTTTTAAAAAAGATCAATTAAATAATCAAAGTCGCTTAATTCATCTGTAATATCGTCTACCAGATCGTAAAGATCGTCTGCATCAGCATTACCGATATCGAATTCGTCTCCTGAGAACTTCTGCAGCTTAGCACCTCTGGTAACAGCAAAATCCATATCAGGGATATCATACTGACCATCAATAGACAGATTCAGTGTCCTGCCTTCCTTGTACAGCTTACCGCTGAGTACCTCGCCATCTACCTCAATCTTATACTTGCCGCTTTCGTAGTTATACTCGAAGCTGCCAAGATCATATGCATTGGTTCCATATTTCTCTCTAAGCTTGAATTTCTCTTTTGTTCCATCATCAGAACCCTTCATAGAGATTCTGTAGGAACCGCTCTTAAATGTGATATTCTGTAATCTGTAGTCTCCACCTTCAAAGCACAGCTGGAGATCATCATCAAAGTCTTCGTCCTCTACGACGATAGCTGCAAGCTGATTCTTATAGATATAGAAGGTAACAACTATATCTTCCATATTATCCAGTTCATCTTCCAGATAGGATAACTCTGATTCGATTTCGCCATAGCTGTCTAATACATCTACTGCTTCTCCTACGGACTGATAATTATCAAGCAATGCCTGATAACTTCCATCAATGATATTCCATATGTTGGCACCGGTAATTGTTGTCGCGTAGCCTTTGCACGTAACATCTTTGTCGTTTACAGTGAATTCTTCCTTGGCAGCAGACTGGAATTTCAGGCTCTTTAATTCCTTCATTACAACATTGGTCACGTCCTTCTGTGCCTTGTCAGTATCCTTGCTGCCGGAAACGAGCTGCTCCAGTGAAGAATTGAGCGTATCAATATATTCGTCACCGATCAGATCTACGATATATCCGGTATTTTCTTTTTTGTAATTGTATACAAAAAGCTTCTTGGAAAGATCAGGAACCTGGAATTTCAAAGAGTCGGAATCAACACCTGCCAGACCTTCTATAGACTCTCCGCCATATTCAAGCTTGGCTGTTACCTGCTTCTGCTTGCTTGCATTAATAAAAGAACCACCTATCTTTACGCCATCTGCTTTCGCACTGAACTCTACTGTGAATTCGTCCTCTACCAGACCAAGCATTGGCTCAAGTGTCTCTACGAAATGAGGCATCTTCTTTAATGTATTGTTTGCTGCCAAAAGAACCTTGCCTGATTTGCCAAGGAAAAGTCCTGACTTAATTCCGCCAAATACCAGAAGGAATACAAGTACAATGACGCCTGCTACTGCTCCCACGATAACCGGAACCTTGCTCTTTGGCTTCTGTGTTACGGGTGCTCCTGTCATTGGGTCAAAACCGCCCGACTGCTGTGTTGTCTGTCCGATTGGTTCTCCTGTCATGGGATCAAAGCCGCCTGTGGGCTGTTCTTCCTGAGCTGTCTGGCCGATTGGCTCTCCTGTCATAGGGTCAAAGCCGCCTGTAGGCTGTTCTTCCTGAGCTGTCTGGCTGATTGGCTCTCCTGTCATAGGGTCAAACTGCACATTTTCTTCATTCTGCTGTTCCTCGATTGGTTCTCCTGTCATGGGATCAAACTGCATAACTTTCTCTCCTTGTTTTCTCTATTTCTCATAATTAACTGCTGCTGTTTTCTGCTTTATCACAGCAGCGTTACATATGTAGCGTAATGATTAGTTCAGCGGGCTTCCGCATTTACTGCAGAACTTATAATTTGCCGCATTCTGGGCACCGCAATTTGCACAATATCTGATATTTACTGTCATGGACTGATTACCCAGTATCTGCTTCTCCTGAACTGCAAGCTGTTCAATCGCTGCCTTCTGCTGCTCGATCTCCTCATACTTGCCCCGAATCTGCCCGATCATCCCGGCTACTTCCTCTTCATAGCTCTCACCAGCCACAGATTTAGCATATACAGTCTCTCCAATGTTCTGTTTTAAGATCTGAATTTCTTTTTCCAGAGTCGAAATATAAGTTTTACATTTTGACTCCTCCATAAAACTGTTGGTCTTTACATTAATTGTGGTAATTCCCTTAGAAAGGGATTCTTTTAATGAAGCCATAATTCCTCCTCATAATTGTACATTTCTTTATTTATCCTCAATTCAGGTGTAAAACTGAATGAGCTTTCTCACATGTCATTAACTGACAATTCTGAAAATAGCACTTGTATATATAATAACATTGTTGTTTTTACCATACAAGTGTTTAAGTTTAGAAAAATTTAAGATTGCGTTTTGATTTTATTTATGATTTCATCAAAAAGCATACAATACGTCTTGCCTGTATAATGGATTTCATCCTGAAAATCATCATGCTCCAGAAACCAGTCATAGTAATCAAAATAATTCTCTGGGAAGGCTTCTTTGATCTGTTTGTTAAAAGCCTTGATGCTCTCGTTGTCTCTTGGAACATCCGGGTGCTTCTCTTTCCATGCCTTTTCATCCAGTGGCGGAATGGATACCATATACACATGATACCGGCTGAAGGTGTCATTTATCCACTTCTCATAATTATCTATATACTGGACGGCTATATCCGGCATGGTAACCATGCTCGTTCCATGTATGCTGATAATATTCCAGTCCCCTATCTGCGGATGCTCTTCTATAATAGTCTGTATCTGCGCCGTACCATCTCCCTTAAGCCATTCAAAGGTTCCCATGACAGGGTCAAGACCTGTGTGGACAAAGAATAAATTCTCATTATAGACAACGCCCTCCACAGCAGAGCCATATACACCATAGCCAAGCCCATCCGTCACAACGACATGGCTGTCACCTATGATAATATATCCGTCCTGCTTTGCTTCTTCTCTTGTCTCTGACTCCGTTTCCTCTTGGGTTGTCTCAGCCGTTGTCGTTTCGACAGCAGCCTGTGTGCTTTCCTCTTCTGAGCTCTCTGTCGTTTCCTGTGACTCCTGTATTGGGGACTTCCTGCTCAATCTGAAAGTCATGACAACCAGAATCAGCAGTACTACTGTCAGTATGCCAAGTAACACCAGCATCCCGGTATTTTTCTTTGGTTTCCTGCATTTCATTGTTTTTTCCTCCTGGTATGATTTAAAGTATTTATTTACCTGACTCTTTCTCTATGCTATCATTTATGTATCATAATATATTTACGAGGTGGGTTATGTATCGTATAAAGAATATATTGCAAAAACTAACGGCATTGGTTCTTCTGCCGGTTCTGTGCAGCCAGCCGGCATTGCAGGTATCTGCTGCCTCCAACGGTTATTCCTATCTGTTGATGCCTACACAGATTACCAAAATCAACAATACCTATTATATTGTAGATTCCAATCATAATCAAATCATTTATTCCGATGATCTCTCCAGAGAGCTTCGCGACTGGAATGTCATGACCAGAAAGTTGAAGGAGCCTCATGCCTTATGCAGTGATGGCGACATTTACATGGTCACCGATACGGAAAATGACCGGATTCTTACATTTGCAAAGGGCTATGACAGCTTCAGACTCCTTCAGACCTTTGAAAATGTCGGTGTCCGTCCTCATTATGTCAGCTATGATCCCGTTGATAAACTGTTCTACGCATGGAGCTCTATGACAGGTGAAATGTATATTTATCAGCGAATCGGTGACTCCCTGTCCCTGCAGCTTCTGGAGATAAAGGCAATCCCTGAGCTGGCGCATTGCTATGTGCGTTCTTTCACAATAGCAGGCGATGTAATCCTGTTCCCGGCCGTGGAGCTGAGCAGTATCATGATGGTCGATAAGTCCACCTTCGAGGTTCTCCAGACCTATCCGGTCTCGCCCGATATCGCAGGAATGGTACAGATCAGTATTGTAGACGGATATTTCTTTCTTACAGTGTCCACCAACCTGCAATATGACCTATCCGCTTCCACCGTATTACGTGCAAGAACACTGGAGGACTTCACCACAGGCAGCTTTGAAAACCTCTATCACCTTTTCGGCAACAACGGTACCCCCTATTTCATATCGTACTTCGACGGTTCCTACTACATGATACACGAAAATGCATCCCCAAATATCTATCGCTTCCATGCCACCGACGGCAGAATATATGATATCAGGGGCTTGTTCTAAATAAAGTACTTACGAAACTAAACTTTAAAAGTAACAGCCGTGCATAATTAACAATTTCACAAGCAGGTGCTTCAGAGCGGTCGGTACTTAGCGGCTGTATTTTAGCCGCTTATGTACCGCTGCCAGCGATGAGCAACGAGAGTGTGCCTGCGGTGAATTGTTAACTATGCACGGCGTCACTTAAAGTAAAGGGGTATAAGGCATGAAAAACGCCTTATACCCTTTTAAGTTATCCCTTAATCCCTCTGGAAAATATCTCTTGTATATACCTTATCTTCTACATCATCCAGACACTTGTCATATCGGTTGGCAATGATTGCCTGGCTCTGCTTCTTGAACTCCTCCAGGTCATTCACAACCCTGCTGCCAAAGAAGGTCTCTCCGTCTTTTAAGGTTGGCTCATAGATAATAACTGTAGCGCCCTTTGCCTTGATACGCTTCATAATACCCTGAATGGAGCTTTGGCGGAAGTTGTCACTGTTGCTCTTCATAGTCAGGCGATATACACCTACGATTACTTCTTTCTCTTTTCCTTCCTCCCAGCTGTCGTTTGCCCCATATGCGCCTGCAATCTCCAATACTCTGTCTGCGATAAAGTCCTTACGGGTACGGTTGGAATCTACGATTGCTTCGATCAGATTCTCAGGAACATCTGCATAATTGGCAAGTAACTGCTTCGTGTCCTTTGGCAGGCAGTAACCGCCATAACCGAAGCTTGGATTGTTGTAGTGTGTTCCGATACGAGGGTCAAGGCATACACCGTCTATGATCTGCTTCGTATTCAGCCCCTTCATTTCTGCATAGGTATCCAGCTCATTGAAATAGCTGACACGTAATGCCAGATACGTATTGGCAAAAAGCTTCACTGCTTCTGCTTCTGTAAATCCCATGAATAACGTATCAATATCCTCTTTGATTGCGCCCTCCTGAAATAATTCTGCAAAGGTATGTGCAGCCTTTACCAGTCTTGCGTTCTCCACGTCTGTACCAACAATGATACGGCTTGGATACAGGTTATCATATAAAGCCTTACTCTCACGCAGAAATTCCGGGCTGAAGATAATATTGTCACAGTGGTATTTCTCACGGACAGATGCAGTAAATCCAACTGGAATCGTGGATTTGATGACCATAATCGCTTCTGGATTGTATTCGATTACCAGCTTGATAACTGCTTCTACAGCAGAGGTATCAAAGAAATTCTTCTTACTGTCATAATTGGTCGGTACTGCAATCACAACAAAGTCTGCATCAGAATATGCTTCCTTGGCATCCAGTGTTGCTTTCATATCCAGCTCCTTCTCTGCCAGATATTTCTCAATATATTCATCCTGAATTGGAGACTTTCTTTTGTTAAGCATCTCTACCTTCTCAGGAATAATGTCTACAGCTGTTACCTGATGATGCTGGCTCAACAGTGTTGCAATAGAAAGTCCTACATAGCCAGTACCGGCAACTGCAATTTTCAAGTCTTTAAATTCTCTCATGGTGTTCTCCTTCTTATTTATAAAACCTTGCATACCACTCTGCAAAATGTCTCAGTCCTTCACGCAGACTTGTGGTCGGTCTATATCCATAATCGCGTTCTAATGCTGACGTATCTGCATACGTCACAGGCACATCTCCTGCCTGCATGGGAACAAGTTCCTTATGTGCTTCAAAATCATAATCCTCCGGCAGCACGCCTGCCCGTATCAGTTCTTCCTGCAATATCTGTACAAAATCCAACAGATTCTCCGGATTCTGATTACCGATATTGTAGACTGCATAAGGTGGAATCGGCAAGCCATCTTCTCCATTCTCACGTTTTGGTGCTCCCTGCATGACACGGACCACACCCTCTACAATATCGTCAATATAGGTAAAATCTCTCTTACAGTTTCCGTAATTAAAGATCTGTATTTTCTCACCTTTTAACAGCTTATCCGTAAAGCCGAAATATGCCATATCCGGTCTTCCTGCAGGTCCATATACCGTAAAGAAACGCAGTCCCGTGGATGGAATATTATAGAGCTTGGAATAGGCGTGTGCCATCAGTTCATTGGATTTCTTCGTTGCAGCATAGAGACTGACCGGGTTATCCACCTTATCCTCCGTGCTGTATGGCACTTTCTTGTTAGAGCCATATACGGAAGAACTGGAAGCATATACCAGGTGCTCTACAGGAGTATTCCCTTCATCATAGGAATGTCTGCAAGCCTCCAGGATATGATAAAAGCCAATCAGATTTGCTTCTATATAGGCATCCGGATTCGTAATGGAATAGCGGACCCCCGCCTGTGCTCCCAGATTTACAACGATCTGTGGCTGGTATTGACTGAAAATAGAATCAATCGCATCCCTGTCTGCCAGATTGCCTTTTATAAAACAAAACTGTTCATACTGATTCAGTTCTGCCAGTCTGGCTTCTTTTAAAGATACATCATAATAGGCACTCATGTTATCCAGACCGATAACTTTTACACCCTCTACTTCTTTCAAAAGGCGCTTAGCCAGATTGGAACCGATAAATCCCGCCACACCGGTAATAAAAACGCATTTATTTTTCAGGTCAATTTTTTCTTTATTTTCCAACATATAGTAAGCTCCTCATAAACAAATAACTAGTACAGCATTAAATAAATAACTAGTCAAATATCATGTATGGTGCTATACTTA
>ENA-OUUV01000709-OUUV01000709.1-human-gut-metagenome-genome-assembly--contig:-NODE-709-length-19627-cov-9.671980_pt1 | contig 19627 bp, 16 predicted proteins | sample MGYA00237952_ERZ548838 | MGnify/ENA primary metagenome ERZ548838 (study PRJEB26490, sample SAMN05194705) | human gut metagenome | biome: terrestrial biome; feature: human-associated habitat; material... | reverse complement strand
TCGTCACTTTTCTCAAAATCTTTCAAGGTTTTTCACTGTTCAGTTATCAATGTTCTCTCGCCGTCCTCTGCTGTATCTCTCAGCGACAGCTTATTCATAATAGCACCTCTGTCGTCTTTTGTCAACAACTTTTTTCATCTTTTTCAGAAATCTTTTTGAGGTCTTCCGCCCGGAAGCCTTCTTCCTGTATTTCTGTTTCGATTCAGTGCCTGCCGTCTCATCAGCGACAGCTTTGTTATACTATCACGTTCCGCAATTTTTGTCAACAGCTTTTTTCATTTATTTTTTAATTTATTACTTTTTGAATACTATCGATGTTGAATTGCCTGCAATGCTTCCTGTACATTCTGTACACCGACAAGACGAATCCCCTTTATTTTTCCTGCTGCGTCAAGACAGACTTTCGGTAAAATACATGTCTCAAATCCAAGTTTCGCCGCTTCTGCCACTCTCTGTTCTGCCATGCTGACACCACGCACTTCTCCACTTAATCCCACTTCTCCAAAGCATATTGTCCGGTCATCAATAATTAGATCCAATTTGCTTGACATAATCGCCAGCACAATTCCCAGATCAATTGCAGGCTCATTCATACGGATTCCACCTGCGATATTTACATAAGCATCACAATCGGAAAGCTGCATACCGATTCTTTTTTCAAGAACAGCCATAAGCAGATTAACCCTGTTAAAATCCGTACCGGTCGCTGTACGACGTGGATTATTAAAATAACTGTGACAGATCAACGCCTGAATTTCCAGTAAAATTGGGCGTGTTCCCTCTATTGAACATGCAACCACAGATCCGGATGCATCCTGCGGCTTTCCACTCAGCATATATTCTGAAGGATTTTCTACTTCCACAAGACCTTCTGTGCGCATTTCAAATACACCAATTTCATTTGTGGAGCCAAATCGATTCTTCACACCGCGCAAAATACGGTAGCTTTCGTGTCTGTCACCTTCAAAATACAGCACGGTATCCACCATATGTTCCAGTACACGTGGACCTGCCACTACACCTTCCTTTGTCACATGACCTACAATAAAAATTGAAATTTCCATGCCTTTTGCAATCTGCATAAGAACACCTGTCGATTCACGTACTTGCGACACGCTTCCCGGTGCAGATCCAACACTCTCATTATACATGGTCTGTATACTATCTATGATGACGATTTGGGGCTTTTTGCGTTCGATTACACTGCGAATTGTATCCAGATTTGTCTCACATAATAATTCCAGACTGTCCGTAAAAGTTCCAATGCGCTCCGCACGGATTTTAATCTGGTGCAAAGATTCTTCTCCCGACACATATAACACGGACAGATTCTGATTCGACAGGTTCCTGCAAACCTGCAGCAATAGTGTTGATTTGCCAATGCCCGGATCTCCACCAACCAGAACAAGAGAACCTTTCACGATTCCCCCTCCCAGTACACGATCCAGTTCTTTTATAGATGTACTTGTTCTCTTCTCGTCTTTTGCCGTAATTGCAGAGAGTGGAACAGGCTTCGCTTCCGTCGCTGGTTTGATTTTACCGGAAGTACTAAGCGACTTCCGGTCCACCAGTTCCTCAACGAAGGTATTCCACTCCTTACATCCCGGACACTGTCCCATCCATTTGGCGGACTCGTATCCACAATTCTGACAAAAAAACGCGCTCGTTTTTGCTTTTGCCATATAATTATCTCTGTTCTACCTTAATTTCTACTGTATCTGCGCCTTCCAATTCAACGCTCATGCTTAATTTGCCACCAAGATTTGTCTTCATGGTTCCTGCAGACTTTCCATCAATGGTGATTTCATATTCGGTCTCTTCTGCAAGTTCAAGGGTAATCTGTGCATCCTCCGGTCCCTCTACGGTAAAGGATACTGTCTTCTCATCCTGCTTAAAATTTGTTACAGCAGTACCCGGTACAGACTCGTATACAAAAAGTCCATTACGCTCTAATTTGGTAATCTCCTTGAACGTCTTTACCTTATACATATCTCCATGAAATTCGTAATTGTCTAACTTTGCCTTTGCTCCCAAAGTATAATCTCCAAAGCTAATTGTTCCATCTGCCTCGGTACGAATCAATTCACTAATTGCAGCCATTATTTATCCTCCTGTGTATTAACTTTTTCTCAAAAATAGTTTCTTAAATTATAACACTCTTATGCTTTTGTGACAACGATTTCCTTGTTCTTTGTTGTAACAATTACATGATCCTGTGCGTGGATATCTCCGCGGATTATTGCCTCTGCAAGCCGGTCTTCCACCTCGTCCTGAAGCTTTCTGCGAAGCGGTCTCGCACCGTACTTGCGGTCGTAAGCCTCCTCGACAATATGTGCCTTTGCAGCATCCCGCACGGTGAGCTCAATCTGCAGCTGATCTTTGCATCTTTGCTGAAGTTCACGTACCATGATTGTCATGATCTGTTTCATATCCTCTTTGTTCAATGCACGGAATACAATGGTCTCGTCAATTCGGTTCAAAAATTCCGGTTTAAAGATTCTTTTAACCTCTTCCATGACATTGCTCTTCATGCGCTCATGATCCTGCTTTTCATCTTCTTTTGCACCAAATCCGAGCTTTTTCGGCTCAATAATAGACTGTGCCCCTGCATTACTTGTCATGATAATGATTGTATTCTTGAAATCGACTTTTCGTCCCTGTGAATCGGTAATGTGGCCGTCATCTAAAACCTGCAAAAGAATGTTAAACACATCCGGATGTGCTTTCTCAATCTCGTCAAATAAAATTACAGAAAACGGATTCCTTCTGACTTTTTCCGAAAGCTGCCCTCCGTCCTCATGTCCTACATATCCTGGTGGTGATCCAATCATTTTGGAAACACTGTGTTTTTCCATATATTCCGACATATCAACGCGGATCATTGCCTCTTCATTGCCAAATACAGCCTCTGCAAGCGCCTTGGATACTTCTGTTTTTCCAACACCGGTCGGTCCGAGGAATAAGAAGGAACCAATCGGTCTCTTTGGATCTTTTAATCCAACCCTGCCACGGCGTACAGCTTTTGCCACTGCAGAAACTGCCTCTTCCTGTCCAATGACACGCTTGTGCAATGTCTCTTCTAATTTCTGTAAACGCGCCGCTTCGCTTTCTGTGAGTCTGCTCACTGGAATCTTTGTCCATCCGGCCACAACATCCGCAATCTCATTTTCTCCGACAACCGGAACTTTCCGCTTATTTGCACGCTGGTTCTTCTTGTTCTGTTTTTCCCATTCAGAAGCCAGTTCCTCCTTGGTGTTTTTCAACATGCGGGCCTTTTCGATATCGCCCTCACGTAAGGCATCTTCAAGTAAAAGTTCGGTCTGATGCATTTCCTGCTTTAAACGGTTCAATTCGTCACTGCCTTTTAACACGCCAAGCCTTGTCTTTGCTGCCGCTTCATCCATGAGATCAATTGCTTTATCCGGCAAAAAGCGGTCGTTGACATAACGTGCTGATAGATGTACTGCCGCCTCTAATCCTTCATCTGTAATTTCTACATTGTGATGTCTTTCATACAGTGGACGAATGCCTTTCAATATCTCAATGGATTCTTCTTCTGTAGGTTCATTGACCTGAACCGGCTGAAAACGGCGCTCTAAGGCAGCATCTTTTTCAATATATTTCCGGTATTCTTCTATAGTCGTAGCACCAATAACCTGCACTTCGCCTCTGGCCAGTGCAGGTTTTAAAATATTGGATGCATCCAATGCGCCCTCTGCGCCACCCGCACCTATAATCGTATGCAGTTCATCAATAAAAAGCAACACATTTCCAGCTTCTGTCACTTCGCTGATTACTTTCTTGATGCGTTCCTCGAACTCGCCACGATATTTGGATTTTGCAACCATACCAGACATATCAAGGGAAACCAGACGTTTTCCTGCAACGATCTCCGGAACTGTCCCATTCGCAAGACTCTGTGCAATGCCTTCTACAATTGCCGTCTTTCCTACGCCCGGTTCACCAATCAGACACGGATTATTTTTTCCCCTGCGGCACAGAATCTGAATGACGCGTTCTGTCTCCTGCTGTCTTCCAATTACCGGATCCAGCAAGCCTTCCTGTGCCAGTTCTGTCAGGTCTCTGGAATACTGATCCAGTGTCGGCGTAGAGGAAGATGCGTTACCTCTTCCTCTTTGAATCTCATCACGGAATTTTGCCGGGTCTTCGCCCATCGCTCCGAGAATGTCAATAAACAGTTTCTGTATGCTGGCTCCCATGGTATTCAAAAGTCTGCATGCAGCGCAGTCTCCTTCTTTCATAATTGCAAGAAGTAAATGTTCTGTTCCAATCTCCTCGCACCCAAAACGTTCCGCCGTCTCAGATGCCCGATCAAGGATTGCCTGTGTTCGCGGAGTATATCCATCTCTGTCAAGGACTTCAATTTCTTCTCCCGCTGATACAAGATCCTGGATCAGTTGCAGCAGATTGTTGAATTCAATATTGTTTGCCGTAAGAACCTCTGCCGCAACACCGGTTCCTTCTTTTAATAAGCCTGCAAGAATGTGTTCTGATCCCACATAATTACAGTTCATTGATTTTGAAAGACGATTCGCGTAGTTCATCGCTTTTTTCGCCTTATCTGTATATGGTCTCACTTCTTAAGCCTCCTATAAATCAATAAATTCTATTCCATTTTCCTCTTCCAAAGATTTTTTCTTTCTGCCGAAAAAATGATGTTTTTTCGGTTTCTTATCAGGAATTTCTTTCGAAATCGGTTTTGTATCGTTTTCTGAATCTGCTATTCTTTCTATTGTTTCTTCCGGATTTGAATCTGATACTTCTTTTTCATCCGGCATCGCATCTTCCTCTTCCTGTGTAAGCTGTTCGTTTTCAGCTTCCAGTTCCGCATACTCTTCATCATCAAAATCATCGAAGTCCTCTTCGTCTTCCTGATGTTCCAGACGGTTTCTGCGGGAAAGGACAAGTATAACAATCACAACAAGAAGGAACAGCACAACGATCAGAAACGCCCAGAAGATCATGCGGTTCTGACTTTCTAATTTCTGAATATCACCACTCTGCGCCTCCGTGTCCGGAACCTGAATTTCTTCTCTGTCCGCCTCACTGTTTCCAAGATAGCGCATGTAGGTACGCTCATTTGTATCATAGAGGTACCATCCATAATTTCCTTCATTGTTTACAGCATAGACCAGACAAACATTTTGGTCTTCCCCATAATAGTATGCACCGACACTTCCTTTTCCTTCAATATTGAGAGTTCCAGCCTTATACCCCGCCGGAAGTGTTGTCTCATCTGCATCCGGAACGACAACAATATAGCCAAACTCAGAGGAAAAGCTTACATACGGATACGCCTCGTACGGTGCACTGTCCATTACCATATACAATGCTCCATTTTCCTTGTTTTCATCCACAAGATAAAGCAGACAGATCTGGCTGCCGATTTTGTCATTGTATAAATATGGGTAGTCTTTGTCCCAGAGTTTCATGGTTCCCTGTTCGAAATCCTGTGGCACGACATCCTCTGGAATCGAAATTGCCGGATATAATTTTTGTCCGTTTATTTCGTAATATTGCTGGCTTAAATCACCATCCGGCTGCTCATCTTTTTCTGAATCCTGCTGCTTTTCATCATCTCCAGCCGCTTTTCTTGTCACATTTACCACATAAGTGGTCGTCACTCCATTCTCCGCTTTGACAACAATCCGGATCTTATTAGAGCCAACAGCAAGTTTTTCCCCACCTTTTACAGATTCCACGGTGGCTTTCTCATTGTTTGCCTTGGCGCTTACCACAACAGATGTCACATCATTTTCTACTTCTGCTGTATAGCTGGTAATATTGTATTGAAACGCCGGCGAAAGTTTTCCTGCCGATAAAGTAAGCGAGGAAAGAGAATTATCCGAAGATTTGTTTGCATTATCCCCATTCTCCGCATCATCGCCTGTTTCATTCTTTATGTTCACGGATGCACTCGCACCTGTGACACTGACACGATCCCCTTCCTGATTTCCTGCAATTGGAGCAGAAGCTGAAAAGATTGCTTTACCTGATGATTTTGCCTGAAAAGTTACCGTTCCAACCGAACGTTTATTGGAACTTCCATAACTTCCGATCGTCATGGAAACTGTTCCTGCATTTGCACTGGCGGTATCGGATGCCGACGAATAGGTAAGTAAATCCGTCGGATACGTCAAATTAACTGTTGCCGAAACGCCCGCCGGTACAGTGACCGATACGGTAATAGCATCGCCAATTTTAACTGTAGTGTCACTCAGTGCAATGTACAGGTTATCTGCTTTTGCCTCTATATTCGGAACCAAAAGACAACCGAACAATAAAACAATTGCCATCATGTTAGTTAGGAATCTCCGTGTAAATTTCCTGTTATGCTTTCTTTGATTGCCTCCGTTTGTTTCCTGTTGCGCTTTTATCAAATTCATTGCTATACATGCCTTTCTTCTACCTGTTTTATTACTGTTTTATGGTACTTAAGCCCAATGCATGACGATTGATGTAAATCATGTCCAATACATTCAGACCATCCCCCTTGCGGTTGGCATCTGCTGCAACCAGATAAACTCCAGACAGTTTATCCAATCCAAGAATATGACGATTGACCTTTATCATATCTAAAACATTGATTTCTCCGTCTCCGTTGACATCTCCATAAATCACAACTTCGTAGGAAGTTTTCTTCTTGTTGTCCACATATACTTCGACTTTGTTTCCAGTCGCTGCCAGTCCCTGATTTTGTTTGCCATTAGCTCCAACAAGCTTTGCAGTTCCTCCATCTACGGAAAGTCCTGCAAGAAAAGTGGATGCCTTGGTTCCCGGTGTGATTCCTGTAATATATTTATCACCCACCGTATATTTTGTAGATGAAAGCGTTCCCGTAGGTTTCGCCGCCTCTTTTCGGACAACGGTAAGCTTGTATGTACGTGTGGAGCCACTTGCGGATTTACATTTGACATTGATCGTATTGGTTCCCACATTCAATTTTTTGGTTCCCGTTCCTGTAATTGTGGAAGTTGCAGCCACAGCTGTCGCATTTACAGAAATAGAAGAAACCGTATTTTCAACAACCAGTGAATATTTTGTTGTATCGCTCTTGAATCCCGGCGTCAGGCTTTGTCCTGCCACTGTAATATTCTTCAAATAATTGTTTGGATTGCCCGTCGCTGTAAAGGTTACTGCAGATGACGGCATGGATTTGTATACCGGAATCCGGAAAACAAACGCCTGCTGCTTGTCCGTATAGCCCTGTCCAAGTTTTCGCCCCTCCGTATAAGCAGCTGTCAGATTACTCATATACTGATGTCCATAAAGATTCTTTTTATTGACTACATTAAATTTCTGAAAATATAATGTATCCTGCCCCACTGCAATATAATTCTTTGCAAGAAGCTGCGAACCGCCGAGCAATGCTTTATATCGCGTGTCCCATCCGGCTTTCTTCGCATAGGCAAGTCCATTCTTGATAACCAGTGTAGAGGTTACTCCGGCCGCTCCGACATTGAAATAATTGAAATACCCCTCATAGCCTTTGTACGTTCCGGAAATGAGCGAGCTTGTTCCATTCAAGCCCTGTTCCTGCCGCACACGGGATGCCAGATGATACGGACTGACACCTGTAAGTTCACCGATTTTCATAAATGCATTCGCATAATTGAGTGTCGTTTTATCCGAATCTGTCACGGTCTTTGCCATAAATGTTCCGGAAAGTATTGCATTCACTCCGGATTTTGTCTGTGACTTATTAAAGCTCAGGCTTTCAAACTGAAAAATATCTGTCTCATTCAAAAAATTTCTTGGGTCCATATAATAAGCAATGTATCCGGAATTCGCTGCGACCCAGTTCGATCCATCATAGATTGTCCATGTATTTGTATTCCAGTCATAAGCTCCTGCTGCAGTAGATTTTCTTGCGTCATCTCCGCTTTTTGGAACCAGATTCACACCATTTACACTTTCTTTGGTAATCACTGTTCCCCAGTCAAGACCGGTATCTACCGCTTCAAACTGCCATTGCGGATACTGCTTGTGCAGCTGCGCAAGCCCGGTTATATAGCTGTCTGGGAACCCTGCCACCTTCATTTCCGAAGAAAAAGTAGCATCTGTTGCAGCCTCTGCAACATCTGTATTCGAAAAAAAACCTCCGCCTGAAATCAGTATTATGCAGCTTAGCACAATGCTCAACAAGCGCTTTCTTTTGTTTATCATATTTGTGCATACCCCTTTCAAGACATAATATGCTAGTTTTCATTATATAAAACTTTACATAGGCAGTCAATCAAAATATAGGGTCACAAACGGCGCAGATACTGTATTTAGTGCTTTTTGCGTGTCATGCTATCGCAAATATGGTAAGATATAAAAAGGACACCTCTCATGCAGGTGCCCCTCGTATCATCTTTTAATCTTCATACTCCGTTTCTCCGACCTCTGTCCAGTCGCTGATTTCATATTCATTTCCATCTTCGTCTGTAAACGTCATGCCATCTTGCGTATTATACATCTGTGCATCGTTCGGACTACTGTAATCCCTTCCCGACGTTACGATTGCTACAATAATTACTGCCACAATCACCACCACGGCTCCAATAACCAGAAATTTGTTCGCTTTGTTGTCCATTGCTTCATCTCCTTTGTTTTAATTATTTCTCTTTGCATTTTTGCAATTGCATTCTTTTACAATATAATGCGGTCTGCGTTTTACTTCCATATAAGTCTTGGCAATATACTGGCCCATAATGCCCATGCAGAACAATTCAATGCCGCCAATAAATGTAATAATACACACCAGCGACGGCCAGCCTGCCACCGGATCACCAAACACAAGTGCACGGATCACCTCAATGATAATCGCGATAAACGAAACAATCGTAAGTATCATTCCAAGATAGGAAGATATCTGAAGCGGCATATTGGAAAAATTTATAATGCCATCAATCGAATACCGCACCAGTTTCCAAAAGCTCCATTTTGTCTCTCCCGCCGAGCGCTCCACATTCTCAAACTCCAGCCATTTCGTCTCATAACCTACCCATGCAAATATGCCTTTGGAAAAGCGATTGTATTCGGTGACAGAGAGTATCGAATCCACCATTGCTCTGCTCATCAGTCGATAATCTCTTGCCCCATCTGCGATATCGATGTTTGATAGCCGGCGCATCAGCTTGTAAAAGCAGCGGGCAAAAAATGAACGGATCGGCGGTTCTCCTTTGCGGTTGACACGCCGCGTCGCCACATTGTCACAATCCTGACTTTCTATCATGGCAAGCATCTGTGGCAGTAAAGACGGCGGATCCTGCAAATCCGCATCCATCGTTGCGATGTAATCTCCCTCGGCATTGGATAATCCTGCATATAAAGCTGCTTCTTTTCCAAAATTTCTGGAAAACGAAACATAATGCACTCTCTCGTCTGCTGCTGCCAGCTTTTGAATTTCCTGCAATGTATTGTCCTTCGAACCATCATTGACAAACAGATACTCAAATTCGTAATCCTTTATCGTATCCGTAACCCGATTCAGTTCCTGATATAAAATCCCCAAAGATTCCTGTTCGTTATACATTGGAACAACAATACTTACTTTCCCCTTACTCATGCAATTCTCTCTTTCTCCTTATTCTTGTGCTTACATATGCGCTGATCATAAACAGAACCACCGCACCAAGACTGAAGCCGGCTCCCACCTTCAGTCCAGGCGTTGTATAACAGAGTTTTATCGTATGACTGCCCTTTTCCAGATGCACCCCTACAAGTGCATCTGCAAGTGGTTCGATTTCTGTCTCTTTTCCATCCACATACAGCGTCCATCCTTCATCCGCCGGAACCGATAAAATCAGTCTTCCCGCGTTCTGTACCTGAATTTTTCCTTCGATCTTACGGTCTGTCATATCCGTAAGCTGCATGGTCTGTGCATTCAAAGTATCAAACGCCTGCTGCACCACTTTTTCATTTAACTGATACACCTCAAACTCAATACTTTCCATATTGGAATTAAGGATGTGAATCTCATCCCCTGCTTTACATTCTCCCAATTCAATCAGATACCGATGGGAAGTCTTTGAATATTGCTTCGTCCATCCATCACTGCGGTTCACTGTCAGGGTGTCGGAAGTACAGCTTTCATAATCCGCATAATAATACCCGTCTTCCGCAATGTCAATTGTCGTATCTCCCGCATTCGCATCAGTAACATAGGTCGCCGGATAAAGCATCTGTCCCTCTGCCCCCAATGCAGATGCAAAGGAATTGAGTGATGCCATGCGGTCCGCGGTAGATACATTCCAGTCTGCGATTGCCTGCTCATCCATGACGAAGCCAAGCGGAAGGCTGAAATTATTGCGATACAGAAAGCTTTTTCCACTGCCACCGACCAGTGTACGATACGGACTTTCCTCCAACGCATTGTCTGACAACATATATTTTACGGAAAAAAGTGAAGAAGAGAGTGGGGTCGCTCCATTATAACAATAGAAGTTTTTTCCACCTTCCATAAACAGACTCTGGAACAGATGGCTCACATCAAGATTCATCAGGGAAGAAAAAATCGTTGCGGACGCATACCCATATAAGGAATCATCATTCTTTGTCTTACGTCCCGTATCTTCCACACGGTAAAATCCGCTGCCTGTCTCTTCATTATCTTCTTTTGCCATCTCAAGAAGCTTCTCGTAATCGGATTGCTTTTCCGTATATGCCACACGGCTTGTCGTGCCAAATCCCGTGGCCGCCATATTGATAGCAAGTTCAGCCACTGCAACAAAAACTGCAAACTGTGCAAATGCCAGACGCTTTTTCTTTCCTGTTATTTTTGTAAGAACAAATGCCACAGCATACACACAAATAAACAATGCGGTAATCACCAGTGAAACCGGCTCTGTCACCGTCTCATCTCCATACCATCCTGCGACAAGAAGCAGCGCCATAGACACGATAGCCGCCACCGCAATGTTCCAGATCCTTGTGCCTTTTCTCTTTCGAACCGCTGCAAATCCCATCGACAAAAGAACAAAGCTGTATAAAAACGACTGTCTTCCCGGTAAAGCCTGCGGGAAATGCATGCCATGCCAGATATAATCTAACTGGTTTTCTGCAAAACTGACAAGGAAAAACACAAGCATCGCTATGCGTGGAGCTTTTTCTTTCCAGGAAATCCTCCGGTTCAATACATAAATCCATACAAGGAATAGCGAAAATGCCCCGGCATACAGATTCGGCCAATGGTCATTTCCTGTGTATACACTCGTAACTGCCGCGCCTCTTCCAAGTTCTGCCAGAATGTTGAAATAAAATTCGGCTGTCTTTGGAAAACCGCCCTCTGCCGATCCGGAAACACTTAACACGGCAATCTCCGGAAGAAGCAGGATGGCAGAACTTGCTCCGGCGAGAAGCGAGTACCACCCGAACCGGAGTATTGCCCCTCCTTTTCCCTTCTTCTGGGAAAAGAATAATAACGCAAATGCAAATACCAGAAAAATGCAGATCATAATGGAGATATAGTAATTACAGAAGATACACAAAGCGAGCGTAATGTAATACAGGCCTGCTTTTTTCTCCTGCACGAGTCTTTCCAGTCCGATCATAATCAGCGGAAACAGCGCAATGCAGTCCATCCACATAATATCCCAACTGTATGCAGCCACAAAACCTGACAGCGCATATGCCGTCGAGAACACCAGCGCCGGAATCATCTGGTTCTTATGCATCCGGCCATCTTTTCCGATCAGTTTGTAATGATGACGAATATACAGGAAAAAAGTCAGTCCGCTTGCTGAAATTTTCAATATGATCAAAAGTGTCATAAATTCAATCACATGGCTTTTCGGGCAAAGCAGGATCAGAAAATTCAACGGACTTGCGAGATAATAGGCATACAGCGATACAAAATCGGATCCCAGTCCGAGATTCCAGGAATACTGCAGGCTGCCGCCCGTTTGAAGTTTGTTCAGAAACTCTGTAAAAAACGGACAGTACTGATGGTACATATCAATGTGCAGAATACAGTTGTCGCCAAACGGATACACACCATTTCCAATGCATATGATCACGCAAATGAGAAACGGCAATCCAAATGCCACTATATATGGAAAAGCTTTGCTATGCGCAAAACGCTTTATCTGATTCATTTTTTATTCCTCTCAAACAAATTATAATACTGAAGTTTCCGATACGTTAAAAGTGCATCCTTGTCTGCACCGACGTTCTCTGTGCTGCCTGCGGCAGAAAATACCGGATATGTATTGCACAGCTCCAGAAGATAGTTCTGGTAAGCACTCGTCGGCACACCTGCTGCTTTCAGAACCTGTGCCGAGAGATAGTTCAGACTTGTATTCTGGTCACTGGCTTCTCCAATGTCATAATTTGCCCAGACAAGATACGGCACCTGATATCTTTTCTTCTGCTGCTCACTGTTCATATCGGAAGGATCTACTCCACTTGCCATCTCAATCTGGTTTGCCACTGCGTCACTCGGCTGATGATCACCAAAGAACACGATTACCGTCTTTTCGTCTGCCTTTGAGAAATAGGAAACCAGATCTTCCAAAGCAGCATCTGTCTTACGAATCAGTGACAGATACTGATTCAAAGCATCACTGTTGTACTGTGCCTGTATATCATTTTCAAAATTCGGATACACATCCGTATAACCACCGTGATTCTGCATCGTAACATTAAATATAAATGCCGGTTTGCCCGCTTCTTTCTTCTCATAAGTCTCGATAATATGCTGCATATCAGATGCATCACTGATGTATTTCCGGACATACGACACATTCGTATAATCGTCGATAAAATCCATATGTTCAAAGCCCAAAAGCGGATATACGCGCTCTCTGTCCCATCCGCTTGCATAATACGGATGTTGCGCATAGGTCGCATACCCAAGACCTTTCAAATAACTTGCAAGAGATGGCGTATCCTGTTTCACATACTGCTGATATGCAATGCTTCCGGATGGCAGAAATGCCATTGTATCACCAGTCAAAAATTCGAATTCGGAATTTGCCGTATTTCCACCACATACAGATACCTGTGCATATCCGGTAATTGTATTTTTCTGTCCCTGCTGCATCTGATGCATAAATGGCATGTAATCTTCGTTCGTCTGTAAATCACCAATGACTGCCAGATCCGAAAAAGCTTCATCCATAATTACAATAATATTCGGAAGATCCTGCGTATCTTGCTTTGTATTTTCTGTCTTTTCATAACTTTCCAATGTCTTCTGCGCGTCTTTTGCACTGTATCCCTGCGGTTTGTCTACGACAACATACGCCAGATTCATGGCAAATGTCACCGCCATACCATTGACCTCTGTCATATATGCCGGCGTAAACAGAAACGGATACAGATAATGTTTTGTCTGAAAATCTTCTTTCTGCAGTGTATTTACGAAAAGGCAGGTCACTAAAACACTGACCAATAAAGTGCCAAGTCTTACCTGCAGTTTGATTTTCGGTGCTTTTTTCAAGAAGCGAACCAGACTCATCGCTGCAATAAAAATAAGTGTTACGATCACCATACGCATATCCGGTGTAAAATCATAATTTTCCGCCACGCTCGTCGCTGTACGCACAGAAAAAATGTCCCACGGCACAAACGGAGTTGAACGAAACTTCATCACATAATGATTGGTAATTCCAAATGCCATAGCAATTCCAAGTATCACACGGGCCGCTGCGCACATATGCCCAATTGCCAGGTATATAATCCATGCCAGCAGTTCAAAGATAAAAATATTAAAAAACTGTGCTTCCGTTCGGACTTCCAGCAATGCATTGTGTTCATATGCTTCCATCAAATAAAATATGCCGACCGGCAACAATGCATATACAACAAAATACAAAGTCCGCTGTATTTTTTTACGATCTAATTCCATGATACTTCTTTCTATCGCAGGGTATGTCTTTTCTAGTTTTTAAGATTTAAGAAAAAGGTGCGATAAACTCCTTCCAGACATAGTCTGTTTGAATTTTATCACACCTTGTTTGTTTTTTGAATGAAATTCACATTTTTTTCATGAATCCTGGACAGCTTCTAATAATTCGACAAAACCAGACGTTCCCTGTACACACGGTCCATGGAATCAATCACTCTGCGGGCCTGACCATAACGCCTTGGATTGATGGTGATCACCCACATGGTATCTGCACCTTTGTACGCTTCTCTCTTGAAAAAAGGAATACGCTTGCTGTTCTTCGTAAATGGAATGTGCTGCTCCAAAAGCACCTCTGCTGTCTGATTACCAACACGGGCATTTGTCGTACGGCAAAGTTCCACATCATTGTCCTTATAGTTTCCAAGTTTCTTTGTCATCTTCTGTCTCTACCTCCGTCATTTATTTTACTTTTACCTGAATCTGCTTTCCCAGTCCGCCTGCTACTTTCACAAGGAAATCCAGACTCGGATTATATCTTCCACTCTCTAATCGGGAAATGTTTGATTTTTTTGTTCCCACACGGTCCGCCAGTGATTCCTGTGTCATTCCCTGTGACTTGCGGACTTCACGAAGCTGCTGCGCAACTTCTTTCCTCGTTGCATTTGTTCCTTTCATTCTTCCCCCCAAATGTTCTAAATATCTTTTTCTAAGTTATCATATACGATAACTTTTGTCAAACGAAAAGGAATGCGCAAATTTCTGCTTGCATTCCACCGTATCTTATGCTAGTATAATATTTGTTCGCGCCGGCATGTCGGAATTGGCAGACGAGGCAGACTCAAAATCTGTTGATGGCAACATCGTGTGGGTTCAAGTCCCACTGCCGGCAGTATCTGAAAGATTCCTGAAGACCAGGAATCTTTTTTTTGTATTTATTTTTGTGTGGAGAATTTCTGATACAGCAAAAGCAAGCTTGCCTGCAAGATGTGCAAAAAAATAGAAGGACTGCATATCCATATGCTTTCCTTCTATTTTCATATTTATGATTAATCCGAGCTATTCTGTGATCTTAAGATCATCAAAGCAGTCAAATGTTGCAAAATAATCAGCCGGTGTCTCTGCACGACGAATCATCTGTACACTTCCATCCTCTTTCAACAATAATTCTGCAGAACGAAGACGTCCATTATAATTGTATCCCATTGAGAATCCATGTGCACCTGTATCATGAATTACCAGGTAATCTCCCATATCAATCTTTGGCAGCTTGCGGTCTACCGCGAACTTATCGCAGTTCTCACAAAGGCTTCCGGTCACATCATATGTGTGGTCACAAGGTGCATTCTCTTTTCCAAGGACTGTAATATGATGATATGCTCCGTAAATTGCCGGACGCATCAGGTTTGCAGCACATGCATCTACACCAATATACTCTTTGTAGATATGTTTCTCATGGATTGCCTTTGTCACAAGACATCCATAAGGTCCTAACATAAAACGTCCCATCTCTGTATAGATAGAAACATCGCCAAGACCCGCCGGTACAAGGATCTCATCGAATTTCTTGTGTACGCCCTCTCCGATCACATGGATGTCGTTTGGCTCTTTGTCTGGTGTATAAGGAATTCCAACACCACCGGAAAGGTTTACAAACTTGATGTCACAACCGGTCTTTTCCTTCAACTCAACGATGAGTTCGAATAATTCTCCGGCGAGTTTTGGATAATATTCGTTTGTTACCGTATTACTTGCCAGGAATGCGTGTACACCGAAATACTTTGCGCCCTTGCTCTTTAAAATCTTGAAAGCCTCGATGAGCTGGTCTTTTGTCATTCCATACTTGGAATCTCCAGGGTTGTCCATGATTCCATTGCTCAGCTCGAACACTCCGCCCGGATTGTAACGGCAACTGATGGTCTCCGGAATATGGCCAATGGTCTCCTCCAGAAAATCAATGTGTGTGAAATCATCCAGATTGATGATCGCGCCTAATTTGTCTGCATATGCGAATTCTTCTGCCGGTGTATCATTGGAAGAAAACATAATGTGTTTTCCGTCAAAACCGCAGGATTTTGAAAGCATAAGCTCTGTGTATGAAGAACAATCGCATCCCATATCGTATTCCTGTAAGATTTTAAGAATGTATGGATTTGGAGTTGCTTTTACTGCAAAATACTCACGAAATCCCGGATTCCAGGAGAATGCTTCCTTTACTGCTTTTGCATTGTCGCGAATTCCTTTTTCATCATATAAATGAAATGGCGTCGGGTATGTCTTTACAATCTCTTCTACCTGACTTTTGGTTACAAATGGTTTCTTTTCCATGTTCGGTCTCCTCTGTCTGCTTTATTTGTGAGCCACGGCAAGTGGCTTGCCTACCTACACTTTGCAATCTATGCTACAACAACTATTTTACAAATTCAAGCAATTTTCGGCTTTTGCTTTAAATTTATCACTAGATATGTTAAAATAGTGGCGTTAAATATTGTTTATTATACAAAGGATGAGTTCATATGAGTGTAACTGTATTGCCCTATCTGGCTGATGTGAGTGCTGCATCCTCAGCACCCTCTTCAACCAAACAGACAACCGGCAAAACAAATACCAATTTCAAAGATGTTTTAGATTCTGCAACGAATGCACAACAGAAGAGGGCTGTGGACGCATTGATCGCGGCAAGTGGTTCCGGAGCCGTATCGGTCTCCACAGTGCAGAAAATTCTCGGTTTTAATCCACAATACACAGTCTCCTCCACGCAGGCACCTGTTGCAACTACGCAGGAGACAGCGAATACAGATCCTGCACCTGCGACATCGGCATCATCAGAGACTACACAGACGCCTAAGACGACCACCAATGATTCTGACAAAGATTCTCTCGGCTGTCCTTCGGAACTGGAACCTTATTTTAAGGAAGCCTCCGAAAAATATAACGTAGATATCCATCTGCTCAAAGCTATCGCCAAAGCAGAATCCAATTTCAATCCGAACGCTGTAAGTTCAGCAGGCGCGCTTGGTGTCATGCAGCTGATGCCTTCTACTGCAAGCAGTCTTGGTATTTCAAATGCATACAATGCAAAAGCAAATATCATGGGCGGTGCACAGGTGATTGCATCAAACTTAAAGAAATACAATGGAGATATCTCCCTCGCCTTAGCCGCATACAATGCAGGCTCCGGCAATGTTGACAAATACGGTGGCATCCCACCATTTAAAGAAACACAAAATTATGTCAATAAAGTAATGAACTATTATAAAAACGCGTAGCATCTTGCCACGCGTTTTTATATTTCAGTCTTTCTGAATTGTTATCTTATTTTTATGATACCTTTTGACCCTTTAATCATTTTTATAATTTCAAGCCAGACAACAAAGCTCCAAGGCTTGTGGATGCATTTTCATTGGAAATATATTCCTCTGCCTGTGCGCTCTCCTCATTTTCCACCTCATCCGGCATAATTTCTTCTAAAGCTTTCATGCTCAGGCTGACACGATTATCGTTTGTGTTGATAATTTTTGCCTTTACTTTCTGTCCCTCTTTTAGTACTTCATGCACGGAACCGATACGTTTCTGACAAATCTGTGAAATGTGTACCAGTCCACTGATTCCATTTCCAAGATTGATAAAAGCACCATATGGCATAATAGATTCTACAGTTCCCTCTACGACCGTTCCCGGAACAAGCATTGCGATACGGTGATTACGCTCTTCTTCCTGCTGCTTTCTTGCCACGACTTTTCCAGATAAAACAAGTTTATTCTTCTCTTTATCCACATTGATGACTTGTACCGGCACTTCTTTCCCAATCCACTTGTCGGTATCTTCCACATAATCTGTAGAAAGCTGTGATGCCGGAATGAATGCACGGATTCCCTCTAAGAAGGTAACAACACCGCTTGGTACACTCTCTTTGATACGAACATTCACAACAGTCTCGTTCTCCATCATTTCTGCCAGCTTATCCCATGCCAGCACATCATTTGCTTCTTTCTTTGAAAGTTCAATGTTGCCGTTTCCATCATCCACTTTGATCACGGTTGCCTCAATCTCATCACCGATCTGCAGCTGCTCCTTCGGATTAAAATCCGGATCGTTGCTCAAATTCTCTGTTTTGATAATTCCCTGCGTATAATAATTGAGATCTAAGGTTACATCTTCCTCGGATACTGCAATTACTGTTCCGCTTACAATATCACCTTCATTGATTGTTCGAAAAGAACGCTCCAGCTCCTTTTCATAGTCCTTCATTGATTCTGTTGCATTTTCTGCCACTTGTTTTCCCTCCTTTTCTCATCCGCTTGTGCAACGGTGAGTCTGTCTTTACCCGCATTATAACATATTTTCTGTAAAAGCTTTATTATTTTTTTGTTTTGCCGATATATATGATGAAAATGCAATTCGGCCGAATATGCAGACAACTCAATAACCTAAGGAAAGACCAGGGACGGTATCCACGAACAAAAAGGAATTTTTCGCGGAGACCGTCCTTTTATTCTTCACTTAAATAGAAAGGGTGAACCTATTGATTATTCAGTCTAATACCATGCATACGAATGCACGAAGAACTTACCGTTCTTCAGAGACAAGCATTACCAACACAACACGTTGGGATAATTCCGGTGCAACGATATTTTCCATGCATGACGCACAGTCACGTCAGGAATCCATCTATACGGAAAGCCACAATGGACAAAAAGATACCGGAAACGGCAATGCTTCCATGAACGCAAACGAAGATTCTAAGGGAGACACCATGGATGATCTGATGCAGCGTTTTCTATCTACCCCAAATGTGCATCGCAACAATCTGCAGTCTAATATTTCTTCGATTCAGAAAATCCGCCAACAGGCGATCGACTATCTTCTTTATATTTTATTTGGAAGCCGATACGATGAATCGAATCCGACAACAGATACCTCTGACACAGCATCTTTCTCTGATACCCTCGCCTCTGCTTCGAATGATGCGAACTCGCTGACCGGAGAAGGCGGACAGACCTATCAGTACTTTTATTATTCCGAACAGGAAACTACCTGCTTTGATACCCAGGGAATTGTACGCACTGCCGACGGCCGGGAAATTTCTTTTAATCTCAGTCTTGAGATGTCCCGTTCCTTCACACAGATGTCCGAAAGTGTTGTGGATTTTGGCAAGCCACGTCTCTGCGATCCACTTGTCATCAACCTGGACAGTAATATTACCAATGTATCGGATCAGAAATTTTATTTTGATATTGATGCCGATGGTTCCGACGAATCCATCTCGATGCTCAATTCCGGCAGCGGTTACCTCGCTTTGGACAGAAACGGGGACGGCATCATCAACGACGGCTCCGAGCTGTTCGGCACGCAAAGTGGCAACGGTTTTGCCGATCTTGCCGCCTATGACAAAGATGAAAACGGCTGGATCGATGAAGCAGATGAAATCTTTCAAAAACTACGCATCTGGACCAAAGACGAGAACGGAAACGATAAGCTTCTGACGCTCTCTGAGGCAGGTGTGGGTGCAATCTATCTCGGATATGAAAATACGGATTTTTCGTTAAACAATTTGACCGATAATCAGACAAATGCACAGATTCGTAAAAGCGGTGTGTTCTTATATGAAGACGGAAATGCCGGAACGGTGCAGCAGTTAGATCTTGCAACTTAATACCGATTCAAAAATATCGGTTTTATTTTTTGAAATATCTTGACAGTTCGCTCAAATCATTGTAAAATGCAATAGTTGACGCAAGTCAAGATATTGCTGATGTGGCTCAGAGGTAGAGC
>ENA-OUUV01000696-OUUV01000696.1-human-gut-metagenome-genome-assembly--contig:-NODE-696-length-19834-cov-7.883209_pt1 | contig 19834 bp, 17 predicted proteins | sample MGYA00237952_ERZ548838 | MGnify/ENA primary metagenome ERZ548838 (study PRJEB26490, sample SAMN05194705) | human gut metagenome | biome: terrestrial biome; feature: human-associated habitat; material... | reverse complement strand
CGCAAGTGCCGGATAGGAACGGCAAAATTTTTTACACTTCTATTACTTCTTTATCGCACATCAATAAAAAGCCAGGGCATCAAACAACTGATGGCGGGCGGCGGTGTCGCCCTCATCGGCATTACCCTGATCCCGCTGCTGTCCGGTCTGCTCTCCGCCTGATGACTCCCCATAACACCCGCGGGAGGTCCCGGTACACGGGGCCTCCCGCAAAGGAGGTGATCTCCCTTGATATTGGATATGATCCAGGAGTGGTTCAAGGAACTGCTCATTGACGGTATCATTTCAAACCTGACCGGGATGTTTGATACCCTGAATACCAAGGTAGGCGAGATCGCCGGGGAGGTGGGCATGACGCCCTCGGCGTGGAACAGCGGCATTTTCAACATGGTCCGCAGCCTCTCGGAGACCGTCATCGTCCCCATCGCCAGCATCGTCCTCACCTTTGTCATGTGCTATGAGCTCATCCAGCTCATCGTAGAAAAGAACAACCTTCACGACTTCGACACCTGGATCTTCTTCAAGTGGATCTTCAAGACCTTCTGCGCGGTGCTCATCGTCACCAACACCTGGAATATCGTCATGGCGGTGTTCGATGTGGCGCAGAATGTGGTCAGCCAGAGCGCCGGCGTCATCATTTCGGACGCGGGCATCGACATATCCGGCGTGACCGCCGACCTGGAGACCCAGCTCGCGGACTGGAGCATCGGCGCTTTGCTGGGGCTGTGGTTCCAGAGCATCTTTGTGGGGCTGTGTACGCAGATCCTCTCCATCTGCATCTTCCTGGTGATCTACGGAAGGATGATTGAAGTCTATTGCGCGTCCAGAAGCGCCGCTTTTCATCCAAAGGCGGTGCGCGGACATTTTGGGAACCCGGCTTTAGCAAGCCGGTAAAGAAAAGTATCAAAGACGTGAAAAGCGTCACTTTAGCGTCATCCGATTTACCCCGGAGGGAAACCACAAGGGGGACAATAGCGTATCGGAAAAATCGCAAGTTGGGGAAACCATCTACCCACGACTGAGCGGCAAGACGTAACATTGTGAATGAGGAACAAGGCTAAACTGCTTCAAGGACAGTCCGAGGCGGGATACTCGACCCGGCGGCGCAGGATGGTTGTATTCGCCGTATGTCACAGCGGAATGTGACAGGTAGACACAAACCGCACGATACTTATGACAGCCAGCCGCAATAAGCGGAAAAGGACGAAAACCCATTACCGACATCACAATACGCTTTTCCCAAAGTGTCTAACTGGAGATTGCCTAAACCGGAGTGCCGGGATTATCCGGCTATGCGTAATGCCGCAAGGTGAAAAATTTCAAGGGGTAAAAACCCAAGAAAGATGACGCTGAATATCTGGCATGGCAACGGAGCCTCCGTAGTAGTCCGAGGGCGGGAAAGCCGTCTACATGGCGAAGGGAGGCAGGATGTCAACCAATTCATAAAAAGGAAAGGTGCGTGAGGCATTATGAGAAGTCCTGAAAATGTGTTGGAAAGCCTAAAATCCAAGGCGTGTAACAAGAGTTACAAGTACGAGCGTTTATACCGCAATCTGTACAATCCACAATTCTATCTGCTGGCATATCAGCGGATACAGGCGAAACCAGGCAACATGACAGCCGGAACAGACGGCAAAACCATTGACGGTATGGGAATGGCAAGGATAAACGCCCTCATTGAAAAAATGCGTGATTTCAGCTACCAGCCCAACCCGGCAAGGAGAACGTATATCCCGAAATCCAATGGGAAAATGCGCCCTCTGGGAATACCGTCATTTGACGACAAACTGATACAGGAGGTGGTGCGGCTCATCTTAGAGAGCATCTATGAGCCAACTTTCAGCGACTACTCCCACGGTTTCCGCATAAACAAAAGCTGCCATACGGCACTCAAATATGTGCAGAAATATTTTACGGGGACAAAGTGGTTCGTTGAGGGGGATATAAAGGGCTGTTTTGACAATGTAGACCATCATGTGCTGATTGACATTCTGCGGAAGCGGATTGCAGACGAACATTTCATCGGTCTGCTTTGGAAATTTTTGAAAGCCGGATATATGGAGGACTGGAATTACCACAATACTTACTCCGGCACTCCCCAAGGCTCTATCATCAGCCCCATCCTTGCAAACATCTATATGAACGAACTGGATAGTTATATGGCAGAATACGCAGAGAAATTCAACTGCGGGAACCGCCGTAAAATCAATCCTGCGTTCAAGAAGAAGTTAGATGTCTGCCGGGGAAAAGAGCAAAGGCTTAAAAGAAACCTCTCCAAAATGAGCGAGGAAGAAAAAGAGGGCTTAATTGCAGAAATCCGGGAACTGCGGCGCAATCTGAAATCTATACCGTATAGTGACCAGATGGACGATAGCTATAAAAGGATTTGCTATGTCCGATATGCGGATGATTTTCTAATAGGAGTTATCGGCAGTAAGGAGGACTCAGAACAGGTAAAAGAAGAAGTAGGATGTTTTATCCGGGAAAAACTTCATCTGGAAATGTCCAAAGAAAAAACATTGATTACCCACGGGCATGACTTTGCAAAGTTCTTGGGATATGAGGTCACAATCGCCAAAGGCACGTATAACAAAAAGACCAAAACGGGAGCTACCAGACGAGTAAACAACGGAAAAGTCCTGCTTTATGTTCCCCATGACAAATGGGTGAAACGCCTACTATCTTACAACACCCTCAAAATCAAATATGACAAGCAAAATGGAAACAAAGAGGTTTGGGAACCAGTCCGGCGCACCCGCCTGTTGCATCTGGACGACCTGGAAATCCTAAACCAATACAATGCAGAAATCCGTGGATTGTACAACTATTATCGGCTCGCAAATAATGTGACTGTACTCAACAACTTTTACTATGTAATGAGATACAGTATGCTCAAAACTTTCGCCGGAAAGTATCGGACACGAATCAGCAGAATTATCCGCAAGTACCGTCAAGGGAAAGATTTTGTTGTGGAGTACCCGAAGAAAAATGGCAAAGTGGGTAAAGTGCTGTTCTACAACAACGGTTTTTGCCGGAATACCAAAGTGGAAAGCGGCAATCCCGATATAGTAGCAAGAGTAGTTGAGAACTATGGACGCAACAGTCTGATGAAAAGGCTGCAAGCGAACAAATGCGAGTGGTGCGGCGCAGAGAATGTACCGCTCGAAATACACCATGTACGAAAACTCAAAGATTCAAGTGGTAGAAAACAATGGGAAATCGCCATGATTGGGCGCAGGCGCAAGACAATGGCACTCTGTATTGACTGTCACGATAAGTTACACGCAGGGAAATTAGACTGACATCTGGAGAGCCGGATACATCGAGAGGTGTAAGTCCGGTTCGGAGGGGAGTTCTCGGAAACCTGCCATAGTGATATGGTAAGGCGCCGGGTTCTTACCCTACTGGTGACCTCGATTGGTCCCATCCCCTTTGCCACGATGGTGAACCGGGAATGGGGCAACACGGGGCAGAACTATCTCCGCTCCCTGCTGGCCCTGGGCTTCCAGGCGTTCCTCATTATGATCTGCGTGGGCATCTACGCGGTGCTGGTGGAGGGCATCTCCCTGAGCGGCGACAACATTTCCGGCGCCATCTGGGGCTGTATGGGGTACACGGTCCTCCTGTGCTTCACGCTTTTCAAGACCGGCAGCCTCGCCAAGTCCCTGTTCGGGGCGCACTAAAGGAGGTGGCTGCTTGAAGATCGGATTGGTGGATGTGGACTCTCACAACTTTCCCAACCTCTGCCTGATGAAGCTCTCTGAATACCATACGAGGCGGGGCGATTGGGTGGAGTGGTGGAACCCCAAAGGCCGCTATGACCTGGTTTACAAGAGCCGGGTATTTACGGACACCTACTCCAAAGACACCATTGAGGTGAACAATGCGGAGCAGGTCATCCAGGGCGGCACTGGCTATGGGCCGGGCGGGAAAGACCTCCCGTATGAGATCGAACACATCCGGCCGGACTACTTTTTATATCCGCGGTTTTTGGGAACGGCCTACGGCTTTTTGAGCCGGGGCTGTCCGAGAAACTGCGGATTTTGCATTGTCAGCGGCAAGGAGGGGCGCAGGAGCGTCAAAGTCGCTGACCTCTCTGAATTTTGGCGCGGCGAGGACGAGATCAAACTGCTGGACCCCAACCTGCTGGCCTGCCCGGACCATGAGGCGCTGCTGGAACAGCTTGCCGCCAGCCGGGCGCTGGTGGACTTCACCCAGGGACTGGACATCCGGCTGACGAACCCGGACAACATCGCCCTGCTGAACAAGGTGCGGACCAAGGCGGTGCATTTCGCCTGGGACAACCCGGAGGAGGACCTGACGGAGCACTTCCGGCGCTTTGTGGCGCATACTGCCATCCGAAGCGACCGGAACCGGCGGGTGTATGTACTGACCAACTACGGCAGCACCCATGAGCAGGACCTCTACCGGGTGAACACCCTGCGGGCCCTGGGGTATGACCCCTATGTGATGATCTATGAGCGCCCCACTGCCCCCAAGATCACCCGCCATCTTCAGCGGTGGGTGAACAACAAACGGATTTTCCACACGGTAAAAGATTTCAGGGACTATGCTCCCATGAAAAAGGAGGTGCATTGATTGGCCTATGTAACGATCCCGAAGGACCTGAGCCGGGTACAGAGCAAGGTCCTGTTCGGGCTGACCAAGCGGCAGGTGATATGTTTTGGAGCGGCAGCAATTATCGGCGTGCCGCTTTTCTTTTTGACCAAGGGGGCGCTGGGCACCACCACGGCGGCCCTGTGCATGATTCTGGTCATGCTGCCTTTCTTCCTGTTCGCCATGTACCAGCGCAACGGGCAGCCCCTGGAGGTGTTCCTGGGGCATCTCATTCAGAATAAATTTCTTCGCCCCAAGGTGCGGATCTACCAGACCAACAATCTCTATTCCGCCCTGGTGCGGCAATACGAACTGGAACAGGAGGTGAAAAAGATTGCAGGCAAAAACGGCAAGACACGAAAAAACAGCAAAGCCCAGTCGTAAGCTGACCCGCGCCGAGCGAAAGCAGATCGAGGCGGTGGTCCGCCAGGCCAAGGGGGACGGGAAAGCCCATACGGTTCAGGACAGCATCCCCTTCCGCAATATGTTCCCGGACGGACTGTGCCGGTTAGATGGGCGGACTTTCTCCAAGACCATCGCCTTTGAGGACGTCAACTACCGTCTGGCTTCGCCGGAGGATCAGCGGGATATTTTTGAACACCTCTGCGATTTCTACAATGGCTACGACCCCACCATTGGGGTGCAGGTGTCGCTCAGCAGCCGGTATGTGGAGCATGGGCCGGAGGAGGACCTGTTCGGTATCCATTCCCAGGGGGACGACCTGGACCCCATCCGGGAGGACGCGGCCGGGATACTGCGCTTCCAGTATGAGCGGGGCAGCAACGGCTATGTGAAAACCAAGTATGTCACCCTGACCATCGAGGCGGAAAACCTGGCGGCGGCGCGGGCGCGCTTCGCCCGCATCGAGACCGACACCCTCAACCGCTTCAAGGTCATGGGGGCCGCCGCCCATGTGCTGGACGGGAAGGAGCGGCTGGAGCTGCTTCACGGCATCCTCCACCCGGCAGACGGCCGCCGTCCGGAGGGCGGGAAGTTCGCTTTCGATTGGGACTGGCTGGCGCCCAGCGGCCTTTCGGTCAAGGACTTCATCGCCCCGTCCTCCTTCCACTTCGGGGAGACCCGCACCTTCCGCATCGGCGAGATGTACGGGGCGGTGAGCTTTTTGCAGATCACCGCCCCGGAGATCCACGACCGCATTTTGGCGGAGTTTATGGAGACCGAGGGCAATATCCTGGTGACCATGCACATCCGGGGCATCAACCAGAACGAGGCCATCAAGATGGTCAAGCGCAAGATCACCGACCTGGACGCCATGAAGATCGCGGAACAGAAGCGGGCGGTACGGAGCGGATACGATATGGACATACTCCCCAGCGACCTTGCCACCTACGGCGGCGCGGCAAAGACCATCCTCCAGGACCTGCAAAGCCGGAATGAGCGAATGTTCAATCTGACCTTCCTGGTCATGCACATGGCGGAGACAAAGCAGAAGCTGGAGATCGCCGTGTCCCAGGCGGCCAGCGTGGCGCAGACCTACAACTGCCTCCTCACCCGGCTGGACTTCCAGCAGGAGGACGGGCTGATGAGCAGCCTTCCCCTGGGGCTCAACCGTATCAGGATCGAGAGAAGTCTCACCACTTCGGCGCTGGCGGTGTTCGTTCCCTTCGTCACCCAGGAGCTGTTCATGGGCGGGGATGCCATGTACTACGGGCTGAACGCTTTGAGCAACAACATGATCCTTTTGGACCGCAAACAGTCCAGAAGCCCCAACGGGCTGGTGTTCGGTACGCCGGGCAGCGGCAAGTCCATGAGCTGTAAGCGGGAGATCACCTTCATCATCCTGACCACCAAAGATAACGTCATCATCTGCGACCCGGAGGACGAGTATTCGCCCCTGGTGAAGCGGCTGGGCGGGCAGGTGATCCGGCTGTCCCCGTCCAGCACCGACTATGTGAACCCGCTGGACATCAACCTGAATTATTCGGATGAGGAGAACCCCCTGGCGCTGAAAAGTGACTTCGTGCTGTCCTTCTGCGAGCTCATCATGGGGAGCAAGACGGGGCTGGAGGCCATCGAGAAAACGGTCATCGACCGGGCGGTGCAGAAGATCTACCAGCCCTACTTTTCAGACCCCCGGCCGGAGAATATGCCCATCCTGGGCGACCTGATGGAGGCGCTGCTGGCGCAGGGCATCCCGGAGGCCGACCGTGTGGCCCAGGCATTGGACCTGTATGTGAACGGCTCCCTCAACTTCTTCAACCACCGCACCACCGTGGACATCCGCAACCGCCTTGTCTGCTTTGACATCAAGGGCCTGGGGAAAAACCTGAAAAAGCCGGGAATGCTCATCGTCCAGGACGCGGTGTGGAACACCGTCACCATCAACCGGGCTATTGGGCGCTCTACCTGGTATTTCGTGGACGAGTTCCACCTTCTGCTGAAGGAGGAGCAGACGGCGGCCTATTCGGCGGAGATCTGGAAGCGGTTTAGAAAATGGGGCGGGGTGCCTACCGGGGCGACCCAGAACCCCAAGGACCTGCTCTCCTCCCCGGAGATCGAGAACATCCTGGAAAACAGCGATTTCATCTATATGCTCAACCAGGCCGCCGGCGACCGCAAGATTTTGGCGGAGCGGCTGGGCATTTCAGCGGAGCAGCTTGCCTATGTGACCAATTCCGAGCCGGGCCATGGGCTGCTGTTCTTCAACAATGTCATCCTGCCCTTTGCGGACGACTTCCCGAAGGACACGGAGCTTTACAAGCTGCTCACCACCAAGCCCAGCGAAGTGGAGCACGCGGCGGAAACGGAGGAATGAATATGAAAAACAAGATCTACATTATCGACGGCAAAACCTATCTCTCCCATATCAACGATGAGGTTCACCTGTACGGCCTTCTCCATCAGCTTGCCTTCCTGGCGGGCCGGATCAAGGATGAGGAGGACGTGTTCCATGTGCTGGACGCGGCGAAACGCTACGGCGAGATCGCCGAGGAGAAGTTCCAGAGCTGGGGCATCCCCGGCCGCTATCTGGTGTTCGGCGACCCCAAGGATTTGAAGGGGCTCATGGACAAGGAACTGGACGAGGTGGAGGCCGTCCCTGAGGAGGAGCCGAAGCCCAAGAAATATCGGGATGAGTACATCATCCCCGGCAGCGGCTTCCGTATGCTGGTGGGCGACATCCACCACCTGATCGTCCTCTACTATTCGCTGGCCCGCCGCCTGTCCGAGGCGGAGACGGAGAAGGACTTTCTCCGCTTGAAAAAGCGGGCCGGCAATTATGAGAAAGAGATGAAGCGGATCTACCGCAGCCTGGGGCTCCCGGAGAGCAGCGGCATCGCGCATGATACCCTGGAGGAGGCCATCATCAAGCGCCACAACTTGATCCCCCTGGAGGAAGTGGAGGACGAACCTCAGGATGACGGCCTTGAAGGGGATGAGGTATGGAGCGACTGACCCATGTAAGCCTGTTCTCCGGCATCGGCGGTCTGGACCTGGCGGCAGAGGCAGCCGGATTCGAGACCGTCTGCCAATGTGAATGGGCGGACTACCCCTATTCTATCCTGGAGCGGCACTGGCCGGATGTGCCGAAGTTCCGAGACATCACCACATTCACGAAGGAGGCGTTTTTTGAGAAAACAGGACTTGAAACAGTCACCATCATTTCCGGCGGATTCCCCTGTCAGCCCTTCTCCACCGCAGGAAAGCGGCGGGGCTTTGCGGATGAACGCTACCTGTGGCCGGAAATGTGCCGCGTTATTGCCGAACTGCGGCCCCGTTGGGTGCTTGGGGAAAATGTTGCTGGCTTCATCAATATGGGGCTCGACAAAACGATCTTTGACCTGGCAAAAGCGGGATACGCTGTTCTCCCATTCGTATTTCCGGCTTGCGGCGTCGGCGCATGGCATGAGCGCCAGCGAACTTTTATCGTCGCGGCTGATGTTTCCCACGCCCCTTGCCTCCGACAAATCCACCTGCCGGGACGCTGCCAACCTGGATGTGTTCCTGTCGGACAACGGGATCTTCCGCAAGCGGAACAAGGACGGGACGATCTGGAGCCTGTCCCTGTCGGCGGCGGTATTCTACCTGACGCCGGCGGCGTCGGAGGGCTACCGCTCCACCCTGAAACCGGCGGCCTTCCGGGGCAAATCCCCATCCTCCAACCTGTCGGCCCAGGTGATCCACCAGGAGCAGCCCCTGTCGGAGAAGGCGGCGCTGAACCCCGATTGGGTGGAATGGCTCATGGGCTTCCCGCAGGGATGGACGGACGTATCCTCTGGGCCAGCGAGCCGGAGGGCGTCCCCCGCATAACCGAGGATACGAAGGATCGGGCGCTGCGGCTGAAAACCCTGGGGAACGCGGTCTGCCCGCCCCAGGCCTATCCCATTTTTCACTACATTTCCCTGATAGAGACCGGGGCGTGCGCCGGCATCTGCCCCTATGGAGGAGGTGACGGATAAATGCAGGAATGGAAAGCCTCCGAAAAGGAGGCGCAGAAGATGACCCGTGATGGAGCCATCTCGGTGAACCTGGTGACTGGCGAGGCCACCCATATTTCAGACCGTCCCTCGGAGCAGGATTATTCTTCTGCTGATGAAACGGCGGGGGCATTGATCCGGGCGGCGGACGAGGTGGTGGGACACCGGGAACGCCGACAGGCGAAAAAGGCGCGGCGAAAGCGGCGCGACACCTTTCGGGAGGGTGAGGCGGCCAGGGACCGCCCTTCCTCCCGTTTGCAGTTTTCCGAGACAGACCAGGCGGCGCCGGAACTGAAAAAGGCTGTCCGCAAGTCGGACAAGGCGGCGGATCGGCTGGACGCGGCGAAAGCTGCTGTTCCCGTAAAGCCTCCCGGCAAGGAACATGGCAACCCATTGTCCCGGCCGGTGCAGGAAATACGGTCCACCCTCCACGGCGAAGTGAGCAAGGTGGAGGGCGATAACTCCGGCGTTCAGGCCGGCCACCTGGGAGAACGGCAGATTGAGAAGGCCGTGGGCTATGGCAAGCGGCGTTTCCATCAGGCGCGTGCGGACCGGAAAATGAAACCCTGGCGGGATGTGAAGCAGGCGGAGCAGGCAGCGGTGAAAGCCAATGCCGATTTCTACTGGCGGAAGTCCGTCATGGAAAATCCCCAGCTTGCGTCCAGTAACCCCATCTCCCGCCTGTGGCAGAAAAAGCGACTGCAAAAGCAGTATGCTGCCGCACATCGGGCAGGGACCGGCGCGGCCCAGGCCGCGGGAAAGGCATCCCAGACCGCCGCTTCCGCAGCGAAGAAAGGCGGCGGGACCATCGCCCAGAAGCTGGGCGGCCTTGTGACGAAGAACAAACACACCCTTCTCATTGTGGGAGGGATCGGCTTGATCCTCATGCTCATCATGGGGTTGATGCAGTCCTGCACTTCCATGTTCGGGGGCGGGACTTCCGGCCTGGTGGCGTCCTCCTATCTCTCCGAGGACGCGGATCTGACCGGGGCCGAGGCCGCCTATTGCGGGATGGAGGCGGAGCTTCAAGAATACCTGGACACCTACGAGGCTACCCACGACTATGACGAATATCACTTTGACCTGGACGAGATCGAGCATGACCCTTATGTGCTGCTGTCCATCCTGTCGGCGCTCCATGAAGGGGTGTTTACCCTGGACGAGGTGCAAAGCGACCTGGAAATGCTCTTTGACAAGCAGTACATCCTCACCGAAACTGTGACCACCGAAACAAGGTATCGGACGGAAACCCGGACAGACAGCGAGGGCAACGAGTACGAAGTGGAGGTGCCATACACCTGGTATATCTGCACCGTCACGCTGGAAAATTTTGACCTCTCTCATGTGCCGGTCTACATCATGGGCGAGGATCAGCTTTCCATGTACGCCGTGTATATGTCCACCCTGGGCAACCGGCCGGATCTGTTTCCGTCCTCCGGGTATGTGGGCAAGTACATCGAGAACCCGCCTACGGCCTGGGACATCCCCGCCGAGTACCTGACGGATGAACGGTTTGCTACCCTCATCACCGAGGCGGAGAAATACCTGGGATACCCCTATGTGTGGGGCGGGAGCAGCCCGGAGACATCGTTTGACTGTTCCGGCTTCGTCAGCTATGTGCTGACCAGCACCGGCCTGTGCAATACCGGGCGGCTGGGCGCTCAGGGGCTCTACAATATCTCCACGCCGGTATCCGACCCCCAGCCCGGTGATTTGGTGTTCTTCGTGGGCACCTATGACACCAGCGGTATCTCCCATGTGGGTATTTATGTGGGCGATGGGATGATGCTGCATTGCGGAGACCCGATTTCCTACACCAATTTGAATACAAGTTACTGGCAGTCTCACTTTTATGCCTACGGCCGGCCGCCGTACAACTGATGGGAGGTGAAGCACACATCAATATGGTTTCCTATGGGGGCGGTGTCAACAGCACCGCCCTTTTAGTCGGCCTGCACCAGCACCGTATCCCGGTAGACCTGATCCTCTTTGCGGATACCGGGGCGGAGCATCCCCACACCTATGCCTACCTGGACATCATGGACCGCTGGCTGAAGGACCACGGGATGCCGCCCATTACCAGAGTGTATAAAACCACGCGGGACGGAAAGCGGCTGACCTTGGAACAGGAGTGTTTGCAGAGCGGCACCCTGCCCTCTATGGCCTACGGTTTCAAGCGGTGTTCCCTGAAACACAAGATCGGGCCGCAGGACAAGTTCTGCAACCGCTACCCGCCCTGCCGCAAGGTATGGGCGGCTGGAAAGCGGGTGGTGAAGTTCATCGGCTACGACGCCGGCGAGAGCTACCGCAGCGACAAGGTGCTGCTGGGCGACCTGGCCGACCCAAAGTACAGCAAGTGGTATCCCCTGATGGAATGGGGCTGGGACCGGGAGGCCTGTCAGCAGGCCATTGAAGATGCGGGCCTGCCCCAGCCGGGCAAGTCCTCCTGTTTTTTCTGCCCCAGTATGCGGGCGGAGGAGATCATCTACCTGCGGGACCACCACCCGAACCTGTTCCGGCGGGCCATCGCCCTGGAGGACAACGCCCGCCCCAATTTGAAAACGGTCCAGGGCCTGGGCCGGAACTACTCATGGAAAGAACGATTTGGAAAGGAGTTTTGCGAACATGGCAACTGTTGAGAAGATCCGCCGCGACATCGAAAAGACCAGGGAGAAGATCTCCGAGCAGCAGAAGCGCCTCCGCGCCCTGGAGGCGCAGCTCACCGAGGAGGAGAACCTGGAGATCGTCCGCATGGTCAAGGCGGTAAAGATGGACAACCGGGAGCTGACAGCCTTCCTGAAGGCCTATGCCAGCGGCCTCATCACCCTGCCGGAAGGCATGATGGAGGCGGAGGCCGCGGCGGACCCTGGCGAGAATGACATGGAGGACACCAAGTATGAAGAATAAGAAGATCATCCGCCTGTTTACGGCGGCCCTGGCCGTGGCGCTCTGTGCCACGGCCTTTGCTGTCCCTGCCTTTGCCGGCGGCGGGGATGGCGAACCCTACTACACCGAAACTGCCGGGACAGAGGCCGCTCCCACGGGGGATGCCGAGTCCCCGGAGGTCACTGTGACCGATGATGAAGATACTGCTGGCAACAATGATACGCAGGCCGGCGCTGATACTCTGGATCAGCTTGCCGAACTGCTCGGCGGTCTGGGGACCGTCACGGTCACCGAGGAGGGTATCCAGTTTACCCCTGATGCGGAGGGATTGGAGACCCAGCAGATCGGGACTGTGACCACCTGCGGGGGAAACCTGAATGTCCGCACTGGCGCGGGGCTGGAAAACGACGCATTTACCCAGCTTCCCAACGGGGCGCAGGTGGAAGTCATCGGCACCGAGGACGAATGGGTCAAGGTGCTTCTGCCGGAGCGCGAGGGCTATGTCCATTCCGATTACCTGACCATCACGGACACGGGCACCTTCTCCCTCTCCCTGGATGGGGCGGAGCTTTCCTCGCTCCTGGAGCTGTTCACTTCCGGCCTGTCGGATGGGACAGGCGCTGCCCTGACCCCGGACGGGAACCTCTCCCTTGTGGATGACATCGGCGGAACCGCCTCCGGCAAACAGTTCATCACGGTGGAGACAAAAAGCGGAAATGTGTTTTACCTCATCGTTGATCGGGATGATGAAGGAGCGCAGACTGTTCACTTCCTCAATCAGGTGGATGAAGCCGATCTGATGGCCTTAATGGAGGATGGGGAGACCCAGGAGGAGGAACCCGCGGTCTGCACCTGTACCGAGAAGTGCCAGGCCGGGGCGGTGAACACTTCCTGCGAGGTGTGCGCGGTGAATATGGCCGAGTGCGCCGGCGCGGAGCCGGAGCCGGAACCCGAACCGGAGCCGGAGGAGGAGAAGTCCGGGGGCATGGGCGCCCTGGCGCTGGTCCTGGTGCTGGTGGTGCTGGGCGGCGGCGGAGCCTTCGCCTACATCAAGTTCATCCGTCCCAAGCAGGCGTCCAAGGCCAGCGCAGACCCGGACGACTATGATTTTGCGGATGAGGAGGAGTATATCAACGAGGACGAACCTGAACAGGAGGAAGAAACGGAGGATACGAAATGAAGCTGGTGATCTGCGAGAAACCGAGTGTTGCAAAATCCATCGCGTCGGCCCTGGGTGTCACATCCAGGGCCGACGGCTGTTTTGAGGGGAACGGGCTCATTGTTTCCTGGTGCGTGGGCCATCTGGTGTCCCCGATGGACGCGGCGGGGTATGACCCTGGCTACAAGAAATGGCGGTATGATGACCTTCCCATTTTGCCGGAGCCCTTCCGTTATGTGCTGGTGAAGGACAAGGCGGACGCCTTCCAGAACTTGAAGCGGCTCATGGACCGGGAGGATGTCACCGAACTGGTCAATGCCTGCGACGCCGGGAGGGAGGGTGAGCTCATTTTCCGGCTGGTCTATGAGATGGCGGGCTGTACCAAACCCTTCTCCCGGCTGTGGATCTCTTCCATGGAGGACGCGGCCATTCGGGAGGGCTTTGCCGACCTGCGCCCCGGTGCGGAGTATGACCCGCTGTATCAGTCCGCCCTCTGCCGCCAGAAAGCGGACTGGCTCATCGGGATCAATGCCACAAGACTTTTTTCTGTTCTCTACCACCGCACCCTGAATGTGGGGCGGGTGCAGACGCCCACCCTTGCCATACTGGTGGACCGGGACTGGAAGATCACCAGCTTCAAGAAGGAGAAATACCACCATGTGCGCCTGGTCCTGGACGGGGCCGAGGCGGTCAGCGAGCGGATCACCTCCCCGGAGGAGGCGGAGACCCTGCGGGCGGCCTGTGCCGCTGGTCCGGCGGTCTGCACCTCTGTCACCCGTGAACAGAAGAAAGAGGCGCCGCCCAAACTCTACGACCTGACCACTTTGCAGCGGGAGGCAAACCGGGTGTTCGGCTACACGGCAAAACAGACGCTGGACTACGCGCAATCCCTCTATGAGAAGAAGCTACTGACCTATCCCCGGACGGACAGCCGGTATTTGACCGCTGATATGGCGGAGACCGCTTCGGCGGTCCTCCACCTGGCGGCCAAGGTGCCGCCCTTTGATGGATGCGCCGAGTTCTTCCCGGATGTGACCCTGCTGGTGAACGATGGGAAGGTATCCGACCACCACGCCATCATCCCCACCCTGGAGCTGGAGAAGGCTGACTTGTCCGCTCTGCCCGTGGGCGAGCGCAATATCCTTCTGCTGGTGTGCCGGGAGCTGCTGTGCGTGGTTGCGGAGCCCTTTGTGTACGAGACTGTCACGGCGACCTTTACCTGCGGCGGGCAGACCTTCACCGCCAAGGGCCGCCATGTGCTGTCCCTGGGGTGGAAGGACATTGACCGCATTTTCCGCGCTTCCCTGAAAGAGGAGCCGGAGGACGAGGCGGAACCCGCCGCCCTGCCGGACTTCACCGAAGGTCAACTTTTTAACCGGGTGAAGGCCGCTGTCACCGAACACTTCACCGCCCCGCCCAAGGCCTACACGGAGGACACCCTCCTGGCGGCGATGGAGACTGCCGGAAAAGACGATATGCCGGAGGATGCCGAGCGTAAGGGCCTGGGCACCCCGGCCACCAGGGCGGCGATCCTGGAAAAGCTGGTGGCGGCCGGTTTTGTGGAACGCAAGGGAAAAAGCCTCATCCCCACCAAGGCGGGGATCAACCTGGTCACTGTCCTGCCGGATACGCTGACCTCTCCCATGCTCACGGCGGAGTGGGAACAGAAGCTGACCGGCATTGCCAGAGGCGAGGCGGACCCCGCTTCGTTCATGGATGGGATTTCTGAAATGACGCGGGAGCTTGTGAAAAATTACTCCCACATTTCCGAGGAGGGGCAAAAGCTGTTTGCCCTGGAGCGTGAGACCGTGGGCCTCTGTCCCCGCTGCGGCAAGCCGGTGTATGAGGGCAAGAAGAATTTTTACTGCTCCGACCGCTCCTGCCAGTTTGTGCTGTGGAAGGATGACCGCTTCTGGACCTCCCGCAAAAAGGAACTGACCAAGAAAATGGCCGGCGACCTGCTGAAAAAGGGCCGCACCTCCGTCAAGGGGATGTGGTCTGAAAAGAAGGGCGCCTCCTATGACGCGGTGGTGGTGCTGGATGATACCGGCGGGAAGTATGTCCGCTTCAAGCTGGAGTTCCCCAAACGGAAGGAGGGCGTGAATGGCAAAAAGTAAATCTGATATTTCCCTGAATGATCTGAAAGCAATGCTCCCCCAGGAGGGGAGCATTGCGGAGCAGGAGGCGGCACTTCGGGCTTTGACCACCCTTTCTCAGGAGGACCGGAACCTTCTGGCCGCTGTGCAGGAGTCTCCCTATCGTCTGACCACGCTGGAGCAATTTCGGGAGTTCCCCGCCAATACCGAGTATTTCATCCTGGAGTCCCGTGTCAATAAACTGGATACGCTGGGATGGCGCTATCTGTTTGAGCATACAGATATAGTTTTCCCGGATGAGTTGCTGAAGGCCATTGATCCCGTTCCTTTTGGCAAATACGCCATGCAGGAGGAACAGGGCTGTTTTACCAGCAGGGGCTATTTAACGCTGTCCGGGGACGAGTGGCAGCATGACCGCCCCCAGGAGAAGCAGACGGACCGGAAACCCTCCATCAAGGAACGGCTGGAGCAGAGCAAGCAGGAGTGCATGGGAAAAAACAAGGCGCCGGCGCCCCACAAGGGGAAGTCCGAGCCGGAATTGTAAGGAGGTGCGTATATGCCCCATTATGAATATGACAAGGATTATCCCTTCGCCGCCTTCATCACCAACTTGGGCAAGTACAACGAGGGCTCCCTGGTGGGTGAATGGGTGAAGTTCCCCACCACGGCGGAGGAGCTGCAAAAGGTGTTTGAGCGGATCGGCATTGGCTCCAAGGACGACTTCGGGCAGCCCTATGAGGAGTGGTTCATCACCGACTATGACTGCTATGTGGACGGCCTCTATGACAAGCTGGGCGAGTATGAGAACCTGGACGAGCTCAACTACCTGGCCTCCAAGCTGGACGAGATGAGCCAGGGCGAGTACGAGCAGTTCCAGGCGGCTATGGAGATCGGCGACCATTCCGGCAGTTTGCAGGAGATCATCAACCTGACCGAGAACCTGGACTGCTACGATGTGTACCCCGACATCCGCGACCATGACGACCTGGGCCGGTATTACATTGAGGAGCTGGACGCCATGCAGGTGCCGGAGCACCTGCGGAACTACATCGACTATGAGGCCTACGGCCGGGACGTCGCCCTGGAGGAGGGCGGCGAATTTACCGACTTCGGCTATGTGCGGGATACCGGGGACACCTTCCATGAATATTACGATGGCGAACACGGCAGTATCCCGGAGGAATACCGGGTGATGACCTTCCAGGACGATATTCCCGAAGAAGAAATTTCGGAATGGGCAATGGACATTGCCTACGATATGGACGAGTTTTTTCGCCAGCACGACCCGCAGTACGCCGCCGAGCACCCGGAGGAACATGCGGCGAGGGAGGAAATTTACGAAAACCTGATGGCCGGCCGCATTTCCGCCCTGGATGAGAAGCTGGCCGCCCTGGGGCAGACCCAGGAGGACTATCTGCCTTCCGAAATCGAGAAGTTCAAGGACGCCACCGGGTATGAGGAATTTCTTGACTTTGATCCGGCTGTAATCAAAGCGGCACTGGAGGACCCGGACAAGTCCCATGTGGACGAGATGCTGGCCTTTGCGGAGCAGGCGGGCCGGGACTATGAGGCGGAGCTGGCCGGGCAGGCCACGGCACCCTCCCCGGATGACCGGGAGACCGGCGAAACAGTGCGGACCCCCAGGGGCACCTTCTATGTGACGGATATGAGCCGGGAACAGATGGAGGCGGCCGGGTATGGCTTCCACCACCAGTCTGACGATGGGAAGTATCTCATCATGGGCAACGGCTCCCGCTCTTTCGCTATCCGCAATGAGGAGGCCCAGGAGCACGCCGCCCCGGAGAAAATGATGGTCCTTGTGGTAGAGCCGATGAAGGAACCCTACCTGAAGGAGATCGACCTTGGCCTCCATTCGCTGCAAGCGGAGGTGGGCGGCGACATTGCCGCCTCCTATCCCTTCTCTGACCCGGTGGGGCTGGTCTGCAACGATGAGGGCAAGCTGATCGGCCTGGAGCTGAACCGGGGCCTGCGGGATGAGGATGGAAACCTCTATGACATCATGGCCGGCACCTTCCTGGTGGTGGGCCTGGGTGAGGAGGACTTCACCTCGCTGCCCCCGGAGCTGGCGCAGAAGTATATGGAACACTTCAAGCAACCGGAGCAATTTATTAACCTGAACGGGCAGATCATCGCCCTGCCGGTGGAACCAGAGAACCCCCTTCGCACCGCAGAGATGACCGTGGAGGACGACTACGGGATGATTGATGGGGTCATCAACAACGGCCGCAAGGGCGAGGAGCTGGAGGCGGCGAAGGGTGAGGTGCGCCGGACCTCCCCGGAGAAAAAGCCCTCCATCCGGGAACGGCTGGAGGCGGCGAAAAAGGAGTGCGGCGAACGCAAGCCCCCGGACAAAGCCCACCAGAAGAAGCCCCCGGAGCACGACCTATGAGCCGGAGCAAGAAGTGGCGGCTGGAATGGGCTTTCTTCCTGGGGGAGAACGGCCGCCGCAAGTACAACAAGGTCTGCAAGGGCTGCGCCCACCCCTGCAAGCAGAGCTTCCGGGCTGTCCTCATCGCCTGTCCCCATTACCAGTCCGCACGCTCAAAAAAGTGCGGCGATAGAGGTTGAAAATGGGGCGAAAAATCGCTTGTGGCGGCTTTTCCGGGAGTAGCCTTTATGATTACCATGTGGGCGTGCCCCTCCGATTTGAGGGGTGCAGAGAGGCTGTTTTGAACACTTTTCCATAACAGAGCGGGAGCGCCGCCTTCGGTTTGAGCCGAGGGTGACGCTCCCGCTTCTTTTTTTGTTCTCTTTTTTCTCTTTCAATCAGGATCGGATAGGACAGGATAGGAAGAATATTCGCCGTAGTAGGCGCTGTGGGAATGTGCGTAAACGGTCATGTTTGTGGAGCTGTGGGAAACGATGTTTGCGGGCTGTGGGAAAGCCGGCGGCTTTTCCATCGGGCCGTGAATGTCTGTTTTCCATCGGCGGAGCGGCCGTTTTCCACATTTCCATAGTGCGGTTACCCCACAATCAGGCGGTAGATGGTGAGGGGCACATACCACGCCGCCACCAGCAGGCGCCACACCAGGACGAAACCCCCGATGAGTCCGCCGATGATGAAGTTCAGCGCGAACAGCGCGGCGCCGCCGCCCAGGGAGCTGCCGCCCGGCACGATCCAGACGCACATCCGATGGATGCCGAAGGGCAGGCCGCAGAGTATCCAGAGCCAGAGAAGATCCAGCTCCCCATTCCTGATGCAGGCGGATTTGAAAATGCAGTACAGCAGCCCGGCGATGGCGACGGGCAAAACTGCCTTCTTGAAAAATTCCTTGATGGCCTCGGTTCTCGTCATTGGCGGCACCTCCATTCCTGCCTCCATTATACCGGGAAAATCTGACTGCGCCCAGGGCCTTTTGAAAAGTCTGGTAAAGGCGCACAACCTCCGCTATTCCAGCTCGTTATTTCGCTGCCTCTGCGGTTCGGCCTCCCTCGGCTTTTCCAGCAGGGCCTCCACATTCTGGCGGAGGGTGTCGTACTCCCGTTCCTCCCGCTGGGCTTTTCTATATTCCGATTGCAGGGTGGCCTTCCTGGCGGTGAGTTCATCCATTTCGGCCCGGAGCCGTTGGGCGGCGGGCAGGGGTACGGCGTTCAACCGTTTCAGCTCCCTTGCCGCCGCCTCAAACAGAATGATCTCCCCCTCATGCCCCCGGAGGAATTTCTCCTTGTCCCTGGACTGGCGGTATTGGTCATACAGGGGACGGAGCTGGCGGTAGGTGGCGGCGTGCTTCATGGTGAGAGTCAGCCGCTCCATTTCCTTCTCCGTTGCCCGGAGGGCTGCTTTCACCCTGGCGGTGGCGGCCGCCGCCCCGTTGCAACGCTCGGTCAGCTCCTCATAGCTGGAGATCCCATGTTCGGTCAGAAAGTTCAGCGTTTCAGCGGCCCGTTTCAAATTCTCGATGGTCGCCCAGTGCTTGTAACCGGCGCTCTGCTGGGCTTTGAGATTGTTCTGAATGTCGATGAGCAGGCTGGGCTTCCCGGTGCGCTGCTGGGGCTGGCGGGAGGGCCTGGGCCTTCCGGCGATCCGGGCGGTCAGGGCCTCCTCGGCATAATCGGCGCCCAGGGTTTTCAATCGGGTGAACCGTTCCTGGCCCGGAGCCCTGGCGGATATGTACTTGCCCCGTTTCAGTTCGTACCCTTCCCGCTGAAGGCGGCGGAGCAGGTCCTCCAGGTCAGAGCAGCCGGGCAGGAGCCGGTCAATGGCGGCACGCAGCTTCGCCTTGTAGCTGGTGCCGTTCTGTTCCGCCTGATGCTCAATGTAGCTCTTGCCCTTGTCCCTGCCGGGAACGATGACGGACAGGCCATGTTCTTTGCAGATCCGGTCACTGGTGCGGCGGATGAAGTGATAGCTCCGCTTATTGGAGTGATAGTGCTTGTGGTCCTGAAAGCTGACCGCATTGAAAATCAGGTGATTATGAACGTGGTCTCTGTCTATGTGGGTGGTAAGGACAAATTCATACTTGCCGCCCAGGACCTCCCGCGCCAGCTCCATGCCGATCCGGTGGGCTTCCTCCGGCGTGACCTCCCCAGGCTCAAACGCCTGGATGAGGTGCCTGCCCAGGTTCTGTCTCTTATACACATCTCCGAGCCCGCGAGACTAAGGCGAATCTCGTATGCCG
>ENA-OUUV01000695-OUUV01000695.1-human-gut-metagenome-genome-assembly--contig:-NODE-695-length-19838-cov-6.638983_pt1 | contig 19838 bp, 16 predicted proteins | sample MGYA00237952_ERZ548838 | MGnify/ENA primary metagenome ERZ548838 (study PRJEB26490, sample SAMN05194705) | human gut metagenome | biome: terrestrial biome; feature: human-associated habitat; material... | reverse complement strand
TCGGGAGGTGAGGTATAATGCTTGATTTCGGAAAGTGGATCGTTGAGGTCGCTGTAAACGGCGTTAAGAGCGGCAGTTTTGACAGAGCGTGGGCGGCTATGCAGCTCGGCAATCATTACAGCCGTGACAGGATAACGGCAGAGGACATTGCAAGGTTTGACGCGGAGATCGATGAGTATGAGGCAGAGATGAAGGCAGAGCAGGAAGAGATCAGCGACGAGCTGATTGAAATAACAGATGCCGAATAGGCGGAAAGGACAAAAAAAATGAGCAAGATACAGATAATTATTGACAGCATAGCAGGTGCTGTCGGGGCAGTTTTAGGCTTTATGTACGGCGAGGTGAACGGACTGTTCTGGGCGCTGATTGCGTTTATGGCACTGGACTATATCACGGGTGTGATTGTGGCGGTCATAGAAAAGCGTTTGTCATCGGAAGTCGGTTTCAGAGGTCTGGCAAAGAAATTTCTGATACTGGTTTTCGTGGCGGTCGGTCACATCGCCGACACATACATACTCGGCGGAACTCCTGCCGCAATGTCGGCTGTGATGTTGTTTTACATTGCAAATGAAGGTATCAGCATAATTGAGAATGCCGCCGCACTGGGGCTTCCAGTGCCGAAAAAATTAACCAATATAATGGAGCAAATCAAAAATAAGAGCGAAAGCGAGGAAAAATAATATGAGCAATAGTCCGTTAATCAGTTACACGAGGATAAGCCCTCACAGAAACAGTCCAAGAAACCACAAGATAGACACTATCACGATACACTGTGTAGTCGGTCAGTGCGCGGTTGAGCCGCTCGGCGAGCTCTTTCAGACGAAAGAGGCTTCGTCAAATTACGGTATCGGATATGATGGCAAAATCGCAATGTATGTTGAGGAAAAAGACCGTTCCTGGTGCTCCTCGAGTGCAAGCAATGACAACCGAGCTATCACAATAGAGTGCGCAAGTGACAGTTATGAGCCGTATGCTATCAATGACAAGGTATACAAGTCACTGATTAAGCTCTGCGTGGATATATGCAAAAGAAACGGCATTAAAAAGCTAATGTGGAAAGCCGATAAATCGCTCATCGGACAGGTCGACAAGCAGAATATGACCGTACACAGATGGTTTAACTCCGGCAAATCCTGCCCGGGCGAGTACATATACAGCAGACTCGGTAAAATCGCCAATGAAGTCAATGCTCAGCTCGGTGTAAAGAACAATACAGCCGCTGCTTCAAAGAAATCAAATACCGAGATAGCTAAAGAAGTAATACGCGGATCGTGGGGTAACGGTGTAGAGCGCAAGCAGAGATTGACTGCTGCCGGCTATAATTACACGGCTGTACAGGCAGAAGTTGACAGAATGCTCGGTAAGAAAACATCGACAGTTTCCAAACCTGCTAAAATCAGCAAGGGTGACCGTGTGAAAATAAAGCAGGGCGCAACCTGGTACGGCGGAACTAAGGTCCTTACAGGCTGGCTGCTTGAAAAAACGTGGATTGTCGATGAAATTGTCGGCAAACGTGCTGTGCTCGGCAAGGATACTACGGGCGTTTTTGACATACAGTCGCCGATAGACGTTAAGTACCTGAAAAAATAAGTACAATAGTTATCCCCCGGCGGAGCAAAATTGTGGCTCTGTCGGGGGATTTTTTGTTTGATATATAGTTAGCTTCCTAACTTGACTAGCATTTGACTAGTACTTTTCTGAATTTGTATGTATTTTTGCGCAAATTTACGTTTTCAATAATAAAAATCCAAGTAAGTAAAAACCCTCGCAAACCCGTCTGTAATGCGGATTTACGAGGATTTGAATTTGGTACGCCTGATGCGATTCGAACGCACGACACATAGCGTCGGAGGCTATTGCTCTATCCAACTGAGCTACAGGCGCAAATGTAAAGGGCTGACGGTTGTCAGCCCTTTTAGTATAACATACTTTATACGATTTTGCAAGTACAATTACTTGAGCAGGGATTCTGTAGCCGCGATCTTTACTGCAACGCAGAATACCTCCATAGCCTTTGCAAGCTCTGCTTCTGTAGGATATGTCGGAGCAATACGGATATTGTTGTCGTGAGGGTCTTTGCCGTAAGGATAAGTAGCGCCTGCGCCTGTCAGAACAACTCCCGCCTGCTTGCAAAGCTCAACAGTACGCTTTGCAGTGCCGTCAAGACCGTTGAATGAGATGAAATAACCGCCGTTGGGCTTGTGCCATGAGCCGAAGCCTGTGGGAGCAATCTCCTTGTCGAGCATATCAAGAACAATCTTGAACTTAGGCTCGATTAGAGCTCTGTGCTTCTTCATATGCTCCTTGATACCGTCAAAATCCTTGAAGAAACGAGCGTGTCTTAACTGGTTGAGCTTATCGTAGCCGATAGTCTGGAATGTCATCTGGCTCTTGATAAACTTGATGTTTTCCGCACTGGCACCGATGAATGCAAGACCGCCGCCGGGGAACGAGATCTTCGATGTGGACGCAAACATAAATACCATATCCTGCTTGCCTGTCTTTTTAGCTTCTTCAAGGAGGTTCAGCAGAGTGTCGGGAGTATCTGTGAGGTGATGAACGCAGTAAGCGTTATCCCAGAATATTCTGAAATCCTTTGCTTTAGGCGAAAGATTTGCAAAACGCTTTACCGTTTCGTCCGAGCAGGTGATACCTTCGGGATTGCTGTACATAGGTACGCACCAGATACCCTTGATAAGCTCGTCTTCGCTTACCAGCTTTTCTACAACGTCCATATCGGGACCATCGGGGGTATAAGGAACTGTAATCATCTCAATGCCGAGGCTCTGGCAGATAGCAAAGTGCCTGTCGTAACCGGGGGCGGGGCAGAGGAACTTTACCTTCTCGTTCTTTCCCCAGGGCTTGTCGCCGCCGAGTACGCCGAGCAGCATCGCTCTTGCCATTGTATCGTACATAAGCTGAAGGCTTGAGTTACCGCCGATGATTATCTCGTCATGAGCAACACCGAGCATAGGCATACAAAGTCTTTTTGCTTCTTCTATACCGTCAAGTACACCGTAGTTACGGCAGTCAACACCGGTTTCTGACATATAATCACCGTCAAGGCAATGCGTCAGCATATCAAGCGATAAATCAAGCTGTGCAGGAGAGGGCTTGCCTCTTGACATATCCAGCTTCAGACCCTGCTTGCAAAGCTCGTCATACTGCTTTTTAGCTTCTTCATTCAGCTTTTTCAGTTCATTCTTTTCCATTATTGCAAACTCCTTATGATAAAGAATTTTAACGCAGTTCTTCACTGCACCCATGCTTTAATTATAATGCAAATGAAGCCGATTTGCAAGCGTTTTTTCGTTTTCTTGCAAAGAATTATGCAATTTTGTCAAAAAAACGTTGCACAGTAACATAATTATGGCGATTAGCAACTATAAAATATCCATTAAATGTTTAATCTGTGCAACTCGAAATTTTGATTTTTGCATCAAGCGGCAAATGCGGCTGTCACAATGCCGTTGTTGTTTGTGAATGTAATGTCGGTGCTCACCGTCTGCTCGTCAAGCCCCGATAGGTTCAGCGGAACGCTGCAGCGTACATTATACGTCCATTCAAAAGTCAGCGTCGTACTTGTCTTGCCGTCAAGAAAAGCAAGGCTCATATCAAAATCGGTGCTGTCGTTCAGAAGAGCCGTTGCGGATAATGCATCATCATATATTACCGGGAGGGTAACGTTCCGGCGGGTAAGCTCTGTGGGCATGATGTTGCGCATTGAAATGAGCTTAGAATTTCCGTCCGTGTAAACATTAAGCGTAAGGTCGGCACAGTAGAAGCCTACCTGCTTTTGACCGTCAAGCGGTACATCTTCTGCATATCCCTGTACGGAAAAATAACCTGTTCCGTAGTCGGATAATGCAATGCTGAATGTAGGGTTGAATACCGGAGTGCCCTTTGCCAGTATAGCGTCATATGCCGTCAGTGCACCCTCGACTCCGTCCTGAACATCAAGCAGAGCGGTTTCGACCTCTGTCTTGTCAAGTCCCGAATAATAGCTTGCGGATACGGCAAAGCTTGAGCCGTCGCTTATAATTTCACTGTTACTGCCGGCATATACGGGAGTTGTGCGTGTAAGCAGCATATACAGTAAAAGTCCTATTCCCGCAGTAACAAGTACAAGCAGGATAACAAGTACGATTTTTTTCATTTATGCTCCCTTTCAGATGCAGTAAAGATTCATATCCCATGCGGGGATATACGGATGCTGTCTTAAATACAGCTTGTACGCGGGGTTAAGCTCTTTGACCTTAAGCGGAAGAGCAAACATATCCTCGGTTCGATGATAAAGAGAAACAAGGAGTTTAGGCTTGTCCCGCTGTATTACTGTTTTACTGCCGTCAAGCGCCTCGCTTTCACTGCCCTCAACGTCATATTTTATATAAGTTATGTGCTCGTCCTTTACAAAGCTGTCAAGACTGCGCATATCTATTTCTTTGATTCTTGACGGATTTATCGGCTTGCCCTTTTCGTAAGGGATAAGCGATGAATTTCTTCCGCCCTTTGATATGAACTCGCATACTGTGTCACAGCTCCATGCGCCTGCATTTACCGTCCTGAAATCATAAGGGTTCAGCTTGTAGTGTATGCGTTTCATCTTTGCGTAATTCTTCCCGTCAGGCTCCATTGCAAAAATCCTGTTGAAGCGCCCGCCGGTGACTCTCAGAAACTCGGATATGGTATCGCCGTTGTACGCACCAAGGTCTGCATAGGTTTCGTTTTCACCGAGCGCAAGGATGCCATAGCCGTCCGATTTGTCTGTCTGATTGCGGATAAGCGGTTGTATTCTGCCTGTTATACGGTATTCGAGCCAGCCGTCAAAAACCTGCTTTGATTTTTCGTCCGAAAGCATCGAGTAAACTCTTTCGAGCTCGGTTCTGTGTTCTTCGGCATATTCTTTTGTGAATAATCCGCCGCCTATCACGGGAACATCAGGGGCATATAATTCGTGTCTGTCCGAAATGGCTATGATCCGCTGTATCACCTCGTCAATATGCGTTCCGAACGCAACGAGTATGATACAGTCACCAAACTGCTGTTCAATATCTGACAGTTTTTTTACCTCAAAGCCCGCAAAGCTGTGACCTCTCACAAAGTCATCGCTTGCCATAAAGCCCGATACTTTCACATTCTTTTCGGCGCAGACATCAAGTATTTTCTGTGCGCCGTCACCCATGCCGTATATTATTATCGGCTTTGAGGTCGCGGCTAAGTGCTCCCAAAGGCAAACCGCATTTGTTATATCGTACATCTGAACATTCCTTTTCCGTGATTATTCGACAGTTACCGATTTTGCAAGGTTTCTGGGGTGGTCAACGTCAAAGTTTTTAAGTGCCGCAGTATAGTATGCGATAAGCTGCAAAGGAACTACTGCCACAAGCGGCATCAGAAGATCTCTGGCAAGCGGAAGCATAACGGGATAATCAACATCGTTTTCGTCAAACCTCATATCTTCGCTGTAGACCATTATTACAGTTGCACCTCTTGTTTTTACTTCCTTTATGTTGCTCATAGTCTTTTCATAAAGAGTGTGCTGAGTTGCGACTGCAATCACAGGCATTCCATCTTCAATAAGCGATATAGTGCCGTGCTTCAGCTCGCCGGCGGCATAGCTTTCGGAGTGGATATATGAGATCTCCTTGAGCTTAAGGCTGCCCTCCATGCTGAGTGCATAGTCAAGACCTCTGCCTATATACAGCAGGCTGTCTGCACTCATAAGCTTTGAGGCTACCTTCTGATATTGCGTCTGGTCGTCAACGCATTTCTGCACTTTTGACGGAATTTCGGCAAGCTCCGATATCAGCTGTCTGCACTCTGCTTCGTCTATGGCATTTCTTGCGTATGCTACGCGGAAAGCCAGCAGATACATAAATGCTGTCTGCACCATATATGCCTTTGTGGAGCATACCGATATCTCAGGACCGGCAAGCGTGTACATTACCATTTTTGCTTCTCTTGCTATAGATGAACCTACTACATTGACAATGGCAAGCGTATCCGCTCCGATAGAATTTGCAAGCTTCAAAGCGGCAAGCGTATCTGCGGTTTCGCCCGACTGCGAGATTATTACCACAAGATCATCAGGGGCAAGCAGAGGATCACGATAGCGGAACTCCGATGCGATATCCACAACAACAGGAGTGCGCGCGAGCTTTTCTATGACGTATTTTCCGACCATACCGGCGTGCATAGCAGAACCGCATCCTACTATATAGATATGATGGTAGCTTCTCAGTTTTTCATCGGTAAGACCGCATTCCGAGAAGTCGGGCATACCGTTTTTGATCCGGGGATTTATAGTTTTTTTGAGCGCATCGGGCTGTTCGCATATTTCCTTCAGCATAAAATGTGCGTAACCGCCCTTTTCGGCTGCCGAAACGTCCCAGTCGGCAATCTGTATCTCCTTTTCTATGACATTTTTGTGCATATCATAAAATGTTACACCGTCTGCAGTGATATCCGCAACTTCTCCGGGTTCAAGCAGATAGTATTCTCTTGTGTATTCAATTATCGCTGTGACATCGGACGCGATAAACATTTCGCCCTTTCCCTTGCCGACTATCAGAGGACTTTCTTTTCTTGCCGCGAATATGCGGTTTTTGTGTTCTCTGAACATTATACCGAGCGAATAAGCGCCCTCTATATCAGCAATTGTCCTGATTATAGTATCAATAGGGTCGCCGTCGTAGTTGTAGTCAAGCAGCTTTGCGACAGCTTCCGTATCGGTCTGACTTTCAAAGCCGTAGCCCTTTGATATGAGAAATTCTTTCAGCTTGCGGTAGTTCTCGATAATACCGTTATGAACAATGGATACTCTGCCGTTTCCTATAGGGTGAGAGTTGATATCGCTCGGCTCGCCGTGCGTTGCCCAGCGTGTATGACCTATGCCTGCGGTAGCAGTGAAGTGAGGTTCGTTCTCGAGCTTTTTGATAAGACCGTCCTTGAGTTTTCCTTTTGCTTTGACGGTTTTTATCCTGTCGCCCTCAAATACGGCTATGCCTGCGGAGTCATAGCCCCTGTATTCAAGCTTCGTGAGCGAATTTACAAGTATTGCGGTGCATTCTTTTGCACCGACATATCCTACTATTCCACACATAAATTTATTCCGCCTTTCGTAAACCGGAGTCTGTATATCCGAGATATACGCTATAAAATACTATTCTGATTTTTCTTTAATAAGTACAAAGCCGTCGGCTTATACAAAATACAGTATAACACATTTGACGCTAAAAGGCAAGTGTGCCGATGCAATTGATGTTGACACGGTCAACGGTTCGTGATAAAATATAGTAACACAAACGATTCGATTTGTGAGAAATAATATTATGAAAAAAGCAAGAAATAATGTTCTTGAAGGAGGAATTACGATGGTTTCACAGGCAGAGTACATTTACGCATATCTGTCGGAAAATATGTTCGTTCCGACTGTTATGTTCTGGGTCGCTATAGCCATAGCCATTACATCTGTAGTATGTTTTATCCTTGCGCCGCTTTACAGTAAAGGAAAACACGGTGGTGTGAAAGTCTTGGCGCAGATCATTACAATACTCGACTTTATCGGCGGTATCGGTTGCATACTGGTTTTCGCCGGGGTATCAGTGCTTTCGCTTCTGTCAGCAGACGGTGCATTCGCTGACGCTTCACTGCCGGTACAGGAAAAAATACTCGGGATACTGCTTGCTCCGACAAGGTTCGGTATGTCGCTTGACAGCTTTGTATCCGGAGATCTGTCGGCGGGCACTGTAATACTCTTCTACGGACTTTATTTCGGCGTTTCCGGTTTGCTTGGCATAATCACGTTTATTGTCAACAGTTCGGCAAGAGGTAAGTATAACGGCATAAACGGAAAGATAAGAGGTGCAGCTGCTCCTCAGGGAGCGCCCGGGTATAATCCTTATCAGCCATATGGTCAGAACGGACAGAATATTCCGCAGGGCTATCCCCAGCAGTATCAGCAGAATGTACCGCAGGGCTATCCTCAGCAGTATCAGCAGAATGTACAGCAGGGCTACCCTCAGCAGTATCAGCAGAATGTACCGCAGGGCTACCCTCAGCAGTATCAGCATAATGTATCACAGAGTTACCCTCAGCAGTATCAGCATAATGTATCACAGAGTTACCCTCAGCAATATCAGAATAATTCTCAATATCAGAGCAATTCCGGAGAACCGACAATACTTACTCCTGAGATGTCCGAACAGCCTGTTGCCGCTGTTCCTGTGATGAATGCACAGCCTGCTCCCGGTTATGCCGAGCCTGTACCTGAACCGACAGCTCCGACAGTTCCTGAAACAATACAGCCCGAAGCACCTACAGAGTCTGTTTCAGAGGTCACACAGCCCGAAGCGCCTATAGAGTCTGTTTCGGAGGTCGTACAGCCCGAAGCGCTTACAGAGTCTGTTTCGGAGGTCGTACAGCCCGAAGCGCCTACAGAGTCTGTTTCAGAGGTCGTACAGCCCGAAGCGCTTACAGAGTCTGTTTCAGAGGTCATACAGCCTGAAGCGCCTACAGAGTCTGTTTCAGAGGTCGTACAGCCCGAAGCATCTGCTCAATCCGCAGCCGCGAGCTTCTGTGAGAACTGCGGAAATGCGCTTGTACAAGACGCAATATTCTGCCCTAACTGCGGTCACAGAGTGAACACAGCTCCGACAGCAGTCTGCACAGGCTGCGGTGCAAAGCTGCCTGATGGGGCGGCATTCTGCACAGCTTGCGGAAAGAGAAGCGGAACATAAATTGTTAGTGATGATAGTGAGCCGTTGCTATACGGCTCATTTTTGTACATCTTAAAGCACATAGGGTATAAAAAATTGTATCAATTAACGATAGAAAGTCGGAGAGGTATGTGCTAAAATTATTAACGGTGATAATATGAGGAATAAGAAGAATAAACTGAGAGTATGTGAAAATTCAATGGCGCTTGTGTACATATTGGCAATGTCGGGCGGCTTTATGGACGCATATTCCTATATGTGCCGCGGAGAAGTGTTTGCTAATGCACAGACAGGTAACATACTGCTTATGGCGGTAAATCTCGCCAAGGGTAACTTCGGCACGGCGTTGAGATATTTTGCGCCTGTTATGGCTTTTATTGCAGGGGTGGTACTTGCACAGACAGTGCATCATATTTTCAAGGGACGTACTCTTCACAGACGACAGATAGTTATTTTGTTTGAAACTGTTACGCTTTTTGCGGCGGCGTTTATACCGTATGAGCTGAACATTCTGTGCAACTGTATGATCTCGCTTGCCTGCGGTGCACAGGTCGAGGCATTCAGGAAGATAAGCATCAGAGGAGCATATCCTCAGAGTTATGCCTGTGCAACTACAATGTGCATCGGCAATATGAGGACTGCGGCATCGTCAATATGTGAGTATGTTGCACACAGAAATCGTGATGACCTAAGAAAAGGACTGCTTCTGTTCAGTATAAACGCAATGTTTGCTGTCGGTGCGGTAGCGGGCGATCTTTGCGTGACTGCCATAGGGCAGTGGGCGATTATGATATGTGCCGTGTTTATGACAACCGCGTTCATAATCATTACAATGGAAGAAAAAGAAGAGATGTTAAAATAGGGCTATGCCAAAACCCGGAAAAGATAAAGTGAGTCGAAGCGCAAAAATAGTGCGCACGGCTCACTTTTTGTATAGTGCATTTCTATATCGTTTTAGTAATTAACATTGATAGCAGGCTACCTTTTTCCTGACTCCTCATCTCCTCTGCCATAATGGGGTGTTGGCTATAAGACACACAAACGATTGTGTTTCAAATCCCGTCATAAGCGGGACGCTGGCGCTCTGTTCGAGCCGGGGCTGTACAGGTATCTTGGGATAGTGCGTCTTTGGAAAGTTTCGGTGACAGTGCAGTTGCGCCGATACACTCACGAAATTATGAGCACCTTATCGGCACGGATACTGTTTTCAGCGTTGTTAGCTGTATGTTTATTGTTTTGACGTTTTACAATATACTGCATTGTAATTTTAATGAAATTTGATAAACTAAGAAGCTGTGATGAAATTTTTTGCATTTCATCACAGCTTCTTATTTATCTATACAAATTTTATTTATACATTATCTCGTCTTTATTGAACTTCTGCGTGTATCCGAAATAATATCCAAGGTGCGTTGCAACAGGTATTCCCGCATAGCACAGCATATAGATGAACGGCACGAATACAGCCATAGAGTCAATAGTGCTTTCAGGAACTATCATCAGTGACAGCGGATATACAACGCCGTCTATGATCCGGTGTACGAAAGTCATATCAAAATACCACCCGCACAGCTTGTCAAGAAGCAGTAAAACAGACGGAACAAACATTATCAGCATAAGTATCACACCGATAAGCACCCATTTGTTTTCCTTGGGCGGTTCGACCTTGTGAAGTCTTACATATTTCTGCTCTCTGTCGCCGTCACGATAGCCTGCTGTGAACATCAGCGAATAGAATATGAACAGCGTGAGTATAAATACTATAACCTTGAAAAATTCAAAGCTCATAAACGGGGCTGTCGATATAGTCACGATCGTGCTCAACAGATTTCCGAATACCATAAACAGAAATCCGGATAAAAGCAGTTTTATAAAAGGCTGTCTGCCCGATTTAGTGTAATAATCCATTCCTATTCTCCTTGTTCCGAGGAATTATTTTCGGCGGCTTCATTCACTTTGTTGCCCGTCAGAATGTTTGTGAGAACTTCTTTTGCACGCTTTTGATATTCTGCCGAATTTTTGTAGCTTATCATTCCCTCTTTTTCGAGACGGACAGAAAAAGCCAGTGTATCGGGGCAGGAATTTTCCCACTTTGCGTCTTTGACAAATTCCGTATCATTCAGACAAATCCTGAGTTTTCCACTATATTCGCTCATATTGAGCGCTTCGCCGAGGTCTGCAAACATAGTTTCGTATGAAACATCTGTATCTATATAGTCCTGCGAGGGGTCGTATTCTTCCGGTGCTTTTTCGGTCGTGAAAATATCCTCATCGCAGATGTACAGCTCTGCAACGCCGCGCTGTATCTCTCCGTAGAATTTCGCCGTGTTTGATTGCACATACTGGCTGTCTGAGCCTTTTGTAAGATCTATAAAGTATACCGCAACGTGCACATAGCCGTTGTTGTCATAGTCGGGGCAGTACTGCTCGAGCGCAAGCTCAATGTCATTTACCTTTTGATACAGTCCCGGGGCTTTATCGGTGTCGGATATTACGAGCATCACCGTTAAGTCGGGGTCTTCCCTGGTGAATATCTGATATGCGAAGAACGCTATAAGTGCGGCAAAGAACACTCCCACGACCACAAACCATTTGTTACGGTAAAAGAAGTTGTCTATTTTTTTTACCGCGGTCTGCTTTTCCGGCTCTTCGTGCACGTCCTGCTCTATTATATCACTGTCTTCTATAAGTCCTTGCTTGAGCCTTAAAAGCTCTCTCTTTTCATCGCTCTCTTTTGACATTATCTTGCCTTTCCTTAATTGTTTTGCTGAAAGAATACGCCGTCCTGCAGGTTTTTCAGAAATTCCATTGCGTGCTCCTGACTTTCATCGTTTGTGCGGCGCACGGCAATGTATATCGGGGTCGAGAACAGCTGCATCCTTTTCCCGTAGGCGGTATTCCTGATATCTGTCATATATCCGCTTTCGCCCGTTATTTCACCGAGATCGGCAAAAACCGGCTCACCGGATACGGTTGTGAAGCTCTCGTACACGCTTTTTATCTCATCTTCCGGACCGATGAATATCTGGCTGTTGCCGTTCTGAATTTCATTGAAAAGCTCGGTATCGCCTAAAAATTCGTCCGGCACTGCCTGTTCTATGGTAATGTTGCGTTCGCCGTTGCCGTCAAAGTCGGGGGCGTACTGTGCCATTGTGTTTTCAAAATTTGTACGAACGGACATAGCGTAGTTTCCGATGCTGTATATCGTGATATCCGGTTTTTTCTTCACAAAGAATGCCAGATATATTATAACGGCTAATATGATCAGAACTATGCCGCCTGCGATCATCGCTTTGTGATACCACAGAAAGTTCTTTGTCTTTTCCGAGGCGGTCTGCGCCATTCTGACATCATATCCGGTTTCCTGTATATCGCTGTCCTTTTCGTCTATAAGACCCTGCTTAAGCTTAAGCAGTTCACGCACGTCCTTGTTGTTGTCAGCCATTGTTCAGCCCTTTCCGTACCGTTTTGACAAATATTCTATAACTGAAATGTGAATGCAGTTTAAACGCTTTAACATTTTCGGCGTATTTATAAAGTATAGCATATCGGGGAGTTTTTTTCAAGAATGTTTTATTGCGTCCTTACGCCAAACAATGATAAAACCGGCAACAACACATTTCGTGTTATCGCCGGCATTTGTTTTGCATCAACGCTGTTATGAGCTTTTGCCGCCGTACTTTTTGTATAACAGCTCCGTAAGCTTAATGATATCCGTCCGGGTATTGAACACCGATGGAGCAAGGCGCACCGTACCTGTTTCGAGAGTGCCCTGCTTCTTGTGCGCAAGGAAGTTGCAGTGCAGTCCGCCGCGCAGATAAAATCCGTTTTGCGACAGCATATCGGCTGTAACCGAGCTTGTTTCTTCACCTGCGGTAAATGATACGACAGGAAGCGACTTTGCGTTCTCACAGCGGTAGAGCTTTATGCTTTTAATGCTTTCGCATCGTTTTGCAAAAAGCTCACACAGCGACATTTCGTGAGCATAGATCCTGTCGATGCCTTTTGCGGCGACAAATTCAACACCTCTGCCGAGCGCTATTGCTCCCGGAGTGTTTATAGTGCCGCTTTCAAAGCTGTCCGGTAAAAAATCGGGCTGGTTTATATCGCCGCTGGCACTTCCCGTTCCGCCCTCTATAAGGGTGCTCAGCGGAAACTTACCGTCCGTTACGAGAACACCTGTTCCCATAGGACCGTATAAGCCCTTATGCCCGGGAGCGCATATGATATTTATACCGTCCGACAGACTAAGCGGTATAACTCCGGCGGCCTGTGCGCAGTCCGCAATAAGGCAGATATTATGTCTGCGGCACAGCGCCGCTATATCGGAAAGTGGCGTTATTCTTCCGTTTACGTTACAGCCCGCGGTGATCACTATCACGGCGGTATCACGGCGGATAAGCCGCTCAAGCGAAGCCAGGAGCTCACTGTCGCTGTTTCCGCTGTCCGCAATGCTGTAGCTTATCCGCTTCTGCTTATAAAGCGCGTGGAGCGGACGGATAACGGAATTGTGCTCAAGGTCTGATGTTATGACGTGGCAATGTCCCACGCTCTGACATACGCCCTTAACAGCAAAATTTATCGCGTGTGTACAGTTAAGCGTAAATACGGTGTTTTCGGTTTCGCCGCCGAAAAATTCCGCGCACTTTTCCCTTGCTCCGAATACCTGCTTTGAGGTTTCAAGAGAAAGCCTGTGACCCGATCTGCCGGGATTTGCTCCGTAATCGTACAGTGCTTTTTCCGCTGTATGGAGCACCGAAACAGGCTTCGGATAGGTGGTGGCGGCATTGTCAAGATATATCATCCCGCATCACCGCCGTTTCTGATCTCAAGGCAGTTAAGTCCGCCGAGGGACAGCAGTCGGCAGGTCTTGTCGGGGTCGTATTCCGTATAAATTCCGAAACGGCAGCCTTTGGTCGTCGTTATTTTTCCTGTAGAAGATGATATCTTGTAACCGCTGAGAATACGTCTTGCTTTCTCGGCGGCAGTAGCCGAACGCAGTACTATAAAATACATGATGTGCACCTCGTTTCCATATATTAACTGACGTATTATATGCCAAACAACGCAGGAAAGTTACGTTTTTGCGGAAAGATTGCAATATACCGCGCTGCCGATGCCGACTTGCCACAGCTTTGGCGTAAAGCTTAAAAATCAAGGCTTATCAATTGGCTGTTTGAAATTCAGTTACCTAAATTTGCTTAAATTGCAACTTAAATTTACCGGTTTTTGATTAAATATACACATATAATCTTCACTGCGTTTGTGCACATTAACCAAAACTGTTGATAATAAACTGTAGAAATAGTGACTTGAAATTATGAACGGTTTCGGTTATAATATAGATATCTTGGTGTAAACGAATACATACAAGTACGATTAAAAGGAGGACTAAAATGAAACTCTCAAAGAGAATACTCGCTTGTGCGGTTACAGCGGCTATGGCAACATCTATGCTTTCAGCCTGCAACGGTTCAAGCACAACAAGCAGTTCGGCTGACAGCGGTAATGCTTCAGGCAATACAAGCTCAACGGCAAACAGCAGTACTTCGGGTACGGACAATAATTCAACAGGTACGGACAATAATTCAACGGACAATTCTTCTGCAAGCAACAACGGCGGCAGTGTTGTAGAAGCACCTTCAAACGGTACTACACTAAAGTGGCTCGGCTACTATGATCTTAACACAGATGACAAGGAGATCGTAGATAAGTTTGCAGATGAGGGCTATACTGTAGAATATATTTCAACAAGCTCGACCGAATACTTTACAAAGCTCGCACAGCTTGTTGCATCTTCCGACTCTCCGGATATGGTGCGTTATGAGTGGCAGTCATACCCCCACGGTGTAGCAAACAACCTTTACACATCACTTGACGATTATGTAGACTTTGACAGCGATACATGGTCGGGTATGAAGGATATGATCGAGAACTTCAACTACGGCGGCAAGCATTACTATCTTCCTTACCGTGTAAACGCAGGTGTTGTTCTTATCTACAACCAGACAGCTCTTGACGATGAGGGTATCAAGACAGACCCGCTGGAGCTTTATAAGGAAGGCAAGTGGACATGGACTGCATGGAAGGATATAATGACTGAATGGTGCAACATCGGTGATGAGTATTACGGTGTAATGCCCACAGGCTTCGTTGCAATGCCTTTCATAGTTTCGACAGGTACAACGCTTATCGATGTTGACGGTCCTAACAAGCAGATCATCAACAACATGAAGGACGCTAACGTTCAGAGATGTCAGGACTTCCTCGCAGACCTTGCTAAACAGGGCATGGTCAATGCGGAATATACAGATCCCAGCACCTGTCTTACCGATACAAAGACACTGTTTGCGGAATTTGGCCTTGACTGGGGCTGGACATCAGCTCAGGCTGCAGCTAAGGATCAGGATATCAGATTTGTTCCGATACCGAGAGATGATCAGGCTGATGCATACTACACAAACACAGATACATTCGGTTACCTCGTTCCTGCAGGTGCACAGAATATAAAGGCTGCTCTCAAGTATATGGAGATATGCCGTCTTAACGAAATCGACCCTGAACTGATTGCTAAGTCAAAGGCTGAAATGACGGCTGAGCATCTTTATTATCCCAAATGCCCCGAATGCGGCGTTTCAACTGCAGACAAGACTTTAGAAAAGTGCCCCAGCTGTGGTGCAGCACGCAGAGAGAATAAAAAGCACTCGGCAATGTCTGAGGATCTGTACCAGATCTATTCAGACCTTAAGGATACAACAAGTGACAAGTTCACATTCCTCTTTGATGATTGCTTCGGCTTCTCGACAGATCTTACAACAATGCTCCAGCAGGGTGACAGCGAAGGCGCAGGCTGCGTCCTCGGCGGACCTTTCAAGCTCGGTGAATCCTATACAAGTCTCCGTGATTCTTACTTCGGAACTGTAGAATCTTACCTTGAACCCTACAGAGCTTTAATGCAGCAGAACTGAGTTGAAAACGGTTTTATAACTGAATAACAGAACAAAGGCATCGAGCAATCGGTGCCTTTGATTTATCTGTGGGTGTATTGTCGGTGCTATATGGAAAAAGCAGAGAAATAAGCTTGACAATAACTACCGGCGGTGATATACTGAAAACACGGTAAAGCATAGGGATACAGCTATTATCCGTGGGAGATATATTGATATCAGAGGCGGTATACATATCGATATCAAGGCACAGCTCACGGCGGACTGTGCCTTTTTGTATTTTAAAAGGAAAGAGGTATGTATTTATGAAAGTGAAAAAGTGGCTGTTGGGGTTTATGACCTTTGCGGCGATGGCTGTGCTTTGCGTGGTGTGCGCAGGCGCGGAGACTTATGGGGATTTTGAGTACGGTGTGCTTGATGACGGTACAGTGGAGATTACCGATTATAACGGTAGTGCGGAAAAGGTTGATATTCCTGCTGAAATTGATGGGAAGAGTGTGACGAGTATAGGCTATGATGCTTTCAAATATAGCCGTCTAGCAAGTATAACGATACCCGATAGTGTGACAAGTATTGGAAGTTATGCTTTCTACTTTTGTACAAACCTAAGAAGCGTAACGATACCAGATAATGTAACAGAGATATATGAAAGAGCATTCTATCATTGCACATCTCTTAAATCAGTTACAATTCCAGCCAGTGTTAAATATATCGGTCCCGAAGCTTTTGGATATGGGATTTATGATGATGAGCATACGATAGTGGACGGTTTCAGCATAAACTATACGAAGAACACATATGGTCATTATTATGCAACCAAATACGGTTTTTCAAGCGAAACTTGTTTGGTTACGGAAGAACTTGATAACGGAACGCTAGCTATTAAGGGATATGCGGGTGTTGACAAAATTTTCACCGTTCCGTCGGAAATAAACGGCAAGAAGGTTACTGAAATTGGCGATAGCGTTTTCAAAGATTGTTTAATCCTTACAAGCGTAACGATACCAAATAGCGTTACGAGTGTAGGCGATAGAGCTTTCTGGGGCTGTGCAAACCTTACAAGCATAACGATACCGGGCAGCGTGATGAGTATAGGTTTTATTGCGTTTAGTGATTGTTCAAGTCTTAAAAGCGTAACGATACCGGACAGCGTAACGAGTATAGGCGACAGTGCGTTTGGAGATTGCACAAGTCTTACAGCGATAGATGTAACCATTGGTAACAAGAATTATACGTCTGTGAACGGCGTCTTGTTCAACAAAGATAAAACAGAGTTAATATGCTATCCTGCCGGAAAAACAGATAAGAGTTATATCATTCCGGATAGTGTTATAAGTATGGGCTATAGTGCTTTCAGAAGTTGCGTAAACCTTACTAGAATAATAATACCGGACAGCGTGACGGAGATAGCTGTAGGAAATTCTGCTTTCCAAAATTGTAAAAATCTTATGAGTATAACAATACCTGATGGTGCGATAAGTATAGGTAGTTATGCTTTCATGAATTGTGAAAGTCTTGTAAGTATAACAATACCCGGTAGTGTGTCGAAGATAGGTTGGGATGCTTTCAACGGTTGCACAAGCCTTACAAGTATAGCAATACCGGGTAGTGTGACCAGTATAGATGAAGCTGTCTTCTACAACTGTAAATCACTAAAAACAGTTACAATTCCTGTGAGTGTTAAAACTATCGGTAAAGATGCTTTTGGCTATTATTATGATAATGAAAAAAAGAAGATATCCAACTTCAAAATCTATTGCTATAGAGGTACAGCCGGTGAGCGGTATGCAAAAGAAAACAGCTTTGATTACATACTTCTTGACAAGTTACCTACGCTTTCTAAGGTAACAGGCGTTAAGCTCGGCGGCAGAGCGGCTGACGCGCTCCGCATAAGCTGGACTAAGAATGCTTCTGCCGACGGTTACATTGTTGAGATGTATCAGGGCAATAAGTGGGCGCGTGTCGGCAAGATCACAAACAACAGCATAACAACATTCAGAAAATCCGGACTTAAGGCAGGAACTGCTTATAAGTTCAGAGTAAGAGCGTATAAGATGAGCGGTAAGACTGCACTTTACGGCAATTATAGCGCAACTGTTGCGGCAAGGACAAATCCGTCTGTTATAAAGGGCGCAAAGCTTACCGGTAGGGCGGCTGACGCACTCCGCATCAACTGGACGAAAAACACCTCAGCCGATGGCTACATTGTTGAAATGTATCAGGGCAACAAGTGGGTAAGAGTTGCAAAAATCACAAACAATAGTACCACAACATTCAGAAAAGCGGGACTTAAGGCTTCGACTGTGTATAAGTTCAGAGTAAGAGCCTATAAGATGAGCGGTAAGACTGCGCTTTACGGTAATTATAGCGCTACTGTAACCGCAAGGACAAATCCTTCGATTGTTAAGGGCGTTAAGATCGGCGGTAAGGCTAAGAATGCGCTCAGAGTGAACTGGACTAAGAATGCTTCCGCACAGGGCTACATTGTGGAGATGTACAAGGGCGGTAAGTGGGTAAGAGTTGCTAAGATTACTAATAGCAATACGACTACTTTCAGGAAAGCGGGTCTTGCTAAGAATACTGCTTATAAGTTCAGGGTTCGCGCTTATCACATGAGTGGTAAGACGGCGCTTTACGGTAATTACGGAAGTGTTAGCGGAAAGACAGCGGCGAAGTAATTTTAATCTTGTTGTAGCAGATAAAGTGGTCGTAGACTGAGGTTGATGACCACTTTTGGCAGGTACAACTGTATTAAACAGGTTGATAGGATATGATTTAATTGTAGCTGTGTTTGCACAGAGAATTAAAATACAAGGAGAGTGTTGTATGAAACTTAAAAAGTGGCTGTTGGGGTTTATGACCTTTGCGGCGATGGTCGTTCTGTGTGCGGTGTGCGCGGGAGCGGAGACTTATGGGGATTTTGAGTATGATGTGCTTGATAGTGGCACGGTGACGATTACTAAATATATCGGAAATGCGGAAAAGGTTGATATTCCTGCTGAAATTTACGGGAAAAGCGTGACGAGTATAGGCGATTGGGCTTTCGAAAATTGCACAAGCCTTACAAGTATAACGATACCGGACAGTGTGACTTGTATAGAGTGGTACGCTTTCCAAGGTTGTACAAGCCTTACAAGCATAACGATACCGAACAGTGTGACGAGTATAGGCGATTTGGCTTTCGACGGTTGCACAAGCCTTACAAGTATAACGATACCGGACAGCGTGACGAGTATAGGCAAGAGTGCTTTCTACGGTTGCACAAGCCTTACAAGTATAACGATACCGAACAGTGTGACGAGTATAAGTGGTAGTGCTTTCAGCGGTTGTTCAAGCCTTACAAGTATAACGATACCGAACAGTGTGACATGGATAGGCGATTGGGCTTTCAACGGTTGCACAAGCCTTAAAAGCGTAACAATACCGAACGGTGTGATGAGTATAGGCGAATATGCTTTCAGAGGTTGTAAAAGCCTTACAAGTATAACGATACCGAGCAGTGTGACATGTATAGGTGATAGTGCTTTCGAAGACTGCACAAGCCTTACAAGTATAACGATACCAAGTAGTGTAACGAGTATAGCTGCTAGACTTTTTGAAGATTGTACAAGCCTTACAAGTATAACGATACCGAACAGCGTGACGAGTATAGGTGATGATGCTTTCAGAGGTTGCACAAGCTTTACGAGTATAACGATACCGAACAGTGTGACGAGTATAGACGATTGGGCTTTCAGCGGTTGCACAAGCCTTACAAGCATAACGATACCAGACAGTGTGACGGAGATAGGCTATAGTGCTTTTGAAGGTTGCACAAGCCTTACAAGCATAACGATACCGAACAGTCTTACGAGTATAGGCTATGGCGCTTTCGAAGGTTGTACAAGCCTTACAAGTATAACAATACCAAACAGTGTGACGAGTATAGACGGATATGCTTTCGGTTACTATTATGATGAAGAAGATTACAGCTCCAAAAAGATAGATAACTTTAAAATCTACTGCTACAGCGGTACAGCCGGTGAAAAGTACGCAAAGGACAACGGCTTTGACTATGTGCTTCTTGACAAGTTGCCTACGCTTGCAAAGATTACAGGTGTTAAACTTGGCGGCAGAGCCGCTGACGCACTCAGAATTAACTGGACAAAGAATGCAAATGCTGACGGTTACATTG
>ENA-OUUV01000694-OUUV01000694.1-human-gut-metagenome-genome-assembly--contig:-NODE-694-length-19849-cov-9.746388_pt1 | contig 19849 bp, 19 predicted proteins | sample MGYA00237952_ERZ548838 | MGnify/ENA primary metagenome ERZ548838 (study PRJEB26490, sample SAMN05194705) | human gut metagenome | biome: terrestrial biome; feature: human-associated habitat; material... | reverse complement strand
ACATTATCTAGATTAATAGCAATGTTAATAATATTTGTAAATATTCCTATTGTTTGGGGTACTGCTATTTTATCTTTTATGGGAAAGAAAACTATTGGACATAGACTGATAAGAAAGTAACTAATATAATTAAATTTTTAATATTGATTCTAGTGGTATTTATTATAGTTTCTTAACATATAAAAAATAAAACAATGTTTCTATCAATTTGTATATATTTCATGATTCAATAGAATTGGATGCCTTTTCGAAAAAAATATTTTATATTGATTATGATTCGTAGTGAGATATTTATTTAATGGTGATAGTGTGTTACAAATAATATTAATTTATCGAAAAGACAAATTTTAAAAGAATTATAGAAAGGAACAATACAGATGAATTTAGAAGTAATAATAATTATATTTATTATTATATTATTTATTTTTATTCTTAGTTTTATAGAACCAATATTTATGAAATATAAAGTAAAAAATGATAATGAATAGGGTGGAGTAACTGCTACATCTACTATATATGATAGTGATAGTCCTTTGGGAATAGATTTTAACATTGGCCATGCTAGTATCTTTGAGTCTATACATATCATATCAATTATCAACTCTTATTGGGACTATTTCAAATTCAATTGGTTTTCTCGGTCAATCAGCAAGATTTGAAGGTAATTAGAAAAAGACCTTAGAAGGGAAACAAAGAAATGTATGAGAAAGTGGTAATAATTTATTTAACTTTTATTCCCAAATTGGTACAGATTACTTTGAAAGTAAAGATGTATATGAGTCTAATTATGATAGATTTACAGTTAGTAAATTAGTTGTTGCTATTGCGGTAGTTGCACCAGCTTTTGTTAAAGAACTTGGAAAGTATAATTAATTAAAGTTGCAGTAAATGCTTTTGCAAGTGCCTAAAAATATTTGCAAAATAATTTTAATAAATTATAATAAAGGCAGGTATTATAGGATTGTCTTTTAATTGGAGGTATGTATAGTGTGTAAGGAATTATTAGTATTATTAATATTCTGTTTTACTCTTTTTCCTGTGATTTTATATTCAGTAATTCATATAGTGAAGGAAAAAGATAAAAATATAAAGGGAAAATATGCAACTAGGTTTTTAATTTTTTTATTTATTTATTTTTGTATTCCTTTTTATAAAATAATAGATATTTTGCCATTTCAACACTCCACTATTGAAAAGTCATTTAGATTTGATTATAATGACAAATTTAATAATGAGAGATATAAGCTAATTTTTAAGAAAAAATATAAAAATACATATTTTGTTGTTGGTAGAAAATTAAATGAAAGTAGATATACTCAAGATATATTTAATTGTTATTCAAAAAATAGCAATGGTTGGAGACCAGTAATACAAATTTTTGATGAAGAAACTGGACATAATGCTAATAATGGCTATAATATATATTATTGTAATAATAAGAAAGATGATATAACAGGTATATTTATAAGTGCATTTTCTAGTTCAGCTAATTTTAAAGATAATGTAAAGATAGATGATAAATATGGAACTCAGTTTAATTATATAAAGAATAACAAAAATGAACCTATCAAGTATATGAATGAAAGTAATTATGTTTATTTTGGTATAGTTGAACAAAATATAGATGATAGTGATTATTATATAAAAATTGAAAAAATAAAAATAAAATTAAAATAGAATTTCATTTCATAAACTCTATTCAGATTGCTAATAAAGAGGTATATTATAAAAAATAATATACTTTTTTTGTAATTTGTAAAATTTTATTAATAATATGTCTAATCTTGACTTGTTTGTAGATACTTTCCACGTTGAATGCGTTTCAGTACTACATCGAAAAAGCCTTGAAAAATAAGGCTTTTTGATTTTTAGTAAAACTAAAAAAAGTGATATTTTGTTGTAAAAAATGATAAAAAAACAAAAAATATTCAGAGGGTTGTTTGAGTATGATATGTACACGACGCTGATATAAGTGGTATGTGGAAACATATACTAATTGATTTTTTTTATAATGAATGTGCGATTTATTTGTATATTTAACATATATAAATTATTCTTATATAATATAGATAACAAACAGAGGGAGTGTGGTTATAATGAAAAAAATAAAACTACCTATTAAGAATATAGAAACTAACATAATTTTAAATGCCTTAATACAATTTAAAAACGATAAATTAAAACAAGGTATCTATACAGAACCTATTGATGAACTAATTTTAAAATTAAATAAAATTTATTAAACATATTGAACTGATTAAAAATGGTCAGTTCTTTTTTTATGCCAGAAATGGAATACATAGCCATCTTATTAAATTAAGGTGGCTAAATTAAAAGAAAGGAGGCGAGAATATGCAAGAAAGTAAGTGCAAGGTAATTGCAATCACAAATCAGAAAGGAGGAGTTGGTAAAACAACAACAACTTTTAATCTTGGTGTAGCATTGGCTAAACAAGGAAAAAGAGTGTTAGTTGTAGATGTTGATCCTCAGAGTAATTTAACTACTTATGCAGGTTGGTATGATGAAAATGAATTGAAATATACTTTAACTGATTTAATGGAGCAATCTATGAATGATGAAGAAATTAAGACAAAAGAAAGTATATTACACCATAGTGAAAATGTGGATTTAATTCCATCTAATCTTTCTTTATCAGCATTAGAAAATTCATTAACTTATGCAATGAGTAGAGAATATACTTTAAGGAATTGCTTATCTAGTATTAAAGATGACTATGATTATATACTTTTAGACTGTCAACCAAGTTTAGGTATGCTTACAATAAATGCTCTTGCTAGTGCAAATAGTGTTATCATACCAGTTCAAAGTGAATACTTTGCTTTAAGAGGTATGACTGATTTATTTAAGATAATAAATAAAGTTAGACGACAAATAAATCCTACGCTTAAAATAGAGGGAGCATTATTGACATTGGTTGATTCAAGGGCTAATCTTCCAAAGGAAATAGCAACTCAATTAAAAGACAATTATGGGAGTATATTAAAACTATTTAATACTCAAATACCAAGAGCAGTTAAGACTGCCGAATCTACTTCATCAGGAGGAAGTGTGTTTTCTTATGATAAAAGTGGAAGGGTAGCAAATGCATATTCTTCTTTTGCAAAGGAGGTGCTTAATGATGGCAAAGAACATACCAAAAATGCCACTGCCAAAGTTAGATGACCTTTTTACAACAGAAGAAGAAAGAACTAATGATAAGTTGGAAAAAGTTGTTGATATTAAAATAAGTGATATTGATGATTTTCCAGACCACCCATTTAAAGTCATTGAAAATGAAGATATGTTTAATATGCGTGATAGCATAAAAGAAAATGGAGTATTAGTTCCTGCATTAGTTAGACAAAAGCCAGATGGTAGATATGAAATGGTATCTGGACACAGAAGAAAGTATGCAAGTCAATTAGCAAATAATGAAACACTGCCTTGTATTGTTAGAGATTTAACAGATGATGAGGCTGTTATTATAATGGTAGATAGTAACTTACAAAGAGAAGAAATATTACCGAGTGAAAAAGCATTTGCATATAAAATGAAATTGGAAGCCCTAACACATCAAGGCAAAAGAACAGATTTAACTTCTGCCCAAGTTGGGGAGAAGTTAGAAAGTAAATATTCTGTTCAATTACTTGCAGAAGAAGTTGGAGATAGTAGGAGCCAAATTCAAAGGTTTATAAGACTTACTGCACTAATACCAGAGTTATTAGATTTAGTTGATGAAAAGCAAATCGCATTGAGTCCAGCCGTTGAATTATCTTTTCTAAAAGATGAAGAACAATATGCAGTTTTAGATTGCATTGAGTGTAATGTAGCAACACCATCTCACGCACAAGCAATAAGACTTAAAAAGATGAGTCAAGAGGGAACACTTACGACTGATGAAATAGAAGATATTTTATCAGAGGAGAAACCTAACCAAATTCCCAAAATAAAATTTAATGCAGACAGAATAAGAAATGTACTCCCAAAGAATATTGAGGAGAAAAAAATTGAAGATTTTGTTGTTAATGCCATTGAATTTTATGGGAAACATCTCCAAAGACAAAAGTCTATGGATGCAAGATAGTGGGAGTTATTATTCCACAAATCCCTCCTTACAATCCTCCCTAGTATTATTACTAACTATTTATTTACTAACTGAAAAAAGTATATAAATATTTACACAAATGCAAAATATTTTAGAATATGCTAGATTGAAAGAAATAAAGGAGCGTGATTGTTATGAAAAAGAAAATCATTTTAGTTGTCATTGTTGTTTTTGCAGTAGCAGTTAGTGGAGTATTTGTTCTAACCAAATGTTTAAAGACAAATTCAAACCACGAACAGGTAAATGTTGTAGAAGAAAAAGATGAGGAATTTAACTTGCAAGAGGAAGAACAAAGCAAAGACGAAATAACCACTGAAACAGATGAAATTGAAAACAAAACAGTAAATGGAAAAAGTGAAAGTCCAAAAGAAGATACTTCAAAGCAAGAAAATAAATCTAAAACATCAACAAAAGTTTCTGAAACTCCCAAAAAAGCAGAAACTAAATCTAGCAATGTACCAACTACAAGTAGCAAATCACAAGAAGAAAAACAAGAGAATAAAATAACCGAAAGTAATAAAAATAATGGTTCAAGTAATCAAGGACAACAGAACAAAGAGTCAACAACTTTTTATGATTCTATTACTCACGGAAAAAAAGAGTTTTCTTCTGAAAGTGAGGCTTTAAGGAGAGGTACTGAAATTCAAAACAAAGAGTTAGATTATGTTTTAGATTGGAACGAAGAACACCCAGATAATCAAATACAACCAGAGATAAATTATTTTAGAGTTTATCCATCTGCAATAGATGAAAACGGAAAGTATTGGTATTATTTGCATTTCTTTTGCAGAAGTGGCGAAGGACTGGATCAAGAATTAAAAAGTAAATATTAATGGCTCTTAACAAAGAGTCATTTTTTTTCGGAAAGTGAGGGAAATTAAATGTTAAAAATATTATTATTTGCACTAATCGTAATGTTAGTGCTTTTTTTATGGTCTGCCTGTATCATCTCGGGTAGATGTTTTAGAGAGGAGGAAAAGAGATGAAGAAATTTACAACAACCATATTGTTAGCAATAGGACTTTTAGTTGGGTTTACTGTTAATGCTCAAGCAGTAAATGCAGCAACATTGAATATGAGTTACTCAGATTATTGGTATGATAGAGCAAAGGCTGATGGTAGTGAACATCATTCTTGGCATTTTACTCTTTATGATATGGATGGAGAAGTAGCATACTGTATTCAACCAAATGTAAAAGAGGGAACGCATTATAATCAAGGAAGTTGGGAAGATACTGGATTGCCTAATTCGATAAAAGAAAGAATACTTTTAATTGGATATTATGGTTATACTTATCCCGGTCACCAAACATTACAATATAGAGCAGCAACACAAGGTATGATATGGGACACAATAGTTGGTGGTGGTGCTAACACAACTTTCCATACTGCTCGTTGGGCAAAAGGGGATACTTTTGATGTATCAAATGAAAAGGCACAAATTGAAGACTTAATTGCACATCATTATGATAGACCATCATTTAATGGTGGAGTTTATAAAGCACAAGTAGGAGAAACTATTACTCTAACTGATACAAATAATGTATTATCAAACTATTCTGTAAGCGTAAGTGGAGCAGATTATAGCATTGATGGTAATAAGTTAATAATTAAACCTACAAGAAGTGGAAGTATTGATTTAACTTTAACGAAAAATATGCCATATAGTTCTAGTTATAAATTATTTGTTGGAGATGGAATTCAAAATATGATGGTACCGGGAACTACTGACCCAGTAATTGCAAAAATAAGAGTTAATTCTTACACATCATTTGTTGAAGGTCATAAGAAAGATAGCGAAACTGGTAATGCACAAGGACAAGCAACTTTAAAAGGTGCTGAGTATGGTGTTTATGAAACTTCAACAGGAAGATTAGTAACAACAGTAGTTACTGATGAAAATGGTTATTTCAAGAGTAATGCAGTATTATCTTGGAATGATTATTATTTACAAGAAATAAAACCTAGTGAGGGTTATGAACTTGATACAACAAGATATAATGTTGATATTAAAGGTAAAGAATCTGCTAGTGTTGATGTAGTAGAAAAAGTAATTAAAAACTATGTTAGTATTTTAAAACAATATGAACAAGTAGATGGAAACACTACTTTCTTAAATGCAGAAAAAGGTATTACTTTTGAAATCTATTATCCAAATGGTAATAAATATGGAGAAATCAAAACAGATAAAAATGGTTATGCTTCATTGAACTTACCTTATGGTGTATGGAAGTTCCATCAAGTAAATACAACAACTGGATATGAAAAGATTTATGATTTCTATATTACAGTAAATGAAACAAGCGAAAAAGAACAATATTACAATATTTTAAATAATACACTATATGCTTATCTTCAAGTAATCAAAGTAGATAGCGAAACTGGAAAGACTATTGCTATTGCAAATACAACTTTCAAGATTTTAAATACTGATACAAATCAATATGTTTCTCAATATGTTGGTGGAAAAGTTTATAGTGAGTTCAAAACAGATGAAAATGGCAAAATGATAACTTACTTAAAACTACCTGCTGGAAATTATAAATTGATTGAGGTATCTGCTCCTAATGGTTATTTAAAAGACAAAGATGGCTTAAAATTCACAATAGGAAATGATACTCATTATTCATATACAACTTATGGTGCTTTTATAACAGTAACTTATAAAAATACACCAATAAAAGGTCAACTTGAAATTAAGAAAACAGGAGAAAATTTAGTAATTAAAGATGGTAAATACACTTACAAAGATAAAAAATTAAGTGGTGTAACATTTGAAATCTATGCAGAAGAAGATATTAAATCTGCTGATGGAAATCATCTTTATTATGAAAAAGGTACAAAAGTAGATACTATTACAACAGATAAAAATGGTTATGCAATTTCTAAAAAATTACCTCTTGGAAAATACTATTTAATTGAAGTAAAAACACAAGATGAATATGTATTAGATAGTAATAAACACTATTTTGAATTAAAAGAAGTAAATGATGAAACACCAATAGTTTTTGAATCATACAGTAATTTAAACTACTTAAAGAAAGGTACTTTGGAATTTACTAAAAAGGATCTTGTAAATGGAAATGTTATTCCAAACACAATCGTTGAAATCTATAATGAAAATAATGAACTAATCTTTACTGGTAAAACTGACAAAGATGGTAAAGTAATTATTACAGATTTAAAAGTTGGAAAATACTATATTATTGAAAAAGAGGCTGCAACAGGTTATACAATTACAGATGAAAAAATCTATTTTGAATTAAAAGAAAATGGAGAAATTACAAAGGCTGAAATGAAAGATAAACCTATAACTGGAACTCTTGAATTTACAAAGACTGATGTTTCAACAGGAGAACCGTTACCTAATACACTAATTGAAATTTATAATGAAAAAGATGAACTTATTTTTAGTGGTAGAACAGACGAAAATGGTAAAATTACTATTCCAGAAATTAGATATGGAAAATACTATATTTTGGAGAAAGAAGCCCCAGATGGTTACACTTTAAATCCTGAAAGAATGTATTTTGAAATTTTAGAAGATGGAAAAGTAGTTAAGGCAACAATGACTGATGAAAAAGTAGTAGTTGAAGTTCCTAGTACAGGAATTACTGATACTCATATTATTGAAATTGCCGGAGCATTACTAACTCTTGGAGGAATAGGAGTAATTGTCTATGTTAAAAAGAAAAAACAAAAATAAAGATAGAAAGGTTAGTAAGAGTCAACTTATAATAGTTGGCTCTTTGCTAATTATTATTGGAATTGGAATAGTTGGAGGTAAATATCTATACAATTATCTCCAAAATCAAAATGAAGAAAATCTAATAGATACTTTTTACGAAGAACAAAAAGAAATAACTGATAAAACAACACTAACCGAAGAAAAAGAGCAAGAAGAACAACAAAAGCCAACCACAACTCAAACTAAAAAGATTGATTATATTGCAGTTATTAAAATACCAAAGATAGGACTGGAAAAAGGTCTAGCAAGTAAAGGCAGTTATTATAACAATGTTAATCGAAATATTTTAATACTTAATGAATCTGATATGCCAGATAAAGAAAACGGAAATGTTATACTAGCCGGACATTCTGGTAGTGGTAGAACAGCATTTTTTAAGAACTTATATAAATTGGAAACAGATGATGAGGTTAGTATTTTTTATGGAGGTAGTGAGTACAAATACAAAGTTGTAAATCAATATGATATAGAAAAAACAGGAACTGCTAACATTGTTAGAAATGCTGAAAAAAGCACTCTAACTTTAATAACTTGCAGACACAACACTAATAAGCAAATTATCTATATTTGTGAGTTAGTAGAAAAGGTTTAGGAGGATTAAATTGGAAGAAAAATATAATTTAAACAGTATATCAAAAGCATTTGAAAAACTATTTAATGCTGGATTTAATACAAGCAAAAAAATAGCAACATTAGATATAAAAGAGGTAAGAAAGATTCCTAATTTAACAATGTCAGATTTTTATATTATTTCTGACTTATGGGAATTAGTAAAAAAGAACAATAATAAAACTTCTCAATTATTTATAGAATTTTTAAGTGGTTATAAAGAGAAAGGAAATGATAGCAAATGAAAAAGTTTGAAATTGATGTTGATATAAATGGAACTATTACTTTTGAGGTTGAAGCCAAAAACAAAAAAGAGGCACAAGCAAAAGTAGATGATATTTTAAGCAACACTTCTGTAAAAGAAGCAATAAAATCATACAGAAATAACATTGTTTTAAATGAAAAAGTAAAACAAGACAAAGATAGAGAAAGATAGGAGGAATTATAATGGCATATTCAAAAAGAATACCACCAATTAAAATTAAATTAAATGTAGATGAATATAATAAACTACTAGAAATATTAGAAAATATGATTGATTCTGATAATGAAAATTATTCAAAAAAATCATCAAAAATGAAAGATAAACTATTGAGATATAGTGTTCCAATAGCAGAAGAAGATGGAACTACAATAGTTGATATGAGATTTTATAATAACGAGATTGTAGATTTATTTATGATATTGTTTTATGAGATGGGTAATATACCTATCAATACTAATTATTATGAAGTCTTATTAAGTGTAAGGGAGAAAATTAAAAAGAGCAAAATGTCAGAAGAATAATAGTCTAATTTAGAACAGGAGGTGCAATATGGCGAGTAAATTAAGACTAATAACAGACCTATATGGAGAAACCTTAACACAGATAAGCAAGAATCCGGATGACTGGATGTCATTCTTGGAATGTGCAGCAATGAACTACAAATACCCTTTTAATGACCAAGTTTTAATTTATGCACAAAGACCAGAAGCAGTAGCGTGTGCGAAGATTGAGGCTTGGAACAAACAAGTTGGTAGATGGGTTAATCGTGGTGCAAAAGGAATAGCACTTCTTTCAGAAGATAATGGCTATACTAATTTACGATATGTATTTGATATTGCAGATACTAATAGCAAGTTTGGAAAAAGTTTTAGATTATGGTCAGTTCCAAAACCTTATGAAGTAGATATTATTGAATCATTAGAAAACAAGTATGGAGAACTTGAAGATAAAAGTTCTCTTGGACTTGCAATTAAGTCTGTATCAAAGATACTTGTTGAAGATAATATGCAAGATTATTTGGAAGATTTAAAATTTTATAGAGAAAATAGTTCTCTTGAACCAATGACTGATGAGGCAGTTCAATTATTGTTTCAAAATGCACTAGAAAACAGTATTGCATTTTCAATGATTAAAAGGTGTGGATTAAATCCGAATGATTATTTCATTAATGAAGATTTTACACCAATATTAGCATTTGATAGTTATGAAACTATAACTAGATTAGGTGTAGCCACTAGCGAAATATCTGAAATGGGTATTCGTGAAATTTATAATACTATTAAAAAGTTACGAATAAATGAAATAAATAAAATTCGCACATTTGATATAGATAAAGATTTATCTTATGATGTAAGTGAAAGCAGAGAAACTGTTGAAAGGAGGAATAATGATGAGTATAACTTACACACGCAAAGGGGATTACGAGATACCAGACCTAGCGATACCAGAGAACAAGATTCAAGTGGAGGGCAAATACGCAATGATGAGGTTAAGGTACTTGAAAGAGAACAAGAAATCTCTATACACAACTCTGTTAATGAGCAATCAACTTCCAGAACACTTGATGAATATTCAAGAAGTAGCAATGGAGAGAGTAGAACAGATAGTATCAGAAATGAAAGCCAAAGAGAAGATAACAGAACAAATGAAACAACAAGACCCTATGAAATGGATAGGCTTAATGAACAACTTGAAGACATCAGCAGAGGAGATAGTAGCGAACGAATTGATTTACGCTTAAACAATTATGATCCAAGTCAAAGTAAAACACATTATGTTGTAGTTGATGAAAAGATAAATCAGATATTAAGTACAACTCCTCATTTAAGAAAATCAAATAAGGAAATAAAATACTTTATACAAAATGAAAAAGATGTTACAAAAAGAGCAGAGTATCTCAAAGGAATATTTAACAAAGATTATACCGGTGTTATAGTTGATGACCAAATGTATGGTTATAAAACTTTTGACAACGGTATTTTATTTTGGAAAGGAAATTTCTTATCAAGAGATACAGAAAGTTTTGTAAGTTGGGAAGATTTAACTTATCACTATGACGCAATGATTTTATTAAATCAGTTAAATGATAGAATAGAACCATTGCCAAGTGTGACAGACCAATTAAGTTTTATTGATGAAAATAGTGAAAAATCAGTATCAGATTTAGAATTTACACAGGAGTTTGTTGATAGATATTTAACAGAACAACACCGTGATACAAAGTTTAGTATTTACGAACAATTTAGTAAAAGTTTATCAACAGAGAATAATATAAATTATCTTAAAAACTTATACGGAATAAGTGGTGCTACTTCTACAATAAAAGGAGCAGGAATTGGAGTTAATACTGATTATAAAGGCGTAAGGTTTAATAGAGGTTATTTTGACGCTAGTGCTAAAGAACAATTATTCAAGTGGAATTATATTGAAAAAAGAATAAAAACTCTTATTCACGAAGATAGATACCTTAATTCAAAAGAATTAGAAGAATATCCGAAGTGGCTTGATGAAAAAGACCAAGAAAGAGAATTTATTGAGGCAAGTAATAATCTAGCAGAAAAAATAATTGAAGAACCAACCGAAGAAAAATATGAATATCAATATCATTTAGGAGATAAAGTTTATATTGGAGCAGATGAGTACGAAATATTAAGTATTGGAATTAGTAATGTTGTGTTATATGACTTTAAGTATCCTTTATTTAATCGTGAAATGTCCAAAGAAGAATTTGATAGGAAAGTACAAGAAAATCCTGCAAATGATCATCTTAAAGTTAAAGTAAGTGATATTAAAGATAATACAAATGAAGAACCAAGCAGTATAGAGGAAAATGTAAAAGAAGAAATATCACTTCCTATTGAAGAAGAACCAGAAGTTCAAGATGAAAATATTGTTCCAGTATTTGAAAAAAAGAAAAGTAATAAAATAAGAAGTTTTGATATTCACCCAGAAATACCTATTTCTGATAGAAATCAATTTAAAATTACAAATGATAATTTAGGTGAGGGTAGTCCAAGAGAAAAATTTAATAATAATGTTGAAGCAATAAGAGTGTTAAAAAAATGTGAAGAAGAAAATAGATTTGCAACTCCACAAGAACAAGAGATATTGTCGAAATATGTAGGCTGGGGTGGACTTCCACAAGCCTTTGATGAAAAAGATTCTTCTTGGAGCAATGAATATGGTATATTAAAGGATTTACTTGATGAAAAAGAGTATTCACAAGCACGAGAATCTACTTTAACAGCCTTTTATACACCACCAGTAGTAATTAGATCAATGTATAAAGCATTAGAGAATATGGGGCTTAAAACAGGTAATATATTAGAGCCATCTTGTGGTGTTGGTAACTTTATAGGTATGTTACCAGATTCATTAGAAGATTGTAAGCTATATGGTGTAGAACTTGATTCCATAAGTGGTAGAATTGCAAGACAACTTTATCAAAAATCAACTGTTGCAGTACAGGGTTATGAAGATACTAATCTTCCTAACTCTTTTTTTGATGTAGCAGTTGGCAATGTTCCGTTTGGAGATTTCAAGGTATTAGATAAGAAATATGATAAGCATAAGTTTTTAATTCACGATTACTTTTTTGCAAAGACACTTGATAAGGTTAGACCCGGTGGTGTTATTGCATTTATAACAAGCAAAGGTACACTAGATAAAGAAAATCCAAGTGTTAGAAAGTATATTGCTCAAAGAGCAGATTTATTAGGTGCTATTAGACTACCTAATAACACATTTAAAGCAAATGCAGGTACCGAAGTCACATCAGACATTATTTTCTTACAAAAAAGAGATTCAATAACTGATATTGAACCAGACTGGGTATATCTTGGAGAAAATGATGATGGTATAAAAATGAATCAGTATTTTATTGATAATCCAGAAATGATACTAGGAAATATGGAAATGATTTCAACTAGGTTTGGCTATGATTCTGCTTGTATCTCTGATAGCGAAAAGTTAGAAGATAAGTTAGAAAGAGCAATTTCAAATATACACGCCGAAGTAAAAGAGTATGAACTAGATGATATAGGAGAAGAAGATAATTCCATTGAAGCCGATTTAACAGTAAGAAACTTCTCATATACTTTAATAGATGACAAAATTTATTTTAGAGAAAATAGTAGAATGTACCCACAAGAATTAGCAATGACTACTGAAAATAGAGTTAAAGGTTTAATTGAAATAAGGGACTGCGTTAGAACTCTTTTAGAATATCAAACAGAAGATTATCCAGATGAAGATATAAAGAGAGAACAAGTAAAATTAAATCAGTTATATGATAGGTTTACAAAGAAATATGGACTAATCAATAGTAGAGGTAATAACTCTGCTTTTTCAAATGATTCAAGTTATTATCTATTATGTTCTCTTGAAATTTTAGATGAGAATGGAAATCTTGCAAGAAAAGCAGATATGTTCACAAAACGAACTATTAAACCTAAAACAGAAATAACATCAGTAGATAATGCGAATGACGCTTTAATTGTTTCACTATCTGAAAAAGCAAGAGTTGATATAACATTTATGCAACAATTATGTGGCAAAAATATGGACGAAATGCTTAAAGAGTTAGAGGGAGAAATATTTAATGTTCCAGAATATGGCGAACCTAATCATTGGGTAACAGCAGATGAGTATTTATCTGGAAATGTTAGAGAAAAATTAAAAGTAGCAGAAAAGTTTGCTGAAACAGATGAAAGTTTTAATGTAAATGTTAAATATTTAAAAGAGGTTCAACCACAAGATTTAAGTGCAAGTGAAATAAGTGTTAGACTTGGTTCTACTTGGATTCCACCTGAAGATATAAAAGTGTTTATAGAATATTTATTAAATCCTAGCAATTATGCTTGTCAAAATATAAATGTTCATTATAATGAAGCAACTTCTGAGTGGTGGATAGAGGGAAAAAATTATGATAAGTATAATATTAAAGCAACTAATACTTATGGAACTGGTAGAGCAAGTGCTTATAAGATTATTGAAGATAGTTTAAATCTTAAAGATACAAGAATTTATGATTACTATGAAGATGAAAATGGTAAGAGAGTAGCAGAATTAAATAAAAAAGAAACAGCAATAGCACAGGCAAAACAAGAGCAAATAAAACTTGCTTTTGAGGAATGGATATGGAAAGATCCAGAGCGTAGAGAAAGATTAACAAAGTTTTATAATGAAAGATTTAATTCTATAAGACCACGAGAGTATGATGGAAGTCATATCAGTTTTGATGGAATGAATCCAGAAATAACTTTGCGAAAACATCAAGTAAATGCAATCGCCCGAATACTCTATGGAGGAAACACATTACTTGCACACGAAGTTGGAGCAGGTAAAACTTTTGAAATGGTTGCTGCTGCAATGGAATCAAAAAGATTAGGTTTATGTAATAAATCATTATTTGTAGTGCCTAATCACATTGTAGAACAGTTTGGTCAAGAGTTTTTACAACTATATCCGAGTGCAAATGTTTTGGTAACTACAAAGAAAGATTTTGAAACTGCTAACCGTAAAAAGTTTTGTTCGAGAATAGCCACAGGAGATTATGACGCAATTATAATTTCACATTCACAATTTGAGAAAATACCAATGTCAGTTGAAAGACAAGTTACAATAATTCAAAAACAAATAGAAGATATAACTTTGGGTATTCAAGATTTAAAAAATAATAATGGCGAAAGATTTTCTATCAAACAAATGGAAAAAACTAAAAAGAGTTTAGAAACAAGACTTGCAAAATTAAATGACACTTCAAGAAAAGATGATGTAGTAACTTTTGAGGAGTTAGGTGTTGATAGAATATTTGTAGATGAAGCCCATTACTATAAAAATCTATTTCTTTACACTAAAATGAGAAATGTCGGTGGTATAGCACAAACAGAAGCACAAAAGTCATCAGATTTATTTATGAAGTGTAGGTATCTTGATGAACTAACAGGTGGCAAAGGCGTTATATTTGCAACTGGTACTCCAATTTCAAACTCTATGGTAGAATTATATACAATGCAAAGATACTTGCAATATGGAGAACTAGAAAAAAGACATCTTCAACAATTTGACGCTTGGGCTTCAACTTTTGGAGAAACTGTAACTGCAATAGAATTAAGTCCAGAGGGAACGGGTTACCGAGCAAAAACAAGGTTTGCCAAGTTCTTTAATTTACCAGAACTAATGGCACTTTTTAAAGAAGTGGCTGACATTCAAACTTCTGAAATGCTTAATCTTCCAGTACCAAAAGCCAAATATCATAATGTGGTTATAGAGCCTAGTGAAATTCAAAAAGAATTAGTAAAAGACTTATCTGAAAGAGCAGAGAAAATAAGAAATAGAATGGTAGATTCATCAGTTGATAATATGCTAAAAATAACTAATGATGGAAGAAAATTAGCACTAGACCAAAGACTTACAAATGATATGTTAGAAGATTTTGAGCATAGCAAAGTAGCAACTTGTGCTGATAATATTTATAGTATTTGGGATAAAACAAGTGAAGATAAATCTGCACAATTGGTGTTTTGTGATTTATCAACCCCTCATAATGATGGCAAGTTTAATGTCTATGATGATTTAAAAACAAAACTTATAGATAGAGGCATACCAGAAGAAGAAATTGCTTTTATTCACGACGCAAACACAGACGCAAGGAAACAAGAATTATTTAATAAAGTAAGGCGAGGACAAGTTAGAGTTCTTATAGGAAGTACACAAAAAATGGGTGCAGGAACTAACTGTCAAGATAGACTTATAGCCTTACACGATTTAGATTGTCCTTGGCGACCAAGCGACTTAATACAAAGGTCAGGAAGAATAATAAGACAAGGAAATAAAAATCCGGAAGTAGATATTTATAGATATGTAACAGAGGGAACTTTTGACGCATACTTATATCAATTAGTGGAAAATAAGCAAAGATTTATTTCACAAATAATGACATCAAAAACTCCCGTGAGGTTTGCAGAAGATATTGATGAAACTGCATTGTCTTATGCTGAAATTAAAGCATTAGCAGCAGGAAATCCAGATATAATTGAAAAAACAGAACTTGATACACAAGTTGCAAAATTAAAATTATTAAAACAAAATTATTTGAGTGAAAAGTATGCATTAGAGGATAAAGTGATTAAATATTATCCAAATGAAATAAAAAGATTAGAAAATAGAATTGAAGATATGAAAGAAGATATTGAGGTATTTAACAATAATAATACTCCAGATAATTCTTTTGGAAAAATGAATATAAAAGGTACAGACTTTACTGAAAGAAAAGAAGCAGGAGAAAAGATTATTGAAATATGTAAGTCTATGACTAATCCAGAACCACTTGAAATTGGAGAGTATAAAGGTTTTAAAATTATATTATCTTTTGATACTATGGACAGAAAGTTTTATGCTAGTATGAAGAATAATTTATCATATAAAACAGAATTGGGTAGTGATCCTAGTGGAAATATAACCCGTATTGATAATGTTTTAAATGGTATAGAAACAAGACTTTCTAGTATAGAAAATAATCTTGAAGATACTAAAAAGAATTATGAAAGTGCTAAAAAAGAAATTGAAAAGCCATTCCCACAAGAGGAAGAATTGAAAACAAAGTCAAAGAGATTAGATGAATTAAATATAAAATTAAATCTTAATAACAAAGACAAAGAAATCATTGATGATGGTAATGACATAAGTGATGATAGTCAAGATTGTAAAAAAGAATATGAGAGATAAATCGCACATTTAATTCTAAAAGGTTATTGTGTTAAAATATTCACATCCAAAAGGAAAGGTGATGAATATATGGACTTTGATAAGGAAATGGAGAAGAAATTTGATGACTTATTTTGGTATGTGCTTAATGAGCAGACACAACAACTAAACAATGAAAAAGAGTATATGGAACTCAACAGAACTTGCCAAGAAATAACTGGTACAAATAGCAAAATTCAAGCAATAATAGAAAATAACGAATCAGTTTCATTAACAAAAGAAGAAGTAGAATTATTAGTAAAATACTTTACTTCTTGTATTGATAGAATGCTTATTGAACAAAAGAAAATGTTTTATTTAGGTGGAAAATATTTCTACTATCTAATGAAAGAAATGGAATTGGTAAAATAACCATAGAGGGCGATTTTAGTAAAAACTATCTTCGCTCTTTTTTATTTTATAGAAAGGAAAGTGACATTATGGAAGAAAAAATTAGAGAAGAATTATATTCTAAATTAGAAAGTGAATTTGATTCTTACAAGAAAGAATTAGAAACACTTACTTCAAAGGAAATAATAGATAAATCTTATGAAACTACAATGAAAGAAGAACTAATGTGTTTGTTTTATCCAGAATCACAAAGGTATGATTTAGATGAAATTAAAGCATTAAAAAATGAAAAAAATTCATTGGAAACTTTATATCAAGGTTGGATGGATTCTGACTTAAATATAAATCAATTATTAGAAGATAATACTGATGAAATAGTAGCAGAATTAGCAGAAGAATATAAAGCAAAACAATCAAAGAAAAAAGCAAAGGAAAGGTAGGTAATAGTATGGCTTATTATCAACCGGAAGAAATACGAAAAGCAAAAGAAATGGACTTATATACTTATTTGAAAAACTATGAACCAGATGAATTAGTGCATTTTAGTAGAGATACTTATATGACCAGAACACACGATAGTTTAAAAATAAGTAATGGTATGTGGTATTGGTTTTCAAGAGGAATAGGTGGAAAAACTGCGTTAGAATACTTAATTCAAGTTAGAGAATATACTTTTATTCAGGCAGTAGAAACTATTTTAGGATACTCAAATGATAGACCACCTATTGTATATCAGCAACCTAAAAAAGTTCAAAATATAAGACTTATTTTGCCAAAGAAATCAACTACAACAGATAAAGTTATGAGTTATTTAATTGGTCGTGGAATTGATAAAGATATTATAAGTGAGTGTATAGATAATCGTTTAATATATGAAGATTTACCTAATCATAATGTAGTATTTGTAGGCTATGATAAAAACAAAGTACCAAGATATGCAGGAGTCAGAGCAACAAATAACAGTAGATATATGAAAGACGCTTATGGAAGTCATAAAGCATTTTCTTTTAAATTGGATTCACTAGAAAAGAGTGATACAGTTCATTTATTTGAAAGTGCTATTGATTTATTATCATACGCAACACTTAATAAATTGGAAAATAAAGAATGGTATAATGATAACTTACTTTCACTAGCAGGTGTATATCAACCGGCTAAAAAAATTGACGAGAGTAAGATACCACTAGCATTAAATTATTATCTAAATCAGAATCGAAATATTAAAAAAATATATCTGCATTTTGATAATGATAGTGCAGGAAGAATAGCAACAATGGCACTTAAAACTGTTCTTCCAAAGCAGTATGAAGTCATTGATGATCCACCTAAAATTGGAAAGGATTTCAATGATTTTTTGTGTGCCAAAGTAGGAATAAATTATAAAAAAAGATATGAAAAAGAAAGGTGAAATTATGAAATTTGATTATTTAAAATTAGCAAATATTATTAAAACAAGAAGAAATGAGAAAGGTATTTCAACAAGAAAACTTGCTGAAAAAATTGGTATAAGTCACGCAGAAATATCAAGGTTTGAAAATGGATTAAAGCCAAGTTTTTACTTAATTCCGTTTGTAAAAATGTGTGAGAAATTAGAACTTGATATTGAAGATTTACTAATTGAAGTTGGTCTTTTAAGTGAAATAGAAGATAAAAAATATGAAGTAAAAGTTACAAATGTTAATGAAGATTATTTTGAAATTGAAGCAAGAAATCAAAAAGAAGCAGCATTGATTGTAGCAAAATTTGTAATAGAAAATGAAATTATTGAGATAGATACAACTATACCAATCGAGTTTGAAGTTGAAGAAATTGAAGAAGAACCAGAGAAAGATTTTGAGGAAGATGATGATGAATTAGACGCAGAATCTTTTATGAAAATGCAATGTGAAAATTGCAAACACTATTGTCCTTATTGTGGCAAGTGTTCTCTCGGGGAATAAAACTTATGTCTAGCCAGCACTGAATTTATACTCCCGCATAAATTCGCTTGTGGGGAAATCCCCAATCCCCTTGCTAGACAAAATTGTATATTGAAGAAAGGAAAGTGATAGTAATGAGTGAATTATTGTTTTTTGTTTTAGGGTTCATCATAGGAGGTCTTGCAATGACTACCTTGATGTGTTGCTTACAAGTAAATCGTATAAGTGAACTGGAAAGACAAATAGTATTAAGAGATAATGAACACGAAGAAGATCCGGAGGTAGTTAAATGCGAAGTCGTAGAATAAAAAAACAAATATGGCTTAATGATGAAGAAGAATATATTATGAAGTGTAAGTCACAAGCAGTTGGTATGAATGCCTCTGATTATATTAGACATCTTATTGTAGGTTATAAACCGAAAGAGAAACCGTCAGAACAATTTTATGAAGAAATAAAAAATATTCGTAACATTGGAAATAATATAAATCAGATAGCCAGAATTACAAGTGTAAAAGAAATAAATAAAAACGATTCTGTTAGTTATGGAAGAACATATATTGCAACAGAAAATAGAAAAATTGCCTCCATATCAATAGGATATGCAGATGGAATACCGAGAAATTTATCTAACAAAAATATGCAAGTCAAAATAAATGAAAGTTATGGCACTGTAATAGGTAGAATTTGTATGGATCAATTACTAATTGATATTTCTGATATATCAAATGTAAAAGTTGGAGATATTATAACAATTATAGGAGAAGATAATAATATTACTGCTGAACAAGTCGCTGATAAAGCAGATACTATTACAAATGAATTGCTATGCAGACTTGGAGACAGACTAGCAAGAATTATTGTCTGATTTTTTGGAAAGAATTTATAATTATTTTATAAAAATATTATTATATGTATAGATTAGTATTAAAATGTAAAATTTTTAGTTTGCTTACACAATTCGACAAAATTTGCAAAAATAATGTTGTATAATGTAATCGTACATATAGCAATGCCAGGCTGTGTGATATATGAAATTAATTATAGTAGTTTTGATAATTAAATAAGGACAAATAAAAGAAATAATTAAGCAGTACATATTTCTT
>ENA-OUUV01000662-OUUV01000662.1-human-gut-metagenome-genome-assembly--contig:-NODE-662-length-20547-cov-3.965060_pt1 | contig 20547 bp, 16 predicted proteins | sample MGYA00237952_ERZ548838 | MGnify/ENA primary metagenome ERZ548838 (study PRJEB26490, sample SAMN05194705) | human gut metagenome | biome: terrestrial biome; feature: human-associated habitat; material... | reverse complement strand
GGAGATGTGTATAAGAGACAGACCGAGAACACCGAAAAGGCGGTTGCCAGAATTAAAAATTATTTTGCGAAGTAATTAACTTCGCTCTGTTCCGTAAAGCTCCGAAAGCCACGCGCCGTATTATGTCGGCAACAGGGCTTTTCGGGAACCCGTCAAAATATATGCATATCGAAAGGCTATGGGAATTATTATGAAGGATGTTTACGAAAGTCCCCTTAATTCGCGCTATGCGAGCAAAGAGATGAAATACCTTTTCTCTCCTGATTACAAGTTCAAAACGTGGAGGAGGCTCTGGATAGCTCTCGCCGAGAGCGAAAAGGAGCTCGGGCTCAACATTACCGACGAGCAGATAGCAGAGCTTAAGGCGCACGCGGACGATATAAATTACGACGTTGCCGAGGCGCGCGAAAAAGAAGTTCGCCACGACGTTATGTCGCACGTTTACGCTTACGGCGTTCAATGCCCCAAGGCGGCGGGAATAATTCACCTCGGCGCAACCTCCTGCTATGTAGGTGACAATACGGACGTAATAACCATGACCGAGGGCTTAAAGCTGCTAAGAAAAAAGCTTGTCAATTTGATAGCAAAGCTTTCGTCCTTTGCCGACAAATACAAGAGTATGCCGTGCCTTGCGTTTACGCATTTCCAGCCGGCACAGCCCACCACGGTGGGTAAACGCGCTACTCTTTGGGCGCAGGACGTTTTAATGGACTTGACGGCACTTGATTTTCAGCTTTCGCAGATGAAGCTTCTCGGCTCAAAGGGCACTACGGGAACTCAAGCAAGCTTTGTTGACCTGTTTGACGGCGACGATGAAAAAATCAAGGCTCTCGACAAAAAGATAGCCGAGAAAATGGGCTTTTCGTCCTGCTTCAGCGTTTCGGGTCAGACCTATTCGAGAAAGCTTGATTCGCAGGTTCTCTTTGTGCTCAGCGGAATAGCTCAGTCCGCGTCTAAATTCTCAAACGATTTGAGACTTTTACAGCATATGAAGGAAATAGAAGAGCCGTTTGAAAAAAAGCAGATAGGCTCGTCGGCAATGGCGTATAAGCGCAATCCCATGAGAAGCGAGAGAATCACGTCTCTTTCGCGCTACGTTATGGCAGATGTCATAAACCCGTCGGTTACGGCCGGCACGCAGTGGCTTGAGAGATCTCTTGACGACTCGGCAAACAAGCGAATAAGCATAGCCGAGGGCTTCCTTGCGACAGACGCTATTTTGGAGCTTTACATCAACATTGTCAGCGGACTCGTCGTATATCCCAAGATGATAGAAAAGCATTTAAACGATGAGCTTCCGTTTATGGCTACGGAAAATATCCTTATGGAAGCGGTCAAAAAGGGCGGCAACCGCCAGACTCTCCACGAGGAAATTCGCCGTCACTCCATGGCGGCAGGCGCGGTGGTAAAGGTTGAAGGCAAGCCCAACGACTTGGTTGAAAGAATTGCTGCCGACCCGATGTTCTCGCTCACGATTGACGAAATCAAGGCACAGTTAAAGCCCGAAAACTTCATCGGCAGAGCACCGCAGCAGGTAACGGAATTTATTGAGGGCGACGTAAAGCCGGTTCTCGAAAAATACAAGGACCTTTTGGGACTTGAGGTTGAAATTAAGGTCTGACATAAGTTGTAAGCGGGAGAAAGTAAAATACTTTCACAAGGGTGATTTTAGATGGATTACAGAGGACAGCATTGTCCCATATGCGGTAAGGAGTTTTGCGACGGCGACGATATAGTCGTCTGTCCGGAGTGCGGAACGCCGTACCACAGAGAATGCTATAAGACCGCAGGGCACTGCGTAAACGAAGAGCATCACGGCGAGAGCTTCGAGTGGAAGCCGGAGACTGCGCCCCATGCAAAAGAGAAGACCCCGAATGTCGGTCAAAATGCAAACGATGACGGTCACAAGGTGGTTTTTTGCCCGGTGTGCGGCAGAGAGAATCCGGCGGAGGAGCCGAACTGCCTTAATTGCGGAGCAAGGCTCTATAACAATCAAAACGGCGGCAAGGCGTTTATTCCGCCCGTTGAGCTTCCGAATATGGATAAACAGCCGTTCGGCAAGGTAGTTAATATTTCGCCCATGGATATGCTCGGCAGAAATACCGTAGGCGACACAGCCGAATTTATAGGTGTGAACGCACAAACCTATATCCCAAAGTTCTATAAAATGCAGCAGGAAAAAAAGAAGCTGTCGTGGAACTGGGCGGCGTTCTTCTTTGCGCCGTATTGGTTTTTCTACCGCAAAATGCAAAATATCGGCTGTATATTTATTGCGGTTTTGCTTGTCATATCGGGTGCGTGCACCACAAAGTCGGTTATGGCGGCAAGCAGCAATGTAATGCAGGTCTATGAAAATTACACAAACGGCAAGGCCTCTGCCGAGGATATGATAAAAGCGTATGAGGAGTACGAAAAGCTCCCCGCAAACATTGTTTCGAATGTCCTTGTGCTGCTCGTTCATGCGGCGGCGGGACTTTGCGCCAATTATCTTTACGCCAAAAAGGCAGAAAAAGGCGTCTATGAAATACGAAAGCTCAGTCAAAATCCCGAGCAGTACCGCATTTCACTCTTCAGGAGCGGCGGAGTATCGTTCTTTTGGCTTATGGCGTCTGTGCTTCTTTATTTTGCCTGTACAAATGCGCTGTCAATAGTTCTTGCACGGTTTTTAATGTAAAAACAATCGCATATCCAATCAAAACAGGAGATGAGATATTATGAAAAAGATAACAAAAGCCGTAATTCCCGCGGCAGGTCTCGGCACAAGGGTTTTGCCGGCGTCAAAGTCGGTGCCTAAGGAAATGCTCAACATTGTTGACAAGCCCGCGATACAGTATATCGTTGAAGAGGCAGCTGCGGCAGGAATCACCGATATTCTTATAATTACAAACCGCGGCAAGGGTGCTATCGAGGACCATTTCGACCACTCATTTGAGCTTGAAAAAAACCTTGAGGGCAACGCGTCAAAGCGTGACCTCTACGAGAGCGTGCTTGCCTGCTCTGACATCGCCGATATTTATTTTAAACGTCAGAAGGAGACTAAGGGCCTTGCGGACGCTATATATCGCGCCAAGAGCTTTGTCGGCGACGAGCCGTTTGCGATTCTCTACGGTGATGATGTTATCGACGCAGAGTATCCCGTTACAAAACAGCTTACCGACGTTTACGAAAAGTTCGGTAACGGCGTTGTAGGTGTGCAGGAGGTTCCGCGTGAGGACGTTCCGAAATACTGCACACTCGACGTAACTCCGCTTGAAAAGAACGTTATGCAGGTTCACGATATGCTTGAAAAGCCGTCGCTCTCCGAGATTATGTCCTGCTATTCGATTCTCGGCAGAGTCGTGATGCCGCCCGAAATATTCGGAATAATCGAAAACACGCCGCCCGTAAACGGCGAGGTCGGCTTTACGGCGGCTATGAATACGCTTGCAAAGCAGGGCAGACTCAACGCCGTTGATTTTATCGGCAATCGCTTTGATATGGGCAACAAGCTCGGCATACTCAAGGCAAATTGCGAAATGGGCTTGCGTCACCCCGAGCTCAAGGACGATTTCAAGGCGTATTTAAAGGAACTCGTTTCAAAGCTTTGAGAAATCCCGATAGGCTTTGAAAAGCAAATCAGTATAAAAAATGACAGGACACCTTTTTGGTGTCCTGTTTTTATATGTTTTTATAATTTCTCTCAATTAAGCTTCCATATACAATTTCCCTTGAACAAAAAAGCTTTCCGGTTCAAGGGTGATTCCTCACGGCATTTACTATGGGAGAATGTTTAGAAGTCTGTTTTTCGGACAAAATCATTCCGTTACCACACGCACGTATTCAGTGCCGTAATACTTCATAATTTCAACCGTACTCTCATTTATAACCTCGCCGCTTATAACCACGGGGATAGCCGGCGGACAGGCGACGGCAGGCGATGCGGCGACTCTTCCGACGCTGTTTTCGACAGGTATTGATTCGCTGCTGCAAAAAACCGCTTGCCGCACGGAAAGCCTCTTTTCGGGGAGCACAAACACGGGTAAAGCCGTTTTCGGCTCAACCGATTTGCCGTCCGTTTTTTCGTGAGAGACAAAGGCTCTTTTGACAGCTTCAAGATCTCCGTCGGAAATTTCCGGTGTTACCATCATAACGACGAAGTCTCTGTCGCAAAACTCACATTCGGCGTTGTTTTTTCTGAGATTTTCGGCAAGCTCAAATCCGCTTTTTCCAAAAGCCGATGTATTGACGGTTATTTTGAGCGGCTCATCTCCGCAAATACGATAACCGTTTTCCTCCAAGAAATTTTTTACATCGCGCACCTTTTTTACTGTATCAAAGAGCTTTTCGCGGTAACCGTTTTCAAGGTATCGGTTCGCAAGGTCAAGCGACTGCAATATGAGATATGACGGACTTGTTGAGCCGAAAACGGCCATTGCCGTCTTGGCGTCCGACGAAAAATCCTTAATTTCGTTCTTTGAAAAGTGCAGATATCCGCCTCCCGTTAAAACGGGCAGCGTCTTGTGCGCGGAATCACAGCAAATATCCGCTCCGAGCTCCATAGGGTGGCATTTCTCACGTAAAAAGTGAAGATACGCGCCGTGTGCATTGTCGCACAAAAGCGGCACACCGTAGGAATGTGCAATTTGTGAGAGCGCGGCAATATCCGCCGTGTTGCCGAGATAATCGGGACTTGTAATGTATACTGCGGCAGGCTTAACTTTTTGCTTTGACAGCGTTTCTTTCAAATCCTCCGCCGAAATCTTGCAGCTGCAAAGCGACAAATTGTCTTTTGATGTGAGCCAAACAACATCGGCGTCAAGCTCCGCCGAAGCATAAACAAACGCTCTGTGAACGTTTCGCGCGGCTACAAAAACCGGCCTTTCGCTTTTATTTTCACGGTTTATCGCGGCGAGATACAGCATAGCCTTAATCGAGAGCGTCGAGCCCTCACACGAATAAACAGTCCTTTTTGTGTCAAACAGATTTGATGCGTTTTTTTCGCTCTCCGCTATGATACCGTCCGCCTCAAAAAGCGAATCCGCACCGCATATTTCCGTTATATCACGCGACTCTGCACCTAAAAATATACGGCCCTTATGCCCCGGCATATGAAGCCGCGCACCGTTTTTTGCAATATAATCCGAAACAAAATCGTAAATCGGCGTTTTCACAGCATCACCTGCTTATTTAAGGTTTTCGGCGTCCTCTGCCACCTTGAGCATAATCGCGCACTCTATTCTTTTGCGGAAGAGGTCGCAGCCGTAGTCATATACGCCCTCGATTTTACCCGTGGCATGATATGCGTTTGCCGCACATCCGCCGGAGCACCAGAGCTTAGCCCAGCAATCGGTACACTCTTTTCGCGCATATACATTGCAGCTTCTGAACTCGTCCTGGATTTTTGTATTGGTAACGCCGTCCCAAATATTACCGAGCAGGAATTTTTCCTCGCCGACAAACTGATGACACGGATATAAGTCGCCCCACGGAGTTACAGCCATATATTCCGTTCCCGAACCGCAACCCGAGATGCGCTTATATATACACGGGCCGCCCGTCAAATCTATCATATAGTGATAAAACGTAAAGGGCTTACCCTTTCTTTTTCTCTCAAGCATTTCTTCTGCGAGAAGCTCGTACTGCTTCATAACAACCGGCTTGTCCTCTTCCGTCAGAGCCGACGGGTCTAAGGGAGCACAGACGACGGGCTCCATACTGAGCTCCGTGAAGCCGAGCTCGAGCATTGCGTCAATATCCTTCAAGAAATCGGGATTTGAATGTGTAAACGTGCCGCGCATATAGTAATTCTTGTTTCCGCGGCGGCGTACAATCTCTTGAAATTTCGGCACAACTCTGTCGAAGCTGCCGTTGCCTGCATAGTCAACGCGCCATTTATCGTGAATTTCTTTTCTGCCGTCGAGGCTCAAAACGACGTTATGCATCTCACGGTTTGCAAAATCTATAACGTCGTCGTCTATAAGCATACCGTTTGTTGTAAGAGTAAAGCGGAAATTTTTGCCGTGCTCTTTTTCTATGCTGCGAGCGTATTCAACGAGCTTTTTAACCGTGTCCCAATTCATAAGCGGCTCTCCGCCGAAGAAATCGACCTCAAGATTGCGTCGCGAACCCGAGTTTTCTATAAGGAAGTCGAGCGCGCGCTTACCTGTTTCAAGGCTCATTACGGCTCTGTCACCGTGATACTTACCCTGGCTCGCAAAGCAATATGAGCAGTTGAGGTTGCAGGTGTGAGCAACGTGCAGACACAGCGCCTTAATAACATTACCGGAACGCTCCTTAAAGGTCGTGGCAAGATTTTTAAAGCTGTCCTCTGTGAAAAGCTTGCCGCTTTTTTCAAGAGATTCGACGTCATCGATACAAAGAAGCACATCGTCTCTTGTGACGTCGGGTCTGTCGCCGTATTTTTTCATCACGGCATTGACAATCTCCTCACGCGACGCGGTTTTATACATTGCGATTATGTCGTAAGCGACATCGTCCACCGAATGAACCGAGCCGGAGCAGGTGTCTAAAACTATATTATATCCGTTTAATTTATACTGATGTACCATTTTTACCTCCGTTAGGTCAGAACACAAAAAATGCCGCCCGAACACGGACGGCACCCGAAATACCGACAGAATTACTTGTCAGCCTTTTCGCACTGCTGATTTGCAATACCGCAGCTTGTTTTGCATGCAGACTGACAAGAGGTCTGGCATTCGCCGCAGCCGCCGTTCTTAGCACTCTCGCAAAGGTCGCGAGTCTCAAGAGTCTTAATTCTTTCCATAACGACATCTCCAATTCTGAATTATTCTTTTAAGTGCAGGGCACTTCTATACATTAAAAGTATATTACAAATTCCCCGGATTGTCAACCGCACAAACCCGTGTGAGTAAAAACATCCGCTGCCTTTTTGGCGTTTTTGCTCTCCGGCTTTTATTTCCCGCTGCCGCGTATCAGTTTTACTGCATACAAAACATCTACGGCAGCCATAGCCACAAGAAACAGGATTGTAATTATGCCGTCCGACGTCGAAAAATCAATTACCTTTCCGCCGCGTGATTTATAGACAAGCGTGCCTATAACCATCATATTTAAAATCAGCATTAAAACTATGTTTGCCGCTTTGTCTCTCATAAAAACCTCCCGGCGCATAAATTGCAGCTTTCGCCGCATACACGCTTAATTCGATATTATATTCTATCACACTTTCGGATTTTTTCAACAGCTTACCATCGCGCAATAAATCGCGCAATAAAATACAGGAGAGAGAAAAACGCCTCCTTACGAACCGGTCAAGACGAGAGCGCGAACAAGTTGAGGGATTATTCAGGCTCCCTTGTAAAGGGTGATTCCCCACGGTGTGGGGAAATGTCACGAAGTGACAAAGGGGACTCTCTCCCGTCAGGAGCTGGACGCGAGTTCACGAGCGGACTGAGGGATTAAAAGGTATTGCGCTTTTTATTCAAATTCCATATGCTCCCAAGAAATCCCTCCGGCTTGCCTTGACGGCAACCCACCTCCCTTTACAAGGGAGGCAATGGCGCAGATGACTGAGGGATTGTTTAGGCTCCCTTGAAAAGGGTGATTCCCCACGGTGTGGGGAAATGTCAAAAGGCTCCCTTGAAAAGGGTGATTCCCCACAGTGTGGGGAAATGTCACGAAGTGACAAAGGGGACGGGCTCCCGTCAGGAGCTGGACGCGAGTTCACGAGCGGACTGAGGGATTATTCAGGCTCCCTTGTAAAGGGAGCTGTCATCGAAGATGACTGAGGGATTAAACAGCGAAGCACTTTCTTTTTGAAATCTATTTTTTAAGGAAATCCCTCCGGCTTGCCTTACGGCAACCCACCTCCCTTTACAAGGGAGGCGAATCCCTCCGGCTTGCCTTGACGGCAACCCACCTCCCTTTACAAGGGAGGCGAATCCCTCCGGCTTGCCTTACGAGGCCCACCTCCCTTTACAAGGGAGGCAGAATCCCTCCGGCTTGCCTTAGCGAGGCCCACCTCCCTTTACAAGGGAGGCAGAATCCCTCCGCCTTGCGGCAAGTCCGCCGCACAACCCCTCCGGAGTGACTGCGCGGGATTTAAATAAAAACGAGTGTGCGCAGCTGTGATAAAGACCGCAGCTGCTTTGAAAGAGGCAAAAAAATCCACCGTTCTGCCGTTAATACAGACCGGTGGACTTTTGTGATTTTAACTTTTTATCAGCCTATAACGGTTGAGCCTGCATTGTCGCTTCTGACAAAGCCTATCCAGGATTTACCGGTGTTGAGCTGAAGGTCGCTGCCGTCCTCTGCCTGAAGCTTGAGAGGAGAAGATGCGTCGCCCTTTGTCCATTTTATGTTTTCATATGTTCCGTTGGAAACATAGACGCCGCTGCCGCCCTTGAGATCCCAGTCAACGTGCTTGGATGCATCAATGGGTCCTGTGACTCCCGTGTAAAGGATAATTACGTTTGTAACGGCCATGGTGTTGCCGTCGGCGTCCTTCATCGGGTCCGAATTCATATTGTTGTAATAGAGACCGTCGTTCGCATTGTACTTAAAGGTGTGCTTGTAGTTGCCGGAGAATACCGCAAGAACAGAGTTGCAGGCGCCGCCCGAAAGAGATCTCTTTGACGAAGCAAAGGTAAACGGTGAGCCGTAGCCCGATTTAACGTCGGTGCGGAAGCCCTTATCCGCGATTGCCTTTGAAAGATTTTCACCCGAGGTGTAAGCTGTGTGCTCCCTGGATACCTTTCTTGCCTTGTCGCGCGCAAAGTAACTGCCGGCTTTCATTCCGTCGATATCATCAACTTTATCTGCGGAGATTTTGTCGTATGCGAGATTGCTGCCGCCGAAATGCACATAAATGGCGTCAAATCCCTCGGCGAGCTCAACATAGTCGTGACGTGCGCTTCTTGTGGGGCCGATTTTCGGCGCCGAGGAAATGTCGGCATACATCCACATCATTCTTGTGATGCCGCCCTCAACCTCGCCCTCGACTACGATGTCGGGAGAGCAAAGGCCCCATTGCGGACGCGCTTCGGGTGAGTTCTCAACCATTACGCAAACGGGACGCTTGCCTATACTGCTTTCGGGGAGACCCGTAAGACCGGTAAGCGGATTTGTATCTGTCGCGACGGTGGGCTCCGATGTGGTGGCCGGAGCTGACGTGTCTGTTTCAAAATCCTTTTGCTTTTTACCGCAGGCAAAGAGCATGCAGGCCGAAAGCAAAACACAAATCGCAGCCGCAGAAAGTTTAAACACGGTTTTTTTGTTCATTTCCAAAACCCCTTGAACTAAAAGTATTTATATTATTCTACCATATTTGACGATTTTTTCAATACCAAACGGCAAAAAGAGGGGAACAATCCTCGCCGCAGCTCGGCAAAAACCGTTCCCCGATTGCTGTTTATTCTTCGTTTTCAGCCGCGCGGTCGGCAATTACCTTGTCGGCAACCGGCTGCGGAGCCTGCTCGTAGCGGGCAAACGAGAGAGTGTAATGTCCCCTGCCTGCCGTAACGGAGCGAAGCACCGTTGTGAAATCGCCCATCTCGGCTATCGGGACCTCGGCGGTAAGCTCCTGCATACCCTTTTCCTCGGAAGCGCCCATTCCGAGCACTCTGCCGCGACGCTTTGTAACGTCGCCCATGATGTCGCCGAGGTTTTCGTCGGGCATATAGGCTGTGAGAGTGCCTATCGGCTCAAGTATGGCAACGCCTGCCTTAGGCATCGCATTTTTATATGCGAGCGAAGCGGCTGTTTTAAACGCCATTTCCGAGGAATCAACGGGGTGGTAAGAGCCGTCATAGAGCGTGGCTTTAAGCCCTACCATCGGATAGCCTGCCGCGAATCCCTTTGCAACGCAGTCACGAAGTCCCTTTTCGACTGCCGGGAAGTAGTTTTTCGGAACGGCTCCGCCGACTACCGCGGTTTCGAATACGAGATCGTCGCTGTCGCACGGCTCGAATTTTATCCAAACATCGCCGAATTGGCCATGACCGCCGGACTGCTTCTTGTGCTTGCCCTGTGCCTCTACCGATTTTCTGATGGTCTCGCGGTATGCAACCTTCGGGAGCTCCAGTGTTACGTCTACGCCGAATTTATTTTTAAGCTTTGAAACGATTACGTCAAGGTGCTGTTCGCCGAGACCCGAGAGCACCTGTTCCCTTGTCTCTTTGTTAAGCGCAAAGGTGATTGTCGGGTCCTCCTCCATAAGTCTTGTAAGACCTGCGGCAACCTTTTCTTCCTCACCCTTTTTCGACACCTTAACAGCCATCGAAAGGCACGGCTTCGGGAAATCGACTCCGGCGAGCTTGAGTATGTTTTTCGGGTCACAGAGCGTGTCGCCCGTTTTAACGCCTGCCATTTTTGTGACAACGCCTATATCGCCTGCGATGATTGCGGGGGCGTCCTCCTGCTTTGCGCCTTTTACAAATACGATTTTACCCATTTTCTCGATTTCGCCCGTGCGGAAATTATATGCCGCGGTGTCGGGCGCGAGCTTGCCGGAAACAACCTTGAAGAACGACATCTTGCCTACAAACGGGTCTGCTATCGTCTTGAAGCAGACGGCTGCGAGCGGACCGTTTTCGTCGCAGGGTAAAATACCCTCCTCGCCGTTTTCGTAGGTGCATTTTTCGCCTGCGTAGCCGAATGCACCGGGGGCGGACCATGCAAGGCCGTAAAGGAGCTGATCAACGCCTGCGCAGGTAAGACCGGATACCGCGTATACGGGGTAAATCGAGCCGTCGAAAATACCTATGCAAAGACCCTTTAATATTTCCTCCTTGGTGAATTTCTCACCCTCGAAGAATTTTTCCATAAGAGCGTCGTCGGTGGTTGCGACAGCCTCCATAAATGCCGAGGTCATCTCTTCAATAACGCTGTCCTCGGGTACGGGAACCTTGGTCGCTTTGCCGTTTTCGTCGTATGAAAACGCCATACCGGTCATAAGATTAACATAGCACTTTGTGATATTGCCCTCCATATACGGGATTATTGTCGGGCAGAGCTTGTTGCCGTAAACCTCTTTTAAGGCGTCAAAGGTCTTGTAAAAGTTTCTGTGGTCGGAATCGGTTTTGGTGACGGCAAAGAATTTCGCCGCACCCTTTTTTTCTGCGGCACGGAATGCTTTTTCCGTACCCACGTCAACGCCTGAGCCTGCCGAAGTGACTATAAGCACCGCCTCGGCGGCTCTGACTGCCTCGGCTGCACCGCCCTCAAAGTCGAAAAGACCGGGAGCATCTATAATATTGAGCTTTGTGTTATCCCATTCAAGTGCCGCTATGGCGGAAGAGACGGACGATTTGCGGCGTTTTTCCTCGGAATCAAAGTCGAGAACGGTGTTACCGTCGGCAACTCTGCCGAGTCTGTCCGAAGCGCCGGCTATGTAAAGCATAGCTTCGCACAGCGTTGTTTTGCCCTTTCCGCCGTGGCCGAGCACGGCAATATTACGTATGTTGTTTGAAGTGTATGCTTTCACAGGAAATTCCTCCTAAAATAGATGTTACTGTCCTTTTATGTATTATTCATAATAGTTAGAGCCAGTATGGTGAAATTATAGCATAATTGCCCAATAATAGCAATTACTATTTTATAAAATTATAAGAAATGTTAATTTCCTCGTTTTCTTGCTTTTTTTGTATTAAATAAGTATAATAATATGAATGAAATTTTGGAGGTAAAAAATGTCTGACGATAAGTTTTCGCGCTTTAGAGAGCAATATAAGACCTTTACCTATGAGGATTATCACATTACAAAAGATGATAAATATATAACCGTTTCGTTTGATTTCAAAATAGACGGGCTTTGCGAATTTCACCCAAAAACCGAAATTGAGCTGACAGGGCTTGATATTTTGAACGATTTTTCGTCTCCCACGGCTCGAAACATCGTGTTTTCACTCGGCATGGTGGAGCTTGTCAGCTATTGGAAAATCGCTTGTCCCGAAAGAGTGGAAATTAAGTGCGGCTTTTTGAACGACAGGCAAAAGGAGTTTTGGAAGCAGCTCTATTTCGGCGGTTTATCCGAATTTTTCTATATAAACGGCATAGAGACTGATAAGGACTCGTTTATGACAATAGAATGTGACGAAGCGGAGAATGATATTGCTCCGATTTGCTATAAAACCGCCGGTATCAACCTTATTCCCGTTGGCGGCGGAAAGGACAGCGCCGTTACGGCAGAGCTTTTAAAGCCGTTCGGTAAAAAAAATAAGTTTTTCACGGTCGACGACCAGGCGGCGCGCACCGAAACCGTCATTGCCGCAGGCTACGGCGAGGACGATATTATAAAGACATATCGCGCGATAGATAAAAACTTACTGGAGCTTAACAAAAAGGGATTTTTAAACGGTCACACGCCGTTTTCGGCAATCGTTGCTTTCCTCTCGCTGTATTGCGCCTATCTCATAGGCGGCGAATATATTGTTCTCTCGAATGAATCAAGCGCAAATTCCGGAAACATCGAGGGCAGAGAGGTCAATCACCAGTATTCAAAGTCATATAGATTTGAAAACGATTTCACCGAGTATGTCGGCGAAAATCTGCTTTCGGGCATACGCTATTTCAGCCTTTTACGGCCGTTTTCGGAATTGCAGATTGCAAAACAGTTTGCGCTTTTGCCGCAGTATCACAAGGTTTTCCGCAGCTGCAACCGCGGCAGTAAGAAAAATGTATGGTGCTGTAAGTGTGCCAAGTGCCTTTTTGTTTATTCGATATTATCGCCGTTTTTGCCTCTTTCGACTCTCTCTGATGTTTTCGGCAGCGAGATGCTGTCCGACGAGAGCTTAAAGGATATTTTCGACGGACTTGTGGGCTTCACCCCGGTAAAGCCGTTTGAGTGCGTCGGTACGGTAAGCGAGATAAATTATGCCCTTATGCTCACGGCTCAGCGGTTCATAAAGGAAAATAAAAAGATGCCTTATTTACTCGACTATTTTTATAAAAGAGCGGACAAGAGCGTCTTAGATAAAAATTTACTAAACGAATATAACCCCGTAAACAATGTTCCCGACGACTTTTTGTTTGCTGTTAAGGAGATGTATGAAAATGTATCAGAGTGCGGCTTCGATGTTCAAAAATAAAAAGGTGCTTATTCTCGGCTTCGGCAGAGAGGGTATGTCAACATATCGGTTTTTAAGGAATATGTACCCGGATATGCACCTGACAATTGCCGATAAAAACGAGATAAAGCTCGATGACAAAAACGTCACGCTCATTTGCGGCGACAGCTATATGGACAGCTTAAACGACTTCGACATAGTTATGAAATCCCCCGGCATAGCCTTTTTGGATGTTGATATAAAAGACGGCACTCTTGTTACCTGTCAAACCGATTTGTTCTTAAAATTTGCGCCGTGCCGCAAGGTAGGCATAACAGGCTCCAAGGGAAAAACCACAACCTCCACACTTATTTACGATATGCTTAAGGAGGGCGGATTTGACGCACGCCTCATAGGAAATATCGGCGTTCCCGTGCTTGAGGATATTAACACGGTCACGCCAGAGACGATAGCGGTTATCGAGATGTCGTCGCATCAGCTCGAATTTACCACGTCCTCGCCCGAGGTTGCGGTTCTCACCAATATTTATGAGGAGCATCTTGACCATTACCGTGACGGGTTCCGCGGCTATGTCAACGCGAAGCTCAACATTGTTCGCCGGCAAAAAGAGAGCGACACCTTCATTTATAATGCAACACAGGGGCTTGACGGCCTTTGTGACCTCGACAAAATCAAATCACACAAGGTCGGCGTAAAAAAGGATGCGCCGTTGCCGTTTGCGGTGAATAACGAGCATCTTCTCGGCGAACACAACAGGCAGGATATTCTCTTTGCCTTTGAGGCGGCAAAGCATTTCGGCGTGGATACGGCCGCTGCCGAAAGAGCGGTAGAAAAATTCAGCGGCATAGAGCACCGTATGGAAAAGGTCGGCACGTTCCGCGGAATAACCTTTTACAACGACTGTATTGCGACTATACCGCACGCCGTAGAGTGTGCCGTCGAGGCACTTAAAAATGTTGATACGCTGATTTTCGGCGGTATGGACAGAGGTCTTGATTACAGCGAATTTGAAAATTATTTAAAGAAAAGCAATATCAAAAATCTGATAGGTACACCCGCGACAGGTCATAAGATCTGCGATAAAATCGAGGGTGCACCCCAAAAAAACGTATATAAAGCGGCAAATCTCGACGAGGCGGTAAAAAAGGCGTATGAAGTGACCGCAAAGGGCAAAATATGCCTGCTCTCGCCTGCCGCTTCAAGCTATAACTGCTACAAAAACTTTGAGGAAAAAGGCAAGCATTACAAAAAGCTTGTCCGCGAATACGGAAAAGAAGATTAAGCACCGTAAACTTGAAAGGCTTTGGCGAAGTCGGCTGTTGACTCTGCAAGGCTTAAAAAGCCGAAAAATGATGTGTCATTTTGTGTTCACCGGCTCCTTGCGGTGTGCAGTATGAGACTAAAAAACCGATAGTTAAAAAAATAACTACATTATCGCGCCAAGCGTCAGCATTTCTTCAAATCTGTTGTAGAGAAAGTTGAAATCCTCCAAGGGGGCAGACTCTTGGCCTCTGAGAGAGACTTCAAAAGCAGGTCTGCGATGCTGTGCGCCGAACCATTCGCAAAAGCTTCCGAGCCTCTCTTTTTCCTCTTTGCGGCAAAGCGGATATCCGCTGACCGACGAGAGCACCTTTGCCATCATGGCTGTCTCCGAGAGATTGCCCTTCTGTTCGCTCCAATATATTTTTTCTCCGCCTACGGTGAGGCAAAACGCATATCTGAAAAGCTCGGCTTCGCAGAGATTCGCTACCGCCTTTGTCTCGGGTTCGCTCTCAGACGCGGGTCCTGCGTAAAGCTGCGGTGCCGGAACGGAAAAAGACAGGTCGTCGTACACAATTTCGTCGTGGCGAAAGTTGAAATTGCGCGAAATATCAACGCCGCGTGCGTTGGCATTCCACTTTGAGTAATCACCCTTTGCCGCACGGGCAACAAGTCCGGCGTAAACTCCAGCTCCGTCGGCTCTTTTTGCCGCTATATCTAAGGCGTCGGGCGAAACAAGGGGAACTATCGTTATTTTGCGGTTTTGGAGTGACTTGCGTATTTTTACGGCACTTATTTTTTTATCGTTCTTTACGGCGTCACACATTCTTTCAAAAAATCGGAGCAGCAGTAATGTTGTGATTTGCTCTTTTCCGCGCATACCGCCGAGAAAAAGCACTTTTTCGTTTCCGTCACCTATGCTGAGCGAAAACACGGCTTTTCCCGTCCAGCTGCGTCCTATAACCTCGTATCCGGCGAAATCATATTCTTTTCTCAGCAGAGACAGTATATTTTTTACGGAGTCGTATGTAAGCGGTTCGGGATTAACAATCATTTTTATCAACTGCTTTCTTTTTATTCTCGGCGCTCTGCCCGAAATCATATCGGGTATAACACTATCAATATATATTCCGAACGGAGTGGAAATATTATGGATATGACCGAAAAAACCTTAAAACAGGATTACAAATTTCGCGGACGCATTGTAAATATGCGTGTTGACGAGGCATTGATGCCCGACGGAACAACGGCTTCACGCGAGGTTGTGGAGCACAACGGCGGAGTTTGCGTTGCGCCGCTTACAGATGACGGGGAGCTGATCTTCGTAAGACAGTTTCGCTACCCGTATTCCGAGGTGCTTTTGGAGCTGCCGGCAGGTAAGCTTGAAAAAGGCGAGGACCCGTTCCTCGCAGGCAAGCGCGAATTAAAAGAAGAGACCGGCGCTACCGCACGCAGCTATATTTCGCTCGGGAATTTGTATCCGTCACCCGGCTATTGCGGAGAAATAATACATATGTACCTTGCAAAAGGACTCACCTTCGGCGAGCAGCATCTTGATAAGGATGAGTTCCTTGAGGTTGTGAAAATCCCTCTGCAAAAGGCGTTTGAAATGGTTATGAATAACCAAATAACCGACAGCAAGACGCAGGTCGGAATAGTAAAAGCCTATTATCTCGAAAACGGAAAGTATTGACGAAGAAACGGGCAATCAAAGATAAAATGCTTGAAAAGCGCGGTAGTTATTTTTTAACTAAGGCACATTAAACAGGCTCCCTTGTAGGCTCACTCAAATAGGGTGATTCCCCACGGTGTGGGAAAATGTCGCGGAGCGACAAAGGGGACTCTCTCCCGTCAGGAGCTGGCTACGAACGAAGTGAGTAGACTGAGGGATTAAATTAGGCTCCCTTGAAAAGGGTGATTCCTCACGGTGTGGGGAAATGTCAAAAGGCTCCCTTGTAAAGGGAGCTGGCTACGAACGAAGTGAGTAGACTGAGGGATTAAATTAGGCTCCCTTGTAAAGGGAGCTGTCATCGAAGATGACTGAGGGATTAAAAAGCGAAGCACTTTCTTTTTGAAATCTATTTTTTGAGAAAATCCCTCCGAGTTGCCGTAACGGCAACCCACCTCCCTTTACAAGGGAGGCTATTTTTGCAAAAAGATGGACGAAGAGTTCGAGTCTCTCCAAGCAAATTCATATATACAAAAAGAAAAAGCACAAAGGAAAAATCCTTGTGCTTTTTCTGTGAAGACAGGACAATAGAGATGTTTTTGCGTTTTCGCTGTCTTGATTTGAACACTTGTCACAATCATTCTACATCACTCCGTTTCTGTTTTCAAGGCTGTTTACAGCGTCATCTCTATTTCCGTGCCGCCGATAAAGACCACCTTGATTTTCTCTTTTGATTCCACCACTACGCATTCGATAATCTGTCGGACGAGCGTATCGTCATATTCCATCGGGTGATTTTGCAGTCCGTCAAGTATGGTGAAAATCTCATCGAGTCGGGATTTTGCGCTTTCTCTCTTTTGCCGCATGGTTGCATACTGTTCGAGTTGTACGGTCAGCCTTTGCTTTTCGTTCATCAGCTCGGTGATGCGTTCTTCATCGATGCCGTCTGCATTGTCGGCGGATACCGCTTTGAGCATTTTTTGAAACTCAGCGTCGATTTCGGCAATTCGGATTTGAATGTCGAGTGTTTTGTCCTCGGTGACTTCGTCTGTAAGCCCCATCCCGATATGGATTTTCAGTGTTTTCAGCACCTCAATATTTTGCTTTGCCGTCTGCATGATGGCTCTCATAACGGCGTCTTGCAGCATGCTTTCCTCAATGCTCGGTGAGTGGTGGCAGTATTTTTTGCCGTAGTCAAGTCGGTTAATGCATCGCCATACGATTTTTCTCTTGCCCTTGGCAGTCCATGTGCATCGGCGGTAAGGCGTTCGGCATTCGCCGCATATCAGTAGTTCGCTCAGAGCGTACTTGCTTGAATATCGGCTCAGTTCGGTTTTAGTACCTTTTTGCTTGACCTTTGGCTTGCCGGAGCGCCTTGCGATTTCCTCCTGGACTCTTGCGAAGGTGCCTGCGTCAATGATCGCAGGGTGGTTGTTCTCAATATAGTATTTGTTCCTTTCGCCGTTGTTTGCCTTAATTCTCTTGCTGATGCAGTCGGACACATAGGTTTTGTTTATAATGGCATCGCCCTTGTATTTCTCGTTCGAGAGGATGGAACGAATGGTTTCCTGCCGCCATACACTGCATCCGGCAGGTGTCGGTATCTCTTTTGCTTCGAGATAGCATTTGATTCCGTACAGGCTTTCGCCGGATAGGTATCGCTCATATATCTCTCGAATAATCTCGGCTTCATCGGGGACAATCTCAATTTCGCCGTCTGCGTTTTTGGTGTAGCCGAGGAAGTGCTTGCATTGGAACGGCACATTGCCTTGCTTGGCACTTTGTGCTTTGCCCCATTTGACATTTGCACTGATGTTCTCTGATTCGCTTTGGGCTATTGAGCCGTAGATGGTGATGTAAAATTCCGATGCGGGATCGATGCTGTGAATACCTTGTTCCTCGAAGTACACATCCACATTGATCTCTCGGAGCTTCCTCGTTATCTTGATAACATCGAGGGTATTTCGGGCGAATCGGCTGATAGATTTTACGATAATCATGTCAATCTTGCCCTTGTAGCAGAGACGGAGCATTTTATTGAATTCGTCACGCTTTTTCATGCTTGTTCCTGTAATGCCCATGTCAGCGAATATACCCACAAGCGACCATTTCGGCTCGGTGCGTATGCGCTCCTCGTAATGGGTACGCTGTACCTCGTAGCTGTTTAGCTGCTCATCCTGCTTGGTGGATACTCGGCAGTAGGCGGCAACACGAAGCTGTCGATAGTTCTGCGTGATAGCCGCTTTGGTGTCTATCGTTGCAGGAATAATGCGGACGGTTTTTTGGGGCTGTACGCTTGTTGCTTGCATCATGCTGATTTCTCCTTTCCAATCCTCTGACCGTTTATAAGTATAAGGCTTATTGTGCCGTTTGCTTTCGGCTGTATCTCACTGACCGCCTGATCTGTTAAGTCGCTGTCATAAGCTGTAAGCGGCGGTATGGCCTTGAATATATCTTTTAGGCTTTGAGCCGTGATTGTTTCCGTGCCAAGGCTCATATATTTTTCGCTCACGCAAGTGAGCATTTTTTGTTTTAGGGCTTCCTTGTCGAAGCCGAAGGTGTTGAGTGCCTTTGATATCTCTGCGTTCAGGCGTTTTATTTCTTGACTTTCCTCATGATCGGACTTCGGTATCTGAATGCTTTCGGGATTGGCAATGACCTCATTGAGCAGCTCGGTAATGCCGTTCAGCATATCCTCATCGATCATATTGACCGAGGCTTTGCATTCGGAGCATTGCCACCATGTATTTGCCTTGCGGCGTCTGTCGAAGCGTCTATGCATTCTGCCGCCGCAGTTAGGGCAGACGACCGGAGCGTTCAGCCTGAAGATACCCTCGCTATAATTTACATCCTTTTGGGTGTTTTTCTCTGCTTTGATGCTCTGCATGGCTGCATACTCCTGCTCAGTCAGTATCGGTGGATAGCCGCCATCGCCTATATAGCGTTTGTCCTCAACAATTCGCTTTATGCGTGACCTATTCCAATCGGTCTTGCCGGACATATACTCAATGTGTTTTGCGGTCAGCATTTCGGCTATGTCTTTCAGCGATTTGCCGCTGAGATATTGCTCGGCAATCTCTCTGACGGTGTTGGCTTCAGCTTCATTTATGGTTATGCTACCGATACTTAAGATATAGCCAAGCGGTATGTTTCGATGATTCATGCTTGGTAGCACCGTCCTTTCTCTCGGATTTTTTCGGGCAGGCTGATACCGCCCGCAAGGTGGAAGGTCAGCAGTTCGTTGCTCTCCACTGTGATGTTGTCAACTGTTTGCTCGAAGAGTTCGGCATCGAAATCTATACCGATTTCGACTTCCTTGAGAATGTCGTTGAGCATTTTCAGTTCGTCCAACATTTCATTTTCATCGCTGTCGGTAATTTTTGTTCGACGCTCGATCCGCAGCTCAGTTATCTTGTTTTCAAGCACATCGGATTGTGCCGTGTAGTCTGCGGCGTTCAGCACTCTTTTACCATGCAGACGGGAGAGGACGAGGTTCTGTGCCGTAAGGTCTGCGATCTCACGGTCGATTTCCTTTATCCGCTGCTGACTGCCTGTGGTGCGGTATTGCAGTTCCTCAAACTGCCGAATGAGTGTGCCGAGCAGGTATTCTCGGTTGGCCTGTACCTTTCTTATCATAAGGTTAAAGGCAGCGTACACCTCGTCCTCTTTAACTCTGCGCCAAGCACAATCTGTCTTGTTGGTTGCTTTTGCTGCACATAGCCAATAGGCTGTGCCGTTTACAACCTGACGACGGAAGGTGTGACCGCAATCGGGACAGAGAAGCATTCTTGTAAGCGGATAGTTTTTGGCTTTCCGCTTGCAGCTCGGCTGTCGGCTTTTGATAAGAGCCTGCACCGCATCGTAGGTTTCACGGCTCACGATGGCAGGATTGCTGTTTTCTACGTAGTACATAGGTCGTTCGCCATGGTTGAACTGTTTTTTAAACGGCAGGGTTTGTGTGGTAATCTGCTTTTGCAGTAGGGCGTCGCCCTTATACCTTTCGTTATTCAGCACATAGCTAATAGTGGTATGATACCATTTCTTACGACCATACCTTCTGCATATACCCTCGTCATTGAGAATGTTTGCAATACCCTGCATACCGATGCCTTCCAGGTAGAGATTAAAAATCCGGCGAATTACAGCCGCTTCCGTTTCGTTGATTACGAGCTTGCCGTTTATAAGGTCGAAGCCGTAAGCCGGAGCACAGCAGTTAAATTCGCCGGATTCCATTCTCTTTTTATAACTCCACCGCATATTCTGCGATATGGACACGCTTTCCTGTTGGGCAACCATGCCGGGGAAGGTAGCGAACATCTCGCTGTTCATCGACTCGGTATCAAGCCCCTGTTCCTCGAAATATACGCTGACTTCCATTTGTTCAAGCGCTCGGAGTGCCGTCAGCATTTCCTCGGTGTTTCGGGCGAAGCGTGACATGGATTTTACGATGATGCGGTCTATCAGACCTTTTTTGCAGTCCCGCAGCATTCGGCGGAAGTCATCACGCTTTTCCATGCTTGTGCCTGTTATACCTTCGTCCGCATAAATGTCTACGAATTTGTATTCGGGATGCCGTTTACAGTATTCGGA
>ENA-OUUV01000661-OUUV01000661.1-human-gut-metagenome-genome-assembly--contig:-NODE-661-length-20549-cov-5.182688_pt1 | contig 20549 bp, 19 predicted proteins | sample MGYA00237952_ERZ548838 | MGnify/ENA primary metagenome ERZ548838 (study PRJEB26490, sample SAMN05194705) | human gut metagenome | biome: terrestrial biome; feature: human-associated habitat; material... | reverse complement strand
TCGCCTTAGTCTCGTGGGCTCGGAGATGTGTATAAGAGACAGATATTATATGGAACCGGATAGCAGTTTTGCCGGGATGGCAGCCGGGGATACAGAAGGAATCATGGCTCCGCATGTAAGGTCAGGCAGTAATGGTACCGCTAACGCAGCAGACTACGCGGACAAGGTGATGGATGTATATGTAAGCTGCAAGCTTGCTGATGGGCGCAGAGGATATCTGACTAAGGAGTTCAGAATTGACGATATAATAGATACATTTTCCCTGTCATATTATGGCGGGAAAGGTTTCTCTTATATTGCAGACAGCAATGGAACGGTACTTATACCTCCGGCTGATAAGCGTGATATACCGGACAGTATAGCCTGCTGCGGTTATCTTAAAGCACTTCCCGAGAACTCAATGACAGGATGGACGATACTTAATGATATTTTCTACTGTTATATGCCTATAGGAGTTGGCAGTGACTGGCATCTGGTATCAGTTGTTGATATGGAGCTTATCACAAGAGAAGCGGATCAGATTGTAAGCCAGACATATGCGCTTCTTGCAGTCGTAATCATGACAATCGTAGTTATCATGATAATAACGATGCGAAGGACGCTTAAGGCATCCAGGGATGCAGAGAACCAGAATCTGTACACTGAGCACATTTTCAATAATGTTCCTGAAGGAATAGCACTGATAACAATTAATGCCCCATATATCAATATAAGGATGAACTATGCGGGCTATCAGATGTTCGGATATGATAATGACTCCAAGAATAATGTGTGCATAGATCATTTTATATATAATGAAGATTATGACCATGTTACCGGTGTATTCGATGAGGCAGCGCAGGGCAGAGGTCCGTGTACATATGAATGCCGCATACGCAGAGCTGACGGAATGCTGATATGGATAGCGGGAATTGTTGAGAGGAATCATGACAACAATGGCAATGATATTCTTATGACAACATTTCATGATATTACAGAAGAAAAGCTTGCAAGGGAAGAGGAAGCTGTTAAGAATAAGCGGGAGAGACGGATGCTTATTACAGCAGTAACAGAATCATACTCTATAATAGCTTCACTTAATATTACAAGGGATGAATTACAATTTATAAGTCTCAGGGAACTTTTTGCTGATTCGGTATCAAGGGCGGGAACATATAACGAACTTTATGAGAGAATTGCGGAGCGCATAGAACCTAAATACGAAGATGAGTTCAGGCAGAGATTTGCTCCGGATAAGGTAGAGCTGAGCTTTGCCAAGGGACGCAGCAGAATATGGACTGATATAAGGCTGAGGCTCGATGATGGAATATATCACTGGCTGTCAATACAGATTATTCATGTGCGTAACCGCAACAACAGCAAAGAGATTAATGCTGTCTTTCTTGCAAGAATATCGGACGAACAGAAGATAGAAGAAGCTAATCAGAAGAGGAATCTTCAGGATGCGCTCAGTGCGGCGAAGCTCGCCAATGAGGCTAAGAGCAGATTCCTTTCCAATATGAGCCATGACATCAGGACACCATTGAATTCCATAATGGGAATGACGGATATACTTAAGTCTCACCCGGATGATACGAAGCAGGTCGAAGAAGGGCTTGATAAGATAAGCATGTCAGGAAGACATCTGCTTGAGCTTATTAATGATATTCTGGATATGTCCAGAATTGAGAGTGGCAAGATGAGCCTTCAGGAATCCGGGTTTAATATCAGGGTGATGATGTCAGAGCTGATTGAGCTTGTGCGTCCGCAGGCACTTGGCTCCGGCATAACATTTATCTCAGATATTGTATCTATAGAGCATGATAATGTTATAGGGGATGAACTGCGGATAAAGCAGATATATCTTAATATTCTCAGCAATGCTGTCAAGTACACATGGGCAGGCGGCAGTATTACAATTACACTCAGGGAAGACGTTGACGTGAAGAATGGGCGCCGGCACAGCTATATATTTATATGCAGTGATAATGGAATAGGAATGTCACGCGAGTTCCAGAAGCATATATTCGATTCGTTTGAACGTGCTGAGGACAACGCAATAGGCAATGTCACGGGAACAGGACTTGGAATGGCGATAGCCAAGAATCTGGTTAATCTTATGGGCGGTACTATTGATGTTGACAGCAGGCTTGGTAAAGGTTCTGTATTTACGGTAACTATTCCGCTTGAGGTGTGTGATGTCAGTGCAGATAACAAGGCGGCGGATGAATCGGCTGCGACGATGGCACCATCAGGTGAACATGCGGCAGCGGAGGATGAATCCGTGTTTAAGCGAGGCAGAGTACTTCTTGTTGAGGATAATGAGCTTAACCGCGATATTGCAGCAATACTTATAGGTGAGATGGGAGTTGATGTAGAGACGGCAGCTAACGGACGTGAAGCAGTTGCTAAGGTTGAAGGTGCTGAAGAGGGTTATTATGACGTTATTCTGATGGATATAAAGATGCCTGTCATGAACGGATATGACGCGGTTAAGAATATACGTGCACTTGAACGTGATGATGTTAAGATGCTGCCGATAATCGCAATGACAGCCAATGCTTTCAGTGAAGATGTGCATAAGGCACTCAAAGCGGGTATGAATGCACACCTGTCCAAGCCTATTGAAGTTGCAAAGCTTAAGAGAATGCTTGGAAAGTATATCGATATTCACTGACCGGAATTATAATAATACATATATTATGACAGATATGATACACGGCATGTAAGTTTAAGCTTCTGCCGTGTATTTTTTGTGCATTTGCGGACATAATTATATCATCAGATGTGCGGGATATGCCTGCGGAATGAGAGGGGAGAATGAAGATAAAAACGGTTCTTACGAAAGCTTTAAACGGCGTTGCGGGCATGAGTTTTATTGTAATGGTCGCACTTACATGCTGGCAGGTATTCACAAGATATGTCCTTAAAAATCCGTCAACGTGGTCAGAGGAGCTTGTGTCATACCTGTTTGCATGGATGAGCCTTCTGGGAGCATCTATTGTGACATCAGAGAGCGGTCACATGAACATACCGGTTCTGGTTGACCGGCTGAATCCGCAGATGCGTTCATATATGAGAATATTGCATGAGCTGATTGCTCTGCTGTTCTCGCTCGCAATCCTTGTATACGGCGGCTGGCAGATAAGCAGGCTTGCAATGGGGCAGATGACATCATCACTTGGTGTGCCTGTCGGGATATTTTACTTTGTAATGCCGTTGTGCGGTGTGCTTAATATCATTTACACAATAATTAATATTGCGGAGATAGCAAAAAATAAATGATGGGAAATGGAGATAATTTATGAAGAGTTCGTTCAGATGGTACGGAGACAGCGACCCTGTTACGTTACAGAATATCAGGCAGATACCGGGTATGCGTTCAATTGTGTCTGCGGTCTATGATGTGAAGCCCGGGGAGGTATGGCCTGAGGAAAGTATTAAGCACATTGCGGATGAGTGCCGCAAAAATGGGCTTATCTTTGACGTTGTTGAATCAATTCCCGTAACCGAGGATATAAAGCTTGGAACCGCAAAGAGGGACAGGCACATTGAAAATTACTGCGAGTCAATAAGGCGATGCGCAAAGTATGGAGTAAAATGCATTACCTATAACTTCATGCCGGTATTCGACTGGACGCGCACACAGCTTGATAAGGCAGCCAAAGACGGCTCAACCAGCCTTGTTATGTATTGGGAGCAGTTGAACGGGCTTGACCCGCTTAAGGATGACATACATCTGCCCGGCTGGGATGCAAGCTATTCACAGGATGAAGTGAGAGAGCTGATAAAGGCATATGCTGAGCTTGGAGAGGCGGGGCTCTGGGAGAATATAGGGTATTTTCTTAAGAAAGTAATACCTGTGGCACAGGAGTGCGGCGTGATTATGGCACTTCATCCGGATGACCCTCCGTATCCGATATTCGGGATACCGCGCGTAGTCACATGCGAGGAAAATATAGACCGTTACCTTGCAATAGTGGACAGCCCAAGCAATGCACTGTGCTTATGTGCAGGCTCGCTGGGATGTTCGCGCGGTAATGATGTCCCTGAGCTTGTGAGAAAATATTCATCCATGCACAGAATAGGCTTTATGCACCTTCGCAATGTAAAAATACTTTCTGATGGCTCATTCGAGGAATCGGGGCATTTGTCACGCGAGGGAAGCCTTGACATGAATGAGATTGTAAAGGCTCTTGTGGAGACAGGCTTTGACGGATATTTCCGTCCCGACCACGGAAGAATGATATGGGGCGAAAAAGGCAGACCGGGCTACGGATTATATGACAGGGCGCTTGGAAGCGCATATATTAACGGGCTTATCGAGGCTAACGGAGGGATTATAGAATAATGCTTGATTTACCTTTAAATATTAATTACACAGGAAAAACAGTTGTGATTACAGGAGCGGGCGGAGTACTGTGTGCAGAGATGGTTAAGGCATTTGCACAGTCGGGTGCGAGAGTTGCGGCACTCGACCTTAATGAGGATGCCGTGCGCAGGCTTGCTGATGAATTGAAAAATGAAGGCCTTGAGTGTACCGGATATAAGGCAAATGTGCTTGATGCAGAAGCTCTTGAGGAGGTTCATAAGAGTGTACTCGCAAAGTACGGCCCGTGTGACATCCTTATAAACGGAGCCGGAGGCAATAATCCCAAGGCAACAACCGACAATGAATATCAGCACGAAGCAAGACCCGGTCAGAAGACATTCTTTGAACTGGATGCTGCCGGTGTAGACTTTGTATTCAGGCTTAATTTTCAGGGCTCACTTATACCGGCACAGGTATTTGCAAAGGATATGGTAGAGCGCCAGTCGGGAAATATTCTTAATATATCCTCAATGAATGCGTACACGCCGCTAACCAAGATTCCGGCATATTCCGGTGCCAAGGCAGCCATAAGCAACTTCACACAGTGGCTTGCAACGTATTTTGCCAGGTCCGGAATAAGATGTAATGCAATCGCACCGGGATTCCTTGTGTCCAACCAGAACCGTGCGCTGCTGTTCAATGAGGACGGAACGCCGACACCGCGCTCCGGTAAGATTCTTAACGGCACACCTGCCGGAAGATTTGTTGACAGCTCAGAGCTTCTCGGTGGAGTGCTATTCCTGTGTGATGACAGGGCGGCAAGCGCAATCACGGGAGTAGTGCTTCCGATAGATGCGGGCTTTGCAGCGTACTCGGGAGTGTAGGAACATTACGAAAAAGTGTGCATATGCACAAAAAATGGGAATGAAATATTTTCTGCTGAATGCAGACAGTCTGGAATTTTAGTTCAGGGCTGCTACCTTAATGCTTGTATAAGTAAGGTAGCAGCCCTGTTGTTATATAAGAAGTGTAATATCGGTAATGATACAGTCCGGATTAAATTGTGTCAAGAAATGCTAATAATGCCTTGCGCTGCTAAGACATTGGTGCAAAACCCTCTCTTTTTTGCTATAATCTGAAAGTGACAGATTAAATTAAAAGTACATATATATGCAAGGAGCCAGCCATGCGTCTCATCCAAACATCAGGAATAACAGTCAGAAAGTCAGAATCATGCAAAATAGCATAATGCTAAGGAAGAAAGAATTATTATGCAAAGAATTGAGAGGAAGTAGCACCATGAAACAAAAATCACCAAAAAGTGTTGAATTGTATAATCTTATGCTGCAGCGCGGGTACCGCGAGGAATTCTGTGACCTTGTGACAAAGAATCTTAATACGGACTTTACGGCGCAGAGGATGATAGGATATCTGTATCATTATGAGCATCCGCCGGTAGAGGAGATTGCAGATGAGATGATATCGATACTCAGCGACAGAAACCGCATTATGGAGAAGAAAGAGCTGGAGGCGGTTAATGCGAGGTGGAATGATTTTCTGATGCGCGGGATTGAGGATGAGGAAGAATAATAACGGAAGATAGTAAATTTGTCAGAGGTTATTTAAAATAAATTCAATTATAAAAATCGCACCATTGGTGCGAGAAATTAGTTGGAGTAATAATATTATCATCATGGAAAAATGCAAGGATGACTTGCAACGAGAATTTTATATTCAAATGACGAAAAGGTATGGTTGGACTAAAAGAGTTTTAACTAATTTTGTTGAGGCGCAGACCTATGAAAAATATTTACTGAATCAGACAAATTTTGATTTGGTACTTCCTGTTGAACAAAGAGTACAGGCTAAACTTGCGGTAAAAGATGAATATACATTTGATTTTGCAGAGTTGTCACCTGAATATTCTGAACATGAATTAGAAATGCAGTTGGTAAATAATATAAGAGCTTTTTTTGATAGAAATGGGTGGAGATTATACGTATATAGGAAACCAATATCATTTGATGGCAGGAAATAGGGATTTATATATTGATTTATTGTTGTTTCACAGAAGATTAAGAAGTCTGATAGCAATAGAACTAAAAATTGGTGAATTTGAAGCTGAATATGCTGGTAAGATGCAACTGTATTTGTCTGCATTGGATGAGCAGGTGAAATTGCCGGAGGAGAATCCATCAATTGGAATTATTATTTGCAAAAGCAAGGATAAAACTTATGTGGAATATGCATTGAAGAATAGTAATTCTCCGATTGGAGTAGCAACATACAAGTTAAGGAATACTTTACCGGAAGATATGAAAGAAATGTTGCCGGAGCCTGAGGAGATTGCTAAAAGATTGAGGATATTTGAAGAGTAGAAAAGTCTTTTAAAAAAGTTTTTGATGAGGAGCCACGCCAATGAATCAGGCAATAATGAACCCAATAACCTTCTGCATGGACAAAGGCATAAGCTATTATGAGCGAAGTCTTGAGAGTGATGTGTTTTTTCAATATTATGAGATTGATAATCCTAAGCTTGAGGAGATAGTGGTTATTCCTGATGCCTGCCTTGATGCGCAGTGCTGTCAGAAGAATGGCGGGGTGATTGTGCAGTTCGCCGGAAGCGCGGTGAATGCAAGGCGCGCGCAGGCATCAGGATATGAGAAGCTTATTGCAGTAAGATTCAGACCCGGCGTGATACCGGCATCGATTAAGAGTGACATCAATGAGGTCATATCCGGCAATCGTGACATTACGCAGATGTTTGACGTAAGGCAGCTTAAGTATCTGATGAGTGAGGCTGCGACGGTTGATGAAAAGGTGGCTTTCTTTGCGGATGCATTTCCTAAGGAGAACATGGCACCGGTTCATGACATAACACGCTGGATTATTGATGAAGTCGTGAGGTCAAGCGGCAATGTTGATATTGCCGGGCTTGCGGCAGAACTTGGATATACGCACAGATATTGTGACATGGTGTTCAAACAGTCCATGGGAATGACGATTAAAAAGTTTGCGAGCATTGCACGCATGCAGAAGGCAATAAGGCTGCTGCAGAATGATGACATTGATTACGATGCAATATATGAAGAGCTTGGATATTATGACCAGTCGCATCTGATTAATGATTTTAAGAAATTTACGACATACACGCCGATTGGCTTTGTTAAGGCGTTTGGCGACAGGCTGATAGTATAAATGTAATAGTAATATGTTTAAATTTTTACAATTACTTCCATTTTTTCCAATTCAAAATAATAGACAGGTGATATATTACCACTAAGCAAAAGCAAAGGCGCTATTTACTTGAAAAAGTAGGTAGTGCCTTTATTTTTGGACAAAGACGTCTGAAAAGCTGGAGACAGCTGGCAGATGTCTTTTTTTATTAGGTGCAAAATAATGGACATGTATAAGAAAAGGAGAGTAGGGCTTATGAAGAAGAAAATTTTTGCGATTATAATGTTATGTGTAATGGTTGTATCCTGCTTCACAGGATGCGGAAGCAAGTCGGGTAATGAGACGCCGACTAATGCAAGCGGCAAAAAGGTATTGAGAGTTGGTATGGAATGTGCGTATGCTCCATTTAACTGGACTCAGGAATCAGCAACTATGTCAGACGGTTCACAGGCAGTTCCAATCTACGGAACGAATTATTACGCATACGGCTATGACGTAATGGTAGCCAGGATGCTTGCTGATAAGCTTGATATGGATCTTGAGATTCATAAGGTTGAGTGGAATTCAATCGGACTCAGCATGGATGCAGGTGATTATGACTGTATTATAGCCGGTATGGGCAAGACAAAGGCAAGAGAAGCTACATATGCATTTACAGATGTTTATTATTACAGATCTGACTGCCTTGTGGTAAAGAAGGGCTCAGCTTATGAAAATTATACAAAGCTTTCAGACTTTAAGGGCAAGGGCGTAACAACGACAACACAGATTGGTACATGCTGGGTAGATATGATGGGACAGATTCCGGATGCTAAGATTGGTGCCAATTATGAGACATGTGCAGAAGCATTTATGGCTATAACAAATGGTGTCGCTGATGTATGTATGGTCGACCTTCCGACAGCAATCTCAGCACAGCTTACTAATCCTGACCTTGTAATCCTGCAGCTTGATTCAAGTGACGGCCTTGTAAATGATACAGGTTCACAGAATGTATGTATCGCAACAAGAAAGTCAGATACAGCACTTAAGGATACACTTAACCAGGCAATGAAGGACCTTAACTGGAATAACAAGGATGAAATGGATAAGCTCATGGACAAGGCAATAAAGCTTATGCCATCAAGCAACTAGGCATTGCGGGGCAGCAATTGGGATAACAGGAGGTAAGAGATATGATTGCATTATTATCTATAGAAGAACCGGTCGCATCCTATGAGTGGGTAGCGTTTCTGGCAAAAAAATATTTTAACATGTTCTTATCGGGAACGTGGATTACACTTTATGTTGCCATAATAGGAACGATAATAGGATTCTTGCTCGGATTCCTGATTGGTGTCATAGAGGATGTACAGATTAACAGGGAAGACAATATTTTTAAGAAGATTATTATAAAGCTTGTGAAAATAATTTTTGCAGTATATGTTGAAGTGTTCAGAGACACACCAATGATTGTACAGGCAATGGTAATCTACTACGGAATCAGGCTGGCGGGAGGCTCAATCTCACCGATACCTGCCGGTATTCTTGTAACATTTTTAAATACAGGCGCATATATGGCAGAGACTGTAAGGGCCGGCATCAAGTCAATCGATGTCGGGCAGCGTGAAGGAGCACTTGCACTCGGAATGTCACCGCTTAAGGCAATGGTTGTGGTTATTATTCCACAGGCTTTCAGAAATATTATTCCTGAAATGGCCAATATGTTTCTTACTAACCTTAAGATGACATCAGTACTTAACGTAATCGGTGTATCGGAGCTGTTCCTTGTGGCAAAAACAACCGGCGCAATCTATTACAGATATTTTGAAGCATATCTGCTGATTGCAGTAATATTTTTCGTACTTTGCTTTATCTTCAACAGACTGTTCCTCATACTTGAGAAAAAGCTGGCAGCCAAGAAGGATTACGTGCTTGCAGTTGAGTACATAGATGACGGACAGTAGGGATAATAGCAGGAATGACGGACAGCAGAAACGGAGGCATATATGAGCGAAGAAAAGATTATTGAAATTAAGGACCTGAGCAAGTCATTCGGTGACCATGAGGTATTAAGAAGCATAAGCTTTGGAGTTAATAAAGGTGATGTGATAAGTATTCTGGGTTCATCAGGTTCAGGCAAATCAACACTCCTCAGGTGCGTCAACAGGCTGGAGCACCAGTCGAGCGGACAGATTTTCTATCATGGCAATGAGATTAAGGATTCCCAGAAGGAGGTAAACGAGTACCGTTCAAAAGTGGGAATGGTATTCCAGTCATTTAATCTCTTCAATAACATGACAGTACTTGAAAACTGTATGGCAGGCACACGCAAGGTTCTCCACCTTCCGAAGGAGGAGGCAAGGGAGCGCGCAATCACACATCTTAAGAAAGTAGGAATGGCACCATATATAAATGCACTTCCGGCGCATCTGTCAGGCGGACAGAAGCAGAGGGTTGCAATTGCAAGAGGTCTCTGCATGAATCCTGAGGTGTTACTGTTCGATGAGCCGACATCGGCGCTTGACCCTGAGATGGTCGGTGAAGTGCTCGGTGTAATGCAGGAGCTTGCACAGAGCGGACTTACAATGTTAATTGTGACCCATGAGATGGGATTTGCGCGTGATGTCTCATCAAGAATCATATTCATGGATCAGGGTTACATAGCAGAGGATACAACGCCTGCTGAATTCTTTACAAATCCAAAGAATCCAAGGTCGCGTGAGTTCCTGAGCAGATACATTGCAGGATAGGGCGGATAGGAAGGAGAGAGATAGCTATGGATAATAATTTTGTTGTTACATTTGCAAGAGGCTTCGGAAGCGGTGGCAAGGAGATAGCCTCCAAGCTTGCACATGAGCTTGGTATCAACTGCTACGAGAACAGAATCCTTACACTAGCATCGCAGCTCAGTGGTCTTGATGAGGAGGTATTTAAGGCTGTTGATGAAAAGGTGCGCACCAATGGCGGCTTCTCGAATTTCTTGAGAGGACTTCCCAAAGCCCGCGGTTATATTACAAGAAATGAGAAATTCGTATCGGATGATACGCTCTTTGAATACCAGAAAAAGATTATAGAAAATCTTGCGGATACCGAGTCATGCTGTATAGTTGGAAAATGTGCCGACTACATATTACGCGGACGCACCAACGTGGTCAGCATATATGTTGAAGCGCCCCGCAGCTTCTGCGTTGAGCGCACTATTGAGCACATGGGCGTAACAGAGGAAGTCGCAGCCGCCACCATTAAGAACACGGATAAGTTCAGGGCAGACTACTACGAATACTATACTCACGGCAACTACTGGACCAACCCGGTTAACTACGATATGACCATAAACAGCGCACGCGTTGGCATTGATGACAGTGTGAAGCTGATTAAGGAATATCTGAAGATAAAGGGGCTTATATAAGAGAAGCTCACTGCCGGATATACAAAAATATCACCAGCATCCTGATTGAATAATTGGGATGTTGGTGATATTTTTTTGAATTTATTGTTGGTGTACTGAATATGGGACATATAAATAAATTATAATATTTGAAGTAAAGGTTGTTGAAATCTTTTTTACTCATAATAAGGTATAATTTGACACTATTTATATACAAGTGTACTATGGAATTATACTAATTTAATTGTGAAAGGAGGTGCTGATAGATGCTTAAATTTATCCTTGAGTTTCAACTTGAAAAACCGCAGATGCCATTGGAATTTGACAGACTTATGGTCAGCTTCCTTAAAGGAGCGAGCAGGAATTATTCAGAGGATATGTTTGAAAGGCTGTATGATAAGAGTAAGTCGGTTATAAAGACATATACTTACAGCATGTATCTGCCGGGGGCAAGATTTATGAAAGAAACAGTAGAATTATCCGAGAATAGATTCAGAATGTTTTTTTCAGATGCAGATATGGGGCAGATGGTACATTGGTTTAATGCATTTAATCTGTTCAGGTTCAAAACGTATCCGATGAATAATAATTCCATGAAGCTTGTGTCAATCCGTACACAGAACCGCAAGGAGATAGAGGACAGTGAGATTGTTGTAAGAATGCAGAGTCCGCTGATTGCGAGGAGACATAATGCAGAGGATAATAAGGATACATATTACACATATGACAATACGGAATTTTCGGATGTATTGAGAGAGAATGCCCAGACATTTTTAGATAAACTGAATATTAATATTTCCACGGAAGGCTTTCAGGTTATTCCAATCAAAGGCAGGAAAGTTGTTACTAACTGCTTCGGAAGAAAGGTTGACGGTAACATTGGAATTTACAAAATATGTGGATGCCCTGAATTGCTGAATGTTATGTATCAGGCCGGTTCCGGCGTCAGACGAAGCGAGGGGCACGGCAAGTGGGAAATTATAATGTAGTATTTGGATTCAGTTTTGAAAGGAGGGAGTGTATTGGGTAAATATCTTATAACTCCGGGAGATTTTCTTAAGAATGCAGGTATTTCAGGAATGGCATATATGCTTAAGATGTCCGGTGCGAGGGAGAACATAGACTATGGCATTAAAGAACAGGGGACTGTGTTAGAAGATATTGCGGAATATGAATACGGGTTGTGGCTGGATGTAGACTACGCAATGCAGGCGGATTGGACAGGACTGTTTTTTGGTGCATGTGTGGAATATTATGAGAGCTCAACCGTGTACAGAGGTGTTTTAGACAGAATTGAAGCTATTCTGCATAAAATCATTGCCGGAGAATGGAAAGCAGATTCAAATGACAGAGATAACCTTAAGTATATTAACGATAAACTGCTTTCAAACAGTTACAAATCAGGTTTTGACAACATAAGAGACAGGGTTGACAGTGCAGAGACCTATATTATACTTCAGAAGAACAAGCTTAACTCAAGAATGGAAGAAGGAGAGCTTAAAGAAAGGCTGGAAGAACTTAGAACATTTCTTAATCAGCCAATATGCAGGGAGACATTTGTAATGAAGAGCGTTGTTTATAATTATATAAACCGCTTTTGGGATGGAAAGTGCTTTCTGTTAAGGGCTAACGCAAAGAAAGATATGAGGGAACTCTTTGATCAGGATTTTGTAAAGCCGTTTAAGGAGTATATCGCAGCATCACATGACAAGGATAAGGATATGTGCATTGACTGTGCAAGATCTATGGGGAACAAAGAAAAAGTGTCAATAGCATTTATGAAAGATATGGCTGATGACCTTGCAAGAAAAAAATCAGCATTCTGGAATTGCAAAGTTGATGCGTTCCTCTGCCCGGCATGTGCATTTGTATATGCGCTGAGTCCGCTTGGATTTACTTTGCTGGGAAACAGATTTGCATTTATAAATACTAACGATTCAATAAAAGGGCTGCTTACCGCTAACGATAAGGAGAGACGGAACGAGACGGAATCAGATAAGAGTGAGGACGAGAGATATACACAATGGTTTGCACGTATGCTCAAACGTCTGCTTGACTGTAAACTCAAAGAATTATCAGGCGTGCAGGTTATAATCAGGGGAACACAGGCAGATGACAAATATAACTTTGCGGTTATAAGTACTGATGCGCTTAGGATTTTCAGAGAGAAAAGAGTACAGTCGGCATTGGAGTATTTTGGCAGGCATCCGTATGTGAAGATAGGTGCGGAATATATTAATATACATGAGAGTGTGATTATGAATGTTATTAAGTACAAAAGCCAGACAGCACTTCTTGATAAGATACTTAAAACTACATTTGATAATCCGGGATGTATATCAAGCGCATTCTGGGTATATATGGTGATGCTGTGGAGTAATATTGTGACAGGCAATAAGGAAAATGGAGGTAATGTGGAGATGAACAGGGTAGCAGTGATGAACAGCGGCTTTGCATTGAGAGCAGCGTTGCTGGCAGAAAAAGGTGCGAAGGATGACGAATGTCTCAGGGGTACACTGTATCAGCTTATGAATGCGCTTTCAACAAAGAACGCAGGACGCTTTCTTGATATTGTAATGAGACTTTACAGCACATGTAAGGTTTCAAGTAATGCTGAGCAGGCGGGCAGGCTTATGATTCCAAGTGATTTTGTGAGAATTATCAATAGTCAGGATGCATTTGAGGAATATGGATATGCGTTTGTTCTGGGACTTAAGGGCTGTAACATGAATAAAAAGAATAATGATAATAAGGAAGAGAATAAGGAGGAAGCATAGATGAGAAAAAATGGTTTAACCGTAACAATGGTATTCCTTGCAGAGGGAGCCAACTATGGAGAGGGATTTGGTAATGTAACAACACTTAAGAAGATGACGAGAGGTGACCACCAGCAGTATTCATATATATCAAGGCAGGCAATGAGATATAACTTAATGCAGCAGTTAGAGTGGGATAATACACCTGTTGATGAAAAGAGCGGCGTTGTACAGTTTGCTCCATCAGCAACGATTGAGGATTATCCTGAGATAGATCTGTTTGGCTATATGAAGACAACATCTAAGGATGATTCCGGCAAAGGTGGCGCATCTACAAGAAGTGCTGTGGCCAGACTCAGCAATGCAATATCGCTTGAATCGTATCAGGGGGAGCTTGAATTCCTTACTAATATGGGGCTGGCAAAACGTCAGAATTTTGGTAATGCAATAGCACAGAGTGAGATTCACCGTTCACTTTATACATATACAATATCAATAGACCTGGACAGAGTAGGTGTTGACGGAGATATTGAGATATCGCAGGCAGAGAAGGCAAAGAGGGTGAATGGTCTGCTTGATGCAGTTCAATACCTTTATCGTGATATAAAGGGAAGAAGGGAGAATCTTGCACCATTATTTGTGATTGGCGGTAATTATTCAAGGAAGAATCCATTTTTTGAAAATCGTGTAAGCATATCTAAAAATAATATCAATGTTGCAACACTGTTGGAGATAATGGATGCAGATGAAGATATTAAGAGTTCAACAGTAGCCGGTGTCATTTCAGAGATATTTGATAATGATAAGGAAATCAAGGACAAGCTTGGAGCAGTAACAGTAGCAGAGGCGTTCAGACAGCTCAAGGAGAAAGTGGATACATATTATGGTGAAAGCAATTAGACTTCAGTGTTATCAGAATCTTGCAAACTACAGAAAACCGAGCAGCTTTATCATTAAAGAGACATATCCGCTTCCGCCATATTCTACGGTGAGCGGAATGATACATGCTGCATGCGGCTTTAAAGAACTGCATAGAATGAAGCTCAGTATACAGGGGACTAACAGAGGCACAATTTCTGAAGTATACACGCGGTATTCGTTTTCGGCAGGAGCAAAGTATAAAGAGGACAGACATCAGATATGTCTTAAGGATGGAGAAAATTACGGAATATATAAAGGTGTTGCCAATGCGGAGCTTGTCTGTGAGAACAATATGATTATTCATATATTACCTGAAAGAGAAGAGGACATGGACGTTATTTACGATGGTCTGAGTAATCCGTTAATGTATCTTTCACTTGGCAGATATGAGGATATTATAGATATCAGAAGCGTTGATATAGTCAGTCTTTGCGAAGAAAACGATGTAGAAACGAAGCATAATATATACATACCTGTATCTTATATGAGAAAACAGGGCTATGAGAATATTAATGCAACGGTTTATACATTGAATAAAGAATACGAAATAACAAAAAAGGGCTTGAGAAGATGGAAGCCTGAGAGTGAAGGCGGACGGGTGAGAGCGTACTATTATCCGGCAGGCAATGTGCTTGATACAGCCTATGTTGATGATACGGAATATCAGGATGCGGTAGTGTTCGCATAAATAATATAATAAATATAATAGTTACATATTGGAACAATAATCAGGGACAATAATTAGTAATGAGAGGGGCTTATAGTGGAGTATTATGCAAAGTCAGCAGTGTTAAAGTTACAGGAAGAAAAAAGAGCTAAAAGTGCTGCATATATGCAAAAGATTGTGGAAAACATGCCGGAGCTTCTTACAGAAAGTGAGAAACATGAAGTACATAAGGCAATAAAAGATTTGAACAATGACAAAAAAGATGTACATGTCACGCTCAGACAGCATCTGGATGATATTGTTGCCTGCGCCGGCAGATTCTTTGAAATATATGGCAGATATTTTACAGATAAGGAAAAGAAGCTGGTTCTTGAGGCTTGCGGACTTCATGATATAGGAAAGCTGAATGAGGTTTTCCAATCTAAGGTAAATGATGAGGTTGACAGAATATCTGTAGAAGAGATTCCGCATGGTTATCTGAGTGCTCTTTCAATTACGTTTGACAGATTTAAAGAGGATATGGCCGGATATGATGTTGATATAGAAGATTTTAAGGCAGTAATTACTGCAATCTTTTACCATCATACAAGGGAAGATAAATGGGATGCCGCACAGATAAAAAGATTCAGTGAGAAATATTACATTAATAATCTGCATGAGTATCTTCAGAATGAAGCTGCACGGATGAGCATATCTAACATCAATAAATTGATATTCAGAAACAGAATACAGGATGCAGGTAATTATGTTAATTATGATCAGTGGAAAAAATACGTTGTTGTAAAAGGATTGCTGAATAAGTTTGATTATGCGGTCAGTGCAGGTTATGCCGAGGCAGAAGAAAATCCTGATATAAATAATAAGGCACTTAAGAATAATATCAGAAAATGTTTTGCGGATAAGGGATTAAGACCTGTGCAGAAATACATGGATGATAATTGCAATAATAATCTTGTTGTTATAGCGCCAACAGGAATGGGCAAAACAGAAGCGGCACTTCTTTGGGCTGACGGAGAAAAATGTTTTTATACGCTTCCGTACATGGTATCATCCAATGCTATATATGACAGAATACAGCAAAGATATAATTACAAAGATGTAACATTGCTTCATTCAGGAAGCATGAAACATTTTATGGAAGAAAGATTAACTGATACAAAATACGATGAGGAAGAGAGTGCATATGAAAAATACCGGAAATCAAAAATGTTATCTAAGCCACTCACAGTATGCACAGTGGATCAGTTATTTAAATTTGTATATAGAGCTCTTGGAACGGAGATTTTTGCCGCAACACTCAAATATTCAAAAGTAATAATTGATGAGATACAGTCATACGATCCTCGTATAATCGCTTCAATAATATATGGGCTTAAAATAATATCTGATATAGGAGGGCAATTTGCAATAATAACAGCCACATTTCCACCTGTGCTAAGAGATTTTATGCGGGAATATGGTTTGGCAGATGGTATACAGTATAAATTTGCGGATTATTCCGGATCATCAGATATCATAAGACACAAAGTGGATATATTTCATGGAGATATTGATGTAAGCAGGGTTGAGGAAGATTCAAAAAGCAAAAAAGTTCTTGTTATATGTAATACAATCGCCAATGCTCAAAAGCTGTACAAAGAATTACGGGATGATAATGCAAAGGTATATATACTTCATTCGCGTTTTACAAAGAAGGACAGGAGACTTCTTGAAAGCAGGATAATGGAGTTCTCTAATGCGGCATCAGATACAGGAATATGGATAACAACCCAGATAGTTGAAGCCAGTCTGGATATTGACTTTGATGTGCTATATACGGAGATGAGTACAGCCGACAGTCTTCTGCAAAGAATGGGACGATGTAACAGGAAGGGGCGCTATGTCCCTGTCGAAGCCAATGTACATGTATATGACAACAGGGATGGAATAGATATAAAAAGACCAATATATGATAAGGAGATATATAACAGGTCAGTTGATATATTGGCTGATTATGCCGGAAGCGTTTTCACGGAAGAGCTGAAAATTAAATATATCAACGAAGTGTACTGCACTGAGGAGATAAAAGATACTGATTACTATAAAAAGATATTAGAATATCTTAACTTATTTAAAAATGTTCTTCCAACGGAATACAGTAAAAAAGAGGCTGATGACAAATTTCGCGATATAAATAATGTCAACGTAATACCTGATGACATCTACAATGAAAATATTGAATTAATAGAACAATGTTTTGAAATTATTAGTAGTCCTTATATATCAGGCGAGGTAAGAAGTATATTCAGATCTAAGATAGAAGATATGACGGTCTCACTGCCTATGATTGGGAAAATCATATATCCGGAAGGAGTCGAAAAAAATGCTCTGAATAACAGTGATATACACAGATGCAGCCTTAAGTATGAATTTGACAGTGCAAAATGTATAGGAAGAGGATTGTTAAAGGAGCAGTCAGAGGACGCAATGTTCTTATAAAAATTACATAAGGGGGGAGAGAGAATATCAGACATATATGTAATGTCGGAGATGTCATTTAATACGGTATTTTTAAATTATGTTGCACAGTATCAGATACCGATACATTTTTTTAATTACTATAATTTCTATACAGGAAGCTTTTACCCAAAGGATGGCAATCCTGCAGGCCAGCTTCTTGTGAGACAGGTTGAACATTATTCGGATTATGAAAAAAGGCTTAATATAGCTGTAAAAATAATCCAGGCTGCTGCAGATAATATATACAGAAATTTGCGCTATTACAATTCGAGGGATAAAGACGTGTCGGAATATATGAATGATATTAATTCACTTCGCACAAAATTGTGTAGTGCCAATTCAATAGAAGAGCTCATGGGAATAGAGGGCAATATAAGAAAAAGATATTATGCGGCATGGAATGTTATAGTTAACCAGAATATAGAATTTGATAAAAGAGTAATGCATCCTCCGGACAATATGATTAATTCGCTTATTTCGTTTGTAAATTCACTTGTGTACACTAAGATTCTAAGTGAAATATATCATACGCAGCTTAATCCGACAATTAGCTATCTTCATGAACCCGGTGTAAGAAGATATTCATTATGTCTGGATTTGTCGGAGGTATTTAAGCCATTAATCGGAGACAGGCTTATATTTTCTTTATTAAACAGAAAACAGATAACCGAGGACAGCTTTACAAAGGAACTTAATTACCTGCATCTGAAAAAAGATGCATCAAAGCTTATAGTATCAGAGTTTGAAAACAAAATGAAACATACAATAATGCATAAAGAACTTGGAAAACAGGTATCGTATCAGTACCTTATGCGTCTGGAAGCTTATAAGCTTACAAAGCACCTGCTTGGAGAAAAGGAATACGAAGGATTTAGAATATGGTGGTAGCGTATGTATGTGGTATTAGTCTATGATGTCAGCAAAGATGAGAATGGTCAGAAGAGGTGGTCGCATATCTTTAAGATATGCAAGAAGTATCTTTCACATATACAGAATTCTGTTTTTGAAGGAGAAATATCGGTTGTACAGTTGACAAAAATGAAACAGGAGCTGGAACCTTATATTAACGGCAGACTGGATTCTGTGGTTATATTTAAAAGCCGGCAGCAAAAGTGGCTTGATAAAGAACTCTGGGGCAAGCAGGATGACCTTACGGACTTTATTCTATAAAGCTGTCGATATCCGGTGCAGCAAAAAAGCCGTTGGGTCGACAAAGCATTAGATTACAGTGATTATGGGCATTTTTACTTGTGTAATCGGTTTAACATTAACATTTTCATGAGTAAAGGCTGCTATTCGACAGAATCGTATGGTAATATAGGGAATATAAGTGTGATTGGAAGCCACGGGAATTAATAGATACATGTTGGGATGTAAATTTGTCAAATAGATAATCTTCATATGATACATAGTCAGAATTAATAGATACATGTTGGGATGTAAATCATCAGATACAGGAACACTCAAGACCGACAATACAGAATTAATAGATACATGTTGGGATGTAAATATCATTTGACAGTGCGAACGCGTACACATGGTTTTTGAATTAATAGATACATGTTGGGATGTAAATACAAAGGCACTCATTCATTCACATATGAGTACATGGAATTAATAGATACATGTTGGGATGTAAATTGGGTTCCCGTCGCTTGCCGTCTGCACTATGTGCACCGGAATTAATAGATACATGTTGGGATGTAAATCATATTTGCGGCACTGTCTGCCGTTATGCTGTTACTGAATTAATAGATACATGTTGGGATGTAAATACTATTGATTCAGCTTTTTCAAATGTTACGTCATAGAATTAATAGATACATGTTGGGATGTAAATTGCTCATTCATTGCTTCTACGATTGCGCGCATGTAGAATTAATAGATACATGTTGGGATGTAAATCAACTTTCTCAACAATATCATCAGCGCTGACAGCTTGAATTAATAGATACATGTTGGGATGTAAATATGTTCTCAGCAGAATCTTACGTTTGGGTGTTGCGGAATTAATAGATACATGTTGGGATGTAAATGGAAACTTATTAGTAACCCAGCTTTTAAGTTTAGACGAATTAATAGATACATGTTGGGATGTAAATTGTTAAAGCATAGGGGGAAAGGGGAAAATATGATAGAATTAATAGATACATGTTGGGATGTAAATTTTTCAACACGAAACAGACCCTTACGCTTTGCTTGAGAATTAATAGATACATGTTGGGATGTAAATGAGCTTTTTGGAGCTGTAGGAAGAACTATTGCACGCGAATTAATAGATACATGTTGGGATGTAAATAGCTTTGAAACAGCATTTGAAGAGTTCTCTATCTTGAATTAATAGATACATGTTGGGATGTAAATGCATCACACACCTCAACTTCCTGAGCTGGTCGAAGCGGAATTAATAGATACATGTTGGGATGTAAATGCTTTTAAGTTTAGACTGAGCAAGCTTGACAGCATCGGAATTAATAGATACATGTTGGGATGTAAATATGATACGGACGATTCAGAACAGGATAACACAGAAGAATTAATAGATACATGTTGGGATGTAAATATTATATCAATTCAATCTGCAAGGATGATGTTGAGGAATTAATAGATACATGTTGGGATGTAAATACGCTTAGGTGTTTTGTGCTTAACATGCACTTTGTGAATTAATAGATACATGTTGGGATGTAAATCTGGTATTTCTTTAGCAGTCTTGAGTATGGATAGCAGAATTAATAGATACATGTTGGAATGTAAATCAGAAGAAATCCGTTAAGCAAAGTCGCGCAACTCATTGAATTAATAGATACATGTTGGGATGTAAATCAGTTTTGGTGCGGTGTAGCAACTGTCTCTTATACACATCTC
>ENA-OUUV01000636-OUUV01000636.1-human-gut-metagenome-genome-assembly--contig:-NODE-636-length-21077-cov-7.769099_pt1 | contig 21077 bp, 21 predicted proteins | sample MGYA00237952_ERZ548838 | MGnify/ENA primary metagenome ERZ548838 (study PRJEB26490, sample SAMN05194705) | human gut metagenome | biome: terrestrial biome; feature: human-associated habitat; material... | reverse complement strand
CCCCAAACCCCACAAGGGAGCTCCGCCCCTTGACCCCGCAAGGGGGAATCCCCCCTTGACCCCTCCGCGCGATTGAGTTGGTCTCTTCTCCTTACTTCTTCCGCGTGTTGCTCTTTTGGTGCTTCGCCTAAGACCCTTTTCCATCCTTATAATAACTTTATCAGCATCGTCTTCTGCTCATCCATCTCCACAACCACCAAGCCATCCTTCTCCAATTGCTTCATCACATCCGAAAATCGCTTAAACCCGATACTCCGCTCCGTAAAATCCGGATACGACGTCAATATATCCGCCTTCAAAATCGACGGATTCACGCGCTCAAATCCCCCGTCCTTATACGCCTGCAGCTGCGCCGCAAACGCCTCCCGCCAATTATCCTTCGTCAGCTGCGGGCGCCCTTCCGCCGATTCCGCGCTGTTCAGATTGACCATCATGTTAAAATTGTCATTCTTCACGCGCAGTTCGCCAAACCGCTGGCTCAATTTCGTCAGCAGCTTCCCGAACGACGAGCAGCCGTAGGACTTCTCGTTGAAGTCCGGGCGCAAGCGCAAAAGAATCCCTTTCAGTTCCGATGCGTACATGCCGTCCGTATCGGCGGACTCCTCCAGAATGGAGACAATCAGCTTGTTCAGCTCAGCTTCATCAGCAGCTTCCTCGGTGGATGCGCGATGCTTCTTCGGGGCAGCGGGAGCGACAGTTCTGCCGCTCACGCCCTCCAAGAACTGGAACTCATTGCAAGCGTTGATAAATACGGTGCTGGCGGCTTCGCTTCGGCTGATACCCAGCACGAATTTGCCCATGCTCTTCAAGCGCCCAACGAGGGGGGTATAGTCGCTGTCGCCGGAGACGATGCAGAACGAGTCGATGAGCGGGTTGGTGAACGCAACTTCAAGGGCGTCCACAACAAGCTGAATATCGGCGTTATTCTTCTGCGCGATGCCATAGCGCAGGGACGGCACGACGGTGAAAGTATTGCTGAGCAGCAGCTCTTTAAGGTCAGAGAAGCGGTCGGTATAGCCGTAGACCTTGCCCAGCAGAATATCGCCGCGGATTTTGACCTTTTCGAGGATGGAGTTGAGGGTCGGCACTTTCGCGCCGCAGTTTTCGAGGTCAACAAATATTGCAAATTTCGCCATGGTGATAATTCTCCTAATTGCTGCATTGGGCAGCGTACTATGATGATGATTGATTTTGATTGACTTGATTCCTGCAAGATTTTTTTGCAGGCTGCAGGGGGAAATCCCTGCGTCAGATTCGGAACGTGAACCTATCTCCACGAATCAGCTGATAGGACGTGTGGAGCGGTCTGCCATGCTGGTCGAACACAACCTCTCGCAGCAGCAGCAGTGCTTGACCGGGGTCAACTTCCAGCAAACGCGCCTGTGCGTTCGTCGCGTAGTGCAGGCTGATTTCATGAATCCCGCGCTTGGGCGTAATGCCGCGCCCTTCCAATACTGCGTAAAGCGATTGGCTCAAATCCGCTTGCAGCAGGTCGCTGTACGCCAGCGGGAAACTGTTCGTTTCCAGCATCACTGGCACACCGTCTGCCGTCCGCACGCGCTCAATCTCCACCACGCGGTCGTCCGGCAGTTCCAGTTCGCGTTGGGTGCGCTCATCCGCGTGGGAAAGCTGCGCGTGAATCAGCCGCGTGCCGGGAGTAACGCCCTGCATCCGGCAGCACTCGTGGAAGCTGTTGATATCCCGCAGGTCACGGCATAGCTTGGGCGTGCAGACGAACGTGCCCTTGCCCTGCTGCTTGCGCAGGATTCCCTCGTCCGTCAATTCGCTGATGGCGCGGCGGACGGTCACGCGGCTGACACCGTAGCGCGCGCACATCTCCTGCTCGGACGGAATCTGGCTTTCCGCCGGATACACGCCGCTGGACACATCGTCGCGAATGCGCGCCATCAGCTGGCGGTAGAGCGGTTCGGCGTTCGTAGGGATGAGCCGGTTCGTCATCAGAAATTCGCCTCCTGCGGGATTGTATACCCATTTAGTATAGCATTATTTATGCAAAAAAGCCATCCCCATTCTGGACAAAACATGTTCTATGGGGTAGAATGACAGGGAGAAATTCCATTCGGAAGGGAGCGATCAGCCATGCAGGACTTGACGCAGCGGAATCGCCTGAGCGCAACGGTCGTGCTGTACCATTCAGGCGTGGAGATGCTTTCGTGCATCCAGAGCTTTGTGGACAGCGACGTGTATCTTGACCTCTATGTGGTCAACAATTCTCCGGGAGACGCCTCGCTTTTTACCGCGCGTTGGAACTGCCCCGGCGTTCATTATTATCCTGTTCGGCGCAACATTGGCTATGGGCGCGCGAACAATCTTATCTTTCCCAAGCTGAAAAGCACCTACCACGTCATCTGCAATCCAGATGTGACCTTTGCGCCGGATGTACTGCGCCGGATGATTGAAGTGATGGACGAAACGGGCGCGACCATCCTCACCCCGCGCGTGCTGAATCCCGACGGCACGGAGCAGTTTCTCCCCCGCCGTGAGCCGACGATTCGCCGTTTGCTTGCCCGCCGACTGAATTTTTCCGGCGCGCGCTGGCAGCAGCTTCGCAGCGACTACACGCTGGAGGGGCAGAACGTCAATGAGCGCATGAACGTAGCGTTCGCAACCGGGTGCTTCATGATGGTGCGCACGCACGTTATCGCCCAGCAGCTTGGCGGCTTCGACCCGCATTATTTTCTCTATCATGAGGACAGCGACCTCTCCCGCCGCGTGCTTGCAAACGGCGGCAGCATCCTCTACACGCCCGACATCTGCGTCACCCATGCATGGAAGCGCGACAGTGCCCACACCTTCCCTGCAACCCTCCACCACCTGAAAAGCACCATCCGCTACTTCAACAAATGGGGCTGGAAATGGTAACGCGCAAGCCGCCGCTCGTGCTATTGACGGCGTACAACGGCGCGGCGTACCTCCCGTCACAGCTTTCGTCCCTGTGTGCGCAGGTGGTTTCTTTCACGGCGATCCTGCGCGACGACGGTTCAGCGGATGACACGCCCGCGCTGCTTGCCGCCCAATGCCATCAGGACGCGCGTTTCCGTCTATCGCCCACCAGTGGGGTGCACCTCAGCGCGGTCGGCGGATTCTTTGCGCTGATGCGGGAAGCGGCGGATTCCGGCGCGCCCGTCGCCCTCTGCGACCAAGACGACATTTGGCATCCAGACAAGCTGACGCGCCTGCACGCCGCCTTGTCCGACGCGGAAGCGCGTTTCGGGGCGGACACGCCGATTCTCGTCCACAGCGACGCGCGGATTGTGGATGCGGATGGTCAGCCGCTGCACGCAAGCCTATGGCGGCATCAGGGGTGGAATCCAGCGGCGCAGTCCCTGCCGGAATTGCTGGTGCAGAACAACGTGACCGGGTGTCTGCTGATGATGAACGCACCGCTATGCCGCCTGTGCGCCGCACATCAGCCGACGGGCGACCTGCACATGCATGACTGGTTCATTGCGCTGACGGCGGCGGCTTTCGGGCGCATCGTCCCGATTCCGGCGGCGCTTGCGGACTACCGCCAGCACGGCGCGAACGCCATGGGGGCAAGCACAGCGGGGCTTCTCCGCCGCTCCCTGACCGCACTGCGCACCCCCGAACGCATCCGCGCGCGGATTGCCCTCTCCTACCGCAACGCCGCGCAGTTCCAGCAGGCATACGGCGAATTGCTGCCGGAAGATGCGCAGAAGGTGCTGGCGGACTTCGCCCAGATTCCGCAGATGAGGAAAATGACAAGGCTGCGCGCGCTAAGGAAGGGCGGCTTTCGGATGCAGAGCAAGGCGGCAAGGGCGGGGATGATGTTGTTTGGGTAATTTGCTGCTCATTCAGCGTACTTTTTACAACTTTCCCTTGCGCACACCGCGAAATAGGTGTAAAATAAGAATGTATATTTTTCTGCCGAAAGGAAGGGAACGCTATGACACGACTGGAAACGCAGGTGCTTGACCTGCTCCGGGAGGACTGCCGTCTGCCGCTGGAAAAGCTGGCGGTGATGCTGGGCGTGTCCACCGAGGAAGTCGCGGAAACAATTGACAGTCTGGAACGCCGACGCGTCATCCTGCACTACGCGCCCACCATCAACTGGGATTTGACCGACCGTGAGCGCGTGGAAGCGATGATTCAGGTCAGCGTGACGCCGCAGCGCGACATGGGCTTTGACGCTGTGGCACGCCGGATTTATCGCTTCGAGGAGGTCAAGAGCGTCTATCTGATGAGCGGCGGCTACGACCTGCTGGTGCTGGTGGAAGCCAAGAGCCTGAAGGAACTGGCGCTGTTCGTATCCAGCAAGCTGTCTACGCTGGAAATGGTCACGGGCACGCAGACGTCCTTCGTCCTCAAGCGCTACAAGGAAGAGGGCGTCATCTTCGACGGCAGCCAATCTGACAACAGGCTGGTGGTCTCGCCGTGAATTACGACCGCTATATCAACCAAGCCATCGCCGCCGTTCCGCCCAGCGGCATCCGCCGTTTCTTCGATATTGCCGCAACAATGAAGGACGCCATTTCCCTTGGCGTGGGCGAACCCGATTTCGTCACCCCCTATCACATCCGCAACGCCGCCATCAACTCCATCATCGACGGCGGCACGCAGTACACGGGCAACCGCGGTCTGCCGGAATTGTGCAGGGAAATCAGCGAGTACCTCTCCGAGCGCTTCCACACCGACTACGACCCCAAGACCGAAATCATGGTGACAGTCGGCGCGTCGGAGGCGATTGATATTGCCCTGCGCGCACTGGTTGGGCCGGGCGATGAGGTGCTTGTGCCGCAGCCGAGCTATGTTTCGTACAGCCCATCGGTGATTTTCGCGGGCGGCACGCCAGTCGGCGTGGAGACGACGGCGGACACCGAGTTCCGCCTGACCCCCGCAGCCCTCCGCGCTGCCATCACGCCGCGCACAAAGTGTCTGATTCTCCCCTACCCGAACAACCCCACCGGCGGCATCATGGAGAAAGCCGACTTGGAGAAAATCGCGCAGGTCGTCCGCGAAACGGGGATTCTGGTCATCAGCGACGAAATCTACGGCGAATTGACCTACGGCGACCGCACGCACATCTCCTTCGCGTCCCTGCCGGGCATGTGGCAGTACACCATCACGCTCAACGGCTTCTCGAAGGCGTTTGCAATGACAGGCTGGCGCGTGGGCTACGCCTGCGGGCCGAAGGAAATCCTGTCGGTTATGCTGAAAATCCATCAGTATTCGATTCTCTGCGCGCCGCGCATGGGGCAGGTTGCCGCATTGGAAGCCCTGCAGGCCGGACGCGCGAACGACTATGAGGATGTGCGCCGAATGCGCGACAGCTACGACCGCCGCCGCCGCCTGATGGTGGATTCGTTCCGCAAGATGGGTTTGGACTGCTTTGAGCCGCTGGGCGCGTTCTACGTTTTCCCCAGCATCAAAAAGACGGGATTGGACAGCGAGACGTTCTGTGAGCGCCTGCTGAACGAGTACAAAATCGCGACTGTCCCCGGCACCGCGTTTGGCGAGTGTGGCGAGGGGCACATCCGCTGCTCCTACGCCACGGGCGTAGAGAAGCTGAACATTGCGCTTGAGCGCATGAGCGAGTTTGTCGACAAGTGCGGGAAGTAAGGGAAACGCAAGGGAGTTCCTCCCTTGACCCTTTCGCGCGATTCAGTTGGTGACTTTTTCATACAACTTCCGCGTGTTTATGGGGGAACCCAAGGGGCGTTGCCCCTTGACCCCAGCAGGGACTCTGTCCCTGCACCCTGCAAGGGAGTTCCTCCCTTGACCCTTTTTCGCGATTGAGTTGAGCACACTTGCATACTTCTCCCGCGTGCTTATTGGGAAAACCCAGTTTTCCGCAAAAAAGGCTACTACTTTACCATGGAGGTTCCAAAATGCGCCGAATAACAGCCCTGCTGCTGATGCTCCTGCTGCTCCCCGGACTCGTTGCCGCCGAGGACGACTTCGACCTCGATGACATTCTCTCCGACGCTGACCCTGATGTGGTCAAAAACACATACAGTCAGCCGGGCAACGCAGACGACATCCTGCTCGACGAGAATAATGAGCCCGTCTCCATCTACGAGGAGGACGGTTCGATTCTCATCACGCTGACCGCAACGGGGGACTTCACCGTCGGCGGAGACAGCCGAAAATCCACCAACATCTGGATGAACGAGTTGAAGAAGCACGATAACGACTACAACTTTGCCCTTGCGAACGTCCGCGACATTTTCCTCGCCGATGACCTCACCATCGTCAACTTCGAGGGTACGCTGACGGACAGCACCTATGTGCCGTCGGAAAAGCGCAATAACGAGTTCCTGTTCTCCGCATCGCCCGACCATGTCAGCATGCTGGTGGACAACGGCATCGAAGCGGTTGCGCTGGAGAACAACCACGTTCTTGACCACGGTCAGGCGGTCTACGAGGAAACGCAGCAGCACCTTGAAGATGCGGGCATCGTGTGGTCAAACAGCACGCACGTCGGCGTGATGGAGGTCAAGGGCATCCAAATCGCCATGCTCAGCTACCTGTGCATCGACCGCTACAACACGCTTTGGGATCAGGTGCCGAAGGACATTGCCGCCGCGAAGGAACAGTACCCGATTGTCATTGTCAGCTTCCACTGGGGCAACGAAAAGGACTACTCGCCCACACAGAATCAGATTAAGATGGGGCGTTTGGCGGTGGATTCCGGCGCTGACCTTGTGCTGGGGCATCACAGCCACCGCATGAACCCAATTGAATACTATAACGGTGTGTACATCTGCTATTCGCTGGGCAATTTCTGCTTTGCGGGCAACAGCAAGCCGAGCGACATGTCCAGCTTCATGTTCCAGACGCGCTGGCGCATCCGGGACGACGAAATCACGAACGAAGGCTTCCGCATCATCCCGATTCGCATTTCCAGCCGCACTGACCGCAACGACTTCACCCCGACGGTTTTCGGCGACGGCGCGGCGCGCGACGCGGTGCTGACGACGCTGAAGAACAACGGCAAGTCGCTGGAATATGTGGTGTCGGAATATCCGCTGGAGTGGAAGGAATAAATGAGGTCGCCTGTCAGCATCCTGCTGATGGGCGATTTTTGTGCGTGAATGGTGTACTTGACGTGTGCCGCCCGATGGCGTACAATAGTATCAACAAGGAGGGATATGCCGTGCAAGAAACGACCGCGATTCTAAGCAATGAACTGCTGGACGACCACCAATACACCGTCTTTGCGTTTGGCGGCGTAGTGCTGCGTTTCCGCGCGCCGGACTGCCTGCAAGCCTACACCGAGGTTAAGGAGTGGGACAACGGCTATCTTGTGGTGATGGCAAAGTACAGCCACAAAGAACAGCCGATTGAAGAGTACATCGACCTGCTGCCCATCTTGGAGAATCTCCGCATGGACGCGCAGGGGTTTTTAACGCCGATTAAGGAGGTTGAAATCAGCAATGAATGACATTGAAAAGCGCAAATTAGCTGATCAGGCAGACATGATTGTGAACGGCTATGCTTATACGCACACCGCGCAAGATTTTCGCGTCTGCAATCTGAATTCTGAACATTGTGCTGTGTTTTCTCCCACGTGCGAAATGCTGGAAACGAATATGGATAATATTGAGCTGCATATTGCCCGCAGTTATCTGCTGAAAAATCTTGAACTGTTGGAAGGATAACCAGCCATGCCGAAATACTATGAATATAAGATTGCTGGATATTACCTTTACTTTACTTCGCACTGCACCATCGAGGCCATGCATGTCCATGCCAGCGACCGGCATTTGACTGAAAGCGGTTCTGCCAAATTCTTTGTCAAAGGCAACGGTGATACCGTTGTGCAAAACAGAGGCATCCTGACTGATCGCGAAATCAGCAAAATTCAGGCGTTCATTCGCATGAATTATCAAGAAATGTACCTCGCTTGGGCAGAATACAGCGATAACAGTTTCTATCGCGGCTAATCGCCCCCGAAAAAACATCACAAATACAATTCTCTTCGGTTTTCCCGCGAAACCGTTTTTCCTGCGCGCGCACGGGCTGAAAAATGCAATCCGCGCGCGTTTTCTGCTATCGGGGCGGCGGAAATGCAGTCGTTCAGCCGAAATTGTGCAGGTGTTGCGGAATCTGCTTTCTGCGCGGTCGTATTTTTGCCCAGATTGCACATTGCATTCTCGATTCGTTGGCGTATAATACTTTGCGGGCGCGGAAGAATGCGCCCAAATCATTCCACCTGGACGAACAAGGAGGTTGCAGCCATGCCTGCGACGAACACCGCCACGACGACCGAAACGAAGCAGACCGCTGAACAGATTCCCCAGCCGAAAGAACCTACGAAGGGCTTTGACCCCGACTCCATTCGCGCGTTCCTGAAGAAGCTCACGCAGAAGAAGTAACCTACTCGACTACTCCGCCAGGCAGTTTTTGCTGTTTGGCGTTTTTTTGATGACAGCAAAAGCCCCGAACGTGCTTCCTGATGCAGGAAGTGTCCGGGGCTTTCTTCGTGCTGATGGCGGGACTCGAACCCGCACGCCGCAAGGCAAGGGATTTTAAGTCCCCAGTGTCTGCCATTCCACCACATCAGCGTCAGGGTTGATTATACCACGGTGATGCGGAAAAGTCAATGCACAGGGGATTTTCCTTGCCGATTCAGTGCGGTTTTATGCGTCTGCGCTGTGTTCGTAGAGGTAGGTTGGATCAATGTCGAGTTCATCATTCCAGATGACGCCGCAGCCATCGGTTGTGGCTTGCAGGAACAGTGGAAGGCTGTTCAGCGCCTGATAGATTTTCTTCGACAGCATGGGCTTGAAGTCGAAAACTTTCTGCTTGCCGTCAGAGAAGCGCAGGTGCAGCGTGTAATCCGGGCAAGGGGTAACTTGCTCGACGCAAAGGCACGGGGTGGGTGCATAAAGAATTTCGCTCATAGAAACACCTCACTTTAACGGGTCAATCTTATACAATGGTTCTTCATTGATAGCAAGTTCCCAGTTTGCAAGCAATTCATCATGGTGAATCACAATCCATGCTTGAATCAGTTTCATCTGCTTTCCGGGCATTTCACCTTGCATCAAATTTCCGTCCAAATCAACAATGGCTTTATGCCCTTGATAAAGCGCGTGGAAATGCGGTGGATTATGCTCATTGGTATTATACATTCTAATCGTGATACCGTAAAACATACTAATCGTTGGCATTTCATTCACCTCCGACTTTCATTGCCACACTGATTATATTCTCCATTTCGTCGTCTTTTCCTGCAAGCTGTTATGCGATTTCCTCACCGATTCGGCAGCAGCGTCAGAATCTCCTTAATCGACATGCAGTACGGGTCGGCTTCGTGGCTGCGGCCGTGCTCCAGTATCACCTGCGCGGTCTTCTGCATCGCGGGGAAGGCACTGCGAATCAGGTGATTGGCGTGGATGACGATGTTCACGCCGTGCGCCGCGAGTTCATCCTCCGTCGTCAGGTTGTAGGTCGTGGGAACGACGACAAGCGGCGTTTTCGGGTCGTCCTTGCGGAAAGCGTCGCAGAAGGCGAACACCTCGTCCGGCGTTTTCGCCTTGGAGTGAATCATGATGCCGTCCGCGCCCGCTTTGACGTAGGCGTGGCAGCGGGTCAGCGCATCATCGAGGCCCTGTTCCAGAATCAGGCTCTCGCAGCGCGCGATAATCATGAAGTCCTTCGTTTTCTGCGCGTTTTTGCCCGCGGTGATTTTCTCGCAGAAGTCGGGGATGCTTGCCTGCTTCTGTCCCGCACCCGTGCCAAACAGGCTGTTCTTCTTCAGCCCCTGCTTGTCCTCGATGATGACGGCGCTGATGCCCGTGCGTTCCAGCGTCTGCACGTTGTAGACAAAGTGCTCGACCAGCCCGCCGGTGTCGCCGTCCAAAATAATCGGCTTCGTCGTCACTTCCATGATTTCTTCCAGCGTGTTCAGACGGCTGGTCATGTCCACCAGTTCAATATCCGGCTTTCCTTTCGCGGTGGAGTCGCACAAGCTGCTGACCCAAATTGCGTCGAACTGGCGGCGGCCCTTGGGTGTTTCGACGGTCGTCTTTTCGACAATCAGCCCGGTCAGGCCGTCGTGCGCCTCCATCACGGACAGGCACGGCTTGTAATGCAGCAGGCGGCGGAGGCGGCTCCGGCGCGTCTCCGGCAGGGAGAGCAGCTGATCAAGGGTCGAAAGCGTCTCTTCGGTCGCGGTGTGCGTGTAGGGAAATTCCACCAGTTTGCCGCCCCAGCCTTTGAGCGTCTCAATGACTTTTTGACGGATATTCGCCTGATAGCCGACGAGCCAGTCATCCCCATGCACCACAATGTCGGGGCGCAGGCGATTGAGGATATCCGTGTAATCCAGGCTTTCCTGCACGACGACGCGGCTGACGTACTTCAGCCCCTCAAACATCGCGATGCGCTCCTCCAGCGGAATCAGCGGATAATGCTTGTAGCTTGCGACGACCTCGTCCGTCAGCAAGCCGACGGTCACTTCGCCCAGCTCCGCCGCGCGCTGCAAAATGCGGATATGCCCGTTGTGCAGAATATCCGTCGAAAAGCAAATGTACACCTGCTTCATTCAAAGTACCTCCTGACGGAATCGAGTCAAGACAACTTTCCGATCCGCCTGATTGTCGATTTCAGCGCAGAGTCTCCCGCCGCACTCCAGCGGGTACAGCGGAATCTCCCCTGACACGGCGTTGAACGCGTTCTCGGCGTAGCACTTCACGTCCCCACGCTCCACAAAGCGCTCGATTTCGTCCATCCAGCTGGAAAAATCCGCCGCTTGCCAGTGGTACGCCGCCTGACATTCCACGCTGCCCGCGTCGAAGCAGTCCACACCTACGCGCCGGATGCGCCCGTCCTGAATCAGCGCCTTGAAGTCCTTGTCCGGCAGGGGCTGGGTGGAATCCACCGCCATCACGCTTCTGCCCGACGCCGCCAGCGCATCCATCACCGCCGGATGCAGCACCAAATCGCCGTGCAGGCTGATGACGTCCTGCCCGCGCAGCAAATTCCGCGCCAGATACATGCTGTAAATATAGTTCGTCTCCCGATACTTCGGATTATGGACGAAGTGGAAGCGGATGCCGCTGTCCAGCGATTCCAGATACGCTATCAGCGTGTCCGCCAGATGCCCCGTCGTCACTACCGCTTCCGTCACGCCGATGCGCCGCAGCAGCTTCACCTGCCACGAGATGATGGTTTCCTGTTCGGTCAGGCGGCACATGCACTTGGGATGCTCCCGCGTTTCGTCGCCCATGCGCGACCCCAGCCCCGAATTGAGCAGCAATGCAATCATGCCTTTTCCTCCCGCAAAAATGCCATCAGCGCGTCACGGTTCTGGATGGGCGTCGTCGTCGGGCGGCCTAAATCCGCGCGTGCCCCCACCGCACAGGCAACCTCCAGCATCGTCAGCTGATTCGCGCCTTTCGCTTCCTGCAGGGCAGCTTCCAGCGTCGCTTCGTCCCGCGCGTTCAGCACCCGTGGGTATCCGACCGCTGATGCGACCTTCGCTGCGCATAGTCCCCCTTCGCACACGGGCATCCCGCCGACCGTCTCATGCGCGGCATTGTTGATGACAACGTGGATGAGGTTCGCCGGCTTGCGCTGGGCAATCACCGGCAGTGCGCCAAGGTGCATCAGCGCCGCGCCGTCGCCGTCCAAGCACCAGACGCGGCGGTTCGGCTTCTCCAGCGCGATTTCCAGCGCAATCATACTGGCATGTCCCATCGACCCGACGGTCAGGAAGTCACGCGCATGCCCTTCGCCGCGCTTCTCGCGAAGCTCGAAGATTTCACGGCTAAGCTTCCCTGTCGTGGACACAACCACATCGCCCGCATCCATCGCGTTCAGCATGATTTCCGCCGCCCGCTCGCGGGTGAGGGTGTTTTCGTTGCCGTATGCGGGCTTGAGCGAGCAGGTCAGCGCGCCTTTGCGAACGACAATCGCCGCGCACTGCCGCTGATTCAATTGTTCGCGCAGGAAGGCAAAATCCGCCGCAAACTGCTCTTCCGTCGTATCCTTGCTGAGGATGCGGTAGGGGGCGCCGAGAATCTCCAGCTGCGACAGGGTGATTTGCCCCTGCTTGACGTGCTGCGGTTCATCGTGCACACCGGGTTCGCCGCGCCAGCCGACGACGAGCAGGCACGGCAGCTGATACACCTGCGCATCCATCAGCGACGCAAGCGGATTGACGGCGTTGCCCAGCCCGGAATTCTGCATATAGCACAGCGCGGGACGCCCCGTCGCGAGGAAATGCCCGGCAGCGAGACCGACCGCGTTTCCCTCATTCGCCGCGACAATGTGCCGGGGCGAATGAACGCCGTAGAGGGCGTAGAGGGAATCGCAAAGTCCTTTTAGCTGCGAATCCGGCACGCCGGTAAAAAAGTCAATGCCCGCCCCTTCGCAGGCAGAAAGAAGTCGCTGTGCATCCATGCAAAAAGACCTCCGTTTCTTCGCTTCTATTATAGCGGAAAGAGGAAACGGGGTCAAGTGCACTGTCGCTTTCTTCTCCTTTTCCCCTTTACAACACCTCTTCAAGCCGCTATAATAGGACAAACAGAATCACGGAAGGAGCGTGTTCCACGATGTCCGAAGTCAAAACCCGCGCAGAACGCATTGCGCTCAAGGTTCGCCGGAAGCAGCGGCTCGTCCGCGTCGCACTGGGCGAAGAAAAGGCGGATGTTGTCCTCAAAAACGCCGATTATGTCAATGTATTCTCCGGCACGGTTGAGCATGGCGATATTGCCGTTGCCAACGGGCTGGTCGTCGGCATGGCTGACCATTACGACGGCTTGATGGAGGTCGATGTCAGCGGCAAAATCGTCGCTCCCGGCTTCATTGACGCGCATATTCATCTGGAGAGCAGCCTCGTCAGCCCGACCTCGTTCGCGCGCGCGGTGCTCCCCCATGGCACAACCACCGTCATCACCGACCCGCACGAAATCGCCAACGTCTGCGGTATGGGCGGCATCGACTACATGATGGCGGCGACAGAAAATCTGCCGCTGGATGTGCATTTTATGCTCCCGTCATGCGTGCCTGCAATGGCGTTTGAGGAAAACGGCGCGACGCTGACATGGCGCGACATCAACGCCTATTTCGACCATCCCCGCGTGCTGGGGCTGGCGGAGATGATGAATTATCCGGGCGTGATGATGGGCGACCGCGCGACGATGGAGAAAATTGTCGTTTCACAGGCGCATCACAAGAAGATTGACGGTCACGCGCCGGGACTGTCCGGCAAGGCGCTCAACGCGTACATGTCCGCCGGCGTCTATTCCGACCACGAGTGCGACACCATTGACAACGCATTGGAAAAACTGCGCAAGGGGCAGTTTATCATGATTCGCGACGGCACGGCGGCGCAGAATCTCGAAGCCCTCATGCCTCTGCTGACGGAGCAGTATGCGCACCGCTGCATGTTCTGCACTGACGACAAGCACCCCTACGACCTGCTGCACAAGGGGCACATTGACTACATCGTCCGCAAGGCGATTTCCCTCGGCGCAGACCCGATTCTGACCATCAAGGTCGCCAGCCACTACGCCGCGCGCTACTTCCTGCTGAACAACAAGGGCGCGATTGCGCCGGGGTACTTGGCGGATTTCGTCGTGCTGGACAACCTGCATGATGTGAATGTGGAGATGGTGTTCAAGCGCGGCAAGCTGGTTTACGACGGGCACGAGGTGGAGATCGCCGCGCCGGACATTGACCCGGACATCCTCGCGGGCGTGCTGGATACGTTCCACCTGCCGGACGTAACGCCGGAGCAGCTGCGGATTGGGCGTGCGCCGCTGATTGGCCTCATCGACGGGCAGATTGTGACCGAAGACCTGGGGCACGCGGAAGGCGTCGATAACGGCATCTGCCAGATGACCGTCTGCGAGCGGCACCACGACACGGGACATGTCGCCAGCTGCTACGTCCGCGGCTACGGGATTCAACGCGGCGCGGTTGCGACGTCGATTGCCCACGACAGCCACAACATCATTGCCTGCGGCGTATCGCCGGAGGACATTTCCTTTGCGGTCAACGAGCTGAAAAAGATGCACGGCGGCATCATCGTCGTGGAGAACGGACAGGTACAAGCACGCTTGCCGCTGGAGGTGGCGGGGCTGTTTACTGACCGTCCGCTGCCGGAAGTGAACGAGAAGTTAGAGCACTGCAAGGCGGCCGCGTGGGCGCAGGGCGTGAATCGCGGCATTGACCCGTTCATGACGCTTTCGTTCGCGAGTCTTCCGGTGATTCCGGCGCTGCGGCTCACCACCAAGGGGGTGTTCAATGTCAACACACTCTCGTTTGTGGAGTGATATTCTGATTGATTTTCTTCTCCAAACTTGAGTTTTGATGTTGCAGAGGGTTTCGCCTCTGCGGAGGCGAGGAGAGGGCTTTCCGCTCGCCCCCTCCACCCCTTCGGGCTGCACACCCATGTTTCTTGGATTTTATCGGAAGTTTTATGGTTAGTTTACCTATCGTTTTCCCAACCAACACAATAAACCTGTAACATGGGAGTGCGCTGCGAAGGGGTCAAGGGGGCGATCGCAGACTTCGTCTGTTTCTATTGCCCCCTTGTCGCGTCCGCAGACGCGAAACCTCCGCGCCGCAGACAAATTCTATTTTATTGAATAAACTCAATTTCAAAAAAAGGAGCTGACCACCCTGATGCCGCAGGAATCCAAAGCGCACCGTCTTTGGACGCTCTTTTCTTCCATGCTCCTCATCAGCACCTTCACTTTCGGCGGCGGGTTCGTCATCGTATCGCTGATGAAGAAGAAATTCGTTGATGAACTGCATTACCTGACCGAAGAGGAAATGCTGGACATGACCGCCCTGGCGCAGACCGCACCGGGCGCGATTGCCGTCAACGGCGCCATCCTCGTCGGGCGGCGCATCGCCGGAATTTCGGGGCTGATTGTCGCGGTACTGGCGACAATTCTGCCGCCGATTGTCATCATCAGCATCATCTCTATGATGTACGCCGCGTTCGCCGAGAACGAATGGGTACGCGCGGTGCTGACGGGGATGCAGTCGGGCGTGGCGGCGGTCATCTGCGACGTAACGGCAAATCTTGGCGGCAAGGTCGTGCAGTCGAAGGATTGGCTGAATCTGCTGCTGATGGCGGGCGCGTTCGTGGCATCCGCTGTCTTTCACGTCAACGTCATCGTGGTCATCCTCGTCGCGGCGGCGATTGGCGTTATCCGGGCACTGCTGGCGCGAAAGGGGGGCGTATCCGCATGATGGTGCTGTTCCTCGTCTTTTTCCAAATCGGGTTGTTCAGTGTCGGCGGCGGATATGCTGCCATGCCGCTGATTCAGTCGCTGGTGGTGGAACCGCACGGCTGGCTGACGATGGCAGAATTTACGAACCTAATGACGATTGCCGAGATGACCCCCGGCCCGATTGCGGTCAACTCCGCGACATTCGTCGGGATGCGCTGCGCCGGACTACCGGGGGCGCTCGTCGCGACGTTCGGGTGCATCATGCCGTCGCTGATTCTCGTCACGCTTCTTTCCTATTTGTATGGGCGATTTCGTTCCGGGCAGACGATGCAGAACGTGCTGGGCGCGCTGCGTCCCGTGGTTGTTGCGCTGATTGCGTCAGCAGCGCTGAGCATCGTGCAGGTCGCGGCGGTAAACGCGGGCGGCGGCGTGTCCATCGTCGGCATTGTGCTGATGGTCGCGGCGTTTCTCGTCCTGCGCTGGAAGAAATGGAACCCGATTCTGGTAATGCTGCTCTGCGGCGTCGGCGGCGCGGCGGCGCACGCGGTCGGCTGGCTGTAACGAAAATCTTCCGAAACCACTTGTCCGCCCTTGACAGGGATTGGTGCGTGTGCTATACTCCAAACCGAAGCGGTTAGTTGCAATTAACTTAGGAGACATACGCGCATGAATATCCTGTACATCCTGCTTGCCCTGGGCATCATCGGCCACGCCATCAACATGTACTGCGACCGCATCCTGAGTATCTTCCCCAACGGCACGCTGAAACTCGTCAACTACAGCAAGCTGAAGGAAGGCGACTATGCTGCGAAGCTGATGGAGGGCGTTTCGCCAAGTGTGCCGATGCGTTCAGGCGTGCTGGGCGTGTTTGCCATCGTGCTGGAGTTCTGCGGATACGCGGCACTGGCGGCGTATGCGTACCAGAAAGCCCCGGTGTACGGCGCAATTCTGTTCGCCGGAACGACGTTCGCGTGCATCGTCAGCTCCGCGTATCACTTGAAGTGCGGGCTGGCGGAGTACATGTTCCTCAAATACGGGCGGGACGAGCGTGCCAAGGGCATGATGCTTGACCTGATGGGCAGCGGCGCATCCCTGCGCCTGTGTTCTCTGGGAATGATGACGTTCTACATCACGCTGATGGTTGCTATCATCACCGGCGCGATTGGCTTCCCGATCTGGGCGCTCGTGTTCACGATTCTCCCGATTTTCATCGTCATGTTCCCCCTGCAAATCGTTGGCACGCTGCATATCGCCGCGATGGTGTCAATGCTTGGCTGGATGTTCCTGATTTAACCGCAAAAGGACTGCTGCGCGGACACTTTTCTCCGCTCACAGTCCTTTTTCTTCGTGCACTCTTACTCACGCGGATTTTTTTGCAAAAATCACGAAAATTCCCTTGACAAACGCCCCGATTCGCGCTATAATAATCAATGTTGCGGATGACCCGCCGCAATGTGAGCTTCATATGGAGAGTTGGCTGAGTGGTCTAAGGCGCACGACTGGAAATCGTGTGTGGGCTTATACCCCACCTAGGGTTCAAATCCCTAACTCTCCGCCAGATTAGCATCGATTCGATAGAATCGGTGCTTTTCTTTTGCCCTCGCAGCGAATCCTCCCCCCCAGTCACCAAAAAGTGCCTCGCTAATAAAAAAGTGCGTATTGCGCCCATAGCACAAATGGTGTATTCTTTACAAGATAACCCCTTTCCCCGAACGACCCACCTTGGAGGAACCCATGAGGAAACTGATTTCCCTGCTGATGATGATTTTGCTGCTGCTGTCCGCTGCGCTGGCGAAAGTGAGCACCCCGACCTGCACCACCGTGACGCTTACGACCGGCAGCGTTCACGGCGGATTTCATCGCGAAGATGCATGAGGTTTTCCCGGACTACGCGGGCGAAAACCATCTGGAAATGACGGCGGGATTCCTGTTCCCGGCAGAGTAATACTATTTCCAGACGAAAATGCGCCAAGATGCGCCGCGAATTTTTCATTCTGGCTAACGTGAATGAAACGCAGCGTAGCAGCGCTACGCTAAGTGGAATGAACGGACGCCAGAAGGGAAAAGGCGCAAGCAGATGGCGCAGGTGAATCTGGAAATAGTATAGGCAGCAGAAAAAACAGGCTGTTCGAGCGTTTTGCCCGGACAGCCTGTTTTTTGTCAGTATCCTGCTTTCTGCAATTCGTCCAGCAGTGCGCACTTGCGCTTGTAGTCCCTGCGCCATTGTTCAGCAAGGTCAGCAATTATCTGTCTTCCCTCGTCGGTGCCTTTCATGCGTTCCAGCCGCTGGATGACCTCGCAGTAGGCGGCGCGCGACGAAGCCGCTTGCATAGCGCGATTCACCATGTCGCGGTAGAGTGCCAGCGTGCGGGCGGAATTCCATGCCATCAGCGGGTCAAAATAGGTACACAGTCCCTCAAAATTGCCGTGTTGCTGAATCCGCTGGAGCAGTTGCTCCCACTGCTCAATGGATGCCAGCAGGGGCAGGCAGATAGTGCTTGTCGTCGGCAGTTTCAGCAAACGTTCCGCCTCGTCGCGCCATGCATCGGCTGGAAGCGTCGCTCGAAGCGCATCAATCTGCTCCATGCTGTACTGATTGTACTGCTCAATGTACTGCCGAATCTCCCGCTGCGCAAGGTCAGGCTGATTCGCGCGCTGATAGAGCAAAATCAGCTGTTCGCGGCGCTGCTTGCATGGCATATATTCCCCGACGAACGTCTGCAAATCCGCCTTGACCTGCTCGATGGCTTCCGTCCACTTTTCCGCCGCCATCAGCGTTTTCAGTGTCCGGTCATGCGCATACGGCACATCCCAATGCGAATGCCAGAAGCTGATGATGTCCTCCTGCGAAGCGTGCAGCTGCTGCATCGTTTTTTCACGCTGATTCAGCAGGTTCACCATCGCGCCTCCACCGCGTTCCTGCGCATTCGGCTTCCATTCGGCAATTTTCTCGTCCAGCAGCGCAAGATTCCGCTGATGAATTGCTTCGTCCCACGAATACGAAAACAAGAACGCCAGCGGCGCGGTGAAATACGGCAGCGGTTGCCACGTCCGGAATGCAGCGGCGAACCACTCGTACATTGCCGACTGCTGGTCGGTTGCTGCGATGGCAAGAATCCGCATCCATGCATCGCGGCAAGCGTCCTCGATATCCTCCTGTTCAAGAATTTCATCGGCGGATTCAAACATCATTGCCGTGTCGCAAACGAGTTCAAACGCCAGCATCGCATGTTCCGGTGTCAGCAAATCAGCCAATTCCGCGTCCAGCAGCTCCAGCAGTTCCTGAACGGGTGATTCCTCTTCTTCGTCATATTCTTCTTCGTCGTCATATTCCGCGTATTCATCATACTCGTTTTCGGAATAGCGTTCGGCGGCGTGAAGCATCTGCGTCAGGGTGCGCTGCCAATTGAGGCGGCGTTCATCTGCCCGGACAGGTTCGTCTCCCTTGCACAGCATCAGCCGATTTCGGAGTGCTTCGTCCTTTTTCAGCAGCGGTCGAAGAAAATCCCGAAGCGTTTCGGCGGACAGGCTGTTCAGCTTCTTCTCCCACTCCGGCGCGGGCAATTCCGCTTCCGGCAGATGGGTCGCCGCAAAGAGAGCCGCCGCCATATGCTTGCAGTTTGCGCCCTCTTTCGCAAAGGGGCAGGTGCAGGACATGGTTGCCACGGCATCATCTTCCAGCGTAATCTCAACCCGATACAGCCGCGTGCCTTCTACATCAGCAGTGATTTTCTCCTGCGTGCAGTGCAGATTTTTCACCGCCCCGGCACGCCAGTAATTGCGCCCGCGCGTAATCATCTTTGAGATAAAATTCTCTTTCCAGTCAGTAATATGCATCGGCATTCCACCTTTTGCAAAAACAGGCTGCCCGTTTTTTTCGGACAGCCTGCTTGCTTATTCCTTCGTCTCAATCTCAATGCCGCGTTCTGCCAGCCAGTTCGGCCAGTAGTCGTCGGTGTAGAGCATTGCCTCGCGGGTGGAGGGCATCGGGGGCAGCGATCCGCCCGTAGCGTAAATCAGCGCGGAAATCGGCAGAACGGTGTAGCCCTGTTCCTCGTAGTAGGTCAGGACAGCATCAAGAATTTCCCAGCTGTGATTCGCGTCGAGATGGCAGAGCAAAATATTGCCGGGCGCGAGCTTGGCGCGCGTCGTACCGTTCTTGATGCACTCCTCCACCGTATATTTGCCGATGGAGTCCTTCGTGCTCATGTTCCACAGCACGCACTCCATGCCTTCCGCGCGCGAAACGCTGATGACGTTGCTGTTCACGTCTCCGTACGGCGGGCGCATCAGGCGCGGCGAGACGCCCAGCGTTTCCGCCATGGTCTCCGCGGGGAAAACGATTTGGCGCATCATGCTGTAGGGCCGTTCCTTCGTCAGCTGCGGATGCGTGTTCGTGTGGTCGCCGATTTCATTGCCTGCCGCCAGCACGCGCTTGGATTCCTCCGGGAACGTGCGGACGAAATAGCCCGTCATGAAGAAGGTGATATTTGTGTTGTGCTTCGCCAGCACTTCCAGCACCTGATCGGTGTTCTTGCCGCCGAAACCGCAGTCCATGCCGATGCCGACAAGTTTCCGCTCCGTCTCCACGTTCTTGACGGCGCGCTGCCCCTTCGCAACGACGGTCAGGTAACCGCCATCCGCCACACAGCGATCGCCCAGCCACACGCTCAGGCGGGTGTAGCCCTCCATATCAGCGGTTGGGGTGATAGAGAAGCTCATGTCGCCGCTCGGATTCGACCATTTTGCTTCCGCCAGCACTGTACCCTTGTCATCGCGCAGCTGGAAGGTGTTGTTGCCCTTGACGATGGTGGATGAATTCGTCACCGTCATGCGGACGCTCATCTTCTTGCCCACCGTGCCGAAGTTGATGCCCAGATAGAACTGCACGTTCGGCAGGCGCTGGATGGTCAGCGTGTGCTTGCCTGCACCGGTGTAGCCGTCGCCGCTCTGCAGCTCAAAGACGACCTTGCCGCGCTCCTCCACCACCTGCGTCGGAACGGTCAGCATGGTACTCTTCTGCCCTGCCGGGATGACCACGGAATACGCGCCGTCCAAGCCGTCGCATGTCAGGGAAACCGTCAGGTCTTTGTCGCTTGCGGGCGACATGTTCAGCTTCAGCGTATAATCATAGCCGCCGTTGATTTGCCCGCTTTTCTCGGCAAAGGTAACTTTCACGCCGTCCGCCAGCGCGACGGACATCAGCAGCGCCAGCATCATGCCCAGCGCGCAAAACCATTTTTTCATATGCAGCCTCCATTGGTCGTTGATTGTTGATATATCTGCTCGGACATGCACGTCCGCTTCTATTATAACATTGATTGAAAAGGAACACAAGTGCAAAAAACGCCGCTCCGCTTAACCACGTTCTGTCAGGCGGGCGGCGCGATGTGTCAGAGGATTACTGCTCTGCCAGCTTGTTCAGCATCTCAACGATGCTGCGGCTGTTCTCCAGCTGATTCTCCATGCCTTCGACAATCTGCTCTTCCGCAGTCGTCTCATCCGCGTCCGCGTGCAGAACAACCGGCAGCTGCTTGCCGACGAACTGCTCCGCGAAGGCATCCAGCATTTCCTGCGTCAGACCTTCGACTTCACTTTCCAGCGTCAGCTTCAACTCCGTCACCACATTGTTCGCATCCAGATGCAGTTCAACATCAAGCGTGTATTCGTCCGGCAGCAGCGAAGTGATAGTGGTTGTAAGAACTCTTCCTTCAGCAGCAGGTTCTTCCGTCGCGTCAGGTTCGACAGCGGGTTCTTCCGTCACGTCAGGCTCGGCAGCGGGTTCTTCCGTCACGTCGGGCTCGACAGCGGGTTCTTCCGTCGCGTCGGGTTCGACAGCGGGTTCTTCCGTCACGTCAGGTTCGACAGCGGGTTCTTCCGTCGCGTCGGGTTCGACAG
>ENA-OUUV01000632-OUUV01000632.1-human-gut-metagenome-genome-assembly--contig:-NODE-632-length-21204-cov-8.841506_pt1 | contig 21204 bp, 16 predicted proteins | sample MGYA00237952_ERZ548838 | MGnify/ENA primary metagenome ERZ548838 (study PRJEB26490, sample SAMN05194705) | human gut metagenome | biome: terrestrial biome; feature: human-associated habitat; material... | reverse complement strand
ATCGAATTGCATGCAAGCATGCATCGATGATACCTTTTGACCCTTTAATCATAATTATGCAAATAAAAACGGCTGGCAGATACGGAATATTCGTATCTGCCAGCCGTTTTTGCAGTTGCAACAAAAAGGATTAATCATCGGCCTCTTCATCAGCTGTTGTGTTGTATACCTGACGCTTTCTTGCCATAACATCACTTTCGAGATATTCATCGTAAGTAGATACCTTATCGATCATAGATCCATCCGGAAGGAATTCGATGATACGATTGGCAGTTGTCTGTACGACCTGATGGTCACGGCAGGCAAACAGAATCACACCAGGGAATTTGATCATTCCGTTGTTTAAAGCAGTAATGGATTCCATATCCAGGTGGTCCGTAGGTTCGTCAAACATCAGAACATTGCTTCCCATGATCATCATACGGGAGAGCAGTACACGCACTTTTTCACCACCGGAAAGTACACGCATTTTCTTTACACCGTCTTCTCCGGCGAACAGCATACGTCCGAGGAAACCACGTACGTAAGTCGCATCTTTGATTTCAGAGAACTGTGTCAGCCAGTCTACGATCAGCTCGTCGGTGTCGAAAATCGTGGTATTGTCTTTCGGAAAGTAAGACTGACTGGTTGTCACACCCCATTTGTACGTACCTTCATCCGGTTCCATTTCGCCGGCAAGAATTTTAAATAAAGTAGTCTTTGCCAATTCGTTTCCGCCGACAAAGGCAATCTTATCATCATGTCCGACAATGAAGGAGATGTTGTCGAGTACCTTTACACCGTCAATAGTCTTGCTGATGCCATCAACGCTGAGTACTTCATTACCGATTTCACGGTTTGGACGGAAGTCGATATATGGGTACTTACGGCTGGATGGACGAATGTCATCCAACTGAATTTTCTCCAGAGCACGCTTACGGGAAGTTGCCTGCTTGGATTTGGAAGCATTTGCAGAGAAACGGGAAATGAATTCCTGTAATTCTTTGATTTTTTCTTCCTTCTTTTTGTTTGCTTCTTTCATCTGGCGGACGAGTAACTGGCTGGATTCATACCAGAAATCATAGTTACCGGCATAGAGCTGGATTTTTCCATAATCCATATCTGCAATGTTGGTGCAGACTTTATTGAGGAAGTAACGGTCATGGGATACAACAATGACTGTATTCTCAAAGTTGATCAGGAATTCTTCCAACCATGCGATCGCGTCGAGATCCAGGTGGTTGGTAGGCTCGTCGAGAAGAAGAATATCCGGATTGCCGAACAAAGCTTGTGCGAGCAATACTTTGACCTTGATGGAGCCTGGCAGATCTGCCATCTGTGTATAGTGATTCTCGGTCGGAATGCCAAGACCATTTAATAAAGTAGCGGCATCGGATTCTGCGTTCCAGCCGTCCATATCTGCAAACTCGGCTTCCAGTTCACTGGCACGGATTCCGTCTTCGTCGGAAAAGTCTTCTTTCATATAAATAGCATCTTTTTCTTTCATGATATCATAAAGGCGCTTATTGCCCATGATAACGGTATCAAGTACGGTAAAATCATCATACTTGAAGTGATCCTGCTGCAGGAAAGACAGACGCTGGCCCGGTGTGATTACGATATCACCGCTGGTCGGCTCGAGCTGTCCGGATAAAATTTTTAAAAAGGTTGATTTTCCGGCACCATTGGCACCAATCAGACCATAACAGTTACCTTCTGTAAACTTTACGTTTACATCTTCAAAAAGGGCTTTTTTCCCTAATCTTAATGTAATATTATTTGCACTAATCATACGAAAACCTCATTATATTTAAAATATTCATTTAGCCACGAACTCTATTATAAACATGATAGGCCCTATATTTCAAGAAGAAAAACGCTTTCTTTGCAAGGAATATAAGGATTTGTGCGGTTTTGATTGGAAAAGGCTTCAAAAACTGTTATAATAAAAATATTTAATGGAACGGAATTGGAGCGGGGATATGGACTATAAAGAATTAATGGCAGCAGATATTCCGATTGCCTCTGCAATCATCAGTTACGGCGAAGACTGGAAGATTGAAAGGGTAAATACGGAGTTTGTGAAATTAAGCGGGTATACAGAACGTGATCTTGGGGAAAGTGGAAGGGACCAGCTGATTACAGAAAAAGACTGCTATTTGTTTGAAGAGACACTGGCGCAGGCAATCGCAACGAAAATGACTGCAGATCAGGTACTTCGTATTCGCAGAAAGGATCAGGAAATCCGATGGGTGGCATTTCGCAGCAGTGTATTTCATTATATTGATGCAGTGCCGTACCTTCTTGTTGTTTTCTGGGATATTGATCATCAGAAGCGAAAAGAGATCAGGCAGGAGATTTTTAAAAAAAAATATGAGATGATGGAATGTCTTTCACATGAGTATCCGTTTGATCTGGATGTGAAAAGCTGGACAATGATGCGTTCCCATCGGCTGATGGAACTTCGCGGCGTGTATGGGACGGAAGATGTGTATTATCCGGTGGATGAGGAAGTCCGTACACTTTCGCCGGTGGACCATAAGCTTTTTCTTGATGCGATGCATGAAGCAGCAATGGTTGTGAAATCAGACAGTGTGGATACACGTTTTAATATCAGCAAAGATGGAGAGGCACCGCGTTATCAGTGGTTTCGAACCTATTATAGAAGTGTGACCAATGCGGAAGGAGAAATCATTCGCATTATAGGCCGCAGCTTTAATATCGACATGGACAAGTCTTTGCAGGAAGAGGTGCGCAGGGATCCGCTGACACAGCTTTTGAATAAGCTGGAGGTACAGAAGGAAGTTACACGTTATATCGAAGAAAATCCGAATAAGTGCAGCGTTCTGTTCCTTATTGATATTGATAATTTCAAAGGAATCAATGACAATTTCGGGCATACATTTGGTGATACAGTAATTATGGATATGGCAAAGCAGATTCAAAGCCAGTTCCGTATGAATGATATTGTTGGCCGGGTCGGCGGTGATGAATTTCTTGTGTTCATGAAGAATACGACTGTAGAGAAAGCAGAGGAAAAGGCGAAGCTTCTCTGTCATTTGTTAGAGAAGAAATATATGGGCCGAAAATTGCATTATCGTCTTTCGGCCAGTATTGGTATGGCGGTATATGCAAAGGATGGGGATAATTACCGCACATTGTTTGAAAAGGCAGACCATGCGATGTATCGGGCAAAACAAGCGGGAAAAGATGGTTATCAGCTTGCACAGGAAGAAGATTGCGGACCGGTAAAAAATACCAAGCATGTGATTGACCGGCAGGAACAGATCAGCCAGGATGACCGAAACTTTCTGGCATTTACAATCAGTCTCATGGCACATGCGCGTGATTTGGATGGCTCATTGAATTTGCTGCTGAAAAGAATTGCAGAGCGTTATCACCTTGATATGGTAGCTGTTATGGAAAATGCGGAAGACGATTCCGGGATGGTGATGACAAATTATTACAGTAATGTATTTTCTTTTTATGACAGAAGCTTTATTCCGGGTATGCACCCGATGATTAAGGAATTAAAACCTGGAGAATATCTCATTTTTGATCCGCAGATTGCTGGGATAGCGCTACCTCCGGAAGATTCACTGAGAAAGTCGAAAGTAGAGAATAATAACAATACGGCATTGATCACAAAATTCGAGTATGTGGGAGAGAAAATCGGTGAAGTGGTATATTTGTCTATGGATCTGAACAGGCAGTGGAAAACAGATGAAATCGAGATGATGCAGGAACTCTCACGTACGCTTGCTATTTTTGTCTCCCTTCGTTTTCGGATGGATGAGAGCAAAGCACAGATTCGTCAGATTCAGAAGAGGGATTCTTTGACGAATTTATATAATCAAAGTGCTTTTCGGGAAACGGCACAGGAAATTTTAAGACAGGCAGATAAAAATAAAATCTATGCGCTTGAATATTTGGATATCAATAATTTTGGATATGTAAATGAAAATTATGGATATAAGGTAGGAGACAGCATTTTAAAGATGTTTGCGGCAGATTTGTCCAGTCAGCCGTATTATAATGCAGGATGCCGCCTGTATTCGGATTTCTTTCTGGTATTATTGTGTGATGAAAGCAAAGAAAAACTCGAGGAAAATTTAAACTTACGCAACCGCAGATTTACGAATATGCAGAATCATCAGTATCCAAACAGTGGAATGGGTGTTACGGCAGGTGTATATGTGATCGAAGATTCCCGTATGGATATTGAACAGGCAATCGAAAATGCGAATCTTGCATGGAAGAGCGCGAAGAATGCCGGCAAGCAGGGCATCATGTTCTATGAATCTTCACTGCGTACGAAACGTGCAGAAGAACAGAAAATCGTTGGAGAGTTTTTTGAGGCTTTGTACAGGGACGATTTTCGCATGTATTTGCAACCGAAGTTTATTCTCGGGGAAAGACACGTGTATGGAGCGGAGGCTTTGGCAAGGTGGAAACGCCCTGACGGAACGATTTTACCACCGGCATATTTTATGGATTCTCTGGAAAAAATCGGCTATATTACAGAACTGGATTTCTACATATTTGAAGAGGTTCTGAAAACGCTTGACAAATGGGAACGTCAGAAAAGAAGAAAACTGGTGATTTCAACAAATTTCTCCGGAAGGCATTTTGATACCGATGGGGAAGAATTTCTTGACCGCATCCAGCACATTTTTTCGAAATACACGGTTCCGGCAGAATATGTTGAGATTGAGGTTACAGAGGGAGTCCTGGTGAAGAATGTCCATGTACTGGAGCGGTGCGTGAACCGCCTTCATGAAATTGGATTCCGTGTGTCGATTGATGATTTTGGAACCGGATATTCCTCTTTGTCAGTGCTTGCAGATATGCCGGCAGATGTGGTGAAAATTGACAAAAGTTTTATAAATAAGGATATGAATGGCAAAAAAATGGATCTATTATACGAAATCGGACGGATGGTAAAAATATTGCAGAAAGATATCATCATCGAGGGCGTAGAGACAGAGGAACAGGAGAAACTTCTTATTAACGGAGGATTTACCTGCGGACAGGGTTATTTGTGTAATCGCCCGATTCCAATTGGCGAATTTGAGAGGTTGTATTTGTAAAAATACAAAAATGGTGTCGCTTAAACTTGATTTTTGCGGTTAATAACCTTATTATTTAAATTAGAGACATTCTGATTCAATGTCTGATTTTAATACGTTTGAACATTAAATTAAATAGGAGGACTAATTCATGAAACGTTCAATGAAAACCATGGATGGAAACCATGCAGCAGCTCATGCTTCATATGCATTTACTGATGTTGCAGCTATCTATCCTATTACTCCTTCATCTGTTATGGCTGAGGCTACAGATGAGTGGGCAACCGCAGGTCGTAAGAACATTTTCGGACAGACAGTTCAGGTTACAGAAATGCAGTCTGAAGCCGGTGCAGCTGGTACTGTTCACGGATCTCTTGCAGCTGGTGCATTAACAACTACTTACACAGCTTCTCAGGGACTTTTACTTATGATCCCTAACCTGTACAAAGTAGCAGGTGAGAGACTTCCGGGCGTATTTAACGTATCTGCTCGTTGTGTCGCTACACACGCACTGAACATTTTCGGTGATCACTCTGATGTATACGCTTGCCGTCAGACAGGTGTTGCAATGCTTTGTGAGTCATCTGTACAGGAAGTTATGGACTTAACTCCAGTTGCTCATTGCGCAGCAATCAAGGGAAGAGTTCCATTTATCAACTTCTTCGATGGATTCCGTACATCTCACGAGATTCAGAAGATCGAGACTTGGGATTACGAAGATCTTAAGGATATGGTAGATATGGATGCAGTTGATGCTTTCCGTAAGAATGCATTAAATCCAAATCACCCGGTAGAAATGGGCTCTGCTCAGAACCCTGATATCTTCTTCCAGTCAAGAGAGGCTTGCAACTCTACATATGATGAGCTGCCAGCAATCGTTCAGGAGTACATGGACAAAGTTAACGAGAAGATTGGTACTGATTATAAATTATTCAACTACTACGGAGCTGCTGATGCTGACCGTGTCATCATCGCTATGGGTTCTGTATGTGAGACAATCGACGAGACAATCGATTTCTTAATGGCAAGAGGCGAGAAGGTCGGTGTTGTTAAAGTTCGTCTTTACAGACCATTCGTTAAGGAAGCTTTAATTGACGCTATCCCAGATACTGTTAAGACAATCGCAGTATTAGACAGAACAAAAGAGCCAGGTTCTCTTGGTGAGCCATTATACTTAGATGTAGTTGCAGCTCTTAAGGGATCTAAGTTCGATCAGGTTAAGATTACAAGCGGACGTTATGGATTAGGATCTAAGGATACAACTCCAGGACAGATTATCGCTGTATATAACAACACAGAGAAGGAGCGTTTCACAATCGGTATCATCGATGATGTTACAAATCTTTCCCTTGAAGTTAAAGAAAATCCTGTTACTACACCAGAAGGAACTACAAACTGTAAGTTCTGGGGTCTTGGTGCAGATGGTACAGTAGGTGCCAACAAGAACTCTATCAAGATCATTGGTGACAATACAGACATGTATGCACAGGCATACTTTGATTATGACTCTAAGAAGTCAGGTGGTGTTACAATTTCTCACTTACGTTTTGGACATTCTCCAATCCGTTCTACATACCTGATTTCTCAGGCAAACTTCGTAGCATGTCATTGTACAGCTTACATCTACAAATACAACATGGTTCAGGATCTGGTACCAGGCGGTACATTCCTGTTCAATACACAGTGGTCTGTAGATGAGTTAGACGAGAAATTACCTGGACAGGTAAAGAGATACATTGCTGAGAACAATATCAATTTCTACATCATCGATGGTGTTAAGATTGGTAAGGAAATTGGTCTTGGTAACCGTATCAATACTGTTCTTCAGTCAGCTTTCTTCTCACTTACAAAGCTGATTCCGGAAGAAGAAGTAATCAAGCTTATGAAGGATGCAGCTACAAGATCTTATGCTAAGAAGGGTGACGATGTCGTTAAGATGAATCATGACGCTATCGATGCCGGTGCTACAGCATACGTTAAAGTAGATGTTCCAGAGAGCTGGAAGAACTGCACAGATGATGATTACTCTGTAGAAGTTAAGGGAGACAACAAGGAAGTTGTTGACTTCGTTAAAGATATTCAGCAGAAAGTTAACGGACAGCAGGGTAACACAATTCCTGTATCTGTTGTTAAGAAATACGAGACAGGCTGGACTCCATCCGGTACAGCAGCATACGAGAAGCGTGGTGTTGCAACTGACGTTCCAGTATGGGATGCTACTAAGTGTATTGAGTGTAACCAGTGTTCATATGTATGTCCTCATGCAGCAATCCGTCCAGTAGCTATGACAGAGGCTGAGGCAGCTGCAGCTCCAGAAGGAATGCAGATGAAAGATCTGAACATGATGCCAGGCTATAAGTTCGCAATCGTTGTATCAGCATTTGACTGTACAGGATGTGGATCTTGTGTAAACGTATGTCCAGACAAGGTTCAGGCTATTACAATGACTGGTTTCGAAGCACATGAAGATGAGCAGAAGTACTTTGATTATGCAGTTTCACTTGAGGATAAGGAAGACGTTATCGAGAAATTCAAGATTAACTCTGTTAAGGGATCTCAGTTCCGTCAGCCATTACTTGAGTTCTCAGGTGCTTGTGGTGGATGTGGTGAGACACCATATGCTAAGTTAATCACTCAGCTATTCGGTGACAGAATGTACATTGCAAATGCTACAGGATGTTCTTCAATCTGGGCTAACTCTTCACCTTCTACACCTTATACAACAAACAAGAAGGGTCATGGTCCTGCATGGTCTAACTCACTGTTCGAGGATGCAGCAGAGTTTGGTTATGGTATGTTACTTGCTCAGAGAGCAATCCGTGACAGATTAAAGAATGAATTAGATGAGATCGCAGCTAACACTGACAAAGCTGATGTTAAGGATGCCATCAAGGAGTGGAATGATACATTCGCTTCTGGTATCGAGAACGGACCAGCTACTGAGAAGTTAGTAGCAGCATTAGAGGCTTGCGGATGCGATGCTTCCAAGAACGTATTAAAAGAGAAAGATTTCCTTGCTAAGAAGTCTCAGTGGATCTTCGGTGGTGACGGATGGGCATACGACATCGGATTCGGTGGTGTTGACCATGTATTAGCATCTGGTAAGGATATCAACGTAATGGTATTCGATACTGAGGTTTACTCAAATACAGGTGGACAGTCTTCTAAGTCTACTCCTACAGGTGCAATCGCACAGTTCGCTGCAGGCGGTAAAGAGACAAAGAAGAAGGATCTTGCTGGTATCGCAATGAGCTATGGTTATGTATATGTAGCACACATCTCTATGGGTGCTGACATGAACCAGTGTGTTAAGGCAATTGCAGAGGCAGAGGCTTATCCAGGACCATCGCTTATCATCGCTTACGCTCCATGTATCAACCATGGTATCAAGAAGGGTATGAGCAAGGCTCAGACCGAGGAGAAGTTAGCAGTTGAGTCTGGATACTGGTTCAACTTCCGTTACAACCCAACACTTGCTGCAGAAGGCAAAGATGCATTCTCATTAGACAGCAAGGAGCCAACAGGCGATTATCAGGCATTCTTAAAGGGTGAGAACCGTTATGCATCTCTTGCTAAGTTTAACCCGACAAGAGCAGCTGAGTTATTCGCAAAGGCAGAGAAGAACTCTAAGGATGAGTATGATCATTTGAAGAAGTTAGTAACTCTTTACGCTGGTAAATAATCTGATATAGATTAAAAAGATTATATAGAAAAGCCCCAACGCAAATTTAGTATTTGTTGTTGGGGTTTTTTGTATGTGACAGGCCAATTTTTCATTTACAAAGTGCTGAAGGAATGATAAAATAAATTAAATAAGGTATATAAATATACCATGATGGAGGAATTGTGATGGCGGGTCTATTGCTGGAATTGCGTAGGCAGATAGCGAAAAATCACCGCAAGGGTATATATGGGAATGTGTCAGTACATAGACACGAGGTACCGAATATGAAAGATAGTGTTCCAAAAAGGAACAGTATGGCAGAGACACAGCTGGAAAAGGAACTGGATAAAGTTATCCGGCAGGAGGAAGAGCCGGTGGTGGAGATTCCAAAACCAGTGGAGCAGGATTTGTCAGAGCTGAAAGAAGAGGCTGTTGATCATATTCAGGAAAGGACAGTAGAGGTTGTGAGTAAAGAAGATTTCTTACTTAATCAAATCGATGAATTCAGAGAACGTGCAAAACAATTGCAAAGTTTACTTGACACAAAGGAGAACGAAGCACAGGAACTTCAGACTTTGGTAGATGAGCGTCAGGAAAAAGCGGAAGCTTTAGGTGAAATCCTCAAGGAGCGTCAGAGTAAGGCGGATGGATTTACTGCTGAAGTGGAGAAACAGATTGATGCTATGATTGCTAAAGTGGCGGACAAGATGGACGAAATCGAATCTGCAATGAAGGAAGATGTCGCTGATGGAAAGAAGTTCAATGAAGAGAAAGCAAGAGAACTGAAAGAATCTCTCGGACAGATTGAGGAGCAGCTCACAACGATTAAATCCGAACTTTCTGAAAAAGTACATACGGAAAATGTAAAATGTTATCGCAATATTCAGGATCTGTTCCGAAGCATGGAAGAGAAAGTAGATCATTTGACCATGATTGAGGACAAGCAGAGATCAATTGGTGCTTGGACAATTGTTGTAGCAGTACTTGGAATTGTGAATCTGGTTGGCTTGCTTGCATTGATACTGATTAATCTGGGTGTTTTTGCATAGGAATGGAATAAGAATATAAGAAATGCAATTCTCGAGGATGAGGATTGCATTTTTCTGACTGTGTATACAATTCAATTTATAGCAGGGAGTACACTATGGAAAAGAAAAAAATATGGGTAGTTGGCCATAAGCATCCGGATACAGACTCTGTCTGTGCAGCAATTGCTTATGCAAATTTAAAAAACAATATTGAAAAAAAAAATACAGAGCATAAAGTTGTAAAAGAATATGTTGCAAAGCGTGCGGGCAGTTTGAATGCAGAGACAGCCTATGTTCTGAATCGCTTTCGGGCACAATCGCCGGAGCTGATTACCGATGTGGGAACACAGATGAAAGACATTCATATGCGAAAGACGGAAGGTGTCAGCAGTCATATTTCCATGAAAAAGGCATGGGAGATGATGAAGATTCTTGGCGTTGTTACTTTGCCGGTTGTAAAAGAAAACAAACTGGAAGGTCTCATTGTAACTGGAGATATTGCAAAATCCTACATGGATGTTTATGATAATACGATTCTTTCTACGGCAAGAACACAGTACAAAAATATCGTGGAGACGCTGGAAGGACAGCTTCTTACAGGAAATGAACATGCATATTTTGTAAAAGGAAAAGTTGTAATCGGTGTGGGTTCGTTAGAAGTGCTTTCTTCAGTAGTAGACAGTGATGATCTTGTAATGATTGGAGACAGAGAAGAATTGCAGATGCTTTCTATCGCATCCAATTGCAGCTGCATGATTGTTACGAATGGATATGAAGTGGGGCCGGATGTGATTGAGGCGGCAAAGGAACGTGAAGTCGTTGTAATCAGCACTCCGTATGATACGTTTACCGCAGCACGTTTGATCAATCAAAGTATTCCAATTAAGCACTTTATGACGAAAAAGAATATTGTTCATTTTGATTTGGATGACTATGTAGATGATGTCAGAGAAGCTGTTGCAAAAATCCGACATCGTGATTTCCCGATTCTCGATGCAAATCAGAATTACGTGGGAATGTTCTCTCGCCGTAATTTGATGAACACAGACAAAAAACAACTAATTCTTGTTGACCATAATGAAAAGACACAGGCGGTTGATAACATTGATGAGGCAGAAATTCTTGAGATTATAGACCATCACCGTCTTGGAAGCCTTGAGACAATGGCTCCGGTATATTTCCGCAATCAGCCACTGGGGTGTACTTCCACGATTATTTATCACATGTATCTGGAGCAGAATATCGAAATCAGTCCGCAGATGGCGGGCCTGATGTGTGCTGCAATTCTCTCTGATACACTTATGTTCCGCTCACCGACCTGCACAGAGATTGACAGGGATGCAGCATTGGCATTGGCAAAGATTGCAGATGTGAAAGTAGAGGAACTTGCCTCTGCAATGTTCGAAGCAGGAAGCGATTTCAGCAATAAGACAGAATCGGAGATTCTAAATCAGGATTTTAAAATCTTTCATGCGGGCGCAGTCAGCTTCGGTGTGGCACAGATCAGTGCTATGAGTCGTGCAGAACTTGATAAAGTGCAGAAACGTATTGAACCTTATCTTGAGCAGATGATGGGAGAAAAACAGATTCAGATGATTTTTATCATGCTGACAGATATATTAAATGAATCTACATTTCTGGTGTATCGTGGGGCGGACAGTGCACAGATTGCGGCAAGTGCGTTTAATTGTGAAGTGAATGAAAAAGGAATTATGTTAAAAGGAGTTGTTTCAAGAAAGAAACAGCTGATTCCAAACCTGATCAATACGCTTACAGAAAAAGGATGAAAAAGACGCTTCGCTATTCGCGGAGCGTCGAGTCGAGTGTGCGCTGTTCCCGAGGAGAATATCCAAAATTTTTTTTGAAAGCACGTGAAAAAGTGGAATAATTCCGAAAGCCACATTCGTAGCAGACATTGGTGATCGGTTCTCCCTGAAGAATGAGATCCCGGGCGAGAAGCAGGCGTTTGGTAGAAAGATAATTTCCAATCGTATAGCCGGTTTCTTCTTTGAACGAATGCATCAGATGATATCGGCTCAGAAAAAAAGTCTCAGAAAGAGAGTCGATGGAGATGTCTTCGGTAAGATGTTCGTTCAAATAATCGATGATAGCAATCATTTTCTGATTGGATGAAGTATTGGATAAATATTCGATGCTATTGTGCAAAGCATTACGATTGAGCTGTACCATAAACTCCAAAAAAAGGAGATTGTGATACAGCTCATTTGCGTATTCTTTTGAATCAAGAGAATGTTCAAGTTCTCGTACAATCTGTCCAAGTTTGCTGGTTCTAAAAGCCGGAATGCGCAAAACATGGGACTGTTTCTGATGGGCTTCGGATAAACATTGGGATAAATCATATGAATCTGTCCGGTAACCATCTAGATATCCTTTGGAAATGTAAATGATAATTCGTTCATAAGTGTTCTGGTCATGAATGATTGGACAGTGGACTTCTCCGGCAGGAACAAAGACAACATCATCCGGCTGAAGATCATAACTGCGACCTTCAATGCAGTAGGAGACATTACCATTTAATAAAATCAGTATTTTATGAAATTCGTGAAAATGAAAATTTACCGGAGCCATACCCCGATCAATGAGATGGAAAATCTTGAAATCGTTGTTCAGATATCCAGTTTTTTTATATTCTTTCATAATAAAAGATACCTCTTTCAATATAAATGACATTGGTATGTTGCAATTGATTATGCAATTGCGGTTTCTTTTATGTTAGCACACAATTTGCAATATAGAAAGCACTTATACAGTTTTCGGGTAAAAAAGTGCGGAGTATACTATAATATGATGAAAGAGTAAAAGGTTATCATCGATGCATGAATGTATGGATGCTTGCAATTCTATATAGAACAGAAGGAGGACTTACGATGAAATTTACAAAAATGCACGGATGTGGAAATGACTATGTTTATGTGAATTTATTTGAAGAGACAATTACAGATCCGTCGAAGTTATCAATTGCAGTGAGTGACCGGCACTTTGGAATCGGATCGGATGGTTTGATTACGATTGGCCCATCGGACGTGGCAGATTTTCGGATGCGCATTTATAATGCAGATGGATCCGAGGCTGAAATGTGTGGCAATGGTATTCGTTGTGTGGCAAAATACGTATATGAGCATGGGCTGACAGATAAAAAAGAAATTAGTGTGGAGTCTGGTGCAGGAATCAAGTATTTGCAATTGACTGTGGAGAATGGAATTGTAACATTGGTACGTGTAGATATGGGAGAGCCGATTCTTATGCCTGCAGAGATTCCGGTGGAAGCTGCTGGGGATAAAGTTGTGGATGAACCGATAGAAGTTGGCGGCAGACAGTGGAAAATGACATGTGTATCTATGGGAAATCCGCATGCAGTTGTGTTTGTTGATGATGTGGCAAATTTCGAAATTGAAAAATATGGACCGGAGTTCGAGCAACATCCGCGTTTCCCAAAGAGAACGAATACTGAATTTGTTCAGATTATTTCAAGAACAGAAGCTTCCATGCGTGTCTGGGAGCGTGGTTCCAATGAGACCTGGGCATGCGGGACAGGAACCTGTGCAACGGTTGTGGCGAGCATTTTGAATGGACTTACCGATGATACGGTTCTGGTGCATTTGCGTGGTGGTGATCTGACAATCACATATGATCGTAACACCAATCATGTTTTTATGACAGGGCCGGCAACAGAAGTTTTTACCGGTGAATGGAAAGAGTAAGTTAGTGAGGGAAAATAAATGAAGATTAAAGAACTTGTAAAAGAACTGAAATATGAGGTACTTGTTGGAAATGAAGAAACCGATGTTACAACGCTGGTTTATGATTCCAGAAAGGTGGAAAAAGGCTCTGTTTTTGTATGCATCAGTGGCAGTGTAAGGGATGCGCATGATTTTATACCAGATGTGGTCAAAAAAGGGGCAGCTGCGATCATTGTAGAAAAGGATGTGGAATTACCGGAGCATGTGACAGTTATAAAAGTGGAAGACAGCCGTCTTGCGTTGGCATACATGTCTGCTGCATATTTCGGTTACCCGGCAAAGAAATTAAAGACAATCGGTATCACAGGAACCAAAGGAAAAACAACAACCACTTATATGGTAAAATCTATTTTGGAATCAGCTGGAATTAAGACTGGTCTGATCGGAACGATTGAATCCATTGTAGGAGACAAAAGAATTCCTTCCGCAAATACGACACCGGAATCCTACCGTGTACAGGAACTGTTCCATGAGATGGTAGAAGCAGGGCTGGACGCAGTTGTTATGGAGGTTTCATCGCAGGCACTGATGCTGCATCGTGTATCTGGATTTATATTTGATATCGGAGTGTTTACGAATCTCGAGCCGGATCACATTGGAACAAATGAGCATAAAGATTTTGCAGATTATATGCATTGCAAGAGCCTGTTGTTCCAGCAGTGTAAACTTGGAATTTTCAATGGAGACAGTGAACACTTAGAGGGAATCTTAGAAGGACACACCTGTCAGGTAGAGACATTTGGTTATGGAAAAGAAAATGATCTTGTTGCGCAGAATGTACAGTTGAAAAAAGAGCACGGTGCACTCGGAGTGAAATATCATGTAAAAGGACTGATGAACTTTGATGTGGAAGTCAATGTGCCAGGAAGTTTTTCGGTATACAATTCTTTGACTGCGATTGCTATCTGTCATCATTTTGGGGTGCCGGTTGAAAAAATTAAAGAAGCATTGCTTCATGTCAGTGTAAAGGGAAGAATTGAAATTGTGCCGGTTACCAAGCGATACACATTGATGATTGATTACGCACACAATGCAATGTCATTAGAGAGTCTTCTTACAACGTTAAAAGAGTATGAACCGGGACGGCTCGTTTGTCTGTTTGGATGTGGTGGAAATCGTGCAAAGTCCAGACGGTATGAGATGGGAGAGGTTTCTTCAAAGCTTGCAGATCTGACTGTTGTAACATCCGATAATCCAAGAAACGAGGAACCGATGGATATCATCAATGATATTCTTGTTGGTGTTCATAAAGCTGACGGAGAATATGTGACGATTCCAGACCGTAAAGAAGCTATTGCTTATTGCATGAAAAATGCGCAGGATGGAGATATTGTCGTTCTGGCCGGAAAAGGACATGAGGATTATCAGGAAATCCGTGGTGTGAAACATCATATGGATGAGAGAGAACTGATCGCTGAAATTATTCGTGAAAATCCAGATTTGAAACTGTAAAGGAGAAAAAAATGTCTGTGTTTCGCGGCTCCGGAGTCGCCTTGGTGACTCCATTTCATGAAGATAAAAGCATTAATTTTGAAATGCTGGAGTACCTGGTGGAAAGACAAATTGCAGGACATACCCCAAAACCAATTATCATACGAAAAGCTGATTGAAAAGCTATTTACAGAGGTAAATCCGATTCCGGTGAAAGCAGCTTTGAATATGATGGGAATGGATGTCGGTCCGGTACGTTTACCACTGACAGAGTTGGAAGAAACACATAAAAATGAACTGAAACGGGCAATGTCCGAGGTGGGAATAAGGAGCTTATAAATGGGAAAACAAAATTGGAAACCGGGAAATATGTTAAATCCGGTACCGGCAGTTATGGTGAGCGTAACAGACGAAAATGGAAGATCAAATATCATTACGATTGCATGGGCGGGGACAATCTGTACGAATCCGCCGATGGTTTCCATCTCGGTGCGTCCGTCACGCTATTCTTACGATATTATTGATCGTACCGGTGAATTTGTAATCAATCTCACCAATCAGGAATTGGTAAAGGCATGTGATTATTGTGGGGTGGTCAGCGGAAGAGATGTTGATAAATTCAAAGAAATGAAACTGACACCATTGCCGATGCAGCAGGTGAAAGCGGTTGGGATCGCAGAGAGTCCGGCGAATATTGAATGTCGTGTTGTAGAGAAAAAAACATTGGGAAGTCATACGATGTTTATTGCGGAAGTGGTAGGAGTTACCATTGATGACCGTTATATGAACGAGACCGGAAAGTTTGAAATCAACGAATCCGGCCTCTTGATGTATTCTCATGGAGAATATTTTTCTCTGGGAGAAAAACTTGGAAAATTTGGATATAGTATAAAAAAGAAATCTTGAATTAATTATTTTAAAAGCATATCCATGAGATATGCATACACATCTTCATTTTGATTTTTCCAATTATTGCAGATTGCTTCGGCCTGTTCCTTGGTGGTGACGCTGAGGGTCAGGTCGATGATTGGATTGGCGTCAGAACGTACCTGACAGCGCACGGCATATTTCTGGTTAGTTGTTTTATAGTAGTCTGCAAGAATGGAATTTTCCTGACGAAACTCCAGCTTATTTTCTTCGAAAAATTTCATAATGTCGGCTTCGATGCCGTCAGTGATTTTGTCTTTAAAGAAACCGAGTGTTTCTTTTCCGGCTGCAGTAAGCGTGTATTGCGTGTTGGAGTGTGTGGATTCTGCTACAATCAGATTGGTATCCACGAGATCTCCGAGTACCTCCTGCACACGAAAATAATCAGTATATTCTTCGCTTAGAAAGAAATTGGATATCTGTGTGTTGGTTAGAGGAAAGCCTGCTTTGCTCAGCATGTATAAAATTGTTAATTTGTATATGGTAAATGGTTCAGCCATAAAATCAAATCCTCCTTAAGATATAAATAATCGTCCTTGCCATGTATCGCGTTCTTTGAGACGATGATGAATGGTATTCAGCACACGTTTTTTGTCAGTGCTCCATGAGGGTGCCAGTAAAAGGTTTCGCGGACCGTCACCGGTTAATCGGTGAACGACCATATCCGGCGGAAGAAGTTCCAGACAATCAATGACCAGATCGCAGTAGGGCATCCGTTCCATAACCGGAAACGGTGTTTCCAGATATTTATTCCCCAGTTTCGTGTTTTTTAATACGTGAAGAAGCTGAAGCTTGATTCCGGCAACCGGAAGTCGGGATACATGGGAAATGGTCTGTAACATCATTTCTTTTGTCTCGTTTGGAAATCCAAGAATTACATGGGCAATTACCGGGATATGAATTCGGGTAAGTGCATCAACAGCAGAATCAAATTGTTCGACCGTCGTGTGTGTATTCATCTGCCGCAGCGTGTCGTTGTGCATCGTCTGTAATCCAAGCTCAATCCAGATTTGTTTGTGCGGATATTCCTTTTGCAGTTCGGAAAGAAGCAGGAGCACATCTTTGCCCAGACAATCGCTTCGTGTGCCAATGGATAAAGCAACAATCGCAGGTGATTGTAATGCTTCTTCGTAAATGGAACGCAAATATGCAATCGGTGCGTAAGTGTTCGTGTAGGATTGAAAATATGCAATGAATTTTGAACAGTTTGTTTTTGTAACAATGCGCATTTTTGCATCCGACAACTGTTGCGAGACCGGAAGAGATGCAGAGGCTGCAAAATCACCGGAACCACCTTCACTGCAGAAGGCACAACCGAGAGTACTGTAGGTTCCATCGCGATTTGGGCAAGTCATACCACCGCTCAAGCTGAGGCGGTATACTTTTTCACCAAAAGTCTCTTTGCAGTAATCATTCAGGGAATAATACCGCCTGCCGGAAGAAAAAGGGCAGACGGTATTGGATAAAGTACGCATATTATGAAATATGAGACTTGACAGCTTCGCTGACAACTTCCGCAACACGTGGATCAAATGCTTCCGGCATAATGAAATCTTCGTTGATCTCATCATCGGATACGAGTGCAGCAAGTGCTTCGGCAGCAGCAAGTTTCATTTCTTCGGTAATCTGTTTTGCATGTCCTTCCAGTGCACCTTTGAAAATACCAGGGAATGCGATTACATTGTTTACCTGGTTCGGGAAATCGCTTCGTCCGGTTCCAACAACTTTTGCCCCAGCAGCTTTTGCAACATCCGGCATAATCTCCGGTACCGGGTTTGCCATGGCAAAAAGAATCGCGTCTTTGTTCATAGAGGAAACCATCTCTGGTGTTACAATATTTGGAGCGGAGACACCTACAAAAATATCTGCATCTTTTAATGCGTCTGTAAGTGTTCCACTTGCATTTTCAAGGTTTGTAACTTCTGTCATTTTTTTCTGCATCCAGTTTAAGTTCGGATAATCTTTTCCAATGATACCCTCGCGGTCGCACATGGTTACATGTTTGAAACCATAAGTAAGAAGAAGCTTTGTGATTGCAACTCCGGCAGAACCTGCACCGTTTACAACAACTTTGCAATCTTCCTTTTTCTTTCCGGTAACACGTAAACCGTTGATGATTCCAGCAAGAACAACGATCGCGGTACCATGCTGGTCATCGTGAAAGACAGGGATATCCAGCATTTCTTTGAGTCGTTCCTCGATTTCAAAGCAACGTGGAGCAGAAATATCTTCCAGGTTGATTCCGCCAAATCCCGGAGCAATATTTTTGACAGTAGTAATGATTTCTTCGGTGTCCTGTGTGTCCAGACAGATTGGGACAGCGTTTACATCGCCGAATTCCTTGAACAGTACACATTTTCCTTCCATTACCGGCATCGCTGCGTATGGTCCGATATTGCCAAGACCAAGAACCGCACTTCCGTCGGATACAACGGCAACGGTGTTTGCTTTCCAGGTATAAGTGTATGCAGCGGATTTATCTTCTGCGATGACTTTGCATGGCTCAGCAACGCCAGGTGTGTAGGCAATTGCCAGATCCTCGCGGCTGTTCACCTTGGATTTTGCGATAGTTTCAAGTTTTCCATTCCATTCTTTGTGGCACAAAAGCGCTTTTTCTTTATTATCCATAGTAATTCTCCTTTGTTTCCTTGTACTTTTTTAACAATACCATTCTTGGAAATACAAATCAAGAAAAAGACTTCCTATTTTCAGAATAATAGTGTATAATAATTTCATAAGCGATTCTGCGTCGTTTCAGACATAGATCCCATGAAATTCGATTTTTTAATATAAAGGAGATTATATGAGGGAAAAATACGAAAGCCTGTCTTTGGTTGTGTTAAAGGACCTTGCCAAAGCGAGAGGCATTAAAGGCGTGTCAGCAATGAAAAAAAGCGAGCTGATCGAGCGCATGCTTCAGGAAGATGAAGAAGAAAAAAAGTCAGGCGTAGTAAAAATTGCCAAGGATCATAAGACTGTTTTTACTACAAATGCGATAGAACACAGAGAGCGCATTCTTCGTGCCCGCAAAGCGGAACAGGAGCGGGAAGAAAGTGATTCTTCATATAATGTAAAAGAAGAGATTCAGGATTCGGCGGCTATCAAGGAAGATATTGCTGATCTTGACAGCGGATGCACCGTGAGTGGCATTCTTGAAGTTATGGCAGATGGGTATGGATTTTTGCGCTGTGAAAATTATCTCCCTGGAGAGCATGATGTGTACATTGCACCGTCACAGATCCGGAGATTTAATCTAAAGACCGGAGATATCGTTACAGGTAATACAAAGATTAAATCTTCCGAAAAAGAAAAATTTTCAGCATTGCTTTATGTTTCTACGGTGAACGGATATCATCCTTCGGAGGCGCAGCATCGAATGAATTTCGAAGATATGACTCCAATTTTCCCAAACAAGCGTCTGCGCATGGAACGACCGGGATGTTCGGTGGCAATGCGTGTTGTGGATGTTGTGTCACCAATCGGCAAAGGACAGCGAGGTATGATTGTGTCTCAGCCAAAAGCCGGTAAGACAACCCTTTTGAAAGAAATTGCAAACTCGGTTAAGATCAATAACCCGGAGATGCATATGATCATTTTACTGATCGATGAGCGCCCAGAGGAAGTAACCGATATCAAGGAAGCCATTCAGGGAGACAATGTGGAAGTGATCTATTCTACGTTTGATGAGACGGCAGAACACCATAAGAGAGTATCCGAGATGGTGATTGAGCGCGCAAAGCGTCTGGTAGAGCACAAACAGGATGTTATGATTCTTCTGGATAGTATTACAAGACTTGCCCGCGCTTACAACCTGACATGTACACCGAGTGGACGTACCTTATCCGGTGGTCTTGATCCGGCGGCACTTCATATGCCAAAGCGCTTTTTCGGTGCTGCACGTAATATGAGAGAAGGCGGAAGCCTTACTATTCTTGCGACAGCACTGGTAGATACCGGAAGTAAGATGGATGATGTTGTCTTCGAGGAATTCAAAGGTACCGGTAATATGGAACTTGTACTCGATCGTAAGCTTTCGGAAAAAAGAATTTTCCCGGCTGTTGATATTGTAAAATCCGGAACCAGACGAGATGACCTTTTGCTGGATCCACAGGAACAGATTGGCGTGGAAAATATGCGAAAAGCTTTGAATGGAATGCGCTCGGATGAGGCGGTGGAAAACATTTTGAATATGTTTGCGCATACAAAGAACAATGCTGAATTTATCAATATGGTTACGAAAAACAGAATTTTATAATTTAGCCCTTGCAATGTATATATATGTGTGTTAGAATAACTAAGATGTTTATCGGGATGTAAACGGACGTACGTGTCGCTCTTGCAACAAGTATCATATGCGGATCGGGCATACGGGTATAAAGAGTGTGACAATAGGCGGATCAATCAATTTGAGATTGATTACAATAAACGATAAGAATAGAAGAGGTGAAAATCATGAGAGAAGGAATCCATCCAGATTATTATCAGGCAACTGTTACATGTAACTGTGGTAACACATTCGTTACAGGATCTACAAAGCCGGAGATCCACGTAGAGATTTGCTCAAAGTGCCATCCATTCTACACAGGTCAGCAGAAAGCTAACCAGGCTCGTGGACGTATTGAGCAGTTCAATAAGAAATATGGTATGAAATAGAATCATATAGTTACTTGAAAGGTTGAGGTTGCAATATACCTCAACCTTTTTTGGAATATAGAGAGGTTTTATGAAGTATTCAGGTATTGGCGGTCAGGCTGTCATGGAGGGCGTAATGATGCAGAACAAGGACACATACGCAGTAGCCGTGAGAAAGCCTGACCATGAAATAGATGTCAAGGTGTCAAAGCGTAAGAATTCAAAGACGCTTGATGCAATTAGAAAAATCCCTATTTTAAGAGGTGTGGTGAGCTTTGTCGATTCGCTTCATCTGGGCATGAGCACACTGATGTATTCAGCGTCATTTTTCGAGGACGAGGATGATGAAGGTGCCTTGGCTTCAAAGAAAAAGGAAAAGGAAGAAGAACTCACAGCGGAAGAAAAGAAAAAAAGGGCTGCCAAAGAAAAGAAACAGGAAAATGCCATGCTTGGAGGTTCAGTGGTACTGTCAATTGTCATAGCACTCGCGCTGTTTTTTGCATTGCCGTATTTCCTTTCAGGGTTTTTTAAAAAGGTGATAAGCTCACAGATGCTCATAGCGTTCATAGAGGGCGTTATCAGACTGGCAATATTTCTGGGGTATATAGCAATTATATCGCTGCCCCCTGATATTAAGCGCACATTTATGTATCACGGCTCTGAGCATAAATGCATCAACGGCATAGAGCACGGACTGCCTCTTACCTGTCTCT
>ENA-OUUV01000628-OUUV01000628.1-human-gut-metagenome-genome-assembly--contig:-NODE-628-length-21268-cov-8.167633_pt1 | contig 21268 bp, 12 predicted proteins | sample MGYA00237952_ERZ548838 | MGnify/ENA primary metagenome ERZ548838 (study PRJEB26490, sample SAMN05194705) | human gut metagenome | biome: terrestrial biome; feature: human-associated habitat; material... | reverse complement strand
GTGTAGTGCGGGTCACTAAGGTATACATCGAATTGCATGCAAGCATGCATCGATGCTACCTTTTGACCCTTTAATCATATAATACCGGGCTTTAAGTTGTGATTATGTAGAGGCTATACAGAATCTGTGTTAAAATAAAAAAAAGGTAGTGTAGTAAAGTTTGAAGTAACGTGAGGAAATATTATGATCAACCGAGAAGACATGTTGGAATTGTCCCGTCGCATGACACCGGCACGGACGCATTTTGACCGGATCGCCGGGGCATATTTTGATGAGGAAGGATTGGTGGATGGAACATTCAATACGTATTTTTTGAAATTATCCACCACAGAAAAGAAGAATAAACTAGAAATTGCAAAGGCGGTAGTTCTTGCGGAAACAAATGAACAACTGAAGGATTACCGGATTCCGGAGAGTGAACGGAAACCGGGAAGTATCTGGCAGCTGTTGGATGGAATCAAAGAATCTGGACTACAGAATGATGCGTTTTTGGATTTACTATATGAAATGATTGCAGAAAAATATCAACCGAAAAAGCCGTTTGCTGTTTTTCTGTTTCATGGAGCTTATGATGTTCCGGTGAAAGGAACAGACAAAGAATGGCAGGAAGGTTCTGAGGAAGTGTATCATTATCTGCTCTGTGCTTTGTGTCCACTAGAAGACGAATATGAACCAGGGGCACCGGAAGCAGGATTTTTGTACCCGGCATTCCGGAACCGGGAGACTGCATGCGAATATATGAATATATTGAAAGGCAGATAGCAATTTAACATAGGGAAATGAATGTGCGTAGTAATGTAGAAATGAGGTCGCGAAAATGAGAATTTTAATAGTAAGACATGGAGATCCAAATTATGAGCTGGATACACTGACAGAAACCGGATGGAAAGAGGCAAGACTTGTAGCGGAATATCTGGCTAAATTCAATATAGCTGCTTTTTATGTGTCACCACTTGGACGTGCACAGGACACTGCAAAATGTACGTTGGAAAAGATGAACCGCAAAGCAGAAACTTTTGACTGGTTACAGGAATTTCCGGCACACATTCATCGGCCGGATACACCGGATCAGGAGACAATTTGTTGGGACTGGCTGCCGCAGGATATGGAAAAAGATAACGCATATTATGATCGAAACGACTGGTGCGAGACGGACATTATGCGTGCAGAAAATGTAAAGGAAGTATATAAAAAAGTATGTAATGGCCTGGATGAACTCCTGAAAAAGCATGGGTATGAGAGAGAGGGAATGCATTATCGTGCGATAAAACCAAATAATGATACCATTGTGCTGTTTTGTCATTTCGGGGTGGAATGTGTGCTGCTCAGCCACTTGCTTCAGATTTCCCCGATGATTTTGTGGCATAATTTCTGCGCACTTCCTACTTCAATCACAAGTATATACACGGAGGAACGAAGGAAAGGAATTGCAAGTTTTCGAGTGAATGAATTTGGAAGTACTGCCCACCTGTATGTGGCAGGTGAGAAGCCTTCCTTTTCTGCAAGATTTTGTGAATGTTATGCGAATGAAGATGAAAGGCACGATTAAAATATGACGGATTAAATGAAATTCGGAATTTTCCAAAATGCTGAAAGTCAACATTTTTATCGTTTGATTACCCGGACTACTGTATCCTGATAATCGTCAGTCAGTGCAAATGAATTTTTGAGACCTTCGGTAATATATACAGTGCCATCATCTGTCACAAACACGGCCTCAAAGTCATTTGATTTTCTCCAGAAATCAGCAGCTTTTTCAAGCCCCATAACAAACAGGGATGTGGACAGACCGTCGCAAAGCATGCCATCATCTCCAACGATGGTAACAGAAATGAGCCCATTTTCCGCAGGATATCCGGTTTTAGGGTCCATGATATGCCAATAGGTTTTGCCATCCTCTTCGAAATAGCGTTCATAGCCTCCGGATGTGACAACGGATTGATCAGAGATAGAGAGAACCATCATAGGTTCCTCATTATTGCGTGGGTCCTGAATTCCAATCTTCCAGGGACTGCCATCCGGTTTGTTCCCAATTGCCTGAATATTTCCACCGAGACTTAGAAGACCGGAAGTCACTCCGTTTTCTTTTAAGTAGTCGGCAACTTTTTGACCGGCATAGCCTTTGGCAACACTTCCAAGATCGATTTCCATATCATTTGGAAGAGAAATTTCACCTGACTCTGGTTCATATTGGATTTGTTTGTAGTCCACAAGCGGAAGCAGGGAACTTATCGTGTTATCATCCGGTACCTGGTATTTACCGGTTGTGAATCCCCAGACGCAGACAATCGGATAAATAGACAGATCCAAAGCTCCATCAGTGCGTTCGCATAAAGAGAGTGCCTTTTGTACCAGTGTACGTGTATCGCCCGTCAGTGTCACGGAACCATTCTTATTTAGTGCAGCAATCTGGCTGCTCGAATCTGTGACGGACATTTGTGACTCCAGATCAGAGATTATGGTTTCCGTTTGATCTAAAATCTTTTCATCTCCATAAACAGAAAAATTCATGACCGTATCCATCGCAAAAAAAGTTTTGGAAACTTCCTGTCTGGATTCATGAGAACATCCTGTAAAAAGAAGAATACTGCAAAGAAAAAGTGCAAGTGATCTTTTTATTTTCATAAAAACTCCTTTTGATAAAAAATAGCAATAAGACATTTGTTGCCGTATTTGCGTTGACAATAGAATCATTATTTGATAATTTATGTCTCGCGGTTAGATAATACTAACCAAAGCGCATTATAACATGAGCGGTTGAGAGTTTCAACAAAATAAGAAGGAAAGGAAAGTGGTTATGAGAAGCAGATGGAAAAAGGTAACAGCATTGTTTATGACGGCAGTACTTGTTTTGATGCCACAGGTATCATCAGTTTATGCTGCAAATGGATCGGAGCAAAACAGGAAAGTTCAGACACAGGCGGCCGGACAGGCAGGGGAAGAAAAAGAACCGCCGACAGATGTTTCGGCATCATCTTATTTTTTGGGAGGCTTTTCCATTAACTATTATTATGGTACGGAAGGATATGAATGGATTTCTAAGATTAGTGGAGTATCAATCAATAATCATGCATGGGAAAAAACAGGTTCGAGTTTCAATATAGGAAATAATAATTATTACTATGCAAATGATGGTTATTTGCATATCGGGGAAGGATTTGAAACAAATCCGGCAACCTGTGTGATCACAGCAGATGGATATAAGCCATTGACGCTATCTTTGGATAAAACAAATCATTCAGCAACCGTAGTTGCAAATGGTTCGGAGTCCGGAGATGGAGAAGAACAGACATACGAAGTATCGGTAGACGAAACTGTAAACGGAAGCATTGCTTTAAGCGCAACATCCGGGGTGAAAGCGGGAAGCAAGGTTACGGTAACTGCAACACCGGACAGTCATTATACAGTGGACGAAATATCAGTTCGTGGAACGGTAAGTGGAACAAAGGTTGAGGTAAATAATACATCGGCAAATACCTATACATTTACGATGCCCAAAGAGGATGTAACGGTTACAGGAACATTTAAGGAATATACACCGGAAAATGTTACCATAGACGGCATAAAGCTTGAGACAGATATATTTGGAAATACCTGGTACATGAAATTTACAAATGCTGGCTATGCAGCTGCGGTTACGGATGTAATTGTAAACGATGTATCCTGGGAAGCAAAAGCATATAGCGTTTCAGGTGGGGGCGCATATAGAAAAAATGCAGAAGAGAATCGTCTTGAATTTGCCAAAATGGACTTTTCAAGTAATCCAACAATACCTGCTTTGAAAAGTGGTGATGTGATTACAATAAAGGCAGATGGATATACAGATCTGACATTTAAGCTGGTCATTGACAATGATGGTAAAGCAACTCTTGTAGAGGATGACGGCAAGGGTGACCCGTATGAACTTCATGTGAAAATTGATGGAAGTTTTGAGGCTGCTGTCGTAGGACAGAAAGATTATGATGGGGTTTCGAGTGCCAGTGTTGGAGGATCCTCTTCAAATAAGAACAGTGCAGTAAAAGTATATGGAGCACTTGTGGAAAAAGATACAGAGCCTGCGGACAGTGATTGGGAAGAACTTGACAATATGTCCAAAATCAATCTGGACGGAAGCAAATGTTCGGTCAGCATTGTACCGGATACAGAAAATGGAACACCAAAAGACAGCGACAGTGGTATGGAAGGTGTCTACATGACCATCAGCAGTGATCTGACTTTAAACGGAACACCAAAAGACGCCGGTCAGTATCTTATTTCGATTACAATCGCAGATGATCAGGGACGTACAGCGACCAGTAACGCACTTCCGTTTCGTATTTATACCGGAAAAGAGACTCTGGCAGATCAGATTTCGGTTAAGAATTTGAAACAGTATGAGAGTGGTCTCTATGCATGGGATATCATGGAGCCATGGGTAATCGAAAATTTTGGAAGTAACGTGGAAGGACAGGAAGAGAGTGTCCGTGTACCAAAAGATTTAGAAGCGTGGTTTGGATCTCACGAAAGTGGTACATATGGATATCTTGGATATGACATACCGTGGAAACAGGTAGTCGCAAATCATATCCCTCAGACACTTTACATTCCGGACGGATGTAACTTGACACTTACAAATATGGAAGTGTTGAGCAGTGCGCGGATCGTGATTGAAAAAGGTGGAAAACTGACACTTTCGGATTCTGTAGTTCAGGGAATCATTGAAGTAAAAGAGGGTGGAACATTTTCCATGAATTATGATGCTTACAGCGGAACATTTACGACGGGGGCATCGGTTTGTGGTCAGATCCGTATGGAAGATGGAGCGATTCTTGAAAATGCAGCAATTTATTCACACACAAATTATCTTGCAAATGGAAATACCGCTGACCGTTCAAATGCAGAAGCTGTTGTATTGGCAAATGGAAATGTAACAGTAAAAGGACAGGTATTTGTGGAAGGTGATTCTGCGGGAAGTGAAGGTATTGGACAGACGGCATTGCGTGTGCAGAATGGAACTTTAACGTTAGAAGAAGGAGCAACGCTCGTTACTTATGGCGGTGATGGAACGGTAAATCTCTATTCGGAAGGCGGTCATGCACTCGAACTGGAAAATGCAACCATTACAGGAAAGGGAAAACTGGTTGCGATCGGTGGATATGTACTTTGGGGAGATGGTGGAACAGCAGTGACAGGAAACGGAAACATTTCAACAGAGGAAGTATTTTTGCAGGGAGCAACTGCTTATACCAGTAACAAGGCAGTTCCGGGCAAAGCAGTAAATGGCGAGATTAAGATTACATCTTATAAACAGCATATCGCAGATGGAACGCTGCTCGTGACAGGTGTGGATGATTCGCTTGCAAATCTTTATTGGAAGACCGGAATTCACCCGGTTCCGCCGCTTGATCAGTTTACGACATTTCCGGTAGACGATGGAAGCAAAGATAACGGATCCACAGGAGACAATGGAAACAGCGGAAATAACGGAACTTCTAAAGATAATGAAAGCAGTGAAAGTAATGGAACTTCCGGCAGCGACCAAAGTAAGATTACTTCGGTGGAAGTAAAAGGAATTGAAAAGAAGTCAGGAATAAGTACATCGATTTCTGCGGAGACCATAAAGAACATTACGGACAACGCTGGAACTACGGATGTGACAATCAAGCAGGAAGTTAAAAAAGAAGATGGTTCAACAGCATATACCGTGGAAGTAAAAGCCACAGATATAAAAGCCGGAAATGATCTTAAGCTTATGAAGAAAGATGCAAAGACTGGAAAACTGATCTTGGTAGATAAGAAGAATTATACGGTTTCGAAAGATGGAAGCATCAATCTGACAATGAAAAACGGTGGCGATTATGTCCTGTTAAACAGTACAGATGCAAAAGCTGCTGCAAATGAGATTAAAAAGACGGTGAAAGCCACAAAGTCTTCAACAAATGTAAAGCAGAAAAAGACTACAGAATTTCCATGGAGCAATAAGCTGAACATGGAAAATGTAGAGAAAATCACGTATACTACTTCTAAGAAATCAGTTCTTACCGTGAATAAAAACGGAAAGATTACGGCAAAGAAGAAAGGTACAGCAAAAGTGAAGGCGGTTGTTACATTAAAGGATGGAACAGTGAAAACAGTTACCATGAAAGTTAAAGTAAAATAAAACGGATTATACGGACGACCAGCTTTTATCTTCGGCGAATCTGATGCAGACCAGACAGTGTCAGAAGCATCGTTACAAATTCCGCAGCAGGAAATGCAAGCCATACACCGGTCATTCCAAAGAAAGAAGACAGCAGGAATGCAAAGAAAATGATGGCAACAAATCCGCGCATGATGGAAGCTGCAAAGGCACATTTGACAGATTCCACAGCACTGAGGGCCGCCGTTCCGACGATATTGATGCCGGCAAAGAAGAAACCAAGGAAGTACAGGCGCAATCCTTTTTCGGCATAGACAGCCAGTGTTGCGTTATGTTCCCCGTTGAATACCGCAGTAACCTGTGGTGCGCACAAATAAATAAAGGCAATCAGTATAGTAGAAAGACAAAGGGAAGTCATGAGGGCCATGCGAAGGACCTCATGTACTTCCTTTTTCTGTCCGGTTCCGTAAGATTTGCTGATCAATGGCTGAGAGCCCTGTGCAATTCCGTTAAAGAGTGCCACCGCGACCAGAGAGGTATTTGCAACCACACCGTAGGCGGCGACGCCGATATTACCGGTAAGTGAAAGGATGATCATATTAAATACCACAGTGATGACTCCGGATGAGATTTCCCCAACGAAAGCTGACACGCCGACCTGACAGGAATAGATCAGTTTGCGAATCGACGGTATGATCGGATGGAGCGGAACCGTGCATTTTTTCGAGCAAAGATGAATGCAGCAGATCAGGATTCCGATGATCGGAGAGATGGCGGTCGCAAGTGCGGCACCTGCCATGGAAAGTCCCATAGGAAACATCAAAATATAGTCAAATACAATATTGAACAGACTGCTGAATAAAGTGGCAGCCATGGCAATGGATGGATTGCCATCATTTCTTACAAACGCATTGCAAATGTGATTCCACATAAAAAACGGCGTAAATAGCATAAAAATACGGGTGTAGGAGGTTCCTGTAGCAACAATCGTTGCATCTCCACCTAGCAAAGCCACCAGTTTATCCGGAAGAAAAATTCCTACCATTATAAATAGAATACTGATGATACCAGCCCCGGCAAGTGCATGGAAGAAATATCCGGCGGCGTCAGGGTTCTTTTTGTTGCGTTCTACCACAAAACGGATGGCTGATCCTACGCCGATCATCGCTCCGATGGCAAAAATCAGATTGTAAAGAGGAAGGACCAGATTAAGAGCTGCGATACCGTCAGGTCCTACTGCACGGGAAATAAAGTAGGTATCTGCCAGAATGTACAGGGACATCCCAAGCATTCCAAGCATATTTTGAGAAACGTATTTTACAAATTGTTTACGCATAAAAAACTCCTTTGTCATAAGATACCCACGTATTATAGCATGAGCAGAAAAAAGATGACAGGAAAAAGGATGAGGAAAATGTGCACAAAAAGTAAAAATGATTTTTAGAACATATTTTGCGCAAATAAATCTCAAAATGTGCAAAAAAAACAAAAACTGTATAGATTCACAAAAAACGAGTAGCAAATTCTCTAAAACACACAATTGCCGAAAAAAACCGAAAATTATATAATGAAAATACGAAAAAACCGAAAAATGAATAAAGGAGGCAAATATGCGAGGGGAAGGTTTTAAAAAAGGAAGAAACAGAGTCATCAGCTTTGTTATGGCAATAGCGATGGTTCTGACGCTTGTGACGGTTGCTCCGGTGACAGCACAGGCAGCTGGGGTAACGAACATAACCATTCATTTTAAAAATGATTGGGGATGGGGAACACCGGCATTACAGTATTGGGATGGAACATCCACAACGGTTACAGGTGGTGCTACTGAAGAAGTGCAAGGCTGGGGTGGTGCGAAAGCAACTATGCTTAAAAAAGAGGATGCAGAGAATGAAGGCTGGTATACAATAACTTTAAAAGGTGATTGTGAAGGCTTTCAGTTGTTAGACTTTAGTAAGCCATCAAATAATACTGGTGGAACTGGTAGAACTCTTGCAATGGACTATTGCAATGGAGAGGAACCAACCGATGTTTATTTCAATTGTGAAAAGTTTGTAGCGAAAGAAAATCCATGGTATCTTGATTCAGATTTTAAAACAAGCATTGAAACGAAACTTCCAAAACAGGAGGAAGAAACCTATGATCCTGCTACTTTAGTAGGAGACTTCTCTGCTCTTACTTTTAAAAACGAAGATGAGAAAATAGGCGATTGGGATCCTGCTGATACCAATGGTGATATGGAGTATGTTGGAAATGATGTATATGCAAAAACAATTCATTTTGAGCCATTAGAAAAAGATGTCTCAGTTGTGTACAAAGTAGCTTTTAATCATGCATGGACTGAGTCAATCGGAGCAAATGGAACAGATAGTAATGTAACGCTTTCTATTCCGGCAGGAACTTCATATCTTACGGTTGTATGTGATCGTAAGAATCCAAATTTGTATGACAGTGTTACAAATGGCGCAGATACAACTGGAGATATCGTTTCTATTATAGGTACAGTTCGTGACAGCAATCCATGGGAGCCGACATATGCGGGTACAGAATATGATTTCGTAAAATTATCCAATCGTTATTATGTATATCAAAAGGCGTTTAAAGCAGGTTCTTATCAATATAAAGCTGTTTTTAATCACAAGGATTGGGCTAGTTGGGACAACATTACCTTGAAGCTTTTGAACGATAAGGTTGTAACATTTGTTTATGATGCAGAGACAGGAAATGCATATGATTCTGTTAATGACTTAGATAAGGTAATTGAAGCTTTAACAGCAGAGCCACAGAATATCGAAAAAAGATGGGCATTGGTAGAATATGATCGACCGGATGGAGATTATGAAGGTTGGAATATTTATTGCTGGAACAGCGGTTTCAGTGATGGAATGAATGTTAAGGTTGATGAATTTAATGGTAAACATTATCTTAGAATTCCGGTAAAAGCATCAGAAGCAGATATGACATTGAGCTTTTGTATGAGAAAGAGCACCACAGAAAATGAATGGGCTGATAAAGATGGTGGAGATCATTACATTACTTTCCCGGCAAATCAGAAAGTTGTTATTGCAAAATTTCAGCAGGATCAGGGAATTACATCTGTGCTTCCGTATAACAAAGGTTATGAGATGTTGGGAGCGGAAAATAAGATTGCATTTTATTATCGTGATGATGCACTTATGCAGGACTTAAAGGAAAGCTCACTTTCTGATAAGGTTTCTGTTGTTGTTAATGGAAATACCTATCCGATGACATTTGATGAGAAAAATCAAAGATATGTATATGAAATGGAAGGTTGTGTTCCTGATCAGTACACTTATCATTATGTAGTAGATGGTCAGGATGTCACAGATTCATTTAATGAAAGTGGTACATTTGAGTATAAGAAATTTGATGATTTGACATTAGAAGCTTCATTTGGAAATGCAACAATGGATTATAATGATAATAATGTATTATCGGTATCATTTAAAGGAACAGATGCCACAAATATAGACGCAAAATCTGAATTGGCATCAATTACAGCTGATTTATCCGAACTTGGTGGAAAGACACTTGATGTAAATACAGAACTTTTAGAACTTTCAGCATCTGTAAGAGATTCTGCAAGTGCCGGAAATAAAAGTGTTCCAGTAGTGGCAAAAGATATTTATGGAAATATATATCGTGCAACAGCAGAAGTTACTGTCACAAAAAGAGATACGGATACGTTTGACTGGGATGAAGCTGTTATTTACATGACTTGTACAGATCGATTCTTCGATGGAAATACAAAGAATGATGAAGGCGTTAATAAAAGCGGCTCATTAAGTTATCATGGTGGTGACTTTGCAGGTCTGGAACAGAAGTTGGATTATTTACAGAATCTTGGTGTCAATACAATCTGGATTACACCAATTGTTGAGAATGTTGATACTGATACAGACAATGGTTATCATGGATATTGGGCAAAAGATTTTACTAAATTAAATCCATATCTTGGAACGGAAGAAGAATTAGAATCTCTGATTAATGCACTTCACAAGCGTGGAATGAAGCTTATGGTTGATGTGGTATTGAATCATGCGGGATATGGAACCGAAGCTTATTTTAATAGCATTTTAAAGGATCAGGATGGAAATTCGATTTCAATGATTCGAGATAAAGATACAACAATTACGGGTGATGATGTGAGAGATTCCCTCTCCAATCTTCCGGATTTTGTTACAGAAAACGCAGATGTACGTAATCAGTTAGTTAAGTGGCAGACCGAGTGGATGAAAAAGTATGACATTGATTATTATCGTGTTGATACCGTAAAGCATGTAGATGCAACTACCTGGGCTGCATTTAAGAACTCACTGACAAAGGCAAATCCAGACTTCAAGATGATTGGCGAGTATGCCGGTGCAGGATATGCAAATACTGCCGGAGAACTTGGAACTGGTACGATGGATTCATTGCTGGATTTCGATTTCAATGATAAAGCAGAGGCATTTGTAACCGGTGACATTAATTCTGTCGAGAGCTTCTTCCAGAGTAGAAACGCATCTATCGACAATACTGCAACTATGGGCGGTTTCCTGAGCAGCCATGATGAGGACAGTCTGATTGACAAACTTGTAACTGAAAAGAAACTGACAGAAGAGCAGGCATTACAGGTATTTAAGGTTGCTGCAGCATTACAGCTTACCGCAAAAGGACAGGCGGTTGTTTACTATGGCGAAGAAATTGGACAGCATGGATTAAACAATTATCCAATTCAGTCAAACCGTTACGATTTTGACTGGAACCAGGTATATACACAGAGTGCAGATGCAAATAGTATGTTGAATCATTATAAGAAGCTTCTTTCTATCCGAAACGAATATAAGAAGCTGTTTGCAAGAGGCGACAGAAGTTCTGTGCTTGTTTCTGATGAAAATGGATATGATGTATTTGCAAGATCTTACAATGGAACAAAGCTGTATGTTGGATTAAACATCAAAGATGCAGATCAGACAATTTCTATTCCAGTCAGCGAAGCTGCCGGAAGTACAATGACAGATCTGTATTCCGGAAAGACATACACGGTAAGCACTGATGGAAAGGTAGAAATTACGATTCCAAAAGCTGTGGACGGCGGTACCGTTATCTTAAAGAAGGAAACTTCTTCTAACGGTGGCAGCAGCAGTTCTACCGGAACAACTGAGACTGTTAAGAATGACACAACAACCGTAACCAACCCAGACGGAAGTAAGACAGAAACAACTGTCATCAAGGATCTTCCGGCAGATACAAAGGCAAGCTTAAATGTAACTACAGATGCAAATGGAAACAAGACATCGGAAGCATCTGTTGAGACAAAGGGAACAGAAAAGAAGTCTGGTGTTAGTACTTCTGTTTCTGCAGATGTTGTAAAGGCAATCACAGATAAAGCCAAGACAACAGATGTAACCATTAAGCAGGAGGTTAAGAAAGCAGATGGTTCTACTGCATATACGGTGGAAGTAAGTGCAGGAGATGTTAAGGCTGGAGAAAATCTCAAACTTCTGAAGAAAGATGCAAAAACTGGAAAACTGGTATTAGTCAACAAGAAGGATTATACTGTTTCTGCTGATGGAAGTGTTGATCTGACAATCAAAAACAGCGGTGAGTATGTTCTGTTAAACAGCAAAGATGCAAAAGCTGCTGTAAAAGAAATCAAGAAAACAGTGAAGGCAACAAAGACTTCTACCAATGTAAAGAAGAAAAAGACTACAAAATTCCCATGGAGCAAGAAGTTGAACATGGAAAACGTAGACAAGATCACCTATACCTCTTCTAAGAAATCGGTTGTAACCGTAAACAAAAACGGAAAGATTACAGCAAAGAAAAAAGGTACTGCAAAGGTGAAAGCAGTCGTTACTTTAAAAGATGGAACCAAGAAGACGGTTACCATGGAAGTAAAAGTGAAATAGCTTAACTCATATTATTACTTATCCTTATAGAGTCCCTACTTGTATTACAGGTGGGGACTCACTCCTTTTTAGGGTTGAAAAAGGAAGGGGTTAATGTTAAGATGTACGAGGTTAAAAATTTGATTCATGTGTCATTTTTAAACATGACATATAATAATGGAGGTGAAATTCATGGACAGTTGTGATAGTCATGGGCGAAGTATGATGTGCAGTGTTTTATATGATGATGCAATAAGAACGCAGCTGTCTGTGAGATAGCCTCGTTCTTGTTTCTCATGCATGAAGCACCGCACCGTAATTGGTAGGTGTATTTTTTTTGCTGTATTGGAAATTATTTTGGAATTCCCGACACAGACAGCAAAAGCAAGCTTGCCACACACTTATTTTACACATAAGGAGGCATGTATGAGCAGAACAGAATTAAAGAACAAGAATTACAGCAAAGAATTAGCAGCTTTTATCCGCAGTGGTCTTTCTAAGGAAGAATTAAGAAAGCGTCTGTCAAATTACCATGAGAATGATATTGCTGATGCATTGGAGCGTCTGACAGCCGCAGAGCGTAAAAGACTGTATCAGATTTTAGGTGTTCAGCGGATTGCGGAAATTTTAAGTTATGTAGATGATCCAGAGATTTATTTTAAAGAATTAACGATTGCCAATGCCGCAAAAGTGATCTCGCTGATGGATTCCGATGATGCGGTAGATGTTTTGGAAAATCTTGAGGAAGACAGAAAGCGGGAAATTGTAAAGCGTCTGGACAAAGAAGCGGGCGAAGACATCCGCATGCTGTTATCTTATGATGAAGAAGAAATTGGTAGTTGTATGACGACCAATTATGTGTGCATTCGTAAGGATTTATCCATCCGGCAGGCAATGAGCGAACTGGTGAGACAGGCGGGAGAGAATGACAACATTTCTACGATTTATGTGGTAGATGAGCAGGAACATTTTTTCGGAGCTATCGATTTAAAAGATTTGATCGTTGCAAGAGATAATGTGGATCTGGATAGTATCATTATTCATTCCTATCCTTATGTGCTCGATCATGAGAAAATTGATGATTGTATTGACCGGATTGTTGAGTACTCCGAGGATTCCATTCCGGTTCTGAAGGAAGATGGAACAATCCTTGGTGCCATTACATCAGAAGATATCGTAGAACTCGTAGACAATGAGATGGGCGAAGATTATGCAAAACTTGCTGGTCTGACTGCAGAGGAAGATTTGAATGAAACAACAGTCGCAAGTATGAAAAAGCGTCTGCCATGGCTGATTATTCTTTTGTTCCTTGGCACAGCGGTTTCTTCGGTTGTGGGAATTTTTGAGACGGTTGTTGCGATTCTTCCAATCGTTATCTGTTTTCAGTCACTGGTACTGGATATGGCAGGTAATGTCGGAACGCAGTCACTTGCTGTTACTATCCGTGTTCTCATGGATGAGAATTTAACCGGAAAACAAAAACTTCAGCTTTTGGCAAAAGAGATGAAAATCGGTTTTTTGAATGGACTGATCCTTGGAATTTTTGCACTTATTCTGTTGGGATTGTACATTCATTTATTCAAACATTATACATGGGGATATGCTTTTTTGATTTCCGGATGTGTCGGCATTTCCCTTGTTGTTGCGATGGTGATTTCCAGTATGGTGGGAACGGTTATTCCAATGTTTTTCCACAAGATCAAAATTGATCCGGCAGTAGCGAGTGGTCCGTTGATTACTACCGTGAATGATCTTGTGGCAGTTGTGACATATTACGGTTTATCATTTGTATTTTTGATCAACATTTTTCAGGTGGCAGGTTAAAACTGCAGATGGTATTTTTCCATCCAATAATTGATCTGGATAAAATATGCGATCAATTGCGGGCCGGCCATCAGCTGGCCAAACCACGGACTGCCGTATTGTTTTGGAGCATCGAGAAATGCACGGACTTTTGATGGATCTACAAGAGACTGGATCGGTGCATTGGTATCGGAAAGAATACGGCGCATTTCTGAAACCAGAAGTTTTTCATATCCCGGATGATAGGTCTTTGGGTAGGGGCTCTTTTTGCGGTGGAGTAGTTCGGATGGAAGAACATCGCAAAAAGCGTCCCTTAACAACGTTTTTTCCACCCCGTTTTGATATTTCATATGCCACGGCACGTTATAGACATATTCAATGATGCGATGGTCGGCAAAAGGTACACGGGCCTCTAAACCACTGTACATACTTGTGCGGTCCATGCGGTCGAGCAGTGTCTGCATAAACCATTTGATATTCAGATAGCCGATGATGCGCCGGCGTTCTTCTTCTTTGCTCTCGCCATCGAGAAGAGGCGCTTTTGCTTTGGATTCTAAGTAGTGCTGATAGGAATAATCGGTCAGATTCAGATCTTTTACAACTTCGTCGGTCAGAAAAGCCGTCCGCGCAGTCAGATCAAAAGACCATGGGAAACCGTTGGCATGGAACAAATCATCCCGATAAAACCATGGGTATCCGCCGAAAATCTCATCGGCACATTCTCCCGTTAAAGCAACTTTATTATGTTTACTTACCAGAGAACAGAAGTACAGAAGCGATGCGTCCACATCGGTCATACCGGGCAGATCTTTGGCATCTACTGCGGAGTACAGTTCGCAAAACAGTTGTTCTTCGTTACAGAACAGATAGGTATGATTCGTAGGATAAGCGGCAAGCATCTTTTTTACATAGGTGACATCCTGTTCTGGCTGGAAGGTACTTGAAGTAAAGTATTTATCATTTCCCTCGAAATCAAAGGAAAACGTATTTAATGTCACCCCCTGTTTTGCAAGTGCGTTGTGCGAAATCGCGGTGACGATACTTGAATCGATACCGCCGGACAGGAAAGTACAGACTTCCACATCGGATACAAGCTGACGGGTAATGGCATCTTCCACCAGAAAACGCACATGATCTACGGTGTCGGCGTAGGCATCGGTGTGTGGGTGACAGGAAAGTTCCCAATAACAGGTGTCATGCAGACCTTGTGGTGAATAGACCATAAAATGTCCGGGAAGAACCTCGGAAAGATTTTGGAAAATACAGGTGCCGGATGTGTGTGCAGGTCCGATCGCAAGAAGTTCCTGCATGCCCTGACGGTCGATTGCAGGGGTGATGGAAGGATGGCAAAAGAGCGCTTTGGGTTCCGAACCAAAGACCAGAGAGCCTTCCATCTGCGTATAGAAGAGCGGTTTGACACCGGCGCGGTCACGGTAGAGCAGAAGCTGCTGCTTTTGTTCATCATAGATGGCAAAGGCGAAGATTCCATTCAATTTTTGGACAAAAGAAGGTCCGAAGTGCATATAACAGTAAAGGATGACTTCGGTATCAGAGGTTGTTTTAAAATGAAATTTTCCGGCAGGAAGTTCTGCTTTCAATTCTTCGGTGTTGTAAATTTCCCCGTTGTATACAATGGTGCAGGTATGATCGTGGACGGTGCGGGTCATAGGCTGCGTTCCACACTGGATATCGCGGATGCTCAGACGACTGTGTGCAAGTCCGGTGTGGGCCGATAAGAAGATCCCGTGATTGTCATTTCCGCGTCGTCGTATGGACTGCCACATATCTGTCAAAATTTTTTCCCAGTGGATCCGTTCTCTCAGGTAGTCTTTTTTATAATTGCAAAAGCCGGCAATTCCGCACATGACAAAGGCTTCCTCCGTATATCGATGCATTTATGTTTGGTTTTAGTATATGTATAAGAAAATATAAAGATACATTTTTTTCATTTCTCTTCCATAAATTATTGAAACGAAGAACAATATCTGCTACGATAGCACTGAAGCGAAAAGCTTTGGACAGGTGGCAATGGATATGACAAACAGAACTTTTGGTAAAAAGTGGATATGTCTGATCTTAACATTCGTGATTTTATTATCAGGGATGTGTTTTTCGTCCTATCAGACAGCGTCTGTTCTGGCATCCATTGAGCGTGAAAATACTGTGGATTCGGTTACGGGAAATCCGGCGCAGACACTTGAGACATCTTCACCATCCCTGTGTCAGAATCAGGGTGCAGAAGAAGTTTTCGGCACACGCGGACTGGACACAAGGCTTATTTCGGAGCGTCGCACGGAGAAAGTGCACATCCTTCGGACGCTTCTGTTATCTTGCGCTTTAACCAATCAGTTGGAGCATTTCACATATTTCTATACATATCGCATGCCGTTTCGGGGAAAAGAAGCGGGGGCTCTGCGAACGATCATCCGTTATATTCATCAGACGGATGGGGAGAAAGATTGCGCATATGATCTTTAAAAGGTGAAAATTCACCGGCAGTCACCAATTTTGATTGATGGCTTTGTTATGGTACATAAAAATAATAAAAAGATCGCGCGTATGCCACAGAAAAGAGGAAATATGATAGAGAACATTATTGTTGGAGTGATTGTAGCACTTGTAATTGTCGCTGGAGTTGTCGCATGGTGGTTTGAAAATCACGGAGAGGACATTCAAAATCCAGACGAAAAGAAATTACAGGATAAAAAATAAGTATGAATACATCAAATTTGTAGAATACTAGGAGTAACAGAAAGGCAAGAAAATGAAGAAAACAAAGATTATTTGTACAATGGGACCTGCAACGGCAGATGATGAAGTATTAAAAGAGATTATGCGAAGCGGCATGGATGTTGCCAGAATCAACTTCTCCCACGGAAATGGTGCGGAACATTTACCAAAAGTGGAACAGATAAAAAGACTTCGTGAAGAACTGGGATTACCGATCGCATTACTGCTTGATACAAGCGGACCGGAGATTCGCCTTGGCAATTTTGAAAACGATAAGATTCAATTGAATGCAGGAGATATATTTACCCTGACTGCCAGAGATATTATCGGAAATGAAAAAGAGGCATCTATCACATATAAAAATCTGGTAAAGGATGTAAAACCGGGCATGCGAATCTTGATCGATGACGGTTTGATCGAAATGCGTGTCAAAGAAGTGACGGATACAGATATTGTGTGTGAAGTGGAAAATGGAGGTACGGTATCCAATCATAAGGGAATCAATGTTCCGGATGCACATCTGACTATGCCTTATATCAGTGAGAAGGACCGCAACGATCTTATTTTCGGTGTGGAACAGGGATTTGATTTTGTGGCAGCGTCCTTTGTCCGTTGTGCAGATGATATTGTTCAGCTTCGGAATCTTCTCAGGGAACATGGAGATAACGACATGAAGATTCTTGCAAAGATTGAAAACCGTGAGGGTGTGGATAACATTGATGAGATTCTGGCTGTTTCGGATGGTGTCATGGTTGCCAGAGGAGATATGGGTGTAGAAATCCCAATCCAGGAAGTTCCTGCCATCCAGAAACTGATCATCAAGAAAGTATACAATGCAGGAAAAATTGTTATCACAGCAACACAGATGCTGGATTCTATGATGAAAAATCCGCGTCCGACCAGAGCGGAAGCAACGGATGTCGCAAATGCGATTTATGATGGAACCAGTGCGATCATGCTTTCCGGAGAGACCGCTGCCGGAAAATATCCGGTACAGGCGGTAAAGACCATGGCAGAAATTGCGGAGTATACCGAGAATGACATTGACTATGAGAAGCGTTTCCGCCAGTTGGAGAAACTTCCGAAAGATGATGTTACCGATGCTATTTCTCATGCGACCTGCATGACAGCAATTGATATTAACGCATCTGCAGTTGTAACCGTTACAAAATCGGGAAGAACTGCAAGAATGATCTCACGGTATCGTCCGAATTCACCAATCATCGGATGTACGCCATCGGAGCGCACATACCGTCAGATGAGTTTATCCTGGGGTGTAATTCCTTTGATGATCAAAGAGGAGACCAGCACGGACGTATTGTTTGCCAATGCCATGAAACGTGCAGAGGAAGAAGGCTATCTGAAAGAGGGAGAGCTTGCTGTCATTACCGCGGGTGTGCCGCTGGGAATGTCAGGTACCACGAATCTGATCCGTGTGGCAGTGGCTGGACAATGTGAGTCTCTGTAAAATTAAAAAATAAATTTATTCTAAAATAAGAAACGAAACACTTGTTCGGTGATGCGGGCTGTGCTATGATAGGCAGGTCACAGGGAAAGTGTAAAGAAGGTTGGAAATCATACATTTGCATGTGATTTCCAATCTTTTTTTGTGTCAGGTATTAGGGTAGCGGGAGAAAATAAATATGAGAAAACGAAATCATTATCCGATTGCGGTTTTGTTGTTGCTGCTTACATTATTGTTTGGTGGCTGCAGTTATGTGCAATCGGGGCTTGATACAGAGGCTATACAGGAAAATACACAGAAATCATACGAATCGACAGATATTCCAGCTTATGCGGGGAATTCTTTCGTTATACTCGATGGCAACAAACCGTCATTTTCAAAAAAGGATCGGGAGCGTACAGATGCGTTTGAGACATACAGCAATTTGGATAAACTCGGACGATGTGGCGTAGCTTATGCAAATATCTGCAAAGAACTTATGCCGACCGAGGAGCGCGGAGCCATCGGCATGGTAAAGCCAACCGGATGGCACACTGTAAAATACGACAATGTAGAAGGAAAATATCTGTACAATCGATGCCATCTCATTGGATATCAGCTGGCAGGCGAGAATGCCAATGAAAAGAATTTGATTACGGGTACGCGCTATCTGAATGTAACAGGTATGCTGAAATTTGAGGATCGGGTGGCAGATTATGTGAAGGCGACAGATCATCATGTACTTTATCGTGTGACACCGGTATTTGAAGGAGATAACCTTGTTGCCACTGGTCTGGAGATGGAAGCATATTCAGTGGAAGACTGTGGAAAAGGAGTTTCATTCCATGTGTTTGTTTATAACATTCAGCCGGGGATTACGATTGATTATGCCACCGGCGAAAGCTGGACCGATGATTCCAAGACCGAAGAAAATACAGAAGCAGAAGACGGATATGTACTGAACACCAATACGCACAAATTTCATAAAGAAAATTGTGAAAGCGTTAGGGATATTGCCGGCAGTAATAAGGAGGTTTATACCGGGAATCGTGAGGATTTAATAAATATGGGATATGAACCTTGTAAAAGATGTAAACCTTGATTAAATATGAAAAATATGCTAAAATTAACCATATTTAAAAGAAAATTAATCTGATATCATTAAACAGGGGTTAGATGTAGTATGGGAAAACGCAAGACGATAGGTGTAGTTGTTGGTGGTGTGACAGATGATTTTACACATGCATTGAGTGAGGGGATTAAAGAAGCCTCAAAGAAATATAATGTGAATTTCATCTTATTACCAGGTAAATTTTTAGATCGTGATTATGCACAGGAATTGGATATTATGTATGAGTACCAGTATGGTACCTTATTTTATTATGCGACGAAACAATTCGTGGATGGAATCATTGTTGCAGCAAACTGTATTGGATGTTATACGACAAACAAACGTCTGAAAGAGTTACTTCACATTTATGACGGGTTGCCATGTGTTTTAGTTGCTTCACAGATTGACGGCTATGTGAGTGTTAATTTCGATAATTATAAAGGAATTCATGATGGTTTGTCTTATCTGATTGAGGAACTGAACTGTACCCAAATTGGTATGATTGGCGGACCGCCGGATATTTCGGATTCCATCGAGCGGAAAGCAACTTACGAAAAGACGTTATGGGAGCATGGAATTGAGCCGGACCCGAAGCTTTATGTGGAAGGAAATATGACTGGAAAAACACCAAAAGTATTTGCAAAGCTTTTGGATGACAATCCGGATCTGCAGGCAGTCTTTTGTGTGAATGATGAAGTTGCAGGTGGATTTTATGATGAACTGAAAAAGAGAAATCTTATGCCGGGACGAGATATTTCGGTATTTGGTTATGACAATATGGATTGGTGTTCGCAGATTTTTCCGACATTATCATCCGTGAGTGCAGATGCGGCAATTCTCGGTGAGAAAGCGGTAGAAATGCTTTTGAAGATGATGGATGGCGAGAAGGTGAAATCGTTAAAGCTGCCGACGCAGTTTGTCCGCAGAAATTCATTTTGTAGACCGGTGAGTGCTGTGGAAGATACCGAAGAAGTGATGGAGAAGTATCTGACGATGAATCACTGGCTGGATGAGCAGCGTGAGAAGCAGAATCGTGCGAATTTCGAAATGAAACATTTTATTATGAAGATTCTTCGTTTTGAAAAGGGAAGCGATCAGAGTTACGGTGAAATTTTAGGAACGATGGATTGGCTGGGAATTCACAATGCGTTATTGTTTACATACGAGAATCCAATCATCCATTTGAATCATGAGGCGTTTGAATTACCGGAGAATGTTTATCTGAAGGCGGTTCTCCACAAAGGAAAAGTGCGAAGCATTCCGGCAATTCGACAGAAGATTTCGGTGAGCGACATTTATGATATGAGCCTTTATGGAATCAAGGAGAAAATTCAGCTGGTTGCATTACCGTTATACGCAAACGAAATGCTCTATGGAATTTTCCTGTGTGATCTGACAGAAGGTGTTCTGGAAAATGGAGAATTTTTAAGTAATCAGGTTTCTGCAGCAGTGAAGATGATCAATCTTCTTAAAACAAATGAGCATATCATGATGCAGCTCGAGGAAAGTCTTGCGGTATTGCAGCAGCATAACCTTGAACTGGATACACTTTCCCGTCTGGACCCGTTGACCGGAATTGGAAATCGTCGAGGATTTTTCCACGATGCAGAGCCGTTGCTGAAAGCGTGTCATGCACAGGACAAGGAGCTGACCGTTATGTATATCGATATGAATAACCTTAAGATTATCAATGATCGATACGGGCATGATGAAGGAGATTTCTCATTGAAGACAATTGCGCGGATTCTTGTGCAGGTAGTTGGCAACAAAGGTGTTGTGGCAAGAATTGGTGGCGATGAATATGCATGTGCACTTGTTACAGATTCTTCAAATGAAGAAATTTTGAATCAAATATATGATTCTTTTAATCAATTTAATCAGAATAGTGACAAGCCATATAATGTTACAGTTTCAGCTGGAGCATATAGAATTTCGAAGGAGAATGAACACAGTCTGGAAGATGCGATGACATTGGCAGATGAACAGTTGTATGAAGTGAAAAAGCTTCGAAAAAAAGATGTCGCAAAAAATGTATAAATATATGAGGCACATGCGAAAGCATGTGCCTTTTTTGTGAATTAGTATTTGATAAGGGGGAAAGATGTGTTAAGATTTTTATGAAAACTTGACATGTAGGGGCAATGCATCTTTGATGCATTACAATCATCAGC